>Ga0194131_10001525_pt1 | contig 39586 bp, 36 predicted proteins | sample TA2KigO120mmetaG_FD_148631 | JGI IMG/M metagenome (GOLD analysis project Ga0194131, IMG submission 148631) | Freshwater microbial communities from Lake Tanganyika, Tanzania - TA2015053 Kigoma Offshore 120m | ecosystem: Environmental > Aquatic > Freshwater > Lake | place: Tanzania: Lake...
CCTTGCCACGACCGAGTGACAGGATCGTGGACAGGCAGAGATCGCCTCGGAAACCCATCTCCCTGCCCTTGCGCCTGCCCTTGCCACGACCGAGTAGATCATTGGCAAACATGCCCCCCGCTCCCTGCTTCCTGCCCCCTACCCCCCCTCGAACCCCGACAACCCGCGCTCCGCGCCGGGGAGTGATCCGAACGGGCTGGACTTCGTTCTCCCCCGAGCCGCTTGGCACGAGTGCACCGTGACCGGCCAAGAGGTCACGGCGACGCTGCCCACGCCGAGACCTTTGAGCCGGCGCACGATCCAAGCCTCGATCGATCAAGCCTCTTCTTCCGACTTCTGGTCGAGCTCCGCTCGTCCGACGAGCCCGCCGGAGCGATGGACCCGCTCGGTGAGTTCCCCGGGGTCCTTGCTCTTGTCGATCATCTCCTCCGCCGAGATGACCCCTTGGGAGTAGAGCGTCCAGAGGTGGTCGTCGAGGAGCTGCATCCCGAACTTGCGGCCCGTCTGGATCGCCGAGTCGATGCGGAAGGTCTTGTTCTCGCGGATGAGGTTCGAGATCGCCGGCGTCACCACCAGGAACTCGTAGGCGGCGACGCGACCGGGTCGATCGTTGCGGGCGAGCAGCTGCTGGCTCAGCACGCAGAGAAGGCTCGTCGAGAGCTGCACCCGCACCTGGGCCTGCTGGTTGGTCGGGAAGGCGTCGATGATTCGGGTGATGGTGCCCGCGGCGCCGGTGGTGTGGAGGGTTCCGAAGACCAAGTGACCGGTCTCCGCGGCGCGGATCGCCGCCTCCATCGTCTCGAGGTCCCGCATCTCGCCCACGAGGATCACGTCCGGGTCCGATCGCAGCACGCGGCGAAGCGCCTCGGCGAACGTCGGCACGTCGGCGCCCACCTCGCGCTGGTTCACGACCGACTTCTTGTGCCCGTGGTAGTACTCGATCGGATCCTCGACCGTCACGATGTGGCGATCGAAGTTGTTGTTGATGTAGTCGACCATCGTCGCGAGCGTCGTCGTCTTGCCGGAGCCGGTCGGACCCGTGACGACGAACAGCCCTCGCGGACGGCGGACGAGCTCCTGCACGATCGCCGGGAGACCGATCTGCTCGAAGGTCAGCAGGCGGCTTGGAATGAGGCGGAGCACCATGCTGACGTGCCCCTTCTGCCGGAAGATCGAGACACGGAAGCGGGCCTGATCGCCGTAGCCGAAGCCAAAGTCGGTGCCGCCCTTCTCCTGCAGCTCCTGCTGGTTCTTCTCCGGGGTCACGGACTTCATGAGCGCCACCGTGTCATCCGGATCGAGCACCTTGGTCTGGAGCTCGCGGAGCTTGCCGTTGAGGCGGACCGTCGGCTTGCGCCCGACGCTGATGTGGAGGTCGGAGCAATCCTGGCGGATCACCGTGTCGAGGAGTCGATCGATCTGAAGGGTGCTCATGGCGTGGGGTCGCTGCGGTGCGGATGGGGTCGTGACGGACGCGGGCGGAGCGGATCACCGCCGCCGACCGCGCCGATCGGTCAGCGGGAGATCTCGTTCGGGTTGAAGCCCTCGATCTGGGCGAAGCGGGCGACCTCGCCCGGCGTGGTGTCGCCGCGGAGGATCTTGATCTTGCCGTCGCCGAGCAGGCTCCGCATGCCGCTTCGGATCGCGGCCTCGCGGACCTTCGCGATCGGGGCCCGCTGGAAGGCGAGGTCGCGGATCTCGCCGTTCATGATCATCATCTCGAAGATCGCCTTGCGACCGCGGAAGCCCGCGCTGTTGCAGGCGGGGCATCGCCCCGGCTTCGAGACGTTGCCGCGGGCGACCTCCTCGTCGGTGACGCCCACGAGCCGAAGCATCTTGAGGTCCGGCTCGGGATCGGGCTGTCGGCACTTCTGGCAGAGCATGCGGATGAGCCGCTGCGCCATGATCGCCTGGATCGAGCTCGCGACGAGGAACGGCTTCACGCCCATGTCGACGAGTCGGGTGATCGCCGAGGGCGCGTCGTTGGTGTGAAGCGTCGAGAAGACGAGGTGACCGGTGAGCGCGGCCTGGATCGCGATGTCGGCGACCTCGCGGTCGCGGATCTCGCCGACGAGGATCACGTTCGGCGCCTGCCGGAGCATCGACTTCAGGATGATCGGGAAGGTGAGTCCGATCGCCTCCTTCACCTGCACCTGATTGATCCCCTTGAAGTTGTACTCCACGGGATCCTCGGCGGTGATGATCTTCTTGTCCGGGCGGTTGAGGACGTCGAGCGCCGAATAGAGCGTGGTCGTCTTGCCCGATCCGGTCGGTCCGGTGACGAGGAAGATCCCGTTCGGTCGGCGGATCACCCTGTTGAAGACGTCGAGGTTGTCCGTCTCGAAGCCGAGGTTCACGAGGCCGATCCGCACCGAGTCGGGCCGCAGGATCCGCATCACCACGCTCTCGCCGTGGTACGCGGGGCAGCACGAGACGCGGAAGTCGATCTGCGTGCCGTCGACCATCATCTTGATGCGGCCGTCCTGCGGGACGCGCCGCTCGGCGATGTTCACGCCCGCCATGAGCTTCAGGCGGGCGAGGATCGACGACTGCATGCGCTTCGGCAGGTTGTCGCGGACGTGGCAGTGCCCGTCGATGCGGTAGCGGAGCAGCACCCGGTCCGCCATCGGCTCGACATGGATGTCGGACGCCCGGCCGCGCACCGCCTCGATGATGATCCGGCTGCAGAGCCGGACGATCGCCGAGTCGCCGCCCGCCTCCACGTCGATCGAGCTGTCGATCGAGGTGTCGACGCTCTTGTCGACGGTCACGTCCACCGAGTCGGTGACGAGGCTCTCCTTCGAGAGCATGCTGCTCGACCCGCCCGCCGCGCCGCCTCCGCCGCCGCCGGTCTTGGCGGCGATGAAGTCCTGGATCTGCGAGCGCGGGGCGATGGCGGTGTCGATCTCCGCGTTCAGTCGGAACCGCAGCAGGTCGAGCGTCTCGAGATCCATCGGATCATGGATCAGGAGCTTGATGCGACCGCCTTGCTTCTGCAGCGGAAGCACCAGGTACTTCTTCACCAGGTCGTCCGACATCAGCGACAGGTCGATCCGGTTGCTGTGCTCGGGACGATCGAGGTTGAGGAACTCGACGCCGAACTGCTCGGCGAGCGCCCGCGCGACGTGCTCCTCCTTGCAGGCGCCCGCCTCGATCAGCGCCTCGCCGATCCGCTTGCCGCCGGAGCGACCCGCCGTCACCGCCGCGTCCACCTGCGCCTGCGTGGCATGCCCCGCGGCGACGAGCAACTCACCGAGCTTCTTGCGGACCTTGCGTGCCACGAGGGACTCCGGCGAAGCGAGGAAGCCTCCCGCCGCCCACGGCGGGCGGAGGCGCGCGAATCACTAGTATGCGGCGGTGGGACACAAGGGGCAAACGAAGGAGCACGCGACGCGACTCGCGCCGCAGGCACCGAAGGTGCTGGTCACCGCCGGACCGACCCACGAGCCCATCGATCCGGTCCGCTTCATCGGCAATCGCTCCTCGGGTCGGCTCGGGATCGCGATCGCGATCGAGTCCGTCCGCCGGGGCACTCCGACGACGCTTCTCCTCGGACCGGTCGGGGAGCTCGTGGGATCGGAGGATCCGCGGCTCGTGATCCGGCGGTTCCGCACCGCGGCGGAACTCGAGGCGCTCTTGCGGGAGGAGTCGCCCCGAGCGTCGCTGGTCGTGATGACCGCCGCGGTCGCCGACTTCCGGCCGCGGCAGGTCGCGACGACCAAGATCCCCCGCGGTCGCACCGTGGAGGAGGGTCTCCGGCTCGACCTCGAGCCGGTGCCCGACCTCGTCGCGGCGCTCGCCGCGCGGCGACCGCCCGGGCAGCGGATCTGCGGGTTCGCCCTCGAGTCGGCGGAGCGCCTCGAGGCTCGGGCGATGGAGAAGCTCCGGACCAAGGGTCTCGACGCCGTGGTCGCCAACCCGCTCGAGACGTTGGACGCCCCCACGATCGCCGGGCGGCTCCTGCATGCCAATGGTCGGGTCGAACTGCCGCCCGGTCATCCATCGCCGCTCGGGAAGGAGGCGTTCGCGGCATGGCTCCTCGATCGCCTCATGTCGGGCGATGCAGCGTCAGGAGCCTGACTCGAGCGAACGAAGGCACGCCTCGAGTGCGAGCACGGCGAACGAGGTGCCGTAGGCGTGCCCGTAGCCGTACATCGGGAAGTCGAGCCACGACCCGTCCTCGCCCTGGATGCCGGCAAGCACGTCGATGAGCCAGGTCGAGTAGTCGCGGCGCGGCGTCATCGGCAGCAGCGCCGCCGCCTCCGCCGCGTAGAAGTGCCCGTAGAGGTAGTAGTAGCCGGAGGTCTGGTAGTACGCCTCGTGCGGTCGCGGGCGACCCAGACCGATCTGCATGTACTTGTGGTCCTGCCGCATCCGGGAGAGACCCGCCTCGAGCTCCGCGAGGTCCACGCCGCGGGCGTAGAGATGGAGCGCCAGGTTGCAGGGTTGGCTGCGACCGAGCGAGCCCGCGACCATGTTGTAGGGCGCGCCGGGTCGGAGTTGGGCATAGGTGCCGTACACGTACGCGCCGCTCGGCAGGCGCAATCGCTCGACGACCGCGAGCCCCTCCTCGAGCTTCAGGGGCGGGAACGCCCGCCCGACCGCCTCCGCGTCCCGCACCGCGAGCAGCACCGAGGCAGTGTTGAAGCTCGTGGTCATGTCGCCCGAGGGCACCGCCATCTGGTGATCGAAGTCGTAGTAGCCCCAGCCGCCGTCGGCGGCCTGCGTCGAGATCAGGAGGGAGAGCTCTCGGTCGAGCAGTCGACGCAGCGACGAGTCCTGATCTGGGAGCAGTCCCGACGCGAGGAGCCTCGCCGCCGCCTGGGTCAGATAGGTGTGGGTCCACACGTTGTAGAAGGTGTCGCCGTTCGCCCGGAGGCTGGGCTCGACCGCGACGAGGTAGGCGACGCCCCGCCGCAGCGCCTCCATCGCCGCGGCATCCCGCCGCGCCGGCTCGATCAGCGCCATCACCGCAAGCCCGCTCGTCGAGTCCTTGAACGCCCGATGGCTTGCCACCGTGCCGAGGTAGATCTCCATCGGTCGCGCGGACTCGAAGCTGCCCCAGGAGCCGTCGGGGTTCTGGTGGTCGATCAGCCAGCGCACGCCGCGGTCAAGCGCCGCGCGACCGACCGGGTCCATCGACTCGGTCGACGAGACCGTCGCGCGAGGCGTCGTCGATCTCCTCGCCGGATCCACGGGCGCGCGGCACGAGCCCGCCATGAGGACGCCGGTCACCGCCACGACGGCGGCAATCACGGCTCGACGACCGGCGAGGACGCGGGATCCCATCGGGACGTCGTGCATCAGGACCCGGTCCCGTCCTCGGCGGGCGGATCGGGCACGACGACGCGGTCGCCCGGCACGAGCCCCTCGACGATCTCGACGAGGGTCGAGCCGCGCCGACCGACCACGACCTCTCGCTCGACCTCGCGACCATCGAGGATCACGACGAGGAAGTCTCGACCATCCCGCGAGGAGACCGCGACCTTCGGCACCGCGAGCACCGGCTCGGTCCGGTGGGTCGCCGAGACCTTGCCCTCGAGCCCGACGAGCATCCGCGAATCGGCCGCGCCGACCTCGACCTCCGCGGGGAAGACCGTGCCGTCGCCATCGGGCATCCCGACGCTCGAGACCCCCTTCACCTCGCCCGCCGCCGAGAGTCCCGCGACCGCCGGCAGCGTCACCGCGACCGCCTGACCGGGGGCGAGCCAGCCGCGGTCCTGCGGCGAGAGGCGCAGGTCGATGCGGAAGGCGGAGACGTCGAGCAGCTCGGCGAAGGTCTGCCGCGCCGAGAGGTCGTCGCCCGGCTCGAGCGAGATCGCGGTGAGGATCCCGCTCGCGGGCGCCTTCACCTCGAGCGACGACAAGTCCGCCTCGAGGTCCTCGACCTGCTCCGCGAGATCCTCGAGCTCGCGCTCGGCGTCCGCGAAGGCGAGGCGGCGCCGGATCGCCTCGAGCCTCGACATCACCTCGGCATGGGCGAGGTCCTGGGCGCTGAGTCGCGCCTGGTCCTCCACGTCCCGGTCGCGCTCGGCGCGGCGGACGGTGAGGTAGAGCTCGTGATCGATCGAGGCGAGGGCGAGGCTCTCCTTCGCGCGGGAGAGCGCCCGACGCGATCGCTCGAGGACGATGTCCTTCGTCTCGTTCGCGAGGCTGGTGCCGCGGTACATCGCCTCGAGCTGGTCGAGCTCCTGCTGCTGGTTCGTGAGCCAGTCCTCGCTGCCCTGGAGCTCGAGCACGGCGCCGCGGAGCTGCCGCTCGCTCTCGATCGCCCGGTGCCGCTCGAGCGCCCGCTCCGCCCGCTCCGCCGCGAGCCGCGTGCGCTCGAGGCGGGTCAGACCCTCCTCCTCCGCCACCTTCTGCTCCTCGCGAAGGAGGTCGAGCCGAAGCGTGGACTCCTCGAGGCGGATCCGCGCGCGATCAAGCTCCTTGGCGAGGTCCTCGGCATCGATCCGCAAGATCACCTCGCCCTCCTCGACGACCCCGCCCCGCCGCAGCACTTCCGCCACCACGAACGACCCGCGGAACGCCTTCGGCACGAGGCGGAGTCCCCGCGAGCGGATCGCCTCGAGGCGCCCCTTCACATCGAGGACGAGCTCGATCGGCGTCTCCTCCACCGTCCACGGAGGCGCGGCGATCGAGGCGGGGATCGCCAAGGCGGCGGCGAGGGTCGCGGCAGCGAGGCGGGTCGGGGCACGGTTCGGCATCACGAGCTCCTCGGGGGCGGCGACGAAGGCGGGGACGAACTTCTCCATCGTTATACTCCCGCCCCCTCGCGACGGCGGCAGGTCGCGGGGGAATCGGACGATGCGACGCTGCGTCGCGATCGCCCAACCCCCCGCTCGACGCCGCAGGTCGGAGGCATCACATGCAGCTTGGGATGATCGGGCTCGGTCGCATGGGCGCGAACATGGTCCGCCGCCTCATGAAGGCGGGTCACCAATGCGTCGTCTTCGACGTGAATCCGGCGGCGGTCAAGTCGCTCGCCGCCGAGGGCGCCATCGGCGCGAGCTCCCTCAAGGACCTCTGCAGCAAGCTCTCGGGTCCGCGGGCGATCTGGATGATGGTCCCGGCCGCCCTCGTCGACTCGATGATCGCCGACCTCCGCCCGCTCGTCGCGAAGGACGACTGCCTGATCGACGGCGGGAACTCCTACTACCGAGACGACATCCGCCGCGCGAAGGAACTCTCCTCCGCCGGCATCCACTACGTCGACTGCGGCACCTCGGGCGGCGTGTGGGGGCTCGAGCGGGGCTACTGCCTGATGATCGGCGGCGAGAAGAGCGTGGTCGGTCGGCTCGATCCGATCTTCAAGGCGCTCGCACCCGGGAAGGGCTCGATCGATCCGACCCCGGGTCGCCCCGCGAACCGCGGCACCGCCGACTTGGGCTATCTCCACTGCGGTCCCTCCGGCGCGGGGCACTTCGTGAAGATGGTCCACAACGGGATCGAGTACGGGATCATGGCGGCGTACGCCGAGGGTCTCAACATCATCCAGAACGCCGACGCGGGACTCCGCAAGCAGGACGTGGACGCGGAGACCACGCCGCTGCGGGACCCCGACGCGTACAAGTTCCAGATCGACATCAGCGACGTCGCCGAGGTCTGGCGCCGCGGCAGCGTCGTCGGCTCATGGCTCCTCGACCTCACCGCCGCCGCGCTCGTGAAGGATCCGAGCCTCAAGGACTTCGAGGGTCGCGTGAGCGACTCCGGCGAAGGTCGCTGGACGCTCGAGGCGGCGATCGACGAGGGCGTGCCGGCGCCGATCCTCGCGACGGCGCTCTTCAACCGATTCAACAGCCGCGGGCACGCCGACTTCGCGGACAAGATCATGTCCGCGCAGCGATTCCAGTTCGGCGGTCACCTCGAGAAGAAGGCCTGATCGGATCTGCTCGGATCCCCCAACGCCGATCGCCCTGCGGTCGCGAGGAGTCCCCATGACCACTCCCCTGCCCTCGGACGCCCTGGTCTTCTTCGGAGCCACCGGCGACCTCGCCTTCAAGCAGATCTTTCCCAGCCTCCAGGCGCTCGCGAAGCGCGGTCACCTGAACGTGCCGGTGATCGGCGTCGCCAAGGATGCGTGGAGCGACGATCAGCTTCGGCAACGGGCGACCGAGAGCCTCAAGACCCATGGGGGCGTGGATCCGGCGGCGTTCAAGATCCTCTCCGACCGGCTCCGCTACGTGGGCGGCGACTACGCGGACGCCGCGACCTTCGCAAGGCTCAAGACGGCGCTCGGCGGCGCGAAGCGTCCGCTGCACTACCTCGCCATCCCGCCGGTCCTCTTCGGGAAGGTCGCGGAGCAGCTCAAGGCGTCCGGCTGCGCCGACGGGGCGAGGGTGGTCGTCGAGAAGCCCTTCGGTCGCGACTCCGAGTCGGCGAGGGCGCTGAACGCGACGCTGCACTCGGCGTTCCCCGAGGAGTCGATCTTCCGGATCGACCACTTCCTCGGGAAGGAGCCGGTCCAGAACATCCTCTACTTCCGCTTCGCCAACACCTTCCTTGAGCCGGTCTGGAACCGACACTTCATCGACCACGTGCAGATCACCATGGCGGAGGACTTCGGCGTGCAGGGTCGCGGCGTCTTCTACGACGCGACCGGCTGCATCCGCGACGTCATCCAGAACCACCTGCTGCAGATCGTCTCCTGCCTCGCGATGGAGGCGCCGCATTGGGATGACCCGGAGTCCGTGCGCGACCAGAAGGTGGGACTCCTCAAGAGCATCCATCCCCTCACGACCGAGCACGTGACCCGCGGTCAGTTCGTCGGCTATCACGCCGAGCCGGGCGTGAAGCCCAACTCGACCGTCGAGACCTATGCGGCGGTGAAGTTCGAGATCTCCGACTGGCGATGGGACGGCGTCCCTTGGTACATCCGCACCGGCAAGCGGATGCCGATGACCACCACCGAGATCCGGGTGCAGTTCCGCCGTCCGCCCTCGGTGGTCTTCCCCGAGAATCAGGTGCCGCCGGCGAACTACCTCCGGATCCAGATCAAGCCGCGGATCGAGGTCGATCTGGGCGTGCGGGCGAAGAAGCCAGGCATCGCGATGGCTGGCGAGGACGCGGTGCTCTCGGCGGTGGACACCGATCCGGACATGATGGAGGCGTACGAGCGTCTCCTCGGGGACGCCCTCCGAGGCGACGCGACGCTCTTCTCGCGTCAGGACGAGGTGGACGGGGAGTGGCGGATCGTGGATGGCATCCTCGGCGACAAGACCCCCTGCTACCTCTACCAGCCCGGAACGTGGGGTCCGGAGGAGTGCAATCAGGTCGTCATGCCGCCCGAGGGCTGGCACAACCCCGGCGGTTGACTCGACAATTCGTGGAGTTTCGCCAGATCTCCGCCGGTGTTTCTTGACGACCCGGCGTGCTGGGTCATGTTTCTCCCGTAGACATCCTGCGGGAAGAGGGCTGCCTTGGCGGACCTCTTCCCGCGATTCGTTTTGAGATTGCTTCGTCTTGAGATTGCTTCGTTTTGAGATTGCTTCGTTTTGAGATTGCTCGAAGGGGACGGGTCGGAGCGGGCTCCGAGGGGAGTCGCCCCGGTTGCCTGCATCGCCCTCCGCCTCCCCGGCAGCGCGGGTCTCGTCGGTTCGACGGGACACGCGTCGATCCCGTGTCCCCCTTTTCCCTTCCCACTTCCCTTGTGAGAGGAGTCTGAAAGATGCGTTGCTCGAACCTGTGCGGCGTGATCGCCGCGGCGGCGACGACGATGGTCGCGACCGCCGACCTCTTCGTCTATCCCTCGCCCTTCTCCGGACCGATGTCGCTCGCGGGCGACAACTCGCCGCTGGCGGGCGGTCTGATCTTCCAGGCTGGCACCCAGACTGGCAGCCGGTACAACCCCCAGGCGAGTGCGCCGCTCACAGGCGGATACACCGCGGCGAACACCATCGCCTTCACCAACTGCGTGTTCGCGGGCTCGTTCACGAGCGCCACGCTCGACACGTTCACCTTCGGCATCCGGCAGATCGGCGGCGCACCGACGGTCGACTTCCGTGTCTTCCTCGGGGCGATGGACACGGACGGAAATCTGGTCGAGTCCTCGGTGCAGGACCTCGGCGTGACCACGGTCGCCGCCGCCGCGGCGTCCGCCACGACCTTGGTGAGCTTCAACGCAGGGGGCGCCACGGTCGCCATGACCGACCTCGTCGGCTCCGGCAATCCCGGCTTCTCCGGCTTCTTCGTCGGACTTCGCTTCGAGGGCGCCAACGCCACGAGCAACCTGAACGGCTGGCGCATCACCAACGCCCCGGCGGTGGGCGCGGCGTTCAACTACTTCGCCGCGTACGACTCGACCGTCCCGATCTCCGGCAACTGGTCGTTCGCCTCGCCCACGCCGTCGTACTTCTACCTCGACGTCGAGGGCACCCTCGTCCCCGCTCCCGGCGCCATTGCCCTTCTCGGTCTCGCTGGGCTCGCCGGCTCGCGTCGCCGCCGCGACTGATCCCCTCGGCTCCTCTTCGACGTGATCGTGCAAGGCTCCCGGTCTCGACCGGGAGCCTTGCTTCATTCCCGACGATTGATCGGCGCCGCATGGGCCCGGCGGGAGTTGAACCCGCATGCCCTCGCGGGCCGGGGATTTTAAGTCCCCTGCGTCTGCCGTTTCGCCACGGGCCCGCGGCGAGTATACGAACGCGTCGATCGCTCCCCCCGGAACGACCTCGTACCATCGGCGGCTTGCATCGCACGCCCGCGCCTCCGCGAAGCCCTTGCGACCTGGAACCAACGCCATGAAGCCCTCCCGCCTCCTGCCCGCGATCATCCTCGGTCTCTCGATCACCTCGATCGCGATGGTGGACCTGAGTCGGGATGGCGCCGCCAATCCTCCCACGACCGGTGAACCCGCCATGCATGCCGCCACGACCAAGGACAAGCCCGGCGAGTCGACGCCCGCGACGATCCTCTCCGCCTCCGGCTACGACATCACGCCCTACTCGAAGGAGAAGGTCGCGGAGCTCGCGAAGAAGCTCGATCCGGAGACGTTTCGGATCACCCAGAAGGCGGGCACCGAGCGCCCCTTCTGCGGCACGCTTCTCGACAACAAGAAGGAGGGCGTCTACTGCTGCGTCGTGTGCGGGCTTCCCCTCTTCGACTCGAGCCACAAGTTCAACTCCGGGACGGGCTGGCCGAGCTTCTTCCGCGAGTTCGATCCGGCGCACGTCGCCCGGCACGAGGATCGAAGCCACGGCATGGTCCGCGTCGAGATCGAGTGTGCCCGCTGCAGCGCCCACCTCGGGCACGTCTTCGATGATGGACCCGCCCCGACGGGCGAGCGTCACTGCCTGAACTCCGCCTCGCTCGTGTTCCATGAGCGCGGCACTCCCCTCCCTCCGGAGAGCCAGCCCGTGTCCCCCGAGACCGCCTACTTCGCCGCCGGGTGCTTCTGGGGCGTCGAGCACGCCTACGCCCAGCTGCCGGGCGTCCTCGACGTCCAGAGCGGCTACCAGAACGGAACGACCGAGCAGCCCACCTACAAGCAGGTCTGCTCGGGCACCACCAACCACGCCGAGAGCGTGAAGGTCGTCTTCGACCCGCAGCGGATCTCCTACGGCGACCTGGTGAAGTTCTTCTTCCTGATGCACGACCCGACCACCCTGAACCGCCAGGGGCCGGACATCGGGACGCAGTACCGCTCGGGGATCTTCACGACGAGCGACGCCCAGCTCGCGACCGCCAAGCAGGTCCGCGACGAGATCGCGGCGTCGAAGAAGTTCGGCGCCCGCTCGATCGTGACGGTGATCGAGCCCGCGGGCACGTTCTGGCCGGCGGAGGCGTATCACCAGGACTACATCGTCAAGACCGGCGCGTCCTGCCACGTGGACGTGGCGGGCGCCCTGAAGGCGATGGGTCTGCCCCGGTGACGAGCGGCGGGTGCGTCGGCGTGGCAGGCTCCGGGCGGCGTGGAACGAGGCTCGTGCACGCGGTCCGCGCGACGGCGTGCCTTCTCGCCGCGGTGGTCGCGGCGAGCGGCGACGGAGCGACTCCGAAGTCGCCGCCAGAGGTGCCATCCATCGGAGAGGGATCTTCCTCCGCCGCCGAGGTCGTGCTCGAGCGATTCGAGTTCCAACGCATGGCGATGGGCGGCGAGGCCCGGCTCGTCTTCTACGCCCCGGATGAGCCACGCGCGAGGCTCGCCGCGATCGCCGCGTTCGCGGAGATCGAGGCGGTCGAGCAGGCGGTCTCGGACTGGCGCGATTCGAGCGAGGTGCGGCAGGTCGAGACGAGCCTCCTCGGGTCGCCGGGGCAGCCGGTGCCGATCTCCGAGACGCTCGCGTGCTGCCTCGCAAGGTCCCTCGAGGCGTCGAGAGAGAGCGACGGCGCCTTCGACGTGACGATCGCGCCGGTCGTCTCGCTCTGGCGGACCGCCCGTCGGGCAGGCGGGATGCCGCCTGAGGAAGCTCGGCGCGAGGCGCTCTCGCTCGTCGGACATCGACGCGTCGCCCTGCATGGGGAGCCGCCAAGGTCCGTGACCGCCCCTCCCGGCACCCGATTCGACTTCGGCGGGATCGGCAAGGGCTTCGGCGCCGATCGAGCCCTCGCGGAGCTCCGACGCCAAGGCGTCACGCGGGCGATCGTCGAGCTTGGAGGCGACTTCGCGGTCGGCGAGGCGCCCCCCGACGCGGCGGGATGGCGAGTCGAGGTCCGCACGGGTCTCGGCGACGAGCGGATCGTGCTCGTGCTTCGGGACTGCGGCGTCGCCACGAGCGGCGACCTCGAGCGGTTCGCCGAGATCGACGGCGTGCGCTACAGCCACCTCGTCGACCCCCGCACCGGGCTCGGTCTGACGAGGTCGATCGCCGCCACGGTGATCGCCCGCGACGGCGCCACCGCGGATGCCCTCGCGACGGCGACCAGCGTGCTCGGAGCCGAGGGAGCCGCAGGGATGCTTGACCGCCTCGACGCCGCCGCGCGGATCGTGACGAGGTCGCCCGGCGAGCCGACCGAGGCGCCCGTGATCGTCACGCGTGGAGCATGGCGCTGATCCGCTCGACGCGTCGCGATCGCGTTCGATGGTGCCGCCCCTCATCGCCCGATCGAACGACGGGCACTACTGGAACTTCGTCCGACCCGGCACCGCGACCGGCGGCTTCGGAAGCTCCGCGAAGGCAAGCACCGCCGGCATCAGGTCCTGCTGGCTGTTCAGCGCCTGCTCCCAGGTGATCTCCTGCCCGGTGTACGCCGCCTCGCGACCCATGATCGCGGTGAGCGTGCTCTCGGCGACCTGCCTCGCCTCGTTCACGCGGGGTCCCTGCCGGATTGCCCGCTGAAGGTCGCGGTGCTCCTCGACGTAGGGATCGCCGTTGTCGCCGCTGAAGCGCCAGGGCGTCGGCCCATCGATGCGGGCGAAGCCGGGTCTGAGCAGCGCCTGCCCGGTGGTGCCGGTCACCATCTCCTCGACCTTGCCAGCGGTGCCATCCTGCTGGCGGCACATGCTGAGCGCCCAGCGTCCCTTCGGATAGCCGTACTCGAGCCCGAAGTGATCGAAGACGTGCCCGAACTCGGCGGCGGTCCTCGCCTGCCGACCGCCCACGCCGAAGACCCGCTCCGGATGCGCCTTGAACGCCCAGTTGAGGACGTCGAGGTTGTGCACGTGCTGCTCGACGATGTGGTCGCCCGAGAGCCACGTGTAGTAGAGCCAGTTCCGGCACTGGTTCTCCATCTCGGATCGCGCGGGATCGGGCGCCACGTTCCAGAGGCTGCCCATGTTCCAGTAGCAGCGACCGGCGAGGAGCTCGCCGATCGCGCCGGCGTGCAGCCGCTCGATCGCCTCGCGGTAGCAGGTCTCGTGTCGCCGCTGGGTTCCCGCGACGACGCAGAGTCCCTTGCGGTCGGCCTCCGCCGCCGCGGCGAGCACCTTGCGAATGCCCGTCGCGTCCACGCCGGCGGGCTTCTCCATGAAGACGTGCTTGCCGGCGCCGATCGCCGCCTCGAAGTGCATCGGGCGGAAGCCGGGCGGCGTCGCGAGGATCACGATGTCGCAGCCGGTCGAGAGGACTCCGCGGTAGGCGTCGAAGCCGCTGAAGCATGACGCGGCGGGAACGCTCGCCCGCGCGGCGTCATGCTGGGCGAGGTTCGTCCGGCACTGCTCGAGGCGATCCGGGAAGAGGTCGCCGAGCGCGACGATCTTGACGTCCTGCCCGGCTTCAAGGGCATCGCGCGCCGCGCCGGTGCCGCGACCGCCACAGCCGATGACGCCGACCGTCAGCGTGTCCTCGCGGCGACTTGATCCGAAGGAAAGTCCCGGCAGCACGAGCGGCACCGAGATCGCCGCAGCGCCGGCGAGGAATCGGCGGCGGTCGAGGCTCGACGGGACGGACGGATGCTGGTCGGACGATCGCGGGTCGATCATGGTTCCTCCTTGGGCGCCGCAGGAGGCTCGACGCGGTCGCTCGAGGAGAGCACGTCGAGCCGTGGATCAGGCGATCACGAGAAGCGGGTCTTGCCGGGCACCGGGATCACCGGCTCGGGCAGCGGTCCCCACTCGAGCACGCTTGGACCGAGGGTCTGGGTCGAGTTCATGAGCTCCTCCCAGGTGATCATCTGCCCGGTGTAGCCCGCATCACGACCCATGATCGACATCAGGGTGCTCTGCGCCATGAAGTCGCCATCGTTGAGAGGACGTCCCTCGCGGATCGACTTGAAGAGCTCGTCGTGCTCGACCTGGTACATGTTCGGCGTCGGACCGGAGTACGCCCACGCGGTGCCGCTCGTCGGCTCGATGCGGGTCTGGTTCGGCGCCCATCCGTTCACGAACGCGAGTCCCTTGGTGCCGGCGATCCAGTCGGTGTTGTCGTTCGAGCAGTTCGCCTGCTGTCGGCAGGTGAGGATGCTCCGCGACCCGTCCGCGTACTCGTAGATCGCGGTGAAGTGGTCGAAGACGTCGCCCCGCTCCGGTCCCGAGCGGTTCCCTCGACCGGCGAGCCCGAGGCACCGCACCGGCTGCTCGTTGTTCCTCGCCCAGTTGAGCTTGTCGACGCTATGGCACGCCTGCTCGACGATGATGTCGCCCGAGATCCAGTTGAAGTGCCACCAGTTCCGAAGCTGGAACTCCATGTCGCTCCACTCCGGCTTCCGCGGCGATATGCCGAGCGGGCCCGTGTGATAGGTGGAGTGCGCGGCGGTGACCTCGCCGAGATCCCCGTTCAGGATGCGCCCGTACAGCGCCCGCTCGGGCGAGCTGTATCGCCAGCAGAATCCCGAGACGAGCGAGAGGTTCTTCTCCTTCGCCGCCTTCGCTGCCGCCATGACCCGCTTCGCGCCGGGCACGTCGACCGCCATCGGCTTCTCGCAGAAGACGTGCTTGCCCGCGGCGACCGCCTTCTCGAGCTGCGCCGGTCTGAACCCCGGGGGCGTCGCGAGGATCACCACGTCGACGCCGGAGGCGAGCACCTGATCGATCGCGTCGAACCCGACGAAGCGGCGCTCCGGCGGCAGCGCGATCTGCTCCGGATTCGCGTTCTCCTCGAGCTGCGTGATGCAGCGATCGATCCGATCCGGGAAGACGTCCGCGATCGCCCACAGCACCGCCCCTGGATCCGCCCCGAGGGCGTTGACCGCGGCTCCGGTGCCTCGACCGCCGCAGCCGACGAGCCCGACCTTCAGGCGATCGTCCGCGCGGATGGTGCCCCAAACCGGCGACACCAGCGGCGCCGTCGCGGCGACCGCCGCGGCACGGACGAAGGCGCGACGGTCGATCGTCGCGGCGGGAGGATTCGTGGGGCTCGTCCGATCGGACATGGTGGGCTCCAAGAGAAGGTTCGGGGGAGGCAGGTCGATGCCCGGATCAGTCAGGGCGCCGCCGGTGAGACGCCGCCTAGCGGGCTCTGGGTCTCGCACACCACTCGGATCCCGATGAACCCTCCGTCGGCGAGCCACCAGACGCTCTTGGGGAACTGCGGATCGCTTCGGTTCCAGGACCGGCTGAAGGGCACCGGCGCCCCGGCCGCGACCACCTCCGCCGCGTCGAGGTAGCTGCCTCCCATGAGCGAGCCCTTCTCGTCCTCGGTGGCGCACCACTCGGCGGCGTTGCCGAGGAGATCGACGAGTCCAAGGCGATCCGCCGCGAGCGACCCGGGGCGATGGGTGGTGCCGCCGCTGTTCTCGGCGACCCGGGCATGCTCGAGGATCCGATCGGCCGGAATCCCCGCGGCATCGCGGATCACCTGCCACTCCGCGACCGTCGGCAGCCGGAATCGCCGTCCCGTCTTCACCGAGAGCCACTCGCAGAACTGGGTCGCGCCCTTGTAGGAGATCGAGATCGCCGGAAAGCCCGCGTGCCCGAAGCCGCGATCCATCGAGATGTAGGGCTTGCTCGGTCGCGTGACCGCATCCGCCTCCGGCGTCGACTGCCCCTGCTCCGCGTCGCTCTGGAAGACGAAGACGTCGTAGAGGTCCCACGGGATCTCGGTGCGCGACACGAGGAACGCCGGGCGACCATCCTTCCCCGAAACCGGCACCAACTCGAGGTCGACCACCGAGCCGGGAACCTTCACGATCTCGTTGGGGCTCGTCGCGGCACTGGCGGGCGGCGGGATCGGGGTCGAAGCCTGGTTCGATGATCGGGCGTCGGCGACGGAAGCCTGGGCGACGCCTGCGACGAAGACGAGCGTCATCGCCCGGAGCGGGGCGAGCGTCGAGCGAATCATGAAGTCCGCGTCCTCCTGACCGATCCGGCGGGCCGAGGGCAGATCCTGCCGCGCTCCGGCGCGACCGCCGGAACTCTACCGAGGATCGCGATCAACTCCACCGGCGACCTCAGGGGCAGGCGCCCCAGCGGTTGAGGAGGAGGGACAGGTCGGCGCCATCCACCTGTCCGCTCTCGTTGAAGTCCGCCGCGCCACCCTTGGTGCCCCAGAGTCCGAGGAACTGGGACAGGTCGCTGCCCGAGACGAAGCCATCGCCGTCGAGGTCCTCGGGGCAGTTCGGTCCGTCGCCGCAGTCGATGCCCTCGATCGAGATGTCGTCGATTCCCGCCTCGACAAGCGAGCCGGCGCCGAGATCGCGGGCGACGAGGCGGAGACGCATCTGGTCGGTCGGCTCGAGGAAGTCTGCGATCCGGTAGACCTTCTCCGTCCACGCGCCGGGACTCTGGTTGACCACCTCGATGGTGACCCAGGTCGCGCCGCCGTCGTTGGAGAGGAGCACCGGCATCGAGTCCTCGTTCGGCGCAGCACCCGCGTTGTTCGAGTACCAGACGAAGCACCGGATCCTCGCCTCGAAGAGACCCGCCGCCGAGAGCAACGGCGAGGTCAGCGTGGTGGCGCCCCCGTCGACGTCGTTGAAGCCCGCGCCCTGCCCTTGGACATGCTGTCCGGTGATGAAGCACTGGGTCCCGAGGAGCGTGTGATCCTCGCTCGGTTGCGCCGTGGTGCCGATCGGCGCGACCCGCTCCCAGATCCCGCCGGTCGCGGTGTCGCCGGGCGCGCCGATCACCCATCCGGTGTTCGTCTCGAGCGGGTCGATCTCATCCACCACGCCCGCCGCGACGATCGCCGAGAACGCCCCCTGCTGCGGCGAGGTCGAGGTCTGACCGTCCGCCGAGTCGATGGCGAAGCGATAGAAGATCGACTCCCCGCACTCCATCGCCGGGAAGGTCGCCACGTAGAGGTCCTTGCCGCTCGGCGACATCGGGATCGCCGTGGTGCCCTGTCCCTGACGGGTCAGCAGCATGCGGGCGGTGCCGGGCAGCAACTCGAAGCCCTCGCCGGCGACGACGCCGACCTCCAGCGATCGGCCGGACGGATCGATCTCGGACGGCGTCCCCTGCGGGAACTCCCACGAGGCGACCTGCGGCACCATGTCGACCACGAAGAGCCCCCGCTGCATGTCGCTGACGATCACCGTGCCCGAGGGGAAGTACGGGTAGCAACTCCACGCGCCGTTGTAGCCGCTCGCGTCGGAGCCGGGATAGGTGTCGAAGCTCGCGATCTCGGACGCCTGCGTCGGCGCCGAGATGTCGAACACCCGCAGACCGCTGCGGTAGTTCGCGGTGAAGAGACGGTTGCCGAGGACGTACCCGTTGTGGGTGGTCGCGGCGTTGCCGTTCGTGAAGGTCCCGCGGTAGACCGGCACGACGAGGTCGGAGACGTCGATCACGTGGACCCGCGTCGGGAATCCAAGGTTGATCTCATCCTGCTCGTCGAGCAGGAAGAAGGTCTTCCGGTCCTCGGAGAGCCAGCCTTGGTGGCTGTACGCGGAGGTCGGGTAGAGCAGTCGGCCGAGCTGGACGATCGCCGACTTGTTGGTCACGTCGAGGATGTCGAGCCCCGTCTGGACCGATCCGCCGTTGAAGCCGCTGCAGCAGAAGGCGATCTGCCGACCCGCGTACGGACCGGAGGTGAAGGTGACGATCTGCGCATCGTGCACGTAGCGATCCGGCCAGGTTCCCACCAGCGGCGGATTGGTGGGATTCGCGTTGAGGTCGTAGATCCGAAGCCCGTTGCTGGCGCCGCCGCAGCGGTAGAGGAACCCGCTCGCCACGTCGATCGCCACGTTGTGCGTGTTGCCGGTGCCGCCGGCGGTCTGGGTCCCGACGAGCGTCACCACGCCCGAGTCGATCTGCGCGAGCTCGAGCACCTGGATCCCGCCGCCTCCCTCGGTGACCACGTAGCACTTGGTGCCGAACACCTTCATGTCGCGCCAGAGGCTGGTGGGGCCGGGGATGAACCCGATCACCTGCGCATCGGCGGGATTGGTGACCTCCGCGATGCCCGTGCCGTTGCTGAGACCGATGAAGGCGTACTCGCGACCGGAGGCGCTGACGTATCCCCAGCAGTCGTTGCCGCTCGTCGCGCCGGTCGAGAACTCCGCGAGCGGGAGCCACGATTGGAGCAGCGTGTTCTGCGCCTCGAACGTCTCGCCGGCGACGCCGCCCTCGATCGCGCGGTAGGGCTCGGCGAGGACGGCGGGCTCGAGGAGCTTGAGCTTCCAGTCGTCCTCATGGGCGATCGCCGTGCTCACGGCGAGCGTCACCAGCCCGCAGGTCCCGAAGGTCACGACGAGGAAGGAGGTGCGGGGACCGCGGGTTCCGCTCGGCATGTCGAAGGCTCCAATCAGGCAGGAGGGCGATCCGGTGAATCGGGACCCTACACGGTGAGTCTAAGCCCAGTTCCGAGAAGGACCAATCCAAGAGGCAAGGGATCCCAAGATCGGATCCCAAGATCGATCGCCGCCAGCGCCCTCAACCTCTCGGTCCTGACGCCGAGAAGTCCGCATCCTCCGGCATGGCGTGGCGAGGCGGTCCCTTCAGCCCCTCCTCTGGACCCGGTCCGGCGAGGGTCTCGAGGAACGCCACCAACGCCCGGATCTCCTCCTCGCTCAGTCCGAGCGGCGCGAGGACGGTCTCCTGGTGGTGATCGAGCTGCACGGCTCCCTCGAGGGTCGAGTAGAAGCGGACCACCGACTCGAGGTCCGGCATCTGTCCGGCATGCATGTAGGGGGCGGTGCGGGCGACCTGGCGAAGCCCCGGCGTCCGGAACTGTCCCCACTGCTCGGGCGAGCGGGCGACGCGGGCGGTCATGGTCGCCTCGGCGCCAAGGCGGTCGTCGCTGAACTCCCCCGCCGCGTTGAAGCGATCGGCGAGGAGGATCTCCGTGCCGAGGTAGCGCCCGGGATCCCGCGGCAGCCCTCCGCCTCGCGGGGGCATGCCGATCGAGTGGAACTCCCCGTCGGAGAAGGTGGGTCCGCCGTGGCACTGGATGCAGCCCGCGCGTCCCACGAAGAGGCGAGCCCCCGCGATCGCCTCGGGTGGGATCGCGTCGATCCCCGCGCGATCGCCCTCGCGTAGCCCGCGGGCGAAGCGGTCGAAGTCGCCCTCGCCTGCACGAAGCCGGCGCTGGTACGCCGCGAGCGCCTTGCCCGCGTTCGCGAAGACGACCTCGACCTCATGGCGCACCGGCGGATCGATCGACTCCCACGCGACCGCGTCGGGATGCGTCGGATCCTCCGGCACGGGTCTCGCCCGCGCGGGGAGCGAGGCGATCACGTCGGCATCAGGCAGCGGACCGAAGACCTTCTGGTACGCCGCCGAGAGCGCCGGATCGGCGGCGATCACCCGCGCGACGCCGACCCGCGTGCCATCCATCTCGTGCGGACGCTCGATCGGCTGGAGCGCCTGCGACCAGAGCGAGTCGGCGCGACCATCCCACGTGAGCCACCGCGACCGCGCGGCATCGAGCACGGTGGGCGTGTTGCGGGTGCCCTCGGCGATGCCGAACGCCACCTCCCGCCCATCGGCGAACTCCTTCGCCGGATCGTGGCAGGTCGCGCAGGAGACTTCACCGTTTCCCGAGAGCCTCGCGTCGAAGAAGAGCGACTGACCAAGCCACGCGGCGCGAGGATCGTCCGCGACGCGGTTCGTCGGGTCGGCAGGAACCGCGCCGAGCGGCGAGAGCCGCAGGATCTTCCGCACCTCGGCGTCGGAGAGACCGCGCTCCGCCGCCACCGCCGATGGGTCCGCGGCGGACGGGTCCGAGGGCGGCTCCCCGTCGCCGCACGCCGACAGCAGGAGCGCCCCGACGATGCCGATCGAGGACGTGACTCCGCCCCTCGCGGCATGCCGGCTCATTCGACCTCCACCGTCCACTGCGCCCGCTCGAGGACGCCATCGCGCGAGACGTCGACGAAGAGCTCCCAGCGTCCGCCCATGTGGAACAACATCCCCTCGCCGAGATGACGCCCCTCGCCGAGCGACCGCACCGTAGGCACGAAGTTCATGCCATGCCCATGATGCGGCATCGCCGCATCGAGGCGGACCACCACGTCCCCGGGCGCGGGCGGGCCATCCGGAGACTCCAGCACCTCGAGCTCGAGCGAGAACGGCTCGAACGTCGGCATGCCCTCGTCGCGGGTCCGCCACCTGACGAACCAGCGTCCGCCCGCGGTCCACGCCTCGCCGCCCCTCGCGATCGGAGTCGGCGCGACGGTCGTCGGTGCTTCGGTCGCCGACGGCGGCAAGGGGGACTCGGCACGATCGCATCCGCCCGCGGCGAGCACGAGCAGGAGCAGGGCGATCGAGATGATTCGATCGGAGGTCATTCGGCAGGCATCCCGCGCGGTCGCGTCGAGGCGCGCCCCAGACTGAAGACGAGGCGCCATGATCCATCGACCTCGGAGAACCCCTGCACGCGATGGTTCCCGACGTCGACGACGAGCACGGTCCCATCGGCGCGTCGAGCGAGACCTCCGGGCGACCACACCAGACCATCGTCGACGCCGGTCGAGCCCATCTCGTCGAGGACGCTGCCCTCTGAAGAGAGCCTCACCAAGCGGTCGCCGGGCACGTCGCTGACCACGAAGCCATCCGGCGACCACGACAGCCCGCCCGGCTCGCGCGGGCCGCTCGGCGCGTCGGGCAGGCGAATCGATCGAAGCGGTCGCCCGCTCACGTCGAGGAGGTCGATCGTCCTTCGACCGGCGTCGAGCACCGCGACCGCGTCGCGCGAGGGCGAGAGCGCCATCGCGACGGGCTCGGCAAAGCGACCGGGCGCATCGCCCTGCGGTCCCCACGCCGCGACGACCTCGGAGGGAAGCGGGCTTGCGGGTCCCCGCGCGGGTCGCGGCGCGAGGACCACGAGCGAGCCCGTGTTCCCCTCGAGGAGGAGCAGGCGACCGTCCGGAGTCCACGCGAGGTCGGTCGGCTCGGCACGCCGCGGCATGGATTCCGAGTCGGGACGGAGGCGTCGCAGGGCGTCCATGACCGACGCGAGCTCCACGATCCCGGCGAGGCGAGGCATGAAGGGGTCGAAACGAAGCGCCGCGGTCGGATCACGATCGAGATCGACGAAGGCGATCCGCGAGGATCCCGGATCCGCGACGGCGAGCCGCGGTTGGTCCGACGCGATCGCCACCGCGCTGACCCGACCGAAGCGATCCGGCGCCGCACCCGGACCTCCGAAGGTCGTGACGTGGACCGGCAGTCCCGCCCGCCAGTCGAAGACCACCACCGACGCGGACTCCGGCTCCCACAGCGCCGTGAGGTCACCCTCGACCGACAGACCGCCGCCGAAGTGGCTCAGCACCTCGTCCCGTGCGGGCAGTTGCGCCGTGGTCAGCGCGCCGGTCGCCGCGGCGAGGTCGCCGAACCACTGCACCCGGCGCTCGAACGGCTCCGCGACGACCGCGGTCGTGCCCGTGGCGTCGATCGCGACGTCCTCGGGGTAGTGGATGCGCCCCTCGCCCTCGCGGGGAACCACCGCGTGCATCCCCCACTGTCCCTGCGGGGTGCCGTCGAGGTCGAAGAGCGAGATGCGGTGGTTGAGCCGATCCGCGACGAAGAGCAGACCGCCCGCGATCGCGATGCCGCTCGGCTCGGAGAAGAGACCGGGAAACGGACCGCGGTCGCCGAACGCCTTCTGGAACCTGCCCTCCGCCGAGAGCACCACGACGCGGTGGCGGTCGGCATCGACGACGAAGACGCGACCATCGGGACCCGTGGCGAGATCGATCGGTCGCCCCCACCCGCCGGGAAGATCCGCGTCGCGCACGATCCATCGGACCGCGCCGTCGGATGTCGTCGCGAGGACCGCCGGCGCGATCTCGTCGATCAACGCCAGTCCGCCCTCGAGCTCCGCCGCGGCGCGGGGGCGGATCGCGAGGTCCTTCGGGAGCGAGATCTCGCCGAGTGCCGCACCCTCTGCATCGAAGCTCGCCACGAGCCCCGCGTCCGGATCGCAGACGAGGACGCCGCCCTCCGATCGCACGCTGACCGACGTGGGTCGCCGCCAACCAGCGTCTGGACCGAGCCGCTGGACCAGCGTGCCGTCCCGCCGCCGCTGCTCGACGACGCGCGCGGCGTCGTCCACGAGGAGGAGATCGCCCGACGGCAGGATCGCGACGGAGACCGGACGACCGGCGGCGTCGAGCGTTCCCTCCCAGCGGACCGCGGGGGAGTCCTGCCTCGCCCAGGAGACCTGCGCCGGCCTCGCCGCGACGAGGATCAGCAGGGCGCACCCGATGGTCGATCCCGATGTTGACCAGGCGCTCACGGGGCGTTGACGCGGGCGGTCATGCACGGCGACAGCGTAGGTCGGCGCGTCCATCGATGGGGCGCGGTCGGTAGGATCCGCCCCCCTCGCACCGCACGCCCCGCACGCCCCGCACGCCCCGCACGCCCGGAGTCTTCGTGTCGCACGCCGCCCACGGCATCTCGCCAGCGATCGATCGCGTGATCCGCGCGTTCGCCTTCGCGGGCGCCGCCCTCGTGGTGGTGCTCTCGATCGTCGCCTACGTCGGGGCGGAACGGGCGAAGCACTCCCCTTCCGCGGGTCACGCGGATGCTGCCGCCGAGGCTTCCCTCGAGGTCGGGGCGACCTCCTCCGCCGCGACGCAGTCGGTCAAGAAGGTCCCGCCGCTCTGGTGGCTGGGCACGGTCCCCTTCGTCCTGCTCCTCCTCGCGATCGCGATCCTTCCGCTCGTGCCCGCCACGGCGCACTGGTGGGAGTCGAACCTGCACCGGCTCGCGGTGGCGCTTGCCCTCGCGTTCCTGACGCTCCTCTACGTCCTCCTCGTCGGCGGTCCGGGCAAGGTCCTCGCAACGGTCGAGCACGCCATCCCCGAGGAGTACGTCCCCTTCATCGTCCTGCTCTTCGCCCTCTACGTGGTGAGCGGCGGCATCGCGATCCTCGGCGACTTCCGACCCACGCCGGTCGTGAACGCCTCGTTCCTCGCGATCGGGGCGATCATCGCGAGCGCGATCGGCACCACCGGGGCGAGCATGCTGCTGATCTGGCCGCTCCTGCGGGCGAACGCCTCTCGGCGCTTCCGCGTCCACACCATCGTCTTCTTCATCTTCCTCGTCTCGAACTGCGGCGGACTGCTGCTGCCGACCGGCGACCCGCCGCTCTTCCTCGGCTACCTGCGGGGCGTGCCCTTCCTCTGGACGCTCTCGCTCTGGGGCGAGTGGCTCCTGTGCGGCGGCGTGCTGCTTGGGCTCTATCTCCTCGTGGACACGGTCCTCTTCGCCCGCGAGGCGCCCGAGGTGCGGGCGTGGAGACCGAGCGGCCGCGGATTCCGCATCGAGGGCGGGTCGAACTTCCTCTGGCTCGGGTTGGTGGTGCTCACCGTGGCGACGATCCAGGAGGGCAAGCCGGTGCCGCTCCTCGGGGTGACGGCGTTTCCATTCCTTCGCGAGCTGCTGATGCTCACGTGGGTGGGGCTGAGCCTCGTCCTTGGTCCGGCGTCCGCGCGACAGGCGAACAAGTTCTCCTACGTCGCGATCATCGAGGTCGCCTGCCTCTTCGTCGGGATCTTCATCACCATGCAGGTGCCGCTCGAGGTCCTGAAGTCGACCGGAAGCGAGCTGGGGCTCACCACGCCGGCACAGTTCTTCTGGGTGACCGGGATCCTCTCGAGCTTCCTCGACAACGCGCCGACCTACCTCGTGTTCTTCCAGACCGCGGAGTCGCTCAATCATGAGCCGGGACCAGGGATCCTCCAGCTGCTCGGCGGCGAGTACATCCGCGAGGACCTGCTCGAGGCGGTCTCCCTTGGCGCGGTCTTCATGGGCGCGATGACCTACATCGGGAACGGACCGAACTTCATGGTCCGCTCGATCGCCGAGCAGTCCGGCGTCCGGATGCCGAGCTTCTTTGGCTACATGCTCTACAGCGCCGCGGTCATGCTTCCGCTGATGGTGCTCGTCGTGGCGATCTTCCTCGCCTGAGCAGGTGCCGGGATCGACGGGAGGGAACGATCAGGTCTCGTCGCTCGACTCCTCGTCGAGCGTCCCGCGGTCGGCGCCCTTGCCGCTCTGCTTCATCGCGGCGTAGATGAGCGACTGCACCACCACCGACTCGCCGAGCATCCGTCCGACCCGCTCGCCGGCATGATCGAGGTCGCGGAACTGACCGGCGTCGAGTTCCTGCTCGAAGTCGACGAGCGAGTTCTCCACGGCGAGCATCATGGACGCGATCACCGCCCACTCATGGCGGCTGTCCGGCCAGAACTCGCTCGTGCGGGCAAGCTCCACCGGAATGGTCACCCGCCACCCGTCGTCGGTCTCGATCATGCTGACGAAGCCGCCAGCGACCGGCTCCCCGTCCACGAGGAGTGCCGCGGTGCCGTCCCCGAGATCCTCGGCGGTGAGCCGCTCTCGCTGCTCGCGCATGAAGCCGAAGGGGTCCATCAGGAACACCGAGACCTGCGCCCCCCAGTCGGCGCCGCCGAGGAGCCGCCGCGCGACGCCGCCCTCGCGCTCGAAGTCGCCGGGAAACCGCTCCTTGAGCTTGCTGGAGACCCGGGCGAGCTGGTCGAGCATCTCCCCGAGCTTCCCACGGACGTCCTCGATCGCGCTCGCCTCGGTCACGCCGTCGGCGTAGGTGACCGGTCGCGCATCGAGATGCAAGAGCTGCGGCAGGCGTCCGATCGAGCCCTCCTCGACGAGCCGCATGGCGGTGTCGATCGTCGCCTGCGGCGAGGAGGTGTCGAGGTCGCTGCCGCCGCATCCGATGAGCGGAAGCCCGGCGCAGAGGGCGAGCACGAGCTTCGGACGGGCGAGACGGCGAGGCATGGAGGGTTCCGGCAGGGTCCGCAGGGCTTCGCGGCGCCCCGATGACGGATTCTTCCCGCGCCGGTCGCGCGGGACGAGCAATCGATGGACGAAACCTCCCTTCCAGGAGGTTCCCAAGAGGTCGGAGAGGTTCCCACGAGGTTCGCGCGGTTCGGGATCCTGGCGCCGCCGCCTCTATCATTCGCCCCCGATGACTGACGACGTCGAGCGAGGAGTGTCCGACCGCGGCGGCGACGCGACCGCGATCGATCTCGTGGTGAACGGCCAGCCGAGGCAGGTCTCCGCAGGATCGACGGTCTCGACGCTGATCGACTCGCTCGGGCTCGGTCGCTCGCCCTGCGCCGTCGAGGTCAATCGGCGGGTGGTGGTCCGAAGAGACCACGGCTCGACGCCGCTCGCGAGCGGCGATCGGATCGAGATCGTGACCCTCGTCGGAGGAGGCTGAACCCCCCATGCTGCCAGAGATGACGAGAACCCCCGCCGACCTCCCCGGAGCGACCACGATGCCGCCTGCCCTCCGGATCGGCCGCTTCTCGCTGCGGAGCCGCCTCGTCGCGGGCACCGGCAAGTACGCGGACCACGAGATGATGCGCCGGGCGCTCGAGGCGAGCGGATGCGACGCCGTCACCGTCGCGGTGCGCCGCGAGCGGCTGCTCGACGCGCAGGGTCGATCGCTCCTCGAGTTCCTTGACCTCGACCGGCTGACCATCCTGCCCAACACCGCCGGATGCTTCTCGGCGGAGGACGCGGTGCGGGTCGCCCGGCTCGGGCGAGAGATCCTCGACCAGCTCGACAATCCGGGCAAGGACTGGGTGAAGCTCGAGGTCCTCGGCGACCGCGTGACGCTGCTTCCTGATCCGGTCGGGACGCTCGAGGCCTGCCGAGAGCTCGTCGCCGACGGATTCACGGTCCTCTGCTACACGAGCGATGACCCGATCGCCGCGGCTCGCCTCCGCGACGCGGGCGCCGCGAGCGTGATGCCGGCGGGAAGCCCCATCGGCTCCGGGCGGGGCATCGCGAACCCCTCGGCGATCTCGCTCTGCCTCGAGCTCCTGAAGGACCCGCGTCATGGTGGCGATCCCGAGTATCCGGTCGTCGTCGACGCGGGCGTCGGGACGCCGAGCGACGTGACGATCGCCATGGAGCTCGGCGCCGACGGCGTCCTCCTCAACACCGGCATCGCGCACGCGAAGGATCCGGTCATGATGGCTTGCGCCATGCGGCTCGCCTGCGATTCGGGATGGCTCGGCGCCCGCGCGGGCCGCATCCCGCGGCGGCGGTACGCGAGCGCCTCGAGCCCGTGGGAGGGCGTCATCGCCGACGAGGTGATCCCCGGCGAGTGATCCCTGGCGAGGTGATCCCCGGCGAGTGATCCCCGGCGGGATCGTGTCGAGGCACGATCCCCGCGGGCGACATCAGTGCGCCACGCGCTTGCCGAGGAGCGGTCCGAGCTCCTTCAGCTGCCGGGCGAGCATCTCCGGCGTCCGCGCCTCGAGGTTGAGCCGCAGCAGCGGCTCGGTGTTGCTCATCCTGACGTTGCACCACCACTCGCCCGCGTCGAGGCTCAGTCCGTCGAGCGTCGCGGTCTTCGCCTTCGGATGGGCGGCACGCAGGCGCTTCAGCGCGGCGGCGGCGTCGTCGGTCTGGAAGTTGATCTCGCCCGAGTGCGCGTAGCGGCGGAACGGCTTGATGAGCTCGGAGAGCGGTCGTCCGGACTCCGCGAGCGCCGTGATCACCTCGGCGAAGACCCGGGCACCGTTGTCGGTGTGGAAGGTGTCGCGGAAGTAGAAGTGCCCGGAGAGCTCGCCGCCGACGACCGCCGACTCCGCCGCCATCCTCGCCTTCATGAAGACGTGTCCCACCCGCTCCTCGACGGGGCGTCCGCCCGCCTCGGTGATCGCCTCGCGCACGGTGCGGCTCGACCGCAGGTCGTAGACCACCGCCGCGCCGGGCTCGCGGCGGAGGAACCGTCCGACGAGCCAGGAGAGGAGCAGGTCGCATCCGACCGGCTGACCCTTCTCGTCGATCACCATGCAGCGGTCTGCATCGCCATCGAAGCAGAAGCCCACCGCCGCCTTGCGGGCGACCACCGCCTCGCGGGTCTGCGCAAGGTTCGCCTCGACGAGAGGGTTCGGCTCGTGGGCGAACTCGCCCGACTCGTTCTCGAAGTTGAGCCGCGAGAGCTGCAGCCCCTTCAGGGCGCCGAACACCTTGGGCACCATCGTGCCCGCCATGCCGTTCGAGGCGTCGACGACGACCTTGAGCGTGCGGGATCCCGAGGCAAGCCCTGGATCGATGAAGCGCACGATGTGGTCGCGATAGGCATCCCAGAGGTCGCGCGACTCCTCGCGACCGCCCCGCGGCTCCAGCTTCTCCCGCTCGACGAGCGCCGCCAGGCGGCGGATCTCCTCGAGCCCGCTGCCGGAGCCGACCGGCTTCGCGCCGCGACGCGAGATCTTGAAGCCGTTGTAGTTCGCTGGATTGTGCGAGGCAGTGACCTGCACGCCTCCGGCGCACCCGAGCAGGTGGATCGCGAAGTAGACCATCGAGGTGTCGACTCGACCGAGGTCGATCACGTGCGCCCCGAAGTCCCGCATGCCTTGGCGAAGGCTCTCGGCGAGCGAGGGCGAGCTCTTCCGCATGTCCCGACCGACCACCAGATGCCGCATCATCGGGTCGTCGAAGCCAGCGTCCGCCGCCTCCTTGAGGAGAAGCTCCGCCGTGGCGTAGCCGATCTGCCAGGCGATCTTCTCGTTGAGGGGCTTCGGGTACGTCGCCCGGATGTCGTATGCCTTGAAGACCTTGCCGAGCACCGGGCGACTCCTGCAGGACCGGGGATCTTGAGTCAACCCCCTCCGGGGGCTGACTTGGGCGGAGGTCCCGTTATACTCCGCGACTTGTCCCGAATCCGCTCCGGCGCGTGCCGGAGGGTCCACGGACGAACCGCCGCGCCGGACGTGGCGTCGCGACGGACTTCATCCCGACCCCCGCGGGGGGTCGCCCGCCTGAACCTGAAGCGCCCTCAGACGGACGGTGCCGCTCGCCGGCTCCACGTCCCCTCCGTCGGTGTCGCTGCCGAGAGACCCCACCATGAGCACCCTCGTCCAGGAACTGATCGACGCCGGCATCCACTTCGGTCAGCGGCGGAGCAACTGGAACCCGCGGATGGGTCCCTACATCTGGGACACCCGCAACGGCATCTCGATCATCGACATCAAGGAGACCATCAAGGGTCTCCTCCTCGCCAAGCGGTTCCTCCAGAAGACCGTCTCCTCCGGCAAGGACGTGGTCTTCGTGGGAACGAAGCGGCAGGCGAAGGGCGCGATCGAGCAGCACGCCGCCGACGTCGGCATGCCCTACGTCACGGAGCGCTGGCTCGGCGGCACCCTCACCAACTTCCGCACGATCCGTGACCGCCTCAAGCGGCTCGAGGAGCTCGAGGGACTGATCCAGACCGGCGAGATCCGCAAGTACTCGAAGAAGATGGAGTCGCAGCTCACCCGCGAGCAGAAGAAGATCTTCCGCAACCTCAACGGCATCCGGACCATGACCAAGCTCCCCGGAGCGATGGTGGTGGTCGACGTGAACCGCGAGATGAACGCGGTGCGCGAGGCGCGAAACCTCGGCATCCCCACGGTCTGCCTCATCGACACCGACGGCAATCCAGAGTTCGCCGACATCCCGATCCCGGGCAACGACGACTCCATGCGGTCGATCGACGTCGTGGTGCGCGAGCTCTGCGGCGCGATCAAGGAAGGCAAGCAGCAGCGGGCGACCGAGGACGGCAAGCCGGAGGACGCCTCCGAGCCGCCGCGGCGCCGCTCGAGCCGCAGCCAGTTCCGCGCCGAGGAACCGACCCCCGCCGGAGCGACCGACGCGGGCGATGCCGCCACGGCGCCGAGCGGCGGCTGATCCCGTCCCCTACGCGACCTAGACCGAGGAACAACCCATGGACACCGCGAACGTCAGCCCGAAGGACGTGATGACGCTCCGTCAGCGGACGGGGCTTGGCATGATGGACTGCAAGAAGGCGCTCGCCGACGCGAACGGCGACATGCAGGCGGCGGAGGAGCTCCTCCGCTCCCGCATGAAGGGCAAGATGGACACCCGCACCGACCGGCCCGCGGGCGAGGGCTGCATCGCCGTCGCGACGCAGGGCTCGAAGGGGGTGATCATGGAGGTGCGGGCGGAGACCGACTTCACCGCCCGCAACGAGGCGTTCCGCGCGATGGCGAAGGAACTCGCGACCGCGAGCCTCCAGCAGCCCGCCGGCGACGTCGCGATGACCCCGGCGATGACCAAGCGGCTCGACGAGGTCCGGATCACGACCGGCGAGAACGTCTCCTTTGCCCGCGGTCGTCGCCTCGATGGCGGCTCCTTTGGGCACTACGTCCATCACGACGGGAAGCTCGGCGTGCTGCTCCAGGTCGAGGGCGACTTCCCCGCGGACGTCCTCACCGGCATCTGCCAGCACGTCGCCGCCCACGTTCCCACCCCGCTCGCGGTCGACCAGCACGGGCTCGATCCGGCGCTCGTGGCGAGCCGCAAGCAGGATGCGGTCGCCGAGGCTGCCGCGACCGGCAAGCCCCCGCAGATCGCCGAGAAGATCGCCGAGGGCAAGGTCCGGAAGTTCTTCGAGGAGAACACGCTGCTCGGACAGCGGTACGTCCGCGACGACAGCAAGTCCGTCGGCGAACTCGTGCCGAAGGGCGGTCGGATCCTGACCTTCCTGCGGATGACCGTCGGCGGTCAGTAAGTCCCGCGGTCAGGACCGGGCGTCCCGTCGAGACTCCCCCGCCGAGACTTCTCGTCGCCGAGCAGCGACTCGATCTCCCGGATCCTCTGCTGGGTGTCCTGGATCGCCGCGTCGATCGCGCTTCGCCCGGTCACCGCCCGCACCGGGTCCCCACGCCCTTGGCTGGCGAGTCGCTGCTCGACGGTCGCCCGGTCTTGTTTGAGCAAGGCGAGGACCCGCTGGGCGGTGGCAAGGGTCTGTCGGAGGTCGTCGAGGCAGATCCCCCCCGCCTCGACCTCGACCACCCTCACGAGCCGGAGGGGGTTCCGAGGGGCACTGGTCGGGACGGGATCGGCACGGCGGTCGGACATCGGGGCGGGCAGAGTATCGCGGACGCTCGGTTCCGGGCAACCACCCCGGGAACTCCGCCCTCCGAAGGGCGGACGCTGGCGGGTGCGAGCCCTCCCTCCGACGCCAACTTCGACCCTCCCTCGCCTCTTCCTCGCCTTGGACGTGCTCGCCGCGTTGGCGGGATCTCGCAAGGCGACCACCTCCCGACGCCGCGAGGGCGGCGCCCGCCGGCCCGGGTCGGTCGCACCCCGGCGCTCGGGTTCTCGCGCCGCGATCGCGGAGGACGTGAGCGACGCCGGAAGCTCCGCCAGTCGTCCTACGACCTCCCGTGCATTGACTCGTTCTCAGAGGCGAGGCGAGGCGAGTCGAGTCGAACCGCGACGATCGACCTCAGGCATGGACCGAGGCATGGACGCGCGACCGTGAACTGCTCGGCCTCTGCGATCGCTGCGCGAGACGCGGTCGCTAGAAGGGAACGCTGAGTCCAAGGTAGAGCTCTGCGCCATCGAACCCTTCGTTGCTTGATGCCGTGCGGGCGTTCGAGAAGTGGAACCATCGGACGCCGCCCATGAGTCGAGCATCCCCGCTGATCGCGAGCGTGAACCCGCCGCCCACCTGCGGATCGAACTTCCAGGTGTTGGTGTTCGGCGGAAGGTCCTCGGTGAGGTAGGCGAGTCCGCAGCCTCCATCCACGAACACCGTCCAGTCCTCCCCGGCGAGGAAGTGCCACCGCAGCAGCACGGATCCGCCGAGCATCAGGGGATCGCCTCCGCCATCCTGCACGAATCCGCCGATCTGCGCGACCGGCACGATCGAGAGCCGCTCGATCATGAAGTACTCGAACTCCGCGCGGAACTCGCCGCCGGTGGTCGAGCCGAAGTTGGAGATCACGCCACCGAGCAGGTTCGCCCGCCAGGAGTTCGCCTCCCCGAACGACTTGCTCGCGATCGAGGCGGAGTCCGCCTCCCCACTGCCGACCTGAAGGCGACCGGCGTAGAGAGGCGTCAACGGACCGGCGCTCGACGAGAGCGTCGTCGATGGCGAGGTCGTCGGCGGCGTTGCGGTCGCCACGGCGACGATCCAAGGACCCGTGAGGATCATGGACGCGGTGCTGCGAAGGGTCATGCCGCGATGCTAACGCCCGAGCGGGAGGTCGGCGGTCGAGCGCCGCTGGTGGGTCGTGCGCGACGACGCGCCTTCCCGCTCGCCCGCGTGGAGCAGCCCTCAACGCGATCAAAAGCGACGCCGCCGTCCGAAGGCTCCGACACCTTCGAACGGCGGGAAGACGGGATCGTGAGATCCCGGCATGGACGTCGCAGGTCCCCTGCGGGACGGGCAAAGGTAGCGGGCGCCGAGGAGCAGGGTCAACGCTCTCGCCAGACTCTGCGCCGAATCACGCGGAGCCCCGGACGTCTCCGTCCGATCACCCGGCAGATCCCCATAATCTCCCTCCCGATCCCCCTCAGCACGCCCCTACCATCCGAGACTTTGATCAATGATTGAGATCGCCGCCGCCGTCATCCTGGAAGGTGACCCCCGGGATCCGGAGCAACTTCGGATCCTCGTCGCCCGCCGTCCGCGGACCGCGACCCGGGGCGGTCTCTGGGAGTTCCCCGGGGGCAAGATCGAACAGGGCGAGACGCCTCAGGATGCCGCCGTCCGTGAGACCCGCGAGGAGATCGGCTGCGAGATCGAGATCATTGCGCCGCTCGCGATGAGCGACGACCGCGATGAACGGCAGGCGCGGGAGCGGGAAGTCCGCATCCACGCCTTCCTCGCGCGCGGTCGGGGGGCGATCATCCCCCGCCCGCTCGCCTCCGACGAGGTCCGCTGGACGAGCCTGCGCGAGCTCGGACGGCTCCCGGTGCCTCGCGCGAACCATGCGATCCACGCGGCGCTGAGCGATTGGATCGACTCCCAGCGACGCTGAGCCGACCGCCTCGCCAGTCTCCCAATCGAGTCGCTGCCTTCAGCGACCGCCGGGAGCGATCGGCTCGGGCAGGCTTGGTCCCGGCTCCGGACCTGGCATCGGAACCGGCGCGGTCGCGGGCGAAGGCGTGACGCCGGGGAGCGCCTCGGCGCCCTCGACCTCGCGGCGAAGCGACTCCTCGATCTCCGCGTTGCTCGGGGCATCCGCGGAGACCTCCTCGCCGGTCGTGCGTGCCTGCAGCGCCTGGGCACGCTCGAGGACGAGCCGCGGATCCGTCTGCACCTCGCCGAGGACGAAGTGCCAGGAGTTCTTGCTCGTGAAGTCGATCGGCACGAGCTCGAGGACGAGATCCGGACCGATCCAGTCCCACGGGGGCGCCTTGGCTTCCGCCTTCGCGTCGAGCGGCTCGTGACCGTCGAGGCGCAGCCGGACGTCGTAGGTGCCGTAGTAGGTGATCTCCGCGGTGAGAGGCGTGCGCCCCACCTCGCGGTCGTTGAGCAGCACCAAGGCGCCCGGCGGGGAGCTCGTGATCTCGACGGTGCGCCTCACGCAGCCCGCGGTGATGGGCAGCAGCAGGGTGATCGCGCACGCGGCATGCACGCTTCGAGCGTTCATCCGAACTCGTCTCCTCGGAAGGTGGAGGCGAGGTACGCCTCGCGCACCACGGGATCGTTGATGATCGAGCGGGGATCTCCCTCGCGGAGGTTTCGACCCTCGTGGAGGATGTAGGCGCGGTCGCAGATCCGCAGCGTCTGCTGGACGTTGTGGTCGGTGACGAGGATCGCGATGCCCTGGGAGGCGAGACGCCGCACCTCCTCCTGCAGCTCCTCGACGGTGTGCGGATCGACCGCGGCGAACGGCTCGTCGAGCAGGAGGAGCCTCGGCTGGGTGACGAGCGAACGGGCGATCTCCAGCCGACGCCGCTCGCCGCCGGAGCAGGTGCGCGCCGCGTCGCGGGCCTTGTGCCGCAGGCCGAACTGCTGGAGCAGCTCGTCGCATCGCTGCCGACGCGCGATCCGCGAGAGCCCCACCGTCTCGAGGATCGCGAGCAGGTTCTGCTCGACGGTCAGGCGCTGGAAGACGCTCGGCTCCTGGCTCAGGTAGCCCATGCCCGCGAGGGCGTGCCGGTACATCGGGAGGTTCGTCACGTCCTCGCCGCGGAAGATCACCCGCCCCGCCTCCGGAGTGATCATCCCGATCGCCATGCGGAACGACGTGGTCTTCCCGGCGCCGTTGCGCCCGAGGAGCCCGACGATCTCGCCGGGATCGACGTCGAAGCCGACGCCATCGACCACGCGACGACCTCCGTAGGTCTTGCGGAGGTCTCGGGCGGTCAAGAGCGGCATGCGCGGAGTGTAACGAGCGACCTCAGTCGCCCGCCGGCGCGGACGCCGCCTGACCGGCGGACGACGCCGCCGTCGCTCGCTCCACGCGGATGCGGCGGATGTGGGTCGGCACCGCGTCGAGCACGATGAAGCGCCAGCCATCGATCGACGCCACCTCGCCCGTCGCGGGGACTCGACCGAAGTGCGCGAGGAGGAAGCCCGCCGCGGTGTCGTACTCGCGGTCCTCCGGCAACGCGATCTCGAGGCGCTCCGCGAGCGACTGGATGGGGACCCGACCGTCCGCCTCGACGGCGCCTCCGCGCTCCTCGACGCTCGGCAGCTCCTCGTCCGGAGGCTCGTGCTCGTCGTGGATCTCGCCCACGATCTCCTCGAGCAGGTCCTCGATGGTCACGAGACCGCTGGTCCCGCCGTACTCGTCGATCACGATCGCGAGGTGGATCTCGCTGTGCTGGAAGTCGCGCAGCAGGTCCCGCACCGGCTTCGTCTCCGGGACGCGGATCGGCTGCCGCAGCAAGGGACGGAGCCGGAACTCCGCGGCGTCCTGCCCGAGGAACGCGATGAGGTCCTTCACGTAGAGGATCCCGAGGATCTGGTCGAGGTTCCCCTCGTAGACCGGGATCCGCGAGTGCCCCGCCGTCGAGAAGAAGTCGCGGATCCCCGCGAGATCATCGGTGTACTCGATGCCCTCCACGTCGGTCCGCGGGGTCATCACCGAGCCGACCTCGGTCTCGGAGAAGGCGATCACGTTCCCGAGGATCTCCGCCGCCGACTCGTCGAGGTGACCTTGCCGCTGGGTGTCCTCGATGCTGCGGAGGAGGTCCTCCTCGCCCTGCGCCTCCGGCGTGCCCGCGCCGGCGAGCCGTCGAATCGCCTCGTCCACGAGGCGGTCGATGCCCCGAAGCGGCCACCCCACCGCATCGATCACGCGGAGCAAGGGCGCCGCGCTCGCGACGAGCCCGACGGCGGCGTGCCTCGCAAGGCTCGCCGCCACCACGGAGGTGAAGAGCCACAAGAGGACGACGGCGACGGCGCCCACGGTCGCGAGCGATCGCGCGTCGATGCGGGCGTCCTCGCCGAAGCCGCAGAACTCGACGACGAGCACCACGAGGATCGACACGCGACCGGTGGTCCGCAGGAACCCCACCAGCTGCGAGAGCGCCGCGAGGCGCCCGAACATCCAGCGGCCTCCGCCTCCCGCGCGGTCGAACCGCTCGGCGAGCGCCGACTCGCTCACCGAGCTCAGCGCGATCGCGAGCGCCGCGAAGTAGGTCGTCGCGATGGTCGCGACGAGGACCACGAGCGGAAGCCAGTCGATCACGCGTCGTGCTCCGCGTCCATCGGCGCGACGCCGACGAGTCCGAGCAGGCGGTCCTGCTCGCGCTGCATCGCCTCGGCGCCGCGGGCATCGTCGTCGCGACCGCCCGCGAGATGCAGCAGTCCGTGGAGCACGTAGAGGAGGAGCTCGTGCTCGACCGGTCGACCGCGGGCGCCCGCCTCGCGGCGGGCGACGTCCACGCAGACCACCACGTCGCCGGCGGTGCCGCCGTCCGCGGAGGCATCCGGGTCGGGGAAGGTCAGGACGTCCGTGGTGCCGACGACGCCGCAGTGGCGGCGATGGAGGCGGTCCATCTCCTCGTCCTCGACGAGCACCACGGTCACGGACTCGGGAGGTCGCGAGAGTCGTGGTCCAAGCAGCTCGACGCTCGACGCGAGCCACCCGAGGTCGATCCGCGCGGAAGGTCCTCCCGCCCGGCGTCCATCGACCCACGACACCCGAGCGCCGACCGCGGCGTGCTCGCGCGATGCCTCGAGGGAGGTCGGGAGTCCTTGGGAGTCGGCGTCGCGATTCGGGGGCATCAGTGGAAGACTCATCGCCGGATCGCGCTGCGACGGGCAGGATACGCCGCCGGCCGACCGAGCCGCGAAGGCGGCTAGGCGCCAACGAAGAGCGGCACGAGACGCGGGCGGACCCGCGCCTCGAACTCCGGGCGGAACTTGTTCACGATCGTCCGCACCGCCCAGTTCGTGCCGTCGGCGAGACCGCAGATCGTGGTGCCTAGACCGAGTCCCATGGAGCCCGCGAGCTCGAGGAGGAGATCGAGGTCCTTGGTGGTCGCGTCGCCCCGCTCGATGCGCGAGAGCAGCTTGAACGCCCACGACGCGCCCTCGCGGCATGGGGTGCACTGACCGCACGACTCGTTCTTGAAGAAGCGGACGATGTTCCGCGCGACCGCGACCATGTCGGTGGTCTCGTCGAAGATCGTCGGGCAGGCGGTGCCGAGCCCGAGGACCTCGCCCTTGACGCCGATGTCGAAGTCCATCGCGACGTCGTACTGGTCGGTGCCGAGCACCCCCATGCTCACGCCGCCGGGGATCGCGCCCTTGAACCTCCGCCCGCCGCGGATGCCGCCGCAGTGCTTCTCGACGAGCTCGCGAAGCGTGATGCCCAGTCCCATCTCGTAGACGCCGGGGCGATTCACGTGACCCGAGACGCCCATCAGCTTCGAGCCATAGCTCGGCATGGCGCCGATCGAGCTCTCGCACCCCTGCTTCTTCCACCAGTCCACGCCGTGCTCGATGATGCCCGGCACCGCGGCGAGGGTCTCGACGTTGTTGACGATGGTCGGACGACCGAAGAGCCCCTTCACCGCCGGGAACGGAGGCTTGATGCGCGGCCATCCTCGCTTGCCCTCGATCGCCTCGAGGAGCCCCGTCTCCTCGCCGCAGATGTAGGCGCCGGCGCTTCGATGCACGTGGCAGTCGACCTTGAAGGGAACCTTGCCCCGCAGCAGACCCTTGCCGCCGAAGATGCCGTTCGCGTACGCCTCCTCGATCGCCCGCTCCATCACCCTCGCCTGATGGTGGTACTCCCCGCGGATGAAGAAGTAGGCGGTGTCGAGCTGGCAGGCATAGCAGGCGATCGCGATGCCCTCGAGGATGAGGTGGGGATCGAAGTCGCAGAGCAGCCGATCCTTGAAGGTTCCCGGCTCCGCCTCGTCGCAGTTGATCGCAAGGTAGCGCCGCCCGCCGTCGATCGGCGCGAGGAACGACCACTTGAGTCCCGCCGGAAACCCCGCGCCTCCGCGACCGCGCAGCACCGCCGCCTTGACGGTCTCGATGACCGCGCCGGGCTGCTGGTCGAGCGCCATCTCCAGCGCCTTGTAGCCCCCCGTCTTCACGAACGCGTCGTAGGTCACCGTGCGGCGGTCGCGGGGATCGCCCCACGGAGGCGTCGGAATGCGTCGAGTGAGCGATGGAGCGTCGATGGTCATGGTCGGTCCGCGGTCCAGTCAGGGGAGGGTTCGCGTTCGGCGGACCCGCCGGATTCGTTCAGGCTCCGGGACGGGAGATCCCGGGAGGCGTCTCGATCTCGTCGATCACGGTGCGCCGGAGCGTGAGTTCACCGTGCTGACGGGTCTCGGTGCGCTGCTCGACGACGATCCTTCGCTCCACGGGGGTCCGGACCGCCCGGACGAGGTGCCCCACCGCCTCGCCGAGGCAGCGGGCCAGCGGCTTCGCCGCGGTCTCGGTCTCGGGGCGACCCTCGCCCGCGACCCGGTCAGGCATGCGTGCCTCCGCCGCCGTGCGGGGCGCCGCCACCTCGCCGGACCTCGTCGACGAGCTGCTCGACTCGCTCGATGGTCAACCGCTCGTGGAGAACATCGTTGAAGAGCGCCACCGGCGCCGTGTCGCAGGATCCGAGGCACTCCATGGTGATCAGGGTGAAGGCGCCGTCGTCGGAGGTCTCGCCCGGCTCGAGGTCGAGCTTCGTGCGGAGACGATCAAGGATCTCCGAGTGCCCGCAGACCTCGCAGGCGATCGATTGGCAGACGCCGATGACGCAGCGACCGACCGGCTCGAGGCGGAACTCGTCGTAGAAGCTGACCGTGTCGAGCACGTCCGCGGGCGTGATCCCGAGGAACGCCGCGATCTCCTCCATCGCCTGGAAGGGGATATGCCGGTGCTCGTGCTGGATGTCGTGCAGGATCGGCATCAGCGCGCCGTGCGGCACCGCGTAGCGCGGCAGCAGCTCGGCGCGGTAGCGGGCCTTCGTCGCCTCGCTCAGGTAGGGCTCGGCGCGACGGGCGATGCGGGTGGTCGCGGAGGGCTTGACGGTCCACGCCATCGGAAGGAGTCCTGAAGGAGTCGCGATCAGCGGTCGAGCTCGGCGGCGATGACGTTGATCGAGCCGATCACCGCGACGAGGTCGGAGAGGAGATGCCCCTCGATGAGCTTGGGCATCACCGAGTAGTTGAGGAAGCACGGCGGACGGGTGCGGGCCCGCCACGCGCATCGCCCGCCGCCCGAGACGATGTAGTAGCCAAGCTCCCCGTTGGGCGACTCGACCGCGTGGTAGCACTCGCCGATCGGCGCGTCCCAGCCGCGGTTGTGCATGTGGATCTCGAAGAGCTGGATCGTGCCCTCGATCGAGCCATAGACGTCGCCCTTCGACGGGGTGTTGGTCTTGGCATCGACGGAGATGTTCATCGGACCCTTCGGGATGCGGTCGATGAGCTGGGCGATGATCGCGGCCGACTGCCGGATCTCCTCGAGACGCACGAGGTACCGCGCGAGGCAGTCGCCTTCGCCGGAGACCGGGACGGAGAACCGCACCGGCTCGGCGCCCTCGCCATCCCAGTTCGGGGCGAAGCAGAGGTAGGGATCCGACTTCCGCACGTCCCGCCGCACGCCGCTCGCCCGGGCGACCGGACCGCTCAGGCTCCACGCGACCGCGTCCTCCCGCGAGATCTGCCCGACGCCCTCGAGGCGGTCGGTGAAGATGCGGTTGCGGTTCAGGAGCGTCTCCATGTCCTTGACCGCGCGGGGCAATCGCTCGTCGATGAAGCTCCGCACCATGCGGCGGAAGACCTCGTCGTCCGGAAGATCCCGCCACGCCCCGCCGACCCGGGTCCAGTCCGGGTGGAACCGCTGCCCGGAGACGTACTCGATGATGTCGTAGATGAACTCGCGCTCGTTGAACCCGTAGAGGAAGCCCGTGAAGCCGCCGAGGTCGAGCGCCGCCGCCGCCACGCAGAGCAGGTGGTTCTGGATCCGCCCGAGTTCGGAGAGGATCGTCCGGACCACCATCGCGCGGGGCGTGAGACCGACTCCGAGCAGCTTCTCGACCGCCAAGTGCCAGGCGATGTCGTTCACGATCGGACTGAGGTAGTCCATCCGGCTGATCGTGCAGACGTACTGGTTGTAGTCGTGGTGCTCGCCGAGCTTCTCGAACCCGCTGTGCAGGTAGCCGATGTGCGGCGTGCAGCGGGCGATCCGCTCGCCATCGAGCTCGAGCACCACCCGCAGCGTCGTGTGCGTCGCAGGGTGCTGAGGTCCGAAGTTCAGGACCCACCGGTCAGGGGTGCTGACATGGTCCTTCAGGTACTCGACATTGTCGGCATCGACGTCGAGACCTGAGTCGGGCGAGATCTGGTAGGGCATCGCGGGGCGGTCCGTCGCGGCGTGGAGTTCGGGTGCGGAGTATAGGTGCTTTCAACCGCGTCCTCGTCGACCGACCGGGCGAGGGCGCGATCGCTCCGTCCAGGACCGGTCGCCACTCCAACCGATCGCCGGGTCTCGCTAGGCCCGGAACATCGCCCCGAGCCTTCGACCCATGGCGGTTGCCGCGACGAGCAGGGTCACGGTCAGCAGCGCCATCGCCCAGACTCCCATCGCGCTTGCCATGCCCGCGCCGTCGCCGAGCCGCTCGG
>Ga0194131_10001533_pt1 | contig 39481 bp, 43 predicted proteins | sample TA2KigO120mmetaG_FD_148631 | JGI IMG/M metagenome (GOLD analysis project Ga0194131, IMG submission 148631) | Freshwater microbial communities from Lake Tanganyika, Tanzania - TA2015053 Kigoma Offshore 120m | ecosystem: Environmental > Aquatic > Freshwater > Lake | place: Tanzania: Lake...
CGAGCGCGCCGCCGTCCGGCGACCAGACCGGGCCGTACTGCTCGGTGGCGCGCGCCGCGGGCGCGGGAAGCGAGCGCTCGCGCGCCCCGTCGACGGCGACGACGCGCGCGCGGTGCACGATGCGCTCCGCCACCGGCTCCGGTGCGAGGAACGAGAGGCTGCGACCGTCGGGTGAGAGCCGCCAGTCGCGCGCGATGTGGTCGGAGGCGTGGAAGAGCAGCGCCGGCTCGCCCTGCGCGCGCGTGCGGAAGACGTCGGTCCCCGTCATGGCGAGCCGCGTGAACAGCAGCTGGCCGTCCGCGCCGAAGGCGATCGGGAAGACTCCGAGCGCGCCGGACTCCACGTGCGCGACCGTGCGCAGCGAGGAGACGAGATCGACGACGACGAGCTCCTGCGCCTCGGGGCCGCTGCGCCGGTAGGCGAGCGCCCGGCCGTCGCGCCGCAGCACCGGAGCGACGAGCAGGTCGGCGTCGCGCGCGATCCGGGTGCGCTGGCCCGCGATGAGGTCGAACGTCCACACCTCCGCCGGCGCGTCGCGGCGCGCGGGCGCGCCGGTCGGGAGCACGGTGTAGGCGAACAGCGGACCGGCAAGCTCGAGGGCGGGGTTGATCCCCCAGCCCTTGGCGTGCGGGACGGTGTCGATGAGCGTGCGCTGTGCGGGGTCGTTCGCCGGGCTCGTGTAGATGTGGTCGGCGGTCGTACCGAACTCCGCGAACGCGAGCAGCGGGAGGTCGGGCGGTGCGGGCGCGTCGCTGATGGCCGGGCCGGAGCCCCGCAGGACGAGCCCGCCGGCGGCGAGCGCGGCGACGAGCGCGACGGCGGCGCCGGTGGCGAGGAGGCGGGAGGGGCGGCGGGGTCGCGGCATGCGCTCTCGCGAGGTGGCGTCGCGCTCGACGCCGGGCACCCCGCCAGGTCCGGCATCGACCTCCGACGGTGCCCGTCATCCTTTCCTGTCGTGGCCCGGGGGCACGCGCGGCGCGCGCCCGCACGAGCGGATTCACGATAGGGAGGCGCGCAAACGAGTGTCAACGAAACCCGCCCGGCTCGCGCCGGCGTGGCCCCAGGCGAGCGCCTTGCTATCGTGAGATCGTGATCTTCCGCTACCTCTCGGTCATGACCGAGGCCCCGAACGTCTTCCTGATCCTGATCGGGGCCTTCGTCGTCGCGATGCTCACGGGGCTCGCGTTCCACGAGTTCTCGCACGCGCTCGTCGCCGACAACCTGGGAGACCGCACCCCGCGGCGCGCCGGCCGGCTCACGCTCAACCCCGTGGCGCACCTCGACCCGATCGGGTCGACGCTCATCTTCTTCATCGGCTTCGGCTGGGCGAAGCCGGTTCCGGTGAACCCGTTCAACACGCACAACCCCAAGCGCAGCATGGCGATGATCGCGTTCGCGGGCCCGGCCTCGAACCTCGTGATGGCGGGGATCGCGGCCGTGCCGATCAAGCTCGGGCTCGTGCCGTTCCTGCACCCGTTCGTGAGCCCGCAGTTCGTGCGCCTCCTCGCCGAGCAGTGGTCTCGCTCGCCGGCGGACCTCGCCGGGCTCTTCCTCGGCACGATCGTGCTGCTGAACGTGCTGCTCGCGGTCTTCAACCTGCTGCCGCTCGCCCCGCTCGACGGCTTCCGCGCCGCGGTGGGGATCCTCCCGGACGAGCTCTCGCGCCCGCTTGCTCGCCTCGAGCCGTGGGGGCCGGGGCTACTGATGCTCCTGATCTTCGCGCCGTTCCTCACGGGCGGTCAGATCAACCCGCTCTTCCAGGTGATGGGGCCGCTCATCGGCTTCTTCCTCGACCTCTTCGTTGGCGGTGGTGGCGCGATCCGCGTGGGCTAGGGCGCGCTACCGCGCCCGCCAGCTCGCGTGGGGGTGGCGCGAGCGGCTGGCACCGGAGCAGATCGAGCAGATCCGCGCGCTGCTCACCCCCGCGGAGCTGCGGCTCTTCGTCGCGATGGACGACCGCGACCAGCTCCACTCGCACCGGCTGCTGCGCGGGCTGCTCGCCTCCGCGCCTGCGCCCGGTGGCGCCGAGCCCTCGCGCGCCCTCCTCGCGGCTGCGCTCCTGCACGACGTCGGCAAGGGGAAGCTCGCGACCCGGCACCGCGTTGCCTACGTGCTCCTGAACGCAGCGGCGCCCCGCCTCACGCGGCGGCTCGAGCGGCCCGACGGCGCCGCCTGGCGCGGCGCGCTCTGGCGGCTGCGCCACCACGCGCGCCTGGGCGCGGAGCGGCTCGCCGCGAGCGGCAGCGCTCCCCGCGTCATCGCCCTCGTCGCTGGTCACACGTCGCCCCCGGGCGATGACGGCGAGCTGGCGTGGATGATCGCCGTCGACGCCGACTCCTGAACGCGCGGGCTCGCGGATGCTACGATGCTCCGCGTCTCTACCGACCCCACGGGCCCACTTCGGAGTGACCATGACCCAGGTCGCGATCCTTGGCACCGGCCTGATCGGCTCCTCGATCGCGCTGCGCCTGAAGGCGAAGTCCGCGATCCCAGACCTCGAGATCGTCGGCTTCGACCGCTACCGCTCCGCGCTCCAGGCCGCGCGGAAGATCGGCGCGATCGACCGCGCGTTCGACGAGCCCGAGCGCGCCGTCGAGGACGCGGCGCTCGTCATCCTCAGCGCCCCGGTGCTCTCGAACCACTGGCTGATGGACCGGATCGCGCCGGTGCTGCAGCCCCACACCGTCGTCACCGACACGGGCTCGACGAAGGCCGCGACGATGCGCCACGCGGCGGAGGTCCTCCCCTCGCAAGTCGCGTTCGTCGGGGGCCACCCGATGGCCGGCAAGACCGAGACGGGCGCCGCGGCGGCCGACCCCGCGCTCTTCGAGGGCGCGCGCTGGGTGATCGTCCCGCCCCGCGACGCCCCCGAGCGAGCGATCGACGCGATCGCGCACATCGCGGAGAGCGCCGGCGCCGAGCCGATGTTCATGGACGCCGAGGAGCACGACGCCTACGTCGCGGCGATCTCGCACCTGCCGATGATCGCGGCGAGCGCGCTCTTCCGCCTCGCGCGCGCGTCGGAGGCGTGGCCCGAGCTCTCGCTGCTCGCGGCGGGCGGCTTCAAGGACTCCACGCGGCTCGCCGGCTCCGATCCCTCGATGGCCTACGACCTGATCGTCACGAACCGGGACCAGATCGCGCACTGGATCGACCGCCTGCGCGGCGGGCTCGAGGAGATGCGCGAGCGCGTGCTGAACGTCTCCGGCGAAGAGGACCTCTTCAAGCTCCTCGCGCAGATGGAGTTCGAGTACGCGGCGTACCGCAACGGTAAGGTCGGCCGCGAGGTGGAGTCGACGCTCTCCGACCTCCCGAGCTTCGACATCGGCAGCTTCATCATGGGCGAGGCGATCCGCGAGAAGATGCGCGAGATCACCCGCGACCAGGATGAGCGGGTGAAGGAGCGAGACGCGCGCCGCCGCGAGCGGCGCGACGTCTAGCGGGGCGGCCGGGGAGCCGGGGGAGGGGCGGTGGCGGCGATGGCGCTCGAGACGGCGGCGGACGCGCGCACGGTCCGGCCGGCGCGCCGGCTGCGGGGGGAGCTCCGGGTCCCCGGCGACAAGTCGGTCACGCACCGGGCGCTGCTCTTCAACGCGCTGGCGCGCGGGAGCGCACGCATCGAGGGCTTCCTCGACAGCGAGGACACGCGCGCGACGATGGCGTGCCTGCGGGCGATGGGCGCTCGCATCGACGAGCCCGGCGGCGGCGTCGTGGTCGTGCACGGCGCCGGGCGCCCGGGACTGCACGAGCCCGACGACGTGCTCGACTGCGCGAACTCCGGGACGACGATGCGGCTGCTCTCCGGCGTCGTCGCCGGGCTGCCGATGCTCGCGGTGCTCACGGGCGACGCCTCGCTCCGCCGGCGGCCGATGGCGAGGATCATTGGGCCGCTGAGCGCGCTCGGCGCCGCCGTCACCGGACGCGCGAACGGGACGCTGCCGCCGATCGTGATCCGCGGGGGTTCGCTGTGCGGCGGGCGCACGCTCGAGCCGCCGGTGGCCTCCGCGCAGGTGAAGTCCGCGATCCTGCTCGCCGCGCTCGCGGCGGACGGCCCGACGCGGGTCGTCGAGCGCGCCCCGACACGCGACCACACGGAGCGCATGCTCGGCGCGATGGGCGCGGGCATCGTGGTCGACGGTCGCGCGGTGACGCTCACGCCCCCGGCCCGCGACCTCGCGCCGGTCGACGTGCGCGTGCCCGGCGACATCAGCACGGCCGCCGCCTGGATCGTCGCCGCCGCGCTCCACCCGGACGCGGAGGTGATGCTGCACAACGTCGGGGTGAACCCGAGCCGCACGGGCCTGCTCGACATCCTCGAGGCGATGGGCGCGCGCGTGGAGCGGGTCGAGGAGCGCATGGTGGGGGGCGAGCCCGTCGCCGACCTGCTCGTGCGCTCGTCTTCGCTGCGCGCTACGGAGGTGTCGGGCGACCTGGTCCCGCGCGCGATCGACGAGCTGCCGCTGGTGGCGCTCGCCGGCGCGTGCGCGGACGGGACGACGGTGATCCGCGAGGCCGAGGAGCTCCGGGTGAAGGAGTCCGATCGCGTCGCGGCGACCGCTGCAGTGCTGCGCGCGTTCGGGATCGCCGTCGAGGAGCGTCCGGACGGGATGGTCGTGCACGGCGGCGCGCGGCTGCACGGGGGGCGCGCGGCCTCCGCCGGGGACCACCGGCTGGCGATGCTCGGCGCCGTCGCAGGGCTGGTTTCGGGCGAAGAGAGCGTGATCGAGGGCGCTGGCGCCGTCTCTGTGTCGTATCCTGACTTTTGGACGGACCTCAGCCGCCTGAGCCTCTCGTAAGCGGGACTCGAGAGGGCCCGGGCGGACGACCGGCCGTCGGAGGGCGCCGTGCATACGGAACTGATCCACGTCGGGTTCGACAACCACGTCGCGCTCAACCGCGTCGTCGCCGTCGCGTCGCCTGGCTCGGCCCCGGTGAAGCGAATGGTGCAGCGCGGCAAGGAGACGCAGCGCGTGATCGACCTGACGAGCGGGCGCCGGACGAAGGCGGTCGTCGTGCTCGACAACGACTGGGTGGCGCTGATCGCGATCACGCCCGAGACGTTCGCGAGCCGCGCCGCGTCGATGCGCAACGAGGCCGTCGCGTAGCGGTGACCCCCACGGGGGGCGCGCGGGCCGCGCCGCTCGTCGTCGTGCTCTCCGGCCCGTCCGGGGCGGGCAAGGACGCGCTGCTGGCCCGCATGCGCGAACGCGGCCTCCCGATCGCGGTCCCGGCGACGATGACCACGCGCGCTCCGCGCGCGGGCGAGCGCGACGGCGAGCACCACGTCTTCGTCTCGCGCGACGAGTTCCTCGCCCACCTCGAGCGCGGTGAGCTGCTCGAGCACGCGGAGGTCTACGGCCAGCTCTACGGCGTCCCGCGCTCGCAGGTCCGCGCCGCGCTCGCGAGCGGCCGCCACGTCGTGATCCGCGTCGACGTGCAGGGCGCCGCCTCGCTGCGCCGGCTGCTCCCGGGCGCGCTCTTCCTCTTCCTCGTCCCGAACGACGCCGCGCACCTCGAGGCGCACCTGCGCGCACGCGGCACCGAGGACGAGGCCGCGCTCCGCCGCCGGCTCGCGCAGGCGGAGTCCGAGCTCGCGGAGGCGCGGCACTTCGACCACACGGTGACGAACCCCGAGGGGCGCCTCGACGACGCCGTCGACGCCGCGTGGTCGATCATCGAGCGCGAGGCCGCGCGCCCCGACCGCCGCCCGCTCGAGCTCTAGCCGCGGCGCGCCGCGCCCGCTACGCGAGCGCCCGCGCGAAGAACTCGCCGACCGCCGTCGCGAGCTCCGGGATTCCCTGCATCCAGAAGTGATCCACCCCCGGCACGACGACGAGCTCCGCGCGCTCGCCGAGCTCGGCCGCGAGCGCGCGCTGCGGCTCCACCTGCACGAAGCGATCCTCGTCCCCCGTCACGAGCAGCACCGGTCCCGGGTAGCCCCCGAGCACCTCCGCCGCCGAGCGGCCCCCGCTGCGCTCGCCGAGCCCCGAGGGGAACGAGACGAGCGCGAGCCCGCGCGGCGCCGCCTCCGCGGCGAGCGACGCCATCGCTGCGCCGAACGAGTAGCCGGCGAGCCCCACCCGCGCGGCGTCGACCTTGGGCTGCCGCCCGAACCATGCCACCGCGGCGCGCACGTCCTCCTGCTCGCCGCGGCCCCCGTCGAACGACCCGCCGCTCCGGCCGGCGCCGCGGAAGTTGAAGCGCAGGCTCGCGATGCCGCGCTTGGCGAGCGCGCGCACGACGATGTCGACGACGTGGTTGTCCATGTCGCCGCCCATCTGCGGGTGCGGATGGCACACGACCACGCCCGCGGCCGTCGCTCCCGCGCCGGGCAGCACAAGCTCCCCCTCCAGCACGATCTCCCCGCAGGGGATCTGGACGGCGCGCACGAGCATGGGCGGCTCCTCGGGCAGACGTGGGCCGGCGAGCATCCCGCCGGAAGGGGCGGCGGTCCGCTAGAACCGCACCTCGCGCAGGTTCGGGCTCACCTCGAGCCGCGCGCCCGTCGCCGCCTGGATCTCCGCCGCCGAGTACCCGGGCGCGTGCTCCTCGAGCACGAACCGCCCGTCGCGGACCGCGATCACGGCCAGGTCGGTCACCACGAGCGACACCACGCCGGAGGCGGTGACCGGGAGCGTACAACGCTCGAGCAGCCGCGGCGCGCCGTCGCGGGTCGTGTGCTCCATCGCCAGCCACACGCGCTGCGAGCACGCGGCGAGGTCCATGGCGCCGCCGATCCCCCCGAGCCGGTCCCAGGCCTCAGAGGTCGTGCGCCAGTTCGCGAACGAGCCCTCGCAGTCGACCTCGTACGCGCCGAGCACCGTGAGGTCGTTCATCCCCCTCCGGATCAGCGCGAAGGAGTCGGCGTGGTGCACGATGGAGGCGCCGGGATTGCGCGCGACGGCCTGCACCCCGCCGTTCACGACGTCCGGGTCATCCTCGCCCTCCGCGGCCAGCCCGGCGTCACCGGTCACCCCGTTCTCGGACGTGAAGACGATCTCCTGGTCGGCGTGCACGTAGCTCGAGACGAGCGTCGGGATCCCGATCCCGAGGTTGACGAGCCATCCGCGCTGCAGGCGCGTCGCGATCGCCGCGGCGATCAGGTCGCGCGTCAGGCGCCGCGTCTGTTGCGTCGCCATCTCACCTCCCCTGGTGCGGCACCGGTGCCGGAGTCGGCCGCGGGCGCAGCGGGGTGCGAACGCCGTCCGCGGATCTGGACGAGCCGCTCGACGTAGACGCCGGGCGTGTGGATCTCGTCCGGCGAGAGCGTGCCCGCGGGGGTGAGCGGCTCCTCGACCTCGACGATCACGTGCCGCGCCCCCATCGCGAAGACCGGGTTGAAGTTGCGCGCGGCCAAGCGGAAGACGAGGTTGCCGGCGGTGTCGGCCTTCCAGGCGTGGATCAACGCATAATCGCCGAAGAGGGCGCGCTCGAGCACGCACCGGCGCCCGTCGAAGTCGCGAACCTCCTTGCCCTCCGCGATCAGCGTGCCGACGCCGGTCGGCGTGTAGAAGGCCGGGATCCCGGCGCGGCCGACGCGCGCGATGGATGCGTGGGTGCGGTGAACGGGGCGATCACCTGGCGCACCCGGCCGGCGTCGATCAAGTCGCTGAGCGACTTGCGGCCGTCGGTGGGCGTGTCGGCGCCCCCGGCGACGCTGTTCGAGACCGTCGTCAGCCCCGTCGCCCCCTGGGAGTAGAGCACCGTGAGCAGATTCATCGGGCTGCCGGGTCCGAAGCCCGGGATCAGCAGCGTGATCCCGTCGGGGATGTCGGCGACGGCCTCGGCCATGGTCACGCAGATCGTGGGTCTGGCCACTCGCGCTTCCGGGTACTGCGTTGCGAGAGGGTGGGTTCCGCGGGCGCGGGGCCGCACTGTACGGTTCGGCGCCGCGCCGTGAGAACCACGAACGTGGTCCGCTGGAGACGCGACCGGGCGCGCCCTCCCCCGGTGCCCGCCCGGCGACGGCGGCGCGGCGCGTTGACACCCGATGGGGTCGCTCGTACCGTCGTCCACGAGTCGGATCGACACAGCGACAGACGTCGAACGGGACGAGTAGGCCGCAACCGCGGGGCCCAGAGAGCCGGGGGCAGGTGGAAGCCCGGCGCCCGACCAGCGGCGGCCGAATGGACCCGGGAGTCTCGGCCCGAACCGGCGCGCGCAGGCGCTGCGCCGCCGCAGTAGGCGCCGACGGTGCGGGCGCCGTTATCCAGGCCCAGGACATCGCCCTGCCGCGAGGCGCGGGCCGCGTCCCGAACGAGCCCTCCCGCGGGGAGGGGATGTGGGTGGCACCGCGAGGACCATCGCCCCACGGGCGGTGGTCCTCTGATTTTGTGGGTGGTGCGCGGGGCGCCGGGTCGGCTGGCGCCGCGCGCGGCAGAGAGGAGCCGGGGATGAGCATCTTCACCGCGCCGGCGGGTCGCGTCGAGCGGACCGCGCGGGGGCGCTGGTGGTGGTGCTCGGTTTGCTGCCCCGCTCCCCGGCGCGGAGGCGAGGCGCGCGATGCTCGGTGAGTACACGCCCCCGCTCCCGGACGTGCGGCGGCTCGCCGGCCGCGGCAACGTCGTGCCCGTCTACCGCGAGGTGCGCGCCGATCTCGAGACGCCGGTCTCGGCGTTCCTCAAGGTCGCCCGCGGGCCGTACTCGTACCTGCTCGAGTCCGTCGAAGGCGGCGAGCGGATGGGCCGCTACTCGTTCATCGGCACCGAGCCGTATCGCGTGCTCTCGCGCGAGCACGCCGACGGGGACCCGCTCGTCGAGATCGAGCGCGAGCTCAGCCGCTTCCGGCCGGTCCCCGTGCCGGGACTCCCGCGCTTCCACGGAGGCGCGGTCGGCTACCTCGGCTACGAGGTCGTCACGCACTTCGAGCCGCGCGTGCGGCTCGCCGGCCCGGACGTGCTCGGCATCCCCGAGTCGTGGCTGATGTTCACCGACACATTGCTCGTCTTCGACCACGTGATGCACACCATCAAGGTCGTGGCGCACGTGCGCCTCGACGGGGACATCGACGCCTCGTACGAGCAGGCGCGCTGGAAGATCGACCAGCTGATCGCGCGGCTCGACGCGCCGCTCGGCGCGCTGCCCTACGTGCCGTTCAGCGGGCGCGCGGGCCAGGTCGTGCGCTCGAACTGGGAGCGCGAGGACTTCCTGAACGCGGTGAGGCGCACGAAGCAGTACATCGTCGCGGGCGACATCATCCAGGCGGTGCTCTCGCAGCGCTTCACCCGCGAGACCGGCGCGCACCCGTTCGAGGTCTATCGCAGCCTGCGCGCGATCAACCCCTCGCCGTACATGTACTACCTGCAGTTCGGCGAGACGACGATCGTCGGCGCGTCGCCGGAGCTGCTCGTCAATGTCGAGGAGGGCGTGGTCGAGGTGCACCCGATCGCGGGTACACGACCGCGCGGGAAGACGCCGCTCGATGACGAGCGGCTCGCGGAGGAGCTGCGCAGCGACCCGAAAGAGATCGCGGAGCACATCATGCTGCTCGACCTCGGCCGCAACGACGTCGGCCGCGTGGCGGAGCCCGGGAGCGTGCAGGTCACGCAGCAGCTCGACCTCGAGTACTACTCGCACGTCATGCACATCGTGAGCCACGTGCGGGGCAGGCTTCGCGGGGGGGTGTCGCCGTACGACGCGCTGCGCGCGGGCTACCCGGCCGGCACGGTGAGCGGAGCGCCGAAGATCCGCGCGATGGAGATCATCGCGGAGCTGGAGCCCGACCAGCGCGGGCCCTACGCGGGGGCGGTCGGCTTCTTCGACCTCTCCGGGAACATCGAGACGTGCATCACGATTCGCACGCTCGTCATGCGCGGCGGGCACGCGCACGTGCAGGCGGGCGCGGGGATCGTCTTCGATTCCGATCCCGTGCGCGAGTTCGAGGAGTGCGAGCACAAGGCGCGCGCGCTGCTCGCGGCGATCGACGACGCGGAGCGCGGCGAGGGCCGTGCCGCGCCGACGGGAAGCCTGGGGTACTGAGGTGGCGAACGCCGGGTCGCCAGCGCCGGGTCCGCGGCTCGCGGCGGCGGCCGTGATGGTGCGCGAGGACGACGCGATGCTGCTCGTGCGTCACGCCGAGCGTCGCGGCGAGCCGGGCCCGTTCGGCGGGCGCTGGACGCTCCCGCTCGCGGTCGTCGCAGAGCGCGAGGCCGCGGAGGACGCGGTCGCGCGCGTGCTGCGCGAGCAGCTGCACGTCGCCCCGGGCGCCTCCGAGTTCAGCGACACGCTCTACCTGCTCGGCGAGCGAGGCGAGCGCTTCGTGGTGAACGCGTTCCTCTGCGTCGGCTGGGCCGGCGAGCCGCGGGTGAGCGCGCGCACCTACGCGGACGCGGCGTGGGTGGCCCCGGGCCGCGCGCTCGGCCTGGAGGGCGACCTCGCCGACGGCCTCGGGGAGTGGATCGCGACCGCGTTCGACCGCGAGGCGACCGCGCCGACCCCGGAGGCGCTCGAGGCGCGGATCGGCGAGGCGCGGGGCGCGCTGCTCGCGGCGTTCGACGCGATCGCGGTGCAGGCGCGCACGACCGCGCTGGACGGGGAATGGTCGCCGCTCGACCTGCTCGCCCACGTCGCGGACGTCGAGGCGTACTACGTCGCGGAGACGCGCCGCGTGCTCGGCACGCCCGGCCATACCTGGCGCTCCTTCAACGAGGCGCAGTGGGAGGCCGCGCGCGCCCTGCGCGGCCGCGTGCACGGTCCGGAGGAGGCCGCAGCGGTGCGCGCGCGCGTGGATGCGGTGCGCGCCGAGACGCGGCGCTGGCTCGCCGGGCTCACCGTTGACGACCTCGCCGCCTATGGGAACGACGCCGAGCGCGGCGTCGTGCGGGTGGCGGACCGCATCGACAAGATCGCGCGCCACGACGAGGAGCACGCGCACCAGCTGCGCACGATGGAGCGCCTGGCGCGTGTGGCCGGTGGCCCGCTCAGTACATAATGGAAAGACGCGCGACGGCGCGCGCGGCGGGAGCAAGACGATGCTGCTGCTGATCGACAACTACGACTCGTTCACGTTCAACCTCTACCAGTACCTCTGCGAGCTCGGCGCCGCCGTCGAGGTCTACCGCAACGACGAGGTGAGCGTGGAGGACTGTCTCGCGATGGCGCCCGAGCGCGTCGTGATCTCACCCGGCCCCTGCACGCCGAACGAGGCGGGGATCTCGGTGGAGCTGATCCGGGCGTTCGAGGGGAGGGCGCCGCTGCTCGGCGTCTGCCTCGGGCACCAGTGCATCGGCGAGGCCTACGGCGGGGACGTGGTGTCGGCCGGCGAGATCATGCACGGCAAGACCTCGATGATCACGCACGACGGGCGCGGGGTGTTCGCGGGCCTGCCGAACCCGTTCGAGGCGATCCGGTACCATTCGCTCGCGATCGCGCCCGCGAGCGTGCCCGCGGATCTCGAGGTCACGGCGCGCTCGGACTCCGGTGTGATCATGGGCGTGCGCCATCGCACCTTCCCGATCGAGGGGGTCCAGTTCCACCCGGAGTCGATCATGACGAAGCCGGGCCACGACCTGCTGCGCAACTTCCTGCGGATGGGGGCGGCGACGCCTGCCGCCCGCTGAGGCCGCGCGGGGCTGGAGGTGAGACGATGATCAAGGAGGCGATCGCCGCGCTCGTCGACGAGCGCCGCGACCTCACCGAGGCCGAGGCCTCCGAGGTGATGGCGGAGATCATGCGCGCCGGCACCGAGGGCGCCGAGGGCGTGCGCGCGACCGAGGCGCAGTTCGGGGCGTTCGTCACGGCGCTCCGGCTCAAGGGCGAGTCGATCGACGAGATCACCGGGATGGCGCGCGCGATGCGCGCCTACGCGCTCAAGGTCGAGGTCGACGCGCGGCCGCTGCTCGACACCGCGGGCACGGGCGGATCGCGCAAGAAGCGCTTCAACGCGTCCACGGCGGCGGCGTTCGTCACGGCGGCGGCCGGCGCGAAGGTCGCGAAGCACGGCAACCGCGCAGCCACCTCGCGCTCCGGGTCGGCGGACCTGCTCGAGGCGCTCGGCGCGCACATCGCGCTCACGCCGGCGCAGGTCGCGGAGTGCATCCGGCGCTGCGGCGTCGGCTTCATGTTCGCGCAGTCGATGCACCCGGCGATGAAGTTCGCGGGGCCGCTGCGGCCGCAGATCGGCATCCGCACGGTCTTCAACATCCTCGGGCCACTCACGAATCCGGCCGGCGCGAGCTGCCACGTGATGGGCGTGCCGGACGTGGCGCTCGCGGAGAAGCTCGCGCACGTGCTCGCGCGGCTCGAGATGCGGCACGCGCTCGTCGTCTCCGGCGCGGACGGCCTCGACGACATCACGGTGACCGGGCCGACCACGGTGTTCGAGGTGCGCGCGGGCGCGGTCACCCGCAGCGAGATCACGCCAGGGCAGATCGGGCTGAGCACCCACCGCCCCGAGGACCTCGTGGGGGGGACGCCGCAGGAGAACGCGGCGCTGCTGCGGCAGATCTTCAACGCCGAGGGCCCGCCCGCGGTGCGCGACCTCGTGCTCGCGAACGCCGGCGCGGGGCTCTACGTGACGGGGCTCGCCGCGTCGATCCGCCAGGGCGTCGAGATGGCGCAGGAAGCGATCCGCACGGGCGACGCCGCCGCGCGCGTCGGCGCGTTCGTGGAGGCGACGCGCCGCGTCGCCGCCGGCTCTGCATCGCGGTAGCGCGCCCGCGATGAGCGAGACGCGCGCCACCGGAACGATCCTCGACCGCATCGTCGCGCGCCGCCGCGAGCGGCTCGCGGAGGCGCGCCGGGCGGTCGCCGAGCCAACGCTCGCCGCGCGCGCGGCGGCCGCGCCGCCCGCGATCGACTTCGCCGCGCGGCTGCGCGAGGGGCGTCCCGGGGCGCCGGAGGGGGCGCGGCTGCGCCTGATCGCCGAGATCAAGCGCGCCTCGCCGAGCAAGGGCGTCTTCGACGCCGACCTCGACGCCGGGCGCCAGGCCGCCGCCTACGCCTCCGCCTCCGCCGCGGCGATCTCCGTGCTCACGGAGCCCGACTTCTTCGCCGGCGGCCTCGCGGACCTCGCCGCTGCGCGCGCCGCCGCCCGCGAGGACGCCGACCGGCCGGCGCTCCTCTGCAAGGACTTCCTCTTCGACCGCTACCAGTTGCTCGAGGCGCGGGCCGCCGGCGCCGACGCGCTGCTGCTGATCGTCGCGATGCTCGACCCGGCGGCGCTCGCCGCGCTCGTCGCGGAGACGCGCGCGCTCGGGATGGAGCCGCTCGTCGAGGTGCACGACCCGGGCGAGCTGCGCGCGGCGCTCGACGCGGGTGCGCGTGTGATCGGCGTGAACAACCGCGACCTGCACACGTTCGACGAGGATCTCGGCGTCTTCGAGCGGCTCGCGCCGCTCGTGCCGGCAGGGGTCGTGCTCGTCGCCGAGTCCGCCATCCGCACCGCCGCGGACGCCGCGCGCATGGCGGCGGCCGGCGCGCATGCGATCCTCGTCGGCGAGGCGCTGGTCGCCGGCGGCGACGTCGCCGCGAAAGCGGCCGAGCTGATGCGCGCCGTGGCCCCGGCGACGGCGACGCGGGAGGCGCGCCCGTGACGCTCGTGAAGATCTGCGGCAACCGCACACCGGCGGACGTGCTCGCCGCCGCTGAGGCAGGCGCCGACCTCGTCGGGATCATGTTCGCGGAGTCCACGCGACGCGTCGACGTACACGAGGCGCAGGCGATGGTGCGCGCGCTCGGCGCGTCGCTCGCCGAGCACGAGATGGCGATGCCGCCGCCGGCGCTTCCGCACGTGCGCGAGGAGGTCGGCCCCTGGTTCCGCCACGGCGCCTCCGTGATCGAGGCGTACCTCGAGGTGAAGCGCCCGCTCACCGTCGGCCTCTTCGCCGATCAGCCGATCGAGGAGGTGAACGAGATCGCCGCCGAGGCCGGCGTCGACCTCGTGCAGCTCTCCGGCGACGAGACCTGGGAGGAGTGCTTGCTCGTGACGCGGCAGGTGATCCAGGTCGTGCACGTCTCGCCGATCGACTCGCCCTCGGACCCGATGGAGCACGTGCAGCCGGGCTTCGCACTCGCGCTGATGCTCGACTCGGCGCACGGCCCCTACCGCGGGGGCACGGGCCGCACGTTCGACTGGGAGGTCGCGCGCGCGGTCGCCGCGCGCATCCCGGTGATGCTCGCGGGCGGGCTCACGCCGGAGAATGTCGGCGACGCGATTGCCCGGGTGCGGCCGTGGGCGGTCGACGTCTCGAGCGGGACCGAGAGCGGCGGACGCAAGGATCACGAGAAGGTGCGCGCGTTCATCGCGGCGGTGCGCGCCGCGGACGCGGGGACGAGACGATGACCACGACGAGGCTGCCGGACGCCGCCGGCCACTTCGGCGAGTTCGGCGGGCAATACGTGCCCGAGACGCTGATGCCCGCGCTCGCGGAACTCGACGCGGCGTACGCCGAGGCGATGGCCGACGCGGTGTTCACGCGGCGGCTGGACGGGTTGCTGCGCGACTACGTGGGCCGCCCGTCGCCGCTGACGTTCGCCGAGCGGCTCTCGGAGCGGGTGGGCTTCCGCGTCTACCTCAAGCGCGAGGACCTCAACCACACCGGCGCGCACAAGATCAACGCCGCGCTCGCGCAGGGGCTGCTCGCGCAGCGCATGGGGAAGCGGCGCGTGATCGCGGAGACCGGCGCCGGCCAGCACGGGGTGGCGACGGCCACCGTGTGCGCGCTGCTCGGGCTCGAGTGCGTCGTCTACATGGGGGCCGAGGACATCCGCCGCCAGACGCTGAACGTCTTCCGCATGAAGCTGCTCGGAGCGGAGGTGCGGCGGGTCGACTCCGGCTCGCGCACACTGAAGGACGCGACGAACGAGGCGATCCGCGACTGGGTCACGAACGTGCGCACGACGTACTACATCATCGGGAGCGTGGTCGGCCCGCACCCCTACCCGGCGATGGTGCGCGACCTCCAATCGGTGATCGGACGAGAGGCGCGCATGCAGATGCTCGAGCGGGCGGGCCGCCTGCCCGACGTGCTGCTCGCGTGCGTCGGCGGCGGCTCGAACGCGATCGGGCTCTTCTACCCGTTCCTCGACGACCCGGTGCGCATCATCGGCGTGGAGGCGGCGGGCGAGGGGCTGCAGGGCCGCCATGCGGCGACGCTGAACGCCGGCCGTCCCGGCGTGCTCCACGGCGCGCGCTCGTACCTGCTGCAGGACCGGTGGGGGCAGGTGCTGGAGGCGCACTCGATCTCGGCCGGCCTCGACTACCCGGGGGTCGGGCCCGAGCACTCGTGGCTGAAGGTGAGCGAGCGCGCGGAGTACGCGGCCGTGACCGACGCCGAGGCGCTCGACGGCTTCCAGATGCTGACCCGCACCGAGGGCATCATCCCGGCGCTCGAGTCGGCCCACGCGATCGCATACCTGCCGAAGCTCTCTGGGGAGCTCGGCGCGGACGACATCGTGCTGATGAACTTGAGCGGGCGCGGCGACAAGGACATGGGCACGGTCGCCGACGCGCTGGCGGTGACGATCTAACGACTGCGGGCGGGATCCTCGGGCCCCGCCCGCAGCGAGTCGCGCGAGCGACTCCCGGTGCGCGGTGTGCCGCCTACACGATCGAGTGCACCTCGATCACCGCGGCGCACGCGACGTCACGCGACTTCTTCTCCGCCAGCACGGAGTCGGATGCCGCCACCTGGAGCGCGTCGATCCAGCCGCTCGCGGTGAGCCCGCACACCGTGCAGATGCACCTCGCACACATCTTCGAGAAGCCGGGAGTGGGCTCGCGCACCGAGGCCGTGGTCGTCGCGCTCAAGCGGGGACTGCTGCAGCTGGGCGAGATCGCGTGAGCGAGTCGCCCGCCTCGGCGGGCGCCATCCGCTCTCCGCGCGGCGGCGAGCTCCCCGCCGCCGTCGGCCGGCTGCTCTTCACCCGCGTGCGCCAGAGCGCCTTCTGGCGCGTCCAGGCAGCAATCGCCGCGGTCACCGCCCTCCACTACGCGACCGCGGCGGTCCTCGCCAACCCGCCGCTCGCCGAGTTCCGCCATCTGCCGGTGGCGCTCTACGTGTTCCCGATCATCTACGCCAGCCTGCGCTTCGGGCGGGAAGGCGGGATGATGACGGCCGCCACGCTGGCCGTGTTCGCGGTCCCGAGCATCGCGATCTGGCACCTGAGCTGGGCCGCCGCCACCGCCGAGATCGTCCAGCTCGCCGCTGCGGCACTCGTGGGTTGTCGCACTCTCCGCGAGCGTGGAGCACGAGCTGACGCTGCGCGAGTGCGCGGAGCAGCTCGCGCGCCGGCTGCGCGGTGCCAACCGGCTGATCATCCGCGCCCGGGAGGACGAGCGGCTGCGGATCTCGCGAGAGGCTGCACGACGACGCCGTCCAGCGCCTCGTCCATCTCTGTGACGCGCTCGACATGGTGATGAGCAGCGAGACGGCCTCCCAGGGGACGCGCCGGACGCTCCGCGACATCCGCACCGAGGTGCAGCACGCCGCCGACGGGCTGCGGCGCTTCAGCCGCGACCTGCGTCCGTCCTGGACGAACTCGGGCTCGCGGCGGCCCTCGAATGGCTCACCGAGGACGCGGCCGCCCGCACGTCCACGAAGATCACGCTCAGCATCCTCGGCTCCGCGGTGCGACTGAGCCCGGAGGTCGAGCTTGCCTTCTTCCGGATCGCGCAGGAGGCGCTCCGTAACATCGAGCGCCACGTCCACGCCGAGTACGCGATCGTGACCCTCGAGTTCGCGCCGTGGATGGTCCAGATCTCCGTCGAGGACGACGGCTGCGGCTTCACGACGCCCGCTTCCCCGGCCGACCTCGTGGCCGGCGGGCGGCTCGGCCTGACCGGGATGCTGGAGCGCGCGGAGCTGGTCGGCGGGACGCTGCAGCTGGACACCGCGCCGGGGCGCGGGACCGCGCTCTGCATCGCCGTGAAGATCTGACGCGTCCCGGTTGTCGCGGCCAGCGAGCACCCCCGCAACGCCGGGGGCCGACGGTCAGTGGGGCGGGGAACGCTGAACGGCTACGCCAGCCGCCGCCGTAGCTTGCGGATCTCCGCCGAGACCACGCCGTTCGCCACGTCGAGCAGCGCGAACGTGCCGAGCTCCGCAGGGCCGTGCCGCATCCCCGGACGCGTCGGGCTGCCGGGGTTCACGAAGAGCACGCCCTGGTACCAGCCGACGAACTCCTCGTGCGTGTCGCCGAAGCAGACGACGTCGACCGGCTCGCCGAACTTCTGCGCGGTCAACTCGTGCACCGGGCGCCCCGGCGGGAACTCGAGCGTGTGCGTGAAGTCGAAGCGCGGGCCGGGCCAGCGCGGGTCGTGCACCATGCCGATGCGCACGCCATCGACCTCCACCACGCGCGTGACGTCGGCGAGGCGGTCGCCGGGCTCGCGCGGGTCGGGGTAGCCGCGCACCGCGAGCACCGGCGCGATGCGCTCGAGGTGGTCGAGCACGATCAGCGAGTCGAGGTCGCCGCAATGGAGGATGAGCTCGGAGCCCGCCAGCGCCTCGATCAGCTCCTCGGGCAGCGGCTCACCGTCGTCGGCGACGTGCGTGTCGGAGACGACGGCGACGCGCGTGCTGCCGATGCGCAGGCGTCCCGGCCAAGCTTCGCGGATCTTCACAGTGCTCCCTCGCGCGCGGGTGGCCGCAGCAGGCCGACCGCGTGGATCTTGCACGGCGCGCCGCGTGGCGGCCAGCGGCTCACCCGGGGCGAATGCGGCCGGCCTGCTCGAGCCGAGCGAGCGCCTCCTCGGTATGGCGGGGGTGGACGACGGAGGGCGAGCCGTCGCCGCGCTCCCGGAGCTGCGACCGCAGCGCCTCCAGGTCCGCGCGCGTGTCGACGTCGGCGAGCGGCGGGAGCAGCCCGTACGAGAGCCCGGCGGCGCGCGTGAGCCGCTCCAACGTGGCGAGCACGTCGGGTCCGCTCCACGCGATCGCTGGATCGTCGAGCAGAGCGACCGCGGGCCAGTGCATGCCGATCAGCGAGTAGGCGCCGTCCGGCGCCGATGCGGAGACCACGGCCGCGCGGCGCAGCACGCGCAGCGCGTGGTGCAGGTGCGCCGGCGTGAGCAGCGGCAGGTCGGAGCCGACGAGGATCACGGGCGCGCACCCCTCGAGCGAGAACTCCGCGGCCGCGCCGAGCAGCATGCGCAGGCTGATGTGGCCGGTGACCTGGGCGCGCGCGTCGGCGATCGCGATGAACTCCGCGAGCTCGCCCGCGGCATCGGGCGGGTCGACGAAGAGCACCGGGTGCCAGAGCTCGGCGGTGCGCACGGCCGCCGCGACGTCGAGCAGGAACACGCGCGCCAGCTCGGCAGCCGGCTCGGCCCCCACGGACGCGTTGAGGCGCGACTTCGTCTCGCCGGCGACGGGGCGGCGGGTGAGGATGCCGACGGCCGCGCCGCGAGCGTGTATGGCTCGACGGGTGTCGCAACGGACGCCCCGGGTGCGCTTGCGCTTCGGGGCGAGAACCGAGCGACGGCGGAGGGAGCGGAGGATGGCCGGGGCGGTGCGGCTGCTCGTCGGGACGAAGAATGGCGCGTTCAACTACACGGCGGACGCCGCGCGCCAGCGCTGGTCGATCTCCAAACCCGCTGGCCGCCGACGAGATGCTCAAGATGCGGATCGCCTGAACGGCCGGATCGGCTCTGGGGCCAGACGCGCATCGGCGTCTTCCGCTCCGACGACCGCGGCGAGCGCTGGGAAGACGTGGCCGCCGGTCTGCCGTCGTTCCGGCTTCGCGATCGCGGTCTCGCAGTGCGAGCCCGACGCGGTCTACGTCGTCCCGCTCGAGTTCGAGCGTGAGAACTTCCGCGCGTGCCCCGGTCAGCTCGCCGTGTACCGGACGCTGGACGGGGGCACGAACTGGGAGCGGCTGACCGCCGGCCTCCCCGGCCCGCACGACTCCCAGAGCTTTTGCCGCGAGGGGCTCGCGACCGACGGCCTGGATCCGGAGGGCGTCTACGTGGGGACGAGCAACGGCGAGCTGTAACGAGTCTCGGCGGCGGCGACCGCCGGCGCCGGCTGCCGGGCACGCTCCCGCCGGTGCTCTCGGTGACGCCGCGGTGTTCTGACCTCCGGGGCGCGCCCCGCGCCTCAGTACCGGGTGGGTTGCCCATCGCGGGTACCGTGGTGCGCACGAACGCGCGCGCGCACGGCGGTGAGCCGCGGGCCCGCCCGGGGCCTGAGGCGAACGGAGCGGCCCGTATGCCCCCGCGCTGGCCCTGGCGACCGCGTCGCCCGGCGGCACCGCCCCGTAGCCGGGCCGCGGTCGAGGCCGACCTCTCCGAGGCGCGCGGCGAGCTCGTGCGCACCTGGCCGACCGAGCAGCCGAGCTTCTCGCTCAACCACGCCCCCTCCGGTGCCGCGCGCGCCGCGCTCCAGCGCGTGATCCGCCTGCAGAGCGAGCTCGACGCGATCGCTGAGCTGGAGCGCGAGCGAGAGCAGGGCTCCTAGGCGCGAGCGCGACCGCCTCGCCGCGGCCGCGAGTCGACCCCGCCCGCCGGCTCGCCGAGCACGGGCAGCGCGTCGACCGCCCGCCCCCGGCGCCGCGCCCGCTGCGCGAAGAACTCGTCGCATCAGAGGCAGACGGACCCGAGCTCGCGGATGCGCCGCCGCGCGTGCTCGCGGTCGAAGCCGTCCGCGAGCCCCGTCGCCTCGGGATCGCCCGCGTTCAGCGCGCGCCAGACGGGGTCCGCGCTGTGCCGGTCGAGGATCGCCGCGAGGGGCTCCGCCGCGACGTCGCCGAGCGGCTCCACCGTGCCCCGGCAGCACGGGTACGCCGTCGTCAGCTGGATCGCGATCTCCTGCATCGACGAGCCGTCGTCGAGGAAGCCGAGCGCGCCCGACCAGCGGTTGCAGCAGTTGTGCTCGGGCAGCAGCCGCGCGAGCCCGTGCTTCATCGCGCGGCCGCGGAGCCAGATCTCGCCGACCCAGAGCTCCGGGTTCGTGCCCCAGATCGAGTAGTCGGCGATGCGCTGGCGCGCGCCCGGCGAGGTGCCCGGGTCCCCAACGCTGCGCTCGACGACGCCGTGCGCGTCGAAGCGCGCGCGCAGCGCGTCGTCCTGCCCGGCCGGCTGCGGATGGAACCGGTCGTAGGAGGCGACCGAGACGTAATCGACGCCCGCGTCGAGCAGCGCCGCGAGCGTGGGGCCGTCGAGGCGGTTACCGTTCGTTTGCACAGCGAGCCGCGCATGCGGGTAGCGCGCGCGCCCTGCGCGCAGGAGGTCGAGCAGCAGCGGCAACTCCACCGGCGGCTCGCCGCCCGAGAGGATGAAGCGGTTGGTGCGCTAGCGCGCGCCGCAGCGACCCGCGCGCCCGCCGCCTCGCCCGCGCCCACCGTGCCGTCCTCCGAGCCGCCGTCGACGACGATCACCTCGTCCGCGCCGGCGCGCCACGCGTTGCGCACGGCCCTGCCGACCGTCCCGTCCTCGCTCAGCGCGGGATGATCACGGAGAGCGCGGCCCACTCTCGCACCTGCATGCCGTGGAGCGTACCGCCCGGCGAGCCGGCGGGCCGTGCGCGCGCCTACGCCGGGGTCCGGGGTACGCTCGCCCGCATGTTCGCGGACTGGCCCCCGGCGGACACGCTTCCGCGACGCGTCTGGCGCGCGTCGGACCTCGCGCTGGGCGTCTCCGTGCTGCTCGTGGTGTTCCTGCTCGCGCTCGCCGTCGCCGTCGGCCGGGTCTTCCTCGTGGACGCGCCCGAGGACACCGCGACCGTCCCAGGCGCGCTGATCACGCTCGCGTTTGAGCTCGTGCTCGGGGGGATCGTCGTCTACCTCGCGCTGCGCCGGCGCGTGCCGTGGCGGGCGCTCGGCTTCCGGCCGCCGGAGGGCGCTCTCGTCGTCGGCGCGGTCGTCGCGGCGTACGCGGCCATCCTCGTCTACCAGGGCCTGCTCGCGGCGGCCGAGGTGCTCGGCGTGGACGCCTCCGGGCTCCGCCGCGGGAATCCGCTCCCCGCCGACCGCGAGACCGCGCTCTTCACGTGGGCGGTGCTCGGGATCGCGGTCGTGGCGGTGGCGCCGGTGGCGGAGGAGCTCTTCTTCCGCGCGCTGATCTTTCGCGCCACCGCCGGCTGGGTCTCGGTGCCGGCCGCCTACGCGATCAGCGGGGTCTCCTTCGGCCTCTTCCACCTGAACCCGAGCGTGATCGTGCCGTTCTCCGCGATCGGCGCGATCTTCGCGTGGGCCTACTGGCGGTCGAAGTCGCTCTGGACGGCAATCGCCGCGCACGCGATCGTGAACGCGACGAGCCTCTTCTTCACGGTCGTGGAGGCGTTCCGGTGACCGACCGCATCGCCGAGATGTTCGCGCGCACGCGCGCTCAGGGGCGCCCGGCGGTGATCGTCTTCGCGCCGGCCGGCTGGCCCGAGATCGACGCCACCGTGGAGATCGTGGAGGCGGCGCTGGCGGGCGGGGCGGACGCCTTCGAACTGGGGATGCCGTTCAGCGACCCGCTGGCCGACGGGGTGACGAACCAGGCGGCCTACCAGCAGGCGCTCGCGCAGGGGACGACGCCGCGCACGGTGCTCGAGGCGGCGGCGGCGCTGCGCGCCCGGGGGGTTCGCGCCCCCCTGCTCATCATGGGATACTTCAACCCCCTGCTCGCGTACGGCGTGGGCAGGTTCGCGCGGGACGCGGTCGACGCCGGCGTCGATGGGCTGATCGTCGTCGACCTGCCGCCCGGCGAGGCGGCGGAGCTCGAGGGGCCGGCGCGGGCGGCGGGGCTGCACCTCGTCTACCTGCTGGCACCGACCTCCACCGGGGCGCGCATCCGCGCGGTCGCGGAGCACGCCGGCGGGTTCATCTACTGCGTGAGCGTCACCGGCGTCACCGGCGCTCGCCAGGAGCTCCCGGAGGAGCTGACCGAGTTCCTCGGGCGCGTGCGGGCGGTCACGGACCTCCCGCTCGCCGTCGGCTTCGGGATCTCGACGCGACGCCACGTGGAGGCCGTCGGGGCCGTCGCCGACGGGGTCGTCATCGGCAGCGCGTTCGTGCGGACCATCGCGGACGCGCCAGTGGGGGAGCGCACGGAGCGCATCCGCGCCTTCCTGGGGGAGCTCACCGGTCGTGAACCCGGTCGCATCCCGATGGCCGACTGAGCGGCGGACGCTCAGCGGCTCCGCGTCGGACACGCGGAGCCGAACGCGGCCAGGCGGCTGGGCTGCGGCCGGTCCGTTTGGCTCGTGACCCCGTGGCCCCGGCGCGGCGCAGTGCCGCCGCCCGTGGGCCGGCATCGAGCGTGATCGAACGGAGCCCTGCAGGAAGATGCTGGTTCGAGGGATCCGAGGCGCGACCACCGTCCCCGCCAACACGCGCGAGGACATCCTGCGCGCGGCGCACGAGCTGCTCGACGCGATCGTGCGCGTCAACGAGATCGAGCACGACCACGTGGCCTCGATCATCTTCACGACCACGCCGGACCTGAACGCCGAGTTCCCGGCCGTCGCCGCGCGCGAGGCCGGGTGGACCGACGTGGCGCTCGAGTGCATGCACGAGATGAACGTCCCCGGGAGCTTGGCGCGGTGCCTGCGCATCCTCATGCACGTCAACACCAACCGTGCCCCGGGTGAGATCAAGCACGTCTACCTGCACGGCGCCCGCGTGCTGCGGCGCGACCTCGTGGGGGACGGGATCACGGAGGCCAGCCAGTGATCGTGATCATGAAGATGGATCACACCGCCGAGCATCGCGCGGCGGTAGTCCAGCGCATCACCGAGCTCGGGCTCACGGCGCAGCCCATCTACGGCGAGACCCGCACGGTGATCGCGGTGCTCGGGCCGGTCGTGCCCGAGATGCGCGACGAGCTCGCCACGATCGACGGCGTCGACGAGGTGCTGCGCGTCTCGAAGCCGTACAAGCTTTCGAACCGCGAGGTGCACCAGGACGACACCGTGATCGAGGTCGGGCGCGGCGTGCGCGTCGGCGGCGGACACCCGGTGTTCATCGCCGGGCCGTGCGCCATCGAGTCGATGGAGCAGCTCCGCGCGTCGGCGGAGGGCGTGAAGGCGGCGGGCGCGCACATCCTGCGCGGGGGCGCGTTCAAGCCCCGCAGCTCGCCCTACTCGTTCCAGGGCCTCGGCGTCGCCGGGCTGACGATGCTGCGCGAGGTCGGCGACGACCTCGGGATGCCGACGATCACGGAGCTGCTCTCGGTGCGCGACGTCGAGGCGGTCGCGGAACACGCCGACATCCTGCAGATCGGCGCGCGCAACATGTCGAACTTCGTGTTGCTCTCGGAGGCGGGGAAGACCGGCAAGCCGGTGATGCTCAAGCGCGGGCTCGCGAGCACGATCGAGGAGTGGCTGCTCGCCGCCGACTACATCCTCAACGAGGGCAACCCGAACGTGATCCTCTGTGAGCGCGGCATCCGCACGTTCGAGACGGCGACGCGCAACACGCTCGACCTCAACGCGGTGGCGCTCGGTAAGCGGCTCAGCCATCTCCCGATCATCGCAGACCCGTCGCACGGGACGGGGAAGTGGTACCTGGTGCGGCCGATGTCCATGGGCGCGATCGCGGTCGGCGCCGACGGGCTGATGATCGAGGTGCACCCGAGCCCCGATCACGCGCTCTCGGACGGGGCGCAGTCGCTCACGCCGGCGAACTTCGCTGCGCTCGCCGAGCAGGCGCGCGCGCTGGCGGCCGCGATGGCGCGGCCGTTCGCGAGCGCCCCCGGCGCGCCGGTGGCGGCCGGGTAGCCGCGCGAGGGGCCGAGCGAGCGTGACGATGCACGAGCGCGACGCGCGAGCCGCGGCGACCGGTCCCGGCGCAGGCGACGCTCGCGATCGTGACGACGCGCCGGAGCCGGGCACGGGGCTGCGGGTCGCGCTGCCGGTGTTCGCCGGGCCGCTCGACCTGCTGCTTCACCTGATCGAGCGCGACGAGCTCGACATCACCACCGTCTCGCTCTTGCAGGTCACCGAGCAGTACCTGCGGCAGCTGCGGGCGAGCGAGCAGATCAACATGGCGGCGCTCGCCGACTTCATCGCGGTGGGCGCGCGCCTGCTGCTGCTGAAGTCGCGCGCGCTGCTCCCGCGCGACGAGGCGCCGCCGCTCGACGAGGACGGCGGCGACGACGCCCGCCGCCTGGTCGACGCGCTGCGGGAGTACCGCCGCTTCAAGGAGGCGGCGGAGTACCTGCGCGGTCGCGACGGAGGCCACGTCTCCTATCAGCGGCAGGCGACCCCGCCGCGCGTCACGCTGCCGACGGGCCTCGACCGCGTCACGCTCGACTCGCTCACGGAGCTGATCCGCGACGTGCTCTCGCGCCTCCCCTCGCAGGAGGACTTCCCCGAGGTGCAGCGGGAGCCGGTGCGGCTGCGCGATCGGATCTCGCGGCTCGTCGAAGCGCTCGAGGCGAGCGGGCGCACCTCGTTCCGCCGGTTGATCGAGTCGGCGACCTCCCGCACGGTGGTGATCGTCGACTTCCTCGCTGTGCTCGAGCTGATCAAGTCACGCTACCTCGAGGCGGGGCAGTCCGAGGCCTTCGGCGACATCGACCTCGTGCGGCGGGAGGGCGCGGTGGCGCCCGACGCGGAGCTGCTCGCGGAGGATGCGATCGCCGAGGGGGACCGCGATGCGTAGCGCGGCCCCCGGTCTCGCGGAGGTGGTCCGCGGGGGGCCCGGCCCGCCCGGCGGGCGATGGTAGGATGGCGGGTGGCACTCAGACGCGACAGCGCTGGCGCCGAGAAGGGACCCCACCCCCGTGCTACTCGTCCGTGAGGAGCTGCGCCGGAGCGCGACGCCCGGCGCGCATGCGCTGTCGATCGGCGTCTTCGACGGCGTCCACGAGGGCCACCGGATGCTCGTCGAGCGCCTCAGCCGGGAGGCACAGGCCCGCGGGCTCGGCACCGGCATCATCACCTTCCACCCGCACCCGGTCACCGTCGTCCGCCCCGACATCCCGTTTTCGTACCTGGAGTCGCTCGAACAGCGCGTGGAGCTGCTGCGCGCGCTCGGCGTCGGCTTCGTCTCCGTGCTGCAGTTCACCTCGGAGCTCCAGCAGGTCTCCGCGTACGACTTCGTGCGCATTCTCGTGGAGGAGACGCAGATGCGGCTCCTCGTCGTCGGCGAGGACTTCCACCTTGGGCGCGGGCGCGAAGGAGACGTCGAGCGACTCTCCGGCTTCGGGCGTGAGCTGGGCTTCGAGGTGATCGCGCTGCGGCTGCTCGAGAGCGCCGACGAGCGCGTCTCATCGACGCGCGTGCGCAACGCGCTCGCGCAGGGGGAGATGGCGCTCGTTGCCTTGCTGCTCGGGCGGCCGTTCTCGCTGCGCGGGCCGGTGCTGCGCGGCGACGGCCGCGGCCGCACCATCGGCTTCCCCACGCTCAACGTCGGCGTGAGCGCCGACCGCGCCCTGCCGCCGAACGGCGTCTACGTGACGCGCGCCGAGATCGGGGAGACGCGCTACCAGGCCGTCACGAACATCGGCACGCAGCCGACGTTCGACGGTTCCGACCGCCGGCTCGAGACGCACCTGCTCGACTTCGAGGGCGACCTCTACGGCCAGGTCGCGCGCGTCGAGCTGCTGCACCGGCTGCGCGAGGAGCGGAAGTTCTCGGGCGTCGACGAGCTCGTCGCGCAGATCCGCCGCGACGTGCAGGCCGCGCGGGAATGGTTCGCATGACCGCGCCGCGCGCGGGCGAGCGCTCGAAGGCGCGCGCCGCCCGGCGCCGGATGGCCCCCGTCGAGGCGCAGATGCGCGTGCTCATGAGCGGCACCGAGTTCGGCGACGCCGACACCGCGCGCACGATGGAGCGCGAGCTCGTGGAGCGGCTTGAGGAGGACCGCCCGCTCCGCATCTACTGTGGCTATGACCCCACCTCGGTGGACCTCCACCTCGGCCACACGCTCACGATGCGCAAGCTCCGCCAGTTCCAGGACTTCGGCCACGAGGTCACGTTCCTGATCGGGAACTTCACGGGGCTCGTCGGCGACCCCTCGGACAAGAACCACGAGCGGCCGATGCTCACCCCCGAGCAGCTCGCGGAAAACGCGACCACCTACACGCAGCAGGCCTTCCGCGTCCTCGACGGCGAGTCGACCACCGTGCGCTACAACGCGGACTGGCTCGGCCGGCTCGGCTTCGCCGACGTGCTGCGCCTCTGCTCAAAGTTCACGGTCGCGCAGTTCCTGAAGCGGGAGAACTTCGCGCGGCGCTACGAGCGGGGCGACGCGATCCACCTGAACGAGTTCATGTACGCGCTCATGCAGGCGTACGACGCGCTCCACCTCGACACCGACGTGCAGGTCGGGGGCACCGACCAGCTCTTCAACCTGATGGCGGGCCGCACGCTCCAGCAGGACGCCGGGAAGCGCCCGCAGGTCGTGCTCACGCTGCCGATCCTGGTCGGCACCGACGGCCACGCGCGCATGTCGAAGTCGACCGGGAACACCATCGGCATCGACGATTCGCCGAGCGACATCTACGGCAAGGTGATGTCGCTGCCGGACTCGGCGATCGTCGACTACTTCACGCTGGTCACGCCGCTGGCGCCCGACGAGGTGGACGCCGTACGGACGGCGCTCGACGGCGGCACGCTGCGCCCGATGGAGGCGAAGAAGCGGCTCGCATGGGAGGTGACCGCTTCGCTCTACTCCGCGGAAGAGGCGGCGGCCGCGCAGGCGTACTTCGAGTCGACGATCCAGCGGCGCGAGACGCCGGAGGAGATGCCCGAGCACCCGCTGGATGGGCGGGCCGCGCTGACGCGGGTGCTGACCGAGGCGGGGCTGGCGACGAGCAACGGCGAGGTGCGTCGGCTCGTGGCGCAGGGCGCGGTGGCGCTCAACGGCGAGCCGGTGGAGGACTTCACGATCGAGGTGGCGCCGGGCGACGAGATCCGCGTGGGGCGGCATCGCTTCCTGCGGCTGGTCGAGGACGCGCGCTAGAGGCGGATGGCGGGGGGCCACGGGGATGCTGGACAACGGGGTCGAGACGGATCTGCACGCGATCACGCAGAACATCGACGAGGCCGAGGTCGTGAGCCTCTACTTTCCCGCGCTCGGGAAGACGCTGCTCATCGACAACCGCGCGAGCGAGCACGTCGGGCCGATGGTGCGCATCGTGCCGATGGCGGACAGCTCGGCCGAGCGGCTCCGGTCGGTGCGGCGGATGCGCCCGGAGCTGCCCCGCCCGACCTCGCTCACGCTGATCCCGTGGACGCGTCGCGTCGACTCGCTCTGCGTGCTGGGCGTGTGGGAGCACATCACGGCGCGGCTTCACGTCCACGCCGACGCGCCGACGTACCTCGCGGAGGCGAGCCGCTGCCTCGCCGCGCTGCGCCGCCTCGAGACGCGCGAGATACGCAGCGCGATCACGGGGAACGAGTACCGCACGATCTGGCGACGCTCCGGGGGCGCGGACTGCTGAGGCGCGCGGCCCGATCGGGACGCGGCGAGAGAGCCGACTGCTGAGGCGCTCGGCGCGCGCGGGCCGGGCCGCCCCCGCGGCCTCGGCGTGCCGCACGGGCCCCGAGCGGGCGCTACTCGCCTGCGCTCGCGAGCTCCTGCAGCACGTGGTTCTGCACGTGCGGCGGCACCTCCACGTAGCGACTGAACTCGAGCTCGAAGCGGCCGCGGCCGCCGGTGAGCGCGCGCACGTCGCTCGCGTAGCGCTGGACCTCCGCCAACGGCACGTCCGCCTCGATCACGCTCACCGCGCCGTCCGGCTCCACCCCGTGCACCGCCCCGCGGCGGCCGCTCAGGTCGCTCATCACGTCGCCGACGTTCTCGCTCGGGATGCGGACGCGCAGCTTCATCACCGGCTCGAGCAGCTGCGGGTGCGCCTGCAGCACGCCCTGCTTGAGCGCCTGCGACGCCGCCAGCTTGAACGCCATCTCGGAGGAGTCCACGGAGTGCGATGACCCGTCGGTGAGCGTCACCCGCAGGTCGACGAGGGGTGATTGCGCGAGCGGCCCCTGCGGGAGCGTCTCGACGATCCCCTTCTCGACCGCCGGGATGAACTGCCGCGGGACCGACCCGCCGACGACCGCGTCGGCGAACTCGAACCCGGAGCCTCGCTCCAGCGGCTCGATCTGGATCACCACGTGACCGTACTGACCGTGGCCGCCCGTCTGCTTCTTGTGGCGGTACTCCGACTTCGCCGGCGACGAGATCGTCTCGCGGTACGGCACGCGCGGCACCGTCGCCTCGACGTCCACGCTGTAGTTCTTCGCGAGGTGCGCGATCGCGATCGCCGCGTGGGCATCGCCGAGCGTCGTCATGATCACCTCGTGCGTGTCGGCGTCGCGCTCGACGCGGATCGTCGGGTCCTGTTCCGTGATGCGGTGCAGCGCCTGCGAGAGCTTGTCGACGTCTTCCTTCGAGCGCGGGTGGAGCGCCGTGCGGTAGGTGCCGATCGGCAGGGGCAGCGGCGCGACCGCGATCTTTGCCTCCGGCGAGGAGACGAGGACGTCACCGGTGACGGTGCCCTGCAGCTTCGCCGCGACGCCGATGTCCCCGGCGTGCAGCGCGGGGACCTCGAGCTGCTCCTTGCCCCGCTGGACGTAGAGGTGGCCGAGCCGCTCGGTCGCGCGCGAGCGCGGGTTGTACGGCTGGATCTGCGTCGCGAGCTTGCCCGAGAGCACCTTCATGAACGAGAGGTGGCCGACGAAGGGGTCGGCGGTCGTCTTGAACACGTGCACGGCGAGCGGGCCCGCCGGGTCGCAGGTGAGCACGCCGCCGTCGATCGCGCGCTCGCGGCCGACGGGGGACGGGAAGACGCGCACAATGTCGTCGAGGAGCGTGCGCACGCCGATCTCGCGCTGCGCGCAGACGGCGAGCACGGGGAAGACCAGCCCGGCGGCGAAGCCGTCGTGCAGCGCCTCGGTCAACTCCTCGTCGCTGATCGTGCCGCCCGCGAGGTACTTCTCGAGGAGCTCGTCGTCGGTCTCCGCGACCGACTCCACGAGCATCTCGCGCGCCGCCGCGATCACTTCAGCCATCGCGGCGGGCGCATCTTCCTGAGTGTCACCGCGCCGCGCCCGGCCCGTGAGCAGGTCGATCGCGCCCTCGATCGCGGAGGCCTTCCCGATCGGGATCGCCATCGGGACGACCTTGTTGCCGAAGCGCTCGCGCAGCTGGGCGAGCACCCGGTCGAAGTCGGCGTGCTCGCGGTCGAGGCGCGTGACGAGCAGCATGCGCGGCAGGTTGCCGGCCGCGCTCGCGAGCCCCCAGGCGACCTCGGTGCCGCTCTCCAGCCCGGCGGTGGCGTCCACGGTGATCAGGGCCGCCTCGGCCGCATACGCCGCCGCGACGACCTCGCCCTCGAAGTCGGCGTACCCCGGGGTGTCGATCAGGTTGATGCGGGTGTTCTCCCACTCGACCGGGGTCAGCGATGAGGAGATCGAGTAGCCGCGGGCGTGCTCCTCGGAGTCGAAGTCGGAGACCGTGTTGCGGTCCTCGACGCGCCCCATCCGCGAGATGGCGCCCGAGACGAAGAGCATCGCCTCGGCGAGCGTGGTCTTTCCGGAGCTGCCGTGCCCCATGAGCACGACGTTGCGCAGCGACTCCGACCTGTATTCCTTCATGCATCACTCCCCCGGCCAGCGTGGCGCGATGGTAGCGCCGAGCGCTGCGGCCCGACAACGTTCGTCGATGCGGGCTCCCGCGCAGCGCCCGCGAGCCTCATCATGGACGTCGTGAGCGAGACGCGCGCGTGGGTGACCCTCGGCGAGGTGGAGACCGCGCGCCGGCGGGTCGCCGGGTTCGTGCGCACGACGCCGCTCTGGCCGCGCCTCGCGCTCGGGCGTCTCGCCGGCGTGGAGGTCTCGCTGAAGTGCGAGAACCTGCAGCGCGCCGGCTCGTTCAAGGTGCGCGGGGCGCTCAACATGATCGCGGCGCAGAGCCCGCAGGAGCGCGCCCGGACGATCGCCGCCGAGCGCGGCTTCCTCTTCGTTCCGCCGTTCGACCACCTTGCGATCGTCGTGGGCCAGGGCACGCTCGGGCTCGAGCTGCTCGAGCAGTGCGAGGCCCCCCGGGACCGTGCTCGTGCCGGCCGGCGGCGGGGGCCTGCTCGCCGGGGTGGCGCTGGCCGTCAAGGAGCGCCGCCGAGGGACGCGCATCGTCGGGGTGCAGACGGCGGCGATGCCGGGGCTCGTCGCCTCACGCGCCGCGCGCGAGCCCGTGCGCGTGCCGCGGCGGCACACGATCGCCGACGGTGTGGCGGTGGCGGGGCCGTCAGCGCTCACGCACGAGCTGATCGACCGCTACGTCGACGAGGTGGTCGTGGTCTCCGAGGAGGAGGTCGCGCGCGCGGTGGTGTTCCTCGTCGAGCGGTCGCGGATGATCGTCGAGGGGGGCCGGCGCGCTCGGCGTCGCCGCGCTGCTCGCGGGGAAGGTCGAGCCGAGCGGGGACACGCTCGTCGTGCTCTCGGGGGGCAACATCGACGTGACGCAGCTCGGGCGGCTGATGGAGCGCGGGCTCATCGCCGACGGGCGGCTCCGCGAGCTGACGGTCGCGGCGGCGGACGCGCCGGGCAAGCTCGCGCGCGTGACGGCGGCGGTCGCGGCGGCGGGCGCGAACGTCGTGCGTGTCGATCGCGACCTCGTCGCGGACGACCTGCCGGTGGGCGTGGCGCGGGTGACCCTGCAGGTGGAGGTCGCCGGCAGCGAGGGCTTCGCGGCGCTCGTCGAGGCGATGATCGCCGAGGGCTTCGTGCGCGGGCTCGTCACGGACCTGGCGACCCCCGCGGCCGCCGCCTACCCGGAGTAGCGCAGAGCGGAGTGCCCGTCCTCGTCACGCGCTCTCGGCCGGGCGCAGATCCAGAACCTCGAGCTGCAGCGTGCCGCGCCCGCCGAAGTCGTCGCGCTTGAACGTGTAGACGATGTCCGCGAGTTCGCCGTCGGGGACGGCGAACTCCGCGTTGCGGAACGAGATCGCGCGCCACGAGACGCGGCCCTCGCGCAGCGTGAACTGGAGGTGCTCCCCGCCCTGGCCGACGGCCCGCGCGCCGCTCACGCGTACCCCCCGCGCGAGGAAGGTGGGGGTGGGGTTGCCGGTCCCGTGCGGCCCGAGCCGCGCGAGCCAGCGCAGGAGCGCGCCGTCCACCTCCCCGAGGTGGAGCTTGGCGTCGACGTCGATCGTCGGCACCAGCGACGCCGGATCGAGGCGCTCGGCGACGTCGGCAATCAGCCGCGCCTTCACTTCGTCGAGCCGCGCGGCGTCGATCGAGAAGCCGGCGGCGGCGCGGTGGCCGCCGAAGCGCAGGAAGAGGTCGGGGTGGCGCCGCAGCAGCGCGGTGATGTCGAACTCGGGGATCGAGCGGCAGGAGGCGCGCCCCTCGCCGTCGACGAGCTGCATGACGATCGCCGGGCGCCAGTGCTCCTCGACGAGCCGTGAGGCGACCGGCCCGATGATCCCCATCGAGATCGCGGGCGAGGCGACGACGATCAGCGGCGCCGCGCGGTCCTCCTCGGAGAGCGACGCGCGCGCCTCCTCGATCGCCGCGTGCGTCGCCTCGCGGCGCGCGAGGTTCAGCGCCTCGAGCGTCTGCGCGAGGCTGCGCGCGCGCGGCTCGGAGTCGGTGAGCAGCAGCTCGAGCGCGAGCCGCGCGTGCTCCATGCGGCCCGCGGCGTTGAGCCGCGGCCCGAGCACCCAGCCGAAGGTGTCCGGCGTCGCCTGCGCGAGGTCGGCGCGCGCGACCTCGGCGAGCGCGAGCAGTCCCGAGCGCCGCGTACGGCCGATCGCCTCGAGCCCGAGCCGCACCAGATCGCGGTTCTCCGCAACGAGCGGCGCCAGGTCGCACACGGTGCCGAGCGCGACGAGCGCCCGGTGCTCCGCGGGGTCGTAGGGGCGGCCGAGCCGCTCGTGGAGGTCGTGGATCACCTTGTAGGCGACGCCGCACGCGGCGGGCTCGGAGCCGTAGCGCGAGCCGGCGAGCTTGGGGTTCACGAGCGCGAGCGCCGGCGGGAGCTCGTCGGGCACCGTGTGGTGGTCGAGTACGACCGCGTCCATGCCGAGGCGGCCCGCCTCCGCGAGCTCGGCGACCGAGGAGGTGCCGCAGTCGGCGGTGACGAGCACGGTCGCGCCGCGGTCGGCGAGCTGGCGCACCGCGGCGACGCTCGGGCCGTACCCCTCGGTGAAGCGGTTCGGGATGTGCGGGACCGACCGCGCCCCGAGCGCGCCGAGCCCCTCGACGAGGATCGTCGTGGCGGTGACCCCGTCGACGTCGAAGTCGCCGATGATCGCGACGGTCTCGCCGTCGCGGCAGGCGCGCGCGAGCCGCTCGACGGCGACGTCCAGGTTCGGCATCAGCGCGGGGTCGGTGAGCTCGCCGGGCCTGCCGAGGTAGCGGCGGGCGTCGGCGGTGTCGCGCACCGCGCGGTGGGCGAGCAGCACGCGCATGAGCGGCGGGAGTCCCGGGCCCGCGTCCGCGAAGCGCGCGAGGTCCGGCGGCGGCAGCAACCGCCAGCGCCGCCCGTTCGAACCGGCCAGAATGACCGCGCCGACGGGCGCCGCCTGCGGCGCCTCCTCGGCGATGGAGTGGATCACGGGACGGCCTCTCGTCGCATGGTCGCCCCCGGGGAGGGGTCCGGGCCGCGCGCGGTGCACGGAGTCCCGCGCGCAGCCGGGACGGACGACGAATCTGCTTGCTCCGTCTCGCCGCGCTCTCGCCGCGCAGCGCGAGTGCGCGCGCGGCGACGCGCAGGACCGCCGGCTACTCCTCGACCCGCCTGAAGATCAGCGAGCTGTTGTGCCCGCCGAACCCGAGCGAGTTCGTCATCGCGTACGTGAGCTCGACGGGGCGCGCGCCCTCCGTCACGTAGTCGAGGTCGCACTCCGGGTCGGGCTCGATCACGTTGCGCGTCATGTGCACGCGCTGGTCGAGGATCGACATCACGGTGACGGCGGCCTCGATCGCGCCGGCCGCCCCGAGCGTGTGCCCGACCATCGACTTCGTCGACGACACCGGGAGCTTGAACGCGCCCTCGCCGAAGACCGCCTTAATCGAGAGCGTCTCGAACTTGTCGTTGAGCGGGGTGCTCGTGCCGTGCGCGTTCACGTAGTCGATGTCGCTCGCCTGCAGCCCCGCCTTGCGCAGCGCGATGCGCATCGCGCGCGCGGCGCCCTCGCCGTTCTCGGACGGCTGGGTGACGTGGAAGGCATCGGCGGACTGCCCGTAGGAGACCAACTCGGCGAGCACGGTTGCGCCGCGGGCGCGAGCGTGCTCCCAGTCCTCGAGCACGAGCGTGGCCGCACCCTCGGCGAGCACGAAGCCGTCGCGACGGATGTCGAACGGACGCGAGGCGTGATCGGGGTCGTGGTTGTAGCCGGTGGAGAGCGCACGCGAGGAGGCGAACGCCGCGATCGACATGCGCGTCACCGCGGCCTCCGCGCCGCCCGCGAGCATCGCCAGCGCGTCGCCGCGGCGGATCACCTCGGCTGCGGTGCCGAGCGCGTCGGCCCCCGAGGCGCACGCCGAGACCGTGTTGTAGTTCGGCCCGCGCGCCCCGAAGCGGATCGAGACCTGCCCCGCCGCCATGTCCGGGATGAACATCGGCACGAGGAACGGCGACACGCGCGCCGGCCCCTTGTGGAAGAAGACGTCGAACTGCTCCTCGAGCGTCCCCATCCCGCCGATGCCGCTGCCGATCATGCAGCCGATCTCGTCGGCCTCGGCCTCGATCGCGAGGCCCGACTGCTCGATCGCCTCGCCGGAGGCGGCGATCGCGAGGTGCGTGAAGCGGTCCATCCGCCGCACCTCCTTGCGATCGAGCCAGCGCAGGGGGTCGAACCCCTTCACCTCGCCGGCGATCCGCGACTCGAGGTCCGATGCGTCGCAGAGCGTGACCGGCGCGATGCCGTTCTCGCCGGCCACGAGCGCGCGCCAGGTCTCCTCGCGGCCGATCCCCATGGGCGTCACGAGCCCGATGCCGGTGACCGCCACGCGGCGTGGACCGTGGTTTGTCGTCATCCCGCCCCTACCCCTCCCACCGACCGAAGACGATCGCGGAGTTGTGCCCGCCGAGTCCCACCGACGTGCTCATCGCGTGCCGCAGCGTGGCGCGGCGCGCCTCGTTCGGCACGTAGTCGAGGTCGCAGTCGGGGTCGGGCTCCGCGTAGTTGATCGTGGGCGGCACCTGCTCGTGGTGGAGCGCGAGCACCGTGACCGCCGCCTCCACCGCCCCGGCGGCGCCCATCATGTGGCCGAGCATCGACTTCGTCGAGGAGACCATCAGCGACTCCGCCGCCTCCCCGAAGACGCGGCGGATCGCGGCGGTCTCGACGCGGTCGTTGAGCTGCGTGCCCGTCCCGTGCGCGTTGATGTAGTCGACCTCGCCCGGCGCCAGCCGCGCGCGCTCGAGCGCGAGTTCCATCGCCTCCGCGATGCCCCGCCCGTCGTCGGCGGCGGCCACCATGTCCCACGCGTCGTTCGTGGTGACGGCGCTCTTCCACTCAGCGTAGATGCGCGCGCCGCGCGCCTGCGCGTGCTCGAGCGACTCCAGCACGAGGACGCCCGCGCCCTCCGAGATGATGAAGCCGTTGCGCGTGCGGTCGAAGGGGCGCACCGCCCTCGCGGGGTCCTCGTGGGTGGCGAGCGCCTTCATCGCGTGGAAGCCCGCGTAGTAGATCGGGCGGAGCGGCGCCTCGTAGCCGCCGGTCACCATCACCTCGGCGTCGCCGCGCGCGATCATCGCGGCGGCCTCGCCGGTGGCGGCGCCGCCGGTCGCGCAGGCCGCGGTCACCGCGTAGTTCGGCCCACGCGCGCCGAGCGCCATCGCGACGAGCCCGGTCGCGGTATCGGGGAGCATGTGCGAGGTGAGGAACGGCGAGATCCGCCGCGGGCCCTTCTCGTCGAGCACCTGCTGCTGCTCGACGAGAAGGTGCGCGGAGCCCATCCCGGTGCCGAGCAGCACCCCGACCGCGCGCTCGCGGCCGGCGACTTCGAGCCCGGCGTCGCCGACGGCCTCGCGGGTCGCGGCGAGCGCGATCGCCGAGGAGCGGTCGATGCGCCGCAGGAGCTTGGCGTCGACGTGACGCTCGGGGTCCCAGGCCTTGAGCTCGCCGCCGATCGGGCACTCGTAGGCGGAGGTGTCGAAGGCGCTGATCCAGCCGAGGCCGGAGCGGCCGGCGACGAGGCCCTCCCAGGTGGCCCCGACGTCGTTGCCGAGCGGCGTGAGCAGGCCGAGTCCGGTGACGACGACGCGACGCACGCGCGCTCCTTCCGGGGACTGCGAAGGAGTGTAGCGTCCCTCCCGGCGGCGACCCACCCGGCGGGCCGGCCGATGCGAGGCCGGGCGAGCGCGGGCGACCGGGGACCGGCGAGCGGGTGGCGGGACCGGCTAGCGGCTGCGGCGGGGCGGGATCACCGAGATCGGGATCGGCTCCTCGCGCGCGTCGTCCAGCGAGACGGCCGTCAGGCTGTCCTGCACGCGCTTGACCATGCGCGCGAGCACGTGGCCGGGGCCGACCTCCACGAAGGTGTCGACGCCCTCGGCGGCCATGCGCTTCACGTTGTCGCTCCAGCGCACGGGCGAGCGCAGCTGCGCCTCGAACTCGGCGCGCAACTCGTCCGCGGTCTGCAGCAGCCGCGAGGTGATGTTCGAGACGATCGGCAGCGCCGGGTCGCGCAGCGGAAGCTCGCGGATCACCATCGCGAACTCCTCGGCCTGCCCGGCGTGCAGCGGCGTGTGGCTCGAGACCTTCACCTTGAGCCGGATCACCTTCGCCTGCACGAGGCGGGCGGCCTCCATCGCGCGCTCGAGCGCGGTGACGTCGCCGGAGATCACGGTCTGGTTGTCGAGGTTGTAGTTCGCGACGTCCACGCGGTCGGCGGCCGAGCGCGTCGCCTCGTCGCAGATGCGCTGCACGGCCTCCTCGTCGAGCCCGATCACGGAGGCCATGCCGACGGGGCGGTCGTCGTTGAAGGAGCCCATCAGCCGCGCGCGCTCGAGGATCACGAAGAGCGAGTCCCGGAACGAGAGCGCCTCCGAGGCGACGGCGGCGGAGAATATCCCGAGCGAGTGCCCGCCGAGCAGCCGCGGACGGATCGACTCGCCGACGTTCGTGAGCTTCTCGCGCATCGCGCGCAGGAATGCCACCGAGGTGGTGAGCACCGCGGGCTGCGTGTTGATCGTGTCCGAAAGGTCGTCGGCGTCCGCCTCGAAGCAGACCTTCACGAGGTCGATGCCGGTGAGGTCGCTCGCCTCCTCGTAGGTGTCGCGGGCGGCCCGCGAGTGCTCCCAGAGCAGCTTGCCCATGCCGGGCGACTGCGAGCCCTGGCCGGGGAAGACGAGCGCGACCGGGTCGTCCGCGGGACGCGCGCCGGCAGCGTGGGTCGGATCGATGGCGTGAGCGGTCATGGTGTGGGCCCGAACGCGGGCGCCTGGCCCGCCAGCACGCGCGAGGATGCGCGAAGTGTACTACGGGAGCCGATTACGGCCGTGGAGGCGGGGGGGGGGGCATGCCGGAGGGCGGGGCGCGCCGTCGCGATCAGCTGCGCCCCGCCCTCCGCTGCGAGCGTCCTAGAGCGTGGGGGAGGCCGCGGGCACGAGGTGCCAGGAGGCCTCCGGCCAGTCGAAGTAGGTGGCGCGGTCGGGCAGGTCGATGGCGATGGCGCGGCCGCCTGCCGGAGCGGCGAGCGCAGTGTCCACGGCCTCGAGCGCAGCGCACTCGGCGCAATCCTCGATCTCCGGCCAGCCGAAGGGGAGGGCGCTGAGGCAGTGCGAGCAGAGGGGGTTCATCGTGGCTGGTCCTTCCTGGAGTGGGCGCCTCGCGTGGCGCCAGGGTGTGCTGATGTGGGGATTCCCGGCAGGCGCGGTCGGCTGCGCAAGTGATTGTGAGCACTTTCACGTTAAAGCCTCGTTACGGGTGCGGTAGACGGCGCTCCCGCCCGACCTCGGTAGCGGGCGCTTTCCTCGTTAGCACTCGCTTGCCACGAGTGCGAACGTGCGCCACCCGGCCGCGCTTGCGCGGTGCGTGGTGGGCTCGGGCTCGACCGCGAGGACGCCCGCATCATCGCCGGCGCCTACGAACAGGCCCGCGCGACCTTCCCGGTGGAGTACGCCGGCCGGCGCGAGAGGTCGAGCGCGCCGTGATGATGAACGCGCTGCGCGTCGCGGAGTTCCGCCGGTTGAACGCGCTGCTGCCGTGGCTTGGCGGCGCGTACGGGCTCGACATCTTCGCCGCAGCGGTGCGCGACGAGCCGGCCACCGAGCGCGCGCTCGGCGGCGCCGCGACGGGCGCGTAGGCGCCGTTCGCGACCGGGCGGCCCGGAGAAGGCACGCGATGGACCACACCGAGCGGCCCGCCGCACCGCGCCTCGCCCGGACGTCACCGCGCTCGAGGACCGCGGCGCGCTGCGCGGGGAGCTGCGCGACCCGCTGCTGATCGCGGCGTTCTCCGGCGCATGGGGGACCACCGCCGCCGTCGCGCTCGGCTACGTCGCCGAGCAGCGGGAGGCGCGGCCGATCGCGACGATCGATCCCGACCCCTGCTTCGACTTCACCGTGGCTCGCCCTGCGGTCCGACTGAGGGACGGCGAGCGCGTGCTCGACTGGCCCGAGAACCGGGTCTTCCTCGCGCGCCCGGCGGGCGCCACGCGCGACCCCGATGCTGCTCGCCGGCATGGAGCTGCACCTTCGCTGGCGCATCGCGACCGTGCCCGACTACGAGCATGAGGCTCTCCTCGATGCCTCGCTCGACCCCGAGGCGCTCGTGCGTGAGGTGGAGGCGTTCTTCCAGGACGGGGGCGGTCACGAAGCGGGCGGCTCCGGGAAGGCGTCGAAGCACCGGCCGCGGTAGCCCGCGGGGTCCCGCCTCACGCACTGACGGCGCGGCGAGCGCCGGGCCGGGTACGTTCGCCCGCGGGGCCGCGGCGCGACGCCGCTACGGCTGGCCGAACGGGGGACCCCCGAACGGCTGACCGCCGCCCTGCGCCGCTCCGCCGGGCATGCCGCCGAACGGCATGCCGCCGAACGGAATCCCGCCGGCGCCCGACGAGGCGCCCTCCTCGAGCAGCTTCCGCGCGTCCGGCAGCGCGCGCAGCAGGTCCTGCGCGATCCCCGCCGCCGTGCCGTAGGCCTCCGCGACCAGCCGGCCCGCCTCCGCGTGCAGCCAGACGCCCGCCGAGGCGGCCTCGTACGGGGCCATGCCCTGCGCGATCAGCCCGCCGACGAGCCCGGCGAGCACGTCCCCCGTTCCCGCGTGCGCGAGCATCGCGTTCGCCGCCCCCGAGATCCGCGCGCGCCCGTCGGGCGCCGCCACGATCGTGCACGCGCCCTTCAGCACGACGACGCTCCCGCGCTCGCGCGCGAACGCGGTCGCCGTCGCCAGGCGGTCGGCCTGCACCTCCGCGACCGCGCGGCCGGTGAGGCGCGCCATCTCGCCGGGGTGCGGCGTGAGCACGCGTGGGACAGCGAGCCGCTCCCACCAGCCGGGCTCGCCGGCGAGCAGGTTGAGCCCGTCGGCGTCGATCACGACGCCGGCCAGGTCGCCCTCCGTGGCGTCGAGCCCCGCGATCAGCGCCTGCACGAACGCGCGCGTCGGCTCCGCGCTGCCCAGCCCCGGCCCCACGACGAGCGCGCGCGCCCGCGATCCCGCGAGCGCGCGCAGCAGCGCGTTCGCGGCGGCGGCGTTCAGCGCGCCGTTCTCCGACGGCAGCGGCTCGTGCACCGCGTCGGGCAGCCCTGCGACGAGCAGCGGCTGGATCGCCTCCGCGGCGGCGAGCATCACGAGCCCCGCCCCGGAGCGCGCGGCCGCCTCCGCCGCGAGCCGCGCGGCGCCCGGGTAGCGCTGCGACCCGGCGGCGATCACGACCGTGCCGAACGTCCCCTTGTGGGCGTGGTTCGGTCGGTTGGGCATCAGCGCGCGCACGTCGCGCAGCCGCAGCTCCTCGTACGGGAGGTCCGCGCCGGCGTCGCGCGGCAGCCCGATCTCGACCGGCACCACGCGCCCCGCGAACGTGTGCCCCGGCGCCGTGTAGAGCCCCACCTTCGGGAAGCCGAACGTCACGGTGAGGTCGGCCGCCACCGTGAGCGGGTCGGCGAAGCCGGTGTCGGCGTCGACCCCGGTGGGGAGGTCGAGCGCCATCAACTGCGGCCGGTAGGAGGCCTCACGGGCGCGCGCGAGGCGCTTCAGGATCTCCGCGAGGTCGCCGTCGATCGGGCGCTCACGCGGGCGCTGCCCGGTGCCGAGCAACCCGTCGAGCACGAGCGAGGCCTGCTCGAGCAGCGACTCGAGTCGCGTGAAGTCGGGGTCCTGCTCGGCGGTGGTGGCCGGGAGCCCCGCCTCGACGACGGCGCGCCACTGGGGATCGTCCGCTGGGCGCGGGCGCAGCAGGTAGACGTGCACGGCGCCGCCCCACTCGCCGAGCTGGCGCGCGGCGACGAGCGCGTCGCCGCCGTTGTTGCCCGGGCCGGCGAGCAGGAGGACGGGGCGGGTCTCGACCGCGCCGATCGTCATCCAAGCCTCCTGCGCGGCGGCGAGGCCGGCCTCGTGCATGAGCTGCGCCTCGCTGGTGCCGGCCGCGACCGCCGCGGCCTCGAGTGCGCGCATCTGCTCGGCGGTGACGAGCTTGCTCACGAGGCACCGCCGCTC
>Ga0194131_10001534_pt1 | contig 39479 bp, 49 predicted proteins | sample TA2KigO120mmetaG_FD_148631 | JGI IMG/M metagenome (GOLD analysis project Ga0194131, IMG submission 148631) | Freshwater microbial communities from Lake Tanganyika, Tanzania - TA2015053 Kigoma Offshore 120m | ecosystem: Environmental > Aquatic > Freshwater > Lake | place: Tanzania: Lake...
TGATCATTATCGTTATCTCGCTGACCGCATCAGTTGTGCTAAAACAGGTCAACAGAAATACGGCACACAAGATATATGCGGTCAGCAAGGTGTGGCGGAGATTCACAGCAAGCAACTCGCCGGCTAAAGAAGTGGTGTGAGACCAACCAACAAACAACTGTAGAAGAACACAAACCATGAAACAAAAATTTCTTAAAATGCTGGAAGAGTTGAAGCTGGTTGATGTAGCCAACACCCCAGTAGTCAGGTTCAAAACATTCTTGCTGGGGCGATTGCTCAGAGACCAAGTGCCTGTCGCACCTATACTGGTCGGTAACATGAAAGTTGAGATCAACGAAGAGTTTATCAACGACAGTGAGCTAGTTGATGCTGCGGTTGACGCTTACGCTACTGTGTTGAAGCGCACGTGGGCGACCATCCAGCAGATGCCCATGAATCCACCCGATCAACTGGTTTTCTTCGTCGATTCATCCAAAGGGTTATCGCTGACCTACACGTCTTAGCAATGACAACTCTAGGCAAGCTGGAAAATCTATCAACTGACCTACACTTGTTAGTCGATGACCTTGTAAACGAGCAAGTTAAAACTCACAAAAGAATCGAAGAGCTGGAGGACGAGCTGACACGACTCCACTGGGTTGCTAACGACGCTCACCGCGCGCTCGCCGAGGCCTACCGCATCATCAAACAACTTGAACAAGACCTGGTAAGCCAAGCTGGTCGGTCAATAAAACCCATCGAAACATCTCTACATGGAAACTGAACCAACAACCAATTTGATACCCACCCTGGCTTTGGAGGAAAAATTCGACCTGCTGCATGACTACGAAGACGCAGAAGGATGTCGTTATCTACAATGCCGCAAATGCTCCACTAAATTCGAAACAGTGGTGGCCTCAAAGCTGAACCTCACCGCGGTTGACGGTGAGCTGCATGCGGTTTGTCCCAAATGCAACCAACACACCATTGATTCGACCAAGGAGTTAGAAATCGACACGGCGTTGTTGCAGAAACAGGTGGAGCAGTTTTTCAACAAGCACGTGCGGGACCACAACGACGTACTGTTGCAGCTGCACTACGCACCTAAAAACCAGTTCTCGTTGCCAGCTTTTCGTTTGGCCGCTTACGGGTTGATGGGTCCGCATAACTACGAACCGTTGAACGTGTTCAAAGAAGAAGAAATTCAACCACAACATGACCAATCATTTAGCACAACAAATAGCTGAGACCTATCGCGGTAACGTTCAGCTACAGCACACCGCTGCCATGCTGGCCTTCAATGCAATAATTCAACAGCGAGGCTACCGACTGGAGGATGGATGGGCTGATCGCGTAATACCACGGTTTCACAACGCGTACGTTAGTGATGTCAAGATTCACGCAATCGATGAACCAACTTATTGGTACGAGATTAACTTTTCCCTCGACCGGTTCCATTACTTTGAATCCCATAGGTCCTCATGCAGAGGTGACATCAGGATTCAACGCGTCTCGCTGGACGCCTTTCTCGACGAACTCGATGTGCGCAAAGCTGAATGGCTGCGGAAGGGTAAACCATTAAGCAGGTATCAACGATGAAGGCTGTCCCGCAGGATGACGTCCGCAATCCGATGTGGTGAGAATGGACTACTGTCAAATAACATGCCTACGAAACCTAAAAACCATACCAATCTGACGTTGTTGTACGATTACTACAACAACAGTATGACGAAAGATGGCCAACAGCTCAACAACTCAACAGCTCACGAGGTCAACGACTACCGCGACGACAGCTTTGATTCGAGATATGAAAGCGCGGACGAAGGCGGTTCTAAAGACGAGCCGCATATGTACCCCGACGACGGAGACTATGACCCGTCATCAGATTTTTGATTGGGCCGGGCTACTGAGGCAGATAGCATCGACGTATTGGCCTCTGGCTGGGCCAAGGTGAAGCTTTTGGTCGAGCAACCACTCCGGAACAGGGTGGTTGTTAAGATTGAAGATAGCCTCGGGTTTAACGAATCCTTACTTTAAAGCCCAGGAGCTGGGTGGTGGTCGAAGGTTTGAGTCCCAGTCGTTAGATCGTCTGGTTGTCCGGATGGCTGACTATCAATCTCCCACTCCAGAAGCATCAATGCAAGCGTTAAAGGCAAAACGGTCGACCAAACAGGTGATCGATTAACAACAATGACCAAATTTCAAAGAAAATACGAAGAGTTGAGGCGGGCTAGCAAACAGCTAGCCGACCGGTTGGATCTAATCGGTAAAAGTGATGAATACAAGGCGGTTTTCACCTTCGCGATGGTTCACGGGGTTGAATACAACGGGCCGAACTACAGCAAAGAGCTGAAGGCTGTAGAGACGCTGTTGGGTGATTGATTGCCTAGTTGGGAGGGGGTAACAGCTAGGTACCCCCCTCCCTGTGGAGCAGTAGTTAAAAACGGTATATTAATTGAAGGAGGTTGTTTAAGTGAACAACCGCAGATGGAAATATTTTTTACCTATGAAACGCATCCTAATTGCACAAGGGTGGGGCTGGTCCATTTGGGCCGTAGTTAGCCCCACCGGAGAAGTCCTATGGCATCTGATCGATAACTGATCAGGGCCTGCGTGTACTGTGAGCTTGAGCTTGGGGTTAATAGCCCGGGACCAACCAGCCACGGTATTTATCGTCGCCACTATCTCGTCGGTTTCGACGAGCTAGTTGGTGTGTTACCTACTGGTCGATTAGAACAGACCAGACAGGAGGCGGTCAACAGTCCGGAAGAACAATTCTGCCCGGACATGTCAGTTAACTAAGACAAATGAAAAAGCTAGTCATTATAGGTGTCGTTGCAGCAGCCTGCGTTTCAACAGGTTGCACAACCACAATCAAACCGGTTCCCGCTCGTCCGATGATACGGATCGATGGCTGGGACGCAATCAAACACAACAACCAAGGTGTGGGCTACTACTACTGCCCATACGCCTCGATGGATGAAACCCATCGTCGGCTGCGCGATGAAGGCCGGAAGTGAGTATTTATGAGCACCTTTGGTGGGTGACCTTCTGGTTCACCTACCTTAATCTTTGGTGGTTTGCTTATTGAAGGTGCTAAAAAACGAAACTGCAGTGCCGTCTGCTTCTAACCGGCAAGCCACGTCGTCAACGGCGTGGCCCCTTTCCTCCTCCAGCTTTACCCGGCTGGCTGAGGCAACTAACCAGGGTATTAGTGTCGGTTTAACAACAAACAACAATGAACAACCTTCATACAGCAGAAAACCGCACCATCCGCCGAGATGGTCGCGGGTATCATAAAGCAGTTCCCCGTCGGCTCAAGGCGATCATGCCGGTGCGGCCAACCAAGAAGATCCATGCCGCAGCGACCAAACAGCTGAACGTCAGGCTGGTCAATCCAGCTAAAGTGGCCGACCCACCTACAAAAAACGCTGCCGAGGAGATATTCTATTTCCGCCTCAAGGATCCAGCTAAAGTGGCCGACGACTTCGACGGCGACGGCTACGTCATCCGCGATCGAGTTGTTTATTGGCTGCCCTTATGAAGAAGTAGCAATAAATAACCGGCTGGAGTGATAGAATCCCAGCCGGTTTAACAACAAACAACAATGAGCAACCTGCACACAGCAGAAAAACAGCTGAACGTCAGGCTGGCCACTCCAGCTAAAGTGGCCGAAGCATCAACTACCAAACCCATCCGCCGCCTCAATCGTTCCGAATACCGGAGCCGGCAACTCGAGTACATCGTGCTCATGGTAGACTTCGACCCCACGGAGAGTTTCCCTGCCGAGGACATCGGCGACATAGATTAGTCCGTTGGAGTTTAACTCAACAACAAGGAATGAATGATTTTGCCGTCATTCATCTCTTGCATCAACAAACAGGCAAATCGGGTATCGTCCATATGAAAAAACAACAAGCGGTCACGCCCCGCAAAAGGCGTGTCATTAAGGCTGGTGAACGGTTGCATCTGAAACGCAATCGCCTCAACCGCCTCGTCAAGAAATCGACTGGTAAAGAGTTCACACTCGCTCAACGGTCGCGTCTCAACCAGCTAAAACAGGAACTAGTCGACGTTGAAGGGCTGCTTCGAGAAATTCCCGAACTCGAACCAAGCCGGTGACGCACAACATAACAGCAACAATGCTGCTGCAAACCTTGCGAACTTGGCTCGGTGGTGGTAAAAATAATCCACGACCGGCCGAGCCCGCAGTCAAACAAGCCACGTTTAGCCGCAAATGCAACTGTGATGATCCAAACTGCCAGTTGCATGAAGAGTATCCTGTGAAGTGGAATCGCAACAACCTGATGATTAGCAGGCGTTGCTGTTCAATTCCACCGGCTACCAAGTGTTTGGGTGTCTATCCACGCTTCGCCCTTTACCGGGTGGAGTAAGATAGTTCATGTTATTTCAGCCGCTGTTTGCGGTTGAACGTTAAACGAGGCATCAATAAGCCCTCCTTTGTTGCGCTTTTGTGGGCCAATATCGTATTGAACACAAGTTAACCAATGGATAACAACTACATTAACGACCCGTCTTACCTGGCAACTGTAAAAGAGCTGCGAGAATGGCACCCGTACGCAGTGGAGTTCGGTTCCCAGGAGTCCATCAACCTCTATCGCACGATGCTGGATCGCGCGCTCAACGGCAAGGACCTCCGCCCGAAAGACCGTAGCATCGCCTACGATCAGTTCGCCCGCATCGCGGGCCACGCCCATCCCACCCGTGAAAAGTTCGTTGTCTACGGTTACTACGACGATAAGCAGGCGATGGAGCATGGCACCCGCGTCTGGGTCAACGCCAACGGCGAGGAACACGAGCTCAGCCACGTGAGTTACAAGCAGGTAGGGCCGGACCGCTACCCGCAAGCTTCCTTCGCCGGCCGGTTCGTCCGGTTCGTCCGCAACGCCATCCCGTCGGTGCAATTCCAGCAGCGCCAGGCTGAGCGCATGCGTGTGCGTGCCAACGCCCGCAATCTGGTTCAGCTCGAGGCCCAAGCCCGCGCATTAGAAAAGGCCATGGAGGCAGGACGGGTTGATCACGGCCGATAAAAAAAAACAACCAGGTACCCTTCGGGGCACCTGGCTTTTTTTTTTAGCTATGAGGTGGTTGTTTAATGTCGAGCCAATAAACCGTTGTTACGACGTTTTAATTCAAGTTCCAACTTGTCGATGTAATCGGCTTGCAATTTAATCAGTTCGGCTTGTTTGTTAACAGTGACCTCAGTTAAATCAACAATAACTCGCTGTTTAGCAACAACGTCGACGAGGATGTAATTGGCTTTGTGCGTCTCGTAGGTAAACATTGTAGCACAAGTTAACAGCAGCGTAACGATGAATGTGATTAATGCGCCTTTGACAGTAGGTTGTAAGCCAACCAACGTAAGAGAATCTCGAGTTGTCATATTAGCTGCTTAATTGAGTTCCTGCTGAACTACGGTTTGACAATGCGGATTGGGATGAGTCGATCGTTTTAGCCTCCAACGGCATCTGTGGTGGTGTTATTGGCTTTGGAGCTTTGACAACTGGAGTCTTGATCTCAGCCGGTTGCTTTAACACTGGAGGGTCTTTAACCTTGGGGTTTTTGACAACATGGTGTTTGATCGTTGGACTGTTGATTGCGGCCGGCTCACTGATGTTGATGTCTTTGTTGACGTCAGGATACTTCGATTTGAACGACTGTTTGTTAACTAAGGGTTTTTGGATATTTGGCTTTTTCGGGTTGAAATTGCGGATTGTTGTGGTTAAATCTGCGTTGGTCAGCGAATAGCCAGCTCGCTTGAGCAAGGCCAGCGATTCGCGGGTGCTGAACCCTCGTTGTTGTCCAGCTTTCAAAAAACCTGCAACAAACGCCTTTTTCTCAGGTAAACCTGTCCGCTTGGTGCCAGCAAAATGCTTTAGTTGAGTCGCGCTCATCTCGTTGGCTACAGCTTTCACCTGCGGAGGAGCAGCTGGTATCAAGCCTCTTTTATACGAAAGAGCCATACCCATTAACCGTTGTTGAGCTTTTGACTCAGCAGGCATGCTGTTAGTTACTTTGCGACATAGGTTTTGTCAGCATTCCACACAACAGGCAAACCGTATTGGCCCGCCGGCATCGACCACGCAACAGCAAACTTGCGGCGGTAATCAGCGATATCAGCCGTGTGCTTGCGGCTGAACCCGTACTGTTTAGCTCCGGGGTGTTTCCGCAGCAGCATTTTGAAATAGTCCCGGGTCATCTCAACGTTGTCGGGTACTTCACAAAGAGTCTTCATAATTGTTATTTTCTTAAGTTGTGCATAAGCAACCTAGCCTGTAGCCTGACTATATTTGGTATGTGTCATCGGGTTTCAGCCATCCGCTTCGCGTCAGGGATGTCATCGAACTTCTTGAACTTCTCAGTCTGGTGGGCCACCGGTTTGTAGTTGGCTTTTACCGGTGGACTGTTGGCTAAAAATCTGCCGATGTTACTACCCCGTGGGGTCATTGTTTTGTTCAACACCGTGGTCAAAACCAATCGGCTGCTGTACGGATGTTTGCCAACCCGTTGAAAGGCAGCATAACCCTGCAGACAATTGTCGTGATCTTTGATTGGCGCGTAGTAATTGACGTCGTGGAGTTTGTTCCGGCCGTAGCCAAACCACATCCGATCGACAGCTTTTTGAATCTGGTCGACCGATTCAGCCGGTAGATGCAACCGCTCGACAATGCGTTCGTGAGCGTGCAACGCGACCTTCTGCATCTTCGGCAAAGTAATTCCATAGGCCATTCCCTTTTTCAGGAAGCCTTTGACGAATGATTGTCGGTTTAACTTTTCCGGCATTGTTAGTTGCGAGTCGGGTCTGCGTTCAACGGGACCGTAGGTTCCACACCAGTACGAATGATGGTTATCTGACCGGTGTTGGGGTCACGTTCAACCGCCACAGTAACGTCACCGCTAAGTTTCGGAGACGGGCTGGCGGCGGAAAGCTGTAGCTCAAACATAGATTCACCCAACACCGTAATACGATCAATCGGGTTGCCTTCACCAAGTCTCTGTCGGCCAACTAGGACGATATGATATGTGCCTGGTAAAAACAAGCTGCTCACGGCCGTCGGCATGACCATTTGGAACTCGCTGGAAGTAACGGTTAGCCCACTTCCAGGTTTGACCAGCCACAACGTGTTTGAAGCGTAGTTGTTTTTCTTTACGTGACACTCGTAGTTTGTCCACAGCTTAGTATCAATACGTTGTTTCAGCGGAAATGTCAACACCACGTCTTCGCCCTGTAAAGCGACGACGGCAGGTTGTTTGATTCCGTACTGTCTGGGCAGTCTGGGAAGATAGTCCACGAGTTCACTCATGCTGGTTTTAGAATACCAAGCGTAACAGCCAAATGCAAGCTAGTAGCAATTAAGCTTGACCATACCTTTGTTATCAACAGCGAAGTAGCAGATTTGGTTAACTTTCAAAATGCTTTTCACCATCACGTGGTCGCTAGGCTGCAGATTACCGATTGCTGTGGTAAAGATCCCCTTGTTGGCTTCGTACACCGATGACGCGTTGCAGCCACAACTCGCCACAGCTGACCGAACCTGCTTCAACACAGCTTCAAGTGGCTTGAATGCAGGAACTTGCAGTAACGCAGGGTGCTGGCTTACCAAGTTGAGAAACTGTGATAAGTTGGAAACAATGATCTTGCTAGTCATGGCTATGGTTTGATGAACGCGGCTGGCCGACGAACAGGTTGGCATACATCCAGGCTGTCGAAGTCGAGCCCGATGTAAATTCGGTGGTTTTCAGGGTCGTCAAAAATTTGTACATGTGGTCCAGCTTTCAACACGATTTTGCCAGGGTTGTCGGAAGATGTCACGCCATTGACGTAACTGATTATTTCATTGCAGTCATCAGCAACCACATTTTCAAAAAACCGTTGGCAGCTGATTGGCCGACCAGCATTTCGATCAGCAGTCATTTTGACAGTTTGCTGGTTGATCGCAAGCCCGAATTGAAAGCCTTCCTTGAACTCAACGACGCCCGTGCGTTCGGCCAAACTGGTGACGCCTCGCCAGACCCCACTAGTGTCAATCACGCAGGTGGGTTCAAACCGGATGCCTGAGAACGATGCATTGGCGTTGACAAGTGCGAATTCCTCACCTACAGCCAGCACACTACCGTTGGTGTTGTAGACGTAAACTGGATAGACGCAGCCAGATCGGTTAAACGCGAATTCAGGCTGACCGGTCACCATAATGGTTACTTGCTGGCCGTTGACGACGATGGACTCAAGCTTTACAGCGTTGCGGTTGACCGGTTCGGTGTAAAGTAGGAGCGCATCGAGAATGCACCGGTTTAACGACAGCGTGGTGAGAAACGTCTTGTTGCCGTCTTCTTGCAAAGGATAGCAACGCAAAGAATTCTCGTTCAACCATTCAAGTGTTCTAATATCACTCATCGTTACAAGCTATTACTACCGTATTTCTTCGCCCTAGACAACTGTAAATCGTCGGAATCCGGCAACCCAATAGTTAGCTCGCCCGGACCAGTGTTGGTAATTTTCAGCAAATCACTGTCTTCAATAACGATCGCGTTACCGTCCGGCAATGCACCATTCAGTTTTTTCAACGCCTGGAAATTATTGATGACGATTTCGGCGTTGTTACCTCGCGTCGTGCCGTAAACAAACCCCCAAGTAGGGTTGTAGGCATTCAACTCGGTAGCCACGCCGCGCGCCGTCGTCGGGTCGATGCGCAACGACACGTTGGCCTCTATCGGCGCAGGTTGGTCTTCAAATTGGGCGAACTTGTCAATGAAATAACAGCAGCCGTACAGCCCAACCGGAGTGTTTGTCAGCGCATAGACGCCGGACATTTTGTCGAATTGCGAGTTAGGAATCTCCGCTTTTACCTCTCCGAGCAACCTGGCAGTTCCAGCTGTGAGGTCGTATTCGATTAAATAGTCAGACTCATAGCGTTCGGTAACTTTATTGAAAATTCCCAGCCAGGTAAATAGAAGCAGATTGGGCGCGGCACCAACGGTGAGATCTCCGGCAGCCAACGGTGAGATCGGCAGTTGCAGAGCAATTCCAGGAAACTCCCAGTAATGCGGGCAGGTAGGACAACCTTCCGGAGTTGTCTCAACGGGCGCAAACAGCACCGTTTCGGTCTTGTTCACCGGGTCGATTTCCGTGATGCCGATGCCCAAACCGTACAGTTTGTCGTTCTGCCAGCACAAACCATTTGTTGCATTTATCAGGGTCATGACCTCCAGGGCCGGCAACTGGTTGATCTGATAGAGCTTATTGCCCGCTACCCCGTACAAACGACCATCCGGCGTAGTAGTTACACAACTGTACACCCGGTCTAGGTTAGCCAGCAGGCTCATTGTGCCGGTTGACGCGTCGATGTGCAACAACTTGCCCAGTGAGGTAACTCCGTACAACGACTGATCGTTGTGCACGAGTTTCAACACCTCTTTTTTAGACGGTAGTGCAACAGCGTTCCAACGAATGATATTCGGATTCTCCAAACCAAGTTGCAACTGGTCAGTGGTGGTCACTGTAATATCACCGGTCATACCTGCGAAGCTGTAAACTCCGCTGCGGGATGAGATAGTTGTGACTGTGTTGATGTTGAATGGGGCTTTTACCACCACAGGAGCTACTGCACCGGCCCGTAGCAGTCGTTCGGCGCCTGCACCCAACACCAGGCACCCGAAATTACGTTCTCCGGTCACAGCAATCACATCACCGGCCTCGGCATCGGCCTGTACGGTGATGACAAGTTCGCCGGTGTCCACAACTAAAACCAGTTGCAACAAACCGGCAACAACTGCGTACTGTTTCAACGACGGGATAAAGCCGTCGAAGCTCAAAAGTTGTGCGTCAACCAGCAAATCCCGCTCAGGAATAGCCTTTGCCAGCGGGTAAGCCACCATTGATTGCTCGTTTCGCCATTCTAGTACGCCGTTCATAGTTATTCTTCGTCTTGGTACTGCGGCCAAAGCAGCTTCCACTCCGGCTGTTCAGCAGAAAGGATCGATCCTTGATAGTTGTTGTTTTCAAGGCTTATCGGTACGTTGCTGGGCCGGCACAAATCGCTCAATTGGAAGCCGGTGGTTCTCAACGCGACACCAAATCCGGTTACCTCGATGGTAACAGGCTCGATTCCGAAGATGTCGATGTTACCTTTGCTGTTCGGAGGTACACTGTTGATTTGTTTGATCGTCGGCGTGTTACAAGTCAACCGGCTAGAGGTCTTGTCAACCCTGGATTCAACCAATCTTGGGTCAACCACCCTGAGCTGCCAATCATAGCCGTCAGCGGTAAGCAGGTTCAACGATCCGATGTTATTCAAGTCGACTTGCACCACACCTCTAACGGTCTTATTCTTGATCTTCAGCGCAGTTAATCCGGGTGGTTTGACGTAGGTTACAACCGAGGGCTCCAGGTTGGTTGCTCCTGGCGGAAAAGTGAAGCTGGCTTGCGTAGTTTTGAGGTCGTCCAGCAGCCCGGTGATAATAAACCCGCTACCAGCTGCGTGTTGCTGCTGTTCTATGTTCTCCCCAAGGATTTCCATTGCTTCCACGTTAAATTGCATTGGTACCACTTGGTAGTCTTTTGTCAGCGCAGCAGAGCCATACCATAAAGCTCGGGGCCCGCCACCAATATCCACAACGCTGATTGTTAAACTGAACTGCCCGTCATTTATCGTCAACTGGCTGATATAGGCTTGCCGTCCTTTCACCAGCTCGGTAGCTGCCGTCAACCTCGCCGCGACTATAAAACTGGTAGGCAACGTTGATCCGCTGTCGGCAACGCAACTGCGCCCTTGCTGAATTGGGTAGTTCCGAAAGCAGTTTTTGTTGTAGAAGTCCATTATTGAGGTGGTTGGAATACAACTTGGAAATTGTGTGTGAACGTAGATGCCTGGGCAGCATTTACGACCAACATGGGTTCCAACGTGATAACGGCGTTGCTCACTGGTGTGTCGGAGCAAGAATCACCGGCCCATGTCGCGTCAAAGGTCAATCGGTTCTTTTTGCGGAAGTCCAGTTCCACGTCAACCCAACCAGGAACCTGCTGGTTTTCAACAGGAATCGACATAACTGTTTCGTTCGCCCAAAGCTTTAACGAGCCTTGCACGATTTTAAACCCGGGCGGCAACGCCATGTTAAACGCAGTCTGCGCCGCGTTGGAGTTGTTTGAGTCAAATAGGTTGACCTCGAAATGGACCCGGTAACTACCATTGTTCGCTTCAATATAAACAGTGTTGTAGCTAACATCGAACCAGCTATGCTTGTGGAAATATGGCGTGTAGTAGTAGGCCCGGCCACCGTTATGCACCAAGTTGGCTTCCAGGCTGTAGCCACCGTCGCCAGTGTCTTCTACGACAACATCCTTGTATTCTTGAGCTGCGTTGACCAACCTGGGTGTTTCCAACGAGAATCGCTGAAATAGATGTCGTTTACAAGCCATCATCATGGTGGTGAAACCCAGCGTCGAACCCCGTGCGATTTGTACGTTGTCGAGATTCAATGAAGCGGTGTTTTCCACCAGCGTCATTTTGCTACCTAAATCCACCGTCAACGTTCCGGTGGCTTTTTCTTTGTTGGGTAGGTGAATTGCCAGCGTGCCGTTGATGAAATCCTTCTTTGTACCACGAACCTCCGCGCGGTCAAATTTCATATAGGGAGCTTTGTACCGCTTGTCTGATTCGATTTTCGCAGCCACCGCGGAGACAGCCGCATCGTAGTTTTGTTTCAGTGCTTCGATATAGTCACGCATCTGCGCGGCTGCGTTACGGAGCCGGTTGAGGTAAAAGGCCAGCGCGCGGTAATCCGTTGAGGTACAACCACGACCACAAGTGTGCCGAAACAAAATGAAACCACTGCCCATCTGCTTGGTATGACACGAATCGGTGGCAAACAGCAGGTTACCGTGCTCAGATGGCCCGATTGTGTTGATTCGCCGGATTGGGCTAACACTTTGGAAATAGTTGGCCAACACCTTTCTGGAGCTTAGTTCGAACCGAGGACCGGGAGAGCCCAATGAATGGTTGGTGTACCCGTCGGGGTCAGCGTATTCCAGCGTAATGGCACCACCACCATGTACAAAAACTTTGTATGGTGGCGAAAAATTGAAGTGGTGTTCTACGGCGGCCTGAGAAGGGTGGTCAGTCTTTGGACAAATTTCAACTTCTCCCCCGTTATACACAACCTTTACGTTGTGGGCGCCCCAGCTGTCAGCGTCCCACCGATAAGCGCCGTCCACATAGTTGATCTGGTAGACTCCTGCTGCTCGACTACCCAGTGAAACAGACTGTGGTGCACCCACGTTAGTAACAGCGTAGACACCCAAACTGGTCAGTGTGACTTTCTCAGAGGACACGTTGTACTTGCTGCAGTCATCAAACAGGCCAAGACCTGCACCAGCCTCAACCGCGATTTTCAACCTGTCTTCACCAGTGAAGCTTAGATTGTAACCTGGTTGCACAATCACGTTGGACCCGCCCGCATAGGTATGTACAACAGTTGAACCGTTGGTAGCGGTTTCCACCGTTTTTACAGTCAACCCGTGCAACTGTGGGGAATAAGGAATCACACAGCTGGCAGCAAACTCTGCCGTGTCGATGTTGAATGTGGCCTCCCGTGACTCGCCGGCCCAAGGTCGCATACCATCGCCAAACACAAGTTTCACATAACCGTAAGCCAAGTTGTAGCTGGCGGTACTCACCCCAGATGCTAAATCGGTTACCTGTAGGGTGATGTTGAAGGATTGACTGCTGTTGACTGCCTGATTGGTGAGCACCACGGTGAGCTCCAACGTAGTGGTGTCACTAGCCACTCGTTGCAGGTAAGCGCGAGTGTACACGCTGTTAAACGCGGTTATCTGGGCGTCGACAAAGCAGTCGTTAGGTAACGCAGTACCAGCACCGGTCATAAGGCTGGCGGTGTCTTTGAACGGGTACTTCCTGAAGCTGTTTTGGTTGTAGTACTCCAGCGGCATAAACCGGTTGATTAGTTGCAGTCCTGACAATCATACGTGTAAGCAGCCAGGGTAGTCAACTGCCCAACCTTGATATTGATGTCGTCCACAAAGGTCTTAAGCTTCAGCAAATCGGTCTCCACTGCCGCCGCGCGATCGGTAAGTTCACTCAACTCTGAGCAACCCATACACGGCTTCGCACAAGTGTCCTTCATCAACAAGCCGTTGGTGATTGGCTCTAAAGCGGAGCAATCAGCCGGCACTATCACAAAGTCGCCGTTGGGGTCAGGTTCCACACCGTTGATCGTTCTGATCGGCGGTGGCAGCCTGGTGCAGTCCTTGTTTAACCCAAGCCCTTCACCAGCATCCATGTACAACTGGCTGTTTTCATACCGGAAGCGCAAGTTACTCTCAGCCTCAACAGTTACGTTGCCGGTTAAGGTTTGTTGCAACCTGTTGGTATCAACAAAGGTCAACCGCTTCACAGCAATCAAACAGGGCACAACTACCCGCATGCACAGCTCTGTGGCTTGTTTGGTAAACGTGTGGCTACCCAATGGCGCCGCGCGCATTCCAGCCGTTTCCCAAACAGTGCATTTACCGTTTGCTCCGATGTAAGTCTCGCTGGGTGTGAACGTGTAGTCGTTGCCAGGCTGATGATTGGCTAGCTGAATGTTGAACGAGCCAGCTACCACATTGGAGCTGTCCGACACGGTAATCAACACTGTGTCGTTGGTGTTGGTAAGCTTGGAGATGTAAAACTGCTGGCTGGCTTCGGCTGACACGGCAAGCACCATGTCGACCAGGAAGTCGTTCGGGATGGTAAACAACCCATCCACACTTTCGCGGCTCAGCCCGTCTTTAACCGGGTAGCTGCGCAGGCTGTTCTCATTGTGAAAATCAAGAGTGTTCATTATTCAACCGCCCAGGCTACACCCAGAACACCGATGTCATGTGTGTAGTCAGAAGAGTTGACCCGGGCTAGACGGAAGTTTACAAAAGCACCAGCGCTCAACGAAACGGCTGGTACTTGGAAATAGCTGTTAGTTACCCACGCCGCTGTATTGGCGATATATCCGCCTGTCGGCTGCACGGTGATGTCGTTACCGTTGTTCGTCTTGGTAACAGTGTCGTTGACGGCTCCGGGAGCTGACACAGAGTATTCAAATTTGAACTTAGCGTAGTTGTTGCTGCTGGATGCTCCGAACAACAACAGCTTCACCTTGAAGTTCTTGCCGGCCGGGATCGAGGCAGGTAGCTTGACCTTGCCGACAAAGCCGGTACGGGCAGAGCCACTCGGATTTTTCAACCGCAAATAGCTGTGCAACCCCTTGTAGATATAATCACAATCCTCAGGCTCTATGTCAGCCACATCCCCGGCCGCCGTGAAATTGGCCAACGAGATAGTCCATATACCATCGGTGCCTGGGGTGGCGATCAACCCCTCTGTGTAGTTGATTCCAGTAACCACATCGCCAGTCTTTACCTCAAGTTCGCCAGTGAGATTATTGAACGTCACTGATTTAACCGCTGATCCAACCACAGGGCTTTGCACCTTCGTATTGGTACTCAGTTGAAATTTCAACAGCAGGTCGCCGGTGGACTTTTCGCTTACGCCATCTTCCGCGCTAATCAGTTTGATCGACTTTCTACTGTCAACTAGATCGTCACTGTATGGTTGGATCGACGTGACCAGGGCGGATTTGTAATCCGGGTTCAGCTTCACAAAGCTGACTTGCTGTTTAGGGCGTTGAACTGTACTACCTTTGTTCGATAGCCAGCTAAGCATGATTGTCGGGGTACCGATTAAGCTGCCGAGGGTCTTCGGAGCCGCTCCTGCGACATCAGTGATTTTGAACTCGTCGGCATTGAGACCGGTGGCACTGACATAATAAACAGTGTTCAACTCCAGGTTGGCCGGCAGAACGCCGTTGGACGACAGGAAGCTTACTTGGTTACCAGCTACGAGTCCGTGGGCCACGACTCTTACTAAATTGTTGACAGTGTCGAACGTAACAATGCCTTTGGTGCGGATATCGGTGGCCCAAGGCTGACTCTCATTCGCATTTTTGAACCACCACAACCCGGCGTTGTTGACCAGATAGCTGCCGTCAGTGTGGTCTGCGTCGTAGGCATGGTGTTGCACACCATTCACCGTTACGGTTGTAAAGTAATGTGGATACGGTGGAAGAGCGTGCTTCAACGCCGTAGCTTGCGCTTTTTCGGTGGTACTCAACGAGACATCCGCCGCGATGGTGGCGTCAGCTGGTAGATTGTAAATGAACACGGCCCCAGCCGGAGCGAGTGTGTGGTACGGTGAGCTAGCCACAGGCAGCCAGCCAACTTTGTTGACATCGGGATACTCCACCGACCAGGTTCCAGAACTCAACGCAGGAATGCCTGCCGGCCGATCCACCAAATCGAACTTGTAGTTGAAAAACAGCTGGTTGAGCGAATCGTAATTGGGGTGCAGCAACAACGTGGTGTTGTTGAACGCAAACCCAATGTAAATAGACAGCCCGCCTGGCGATTTGGTAAGTTTTCCGGCTTCAGTCTTGGAAAGGTACAGCGGGCCAGCTTCGGCTGGACCGAATGATTCTCCGGTTTCAAGCAACGAGTCGATGTCCAGGCCTTCAACAATACCTTGGAGATACACGGTGGCTACACTGTCTTCATCCAACGAGATAACCTCTTTTACCAACCCGACTGCAAAGGAGTTGTGCATCGGACTGAAGTGCGTGATGTTGAAGTCTGCGTCAAACCCGACCTTGGCCGGTGTGAGTCCGACATTTTCTTTGAAATAAACCAGTTGGCCGTTGCTAACCGGTGTGTCGCTGTTGACCACTAGATTGTAAGCAAGCAGCACGCTTTTGTCTGCGTATTGCCCGATTTGGTTGAATAGGTATTGGTCGCGGTCGACCAATGTGGCGAGGATGGGATTCAGCTCAGCTGCGCTGACCTGGTCACCATCGACGATTCGTTTTACGACGTTGTTCCAGCTCATGGTGGTTGATTAAATGGCGGTAAACCGTACACCCCAGGTAACGGTGAGACCGAACGCTGGGTCGTAGGTGATTGGCGTGAATTGCGCTCGGGAGAAAATGACATCGTTGTTGTCTCCGCTAGGGTTCAATGCGGCAGCCAACCCGATGGTGTGAATCTTGGAATCATCATTAAACTCAGCTCCTTCACTTTCCGGCGGGCTGGTGAGCATCACGGTGAAAAATACTGTGTTATGCTCGTAATTTGTTTGTGCTTGAAAGGCGGCCGGAAAGGTCAACGGAACCCGGACATAGCCGTAGTCTCCATCCGTGCGAAAAGTTGTGGAACCCTTTGTAACCGCAGGCTCGTTTCCAATGTTAAACGATGCGTTGTTGTTGAATCCTACGTACATGTGGCTGATACCGCTGTTAGCTTTACCAGCCAGGGCATAAGCCAGCAAGTCGGCACCACCGTACAGAATGGTGTTGTTGATCTCCTTCTTCAGCCAGGACTGCCCAGTTTTTGGGTCAAACTGCCAGATTTTGATGAACCCAGCGCAATCACGGTTAGCTCGGTAGTCCGCTGGCTCAGTGGGTGTGCAGGGTTTGCCCTGTAGTTCGTCATTCATAGTAGTTATCATACCGGGTTAACCGAAAGTCATCAATAGAAGATTGTTGACTTCCTTCGTAGTTTTACCTACAGGAACAGAAGCTGTCAACTGCCCTTCGCGCACCACCATAGCCGCCTCCGAGCCCACGGCAGGACTCGGATTTGTCGTGTTTAGGTCTATAAATTCTTTAGGACGCGTGAGCCCTTTGCTTAGGCTGAACAATGTCAAGGTCGGGTCAGATTGATGATAAGCAGCCCCAGCCGAATTGTGCGGAAAACGTCCGTCCGAATTTGTACCGTCAGCGTTCCAGCTTGAACTGGTTCCGTAATCTTCTAACGTAATCCCAGTCCCTTCATTGAGCCAGTCGTAGTCGTCAACTGGTAAGTTGTAATCAAGGAAGAACAAGAACATTACGTTCTTGGGGATCACCGGTCGGATGTGCTTAAATGAGGCCGTCAGCCATTCCGCTTCCTCGATGGTACGGAAGTTGATTTTCACCAACACAGTGCCGGTCTTCAAAAAGTTCTCAAACAGGAAGTCCAGAGGGTTGACAGCTACGGCCTGCCCGGCGTTGACACCAACCGCTTTGGTGATTTCCGCAGAGTTTTGGGTCAACGACCAGTTGAACGCAGCCACATCGGCCGGAGTACCACTGACTGGAAAGTTGATATTTCCGTTGGAGTCAACAGTCATCAACTCCATCGAGTTGGTAAAGACCAGCTCGCCGTTGTAGCTGCCGGCAAACAAGTGGGACGGCAAAGCCAGTTGTGCGGATTGCGCCTGGCCTGCAGCCTCGACGTTGTTGATGGCGGCTTTTGGCACCAGCTTGGTTCTCCACCAGGTGGGGTGATTGACGTAGTCGTGCACTTCAACTACATCGAACAGCGGGTCCCCGTTTTCCACCACCGCACCAACTTTTACGTGGCTGGCCAGTGTGTAATAGGCATCTGCTTTGTAAACGTGTAGATCGGTTTCCACCACACGCTGCAAGCGAGCTCCGTGTCCCGGTGGAGTGTAGGTGTAAATCTGCTTCACGGTTTCTTTCAACCCTATCACCGGTTGAACACCCATGAACGCAGCCACGACCGCTTTAATGCTGTTGATGGTTGGTCCGTTGCTATACAGGTTGATTAGCTGGCTGATTACATATTTTTGCACCAACGAGCTCTCCTGAAACATACCGAACAGCCAGCCCCAGGAAACTGCAGCATACCGTTCATCAACCTGCGCGTTGTAAGCCCACAACAGTACAGTTTCATCAGGTAACACTCGGTTATTTACGTCGGTGTACGTGGCTGGGCTGCCATCGGGGTTGAACAGCGGTGTGGTGTTCACACCAAGCAGTTCGAACGGATTGGTTTTCAACACAAGATAGCCGAATTCCATCGTGCTATCAACGTTCTTGATCAACGCGTTGTTGGGGTTGACCAATTTGTCGGCAATCAATGAAAACGAGCGTAGTTCAGCTGGTGCTTTCCAGTAATAACGCGTCTGACCGTCATCCCGGGTTTTATCACGACCAAATTTGAAGGTCTGACCGGCGAACTGCGGGTCAGCATTGCTAGGCTGTTCACCAAACACCGTGCCGTCACCGTACAGCAACAGGTTGGTCTTCACCTCTGAGCGTTTGATCAACAACGGAAACCAGCAGCGCCGGCCAAACACAGGCATTTGTTTGGTTGACATGCAGGCCACCAGTTCAGCGAGACGATAATGCTCTTGCACCACCTGCGCCGCACCGGCAGCTGTGAGCCCCTGCAAAGTTTCCTTCTCCTTAAACACGTTGTTCCAGAAGTAGCCAAGCCCGGCTAACAACTGGTTACGGTTGACCCCACCTTGCGATGGGTATAAAAGATGAGGCGTTTGCATTAGACCAGCTGTACATTGATCGACTCTTTACCGTTGGTGTCGAAATACTCGATAAAAAAGGCTGTGTTGTTTGGTGAAATACCTTGCTTGGGTAGGTTAGGAATTTCTAGCTTGTCGTCACCCCGGATGTTCAGAAACTTTGTACCTGCCGTAGTAGGTTTCAACACACGGCCGGTTAACAACAAAGGTAGTTGTACCTGCTTTATATTGTATTTGTGACAAATGTTAATCAGGTGTGACGCACTGACCGACTCTCCAAGTTTCAGCCCGTTGACATAGTTGAATATGTCTTGTTTGATAGCTGCCACGTCCACCTCCTGTGTAACGTTAAAACGGGCTATCCTCAACGCAACGCTGACGTAGCACGGTACCACAGCTTTGACGAGATAGTCGCAGCCTGGAATCCGGTTGGCTTCTGACTGGAACTGGTCTTGAATCAACGCCAGGTCAGGCATGTGTTCCACAATTACATCAAACACAGCTGTTGACGCGGTAGACGTGTAGTCAAAGATCAACCGACAAGTTTGATACCGGCTGAACCGAGCCTCAGCGGCATTGGTAATGTCGTTTGGATGCGCAATGCCACTACGTGGGTCGTAGCTGTAGAGCTCGGCGACAAACTGCTGAGAACCCAAGAAGTCACCCTTGTTAACAACCACGGAAACAACCCGGTAAAACCCAGGCGCGTCATCAGCGGTGAAATTGATTTCCCATTTACCATTGTATTCGCCACCAACAATCTTAGTACCAGTCTTGGTCAGTTTGGTGGTAGCCACCGTGACCGCCGAACGTACGTAACAGTCAACCACACCCGGCATGGCAATACCAAAAAGGTTGTGGCGGTTGCGCGTTATCTCTGGGTCACCCAAACCCACCAATGAGGCTTCTTTGAAAGTAGGAACCAAGTCTTGCATAGCAGCTTCCACCGACTGTTTAGACAAGAGATGCTTGGAAGTCAGACCAGTCTTAAACCGTGAGATCAATTCCTTGTCGGATTCAACATGTTGACCGGTTGAGAAATTACCATACGCACTCGCTCCGACAAATTCCGGCAGAGCGCTAGTGCTAACTAGGTCAAACCTGGTACCATTCGACACGGTCGATTGCTCAGAAGCCTCCACAGCTTCAACAGGCAAGACAACATAGAATTGATTCCCCTCCTGTTTCACCGTCACCGGTGCGGTACCGGTTGAGTCGGCGCGCAGTTGTGTGGTTGTGGCTATTTGCAAACCCAAAGCAGGTTGATTAAATGTGAGCCCTGCTGCAAAGTAATACGTTTTGTTAGCATTAACCACTACTTTGAGCTTTCCAGCTGCTTTCCGGCCTTGATTACGAGCCACGTTAAAATTGGAGGCAATCTGGTCGATGACTGGATTGTAGGTATCTGTGCTGGAAGCCAGTGCGGCACTGACTGTAGCTCCTTGGTTGATGGTTGTATACTCTTGATGCAAGCCTAGTTGTGCTGCGGCGGTGGCCTTGGACACCAACTCACTCAACACAGAGCCGGGCGACAAATCAACGGCCGGGTTAAACTCCCGGACCAGCGCTTCAATCTTTGTTTTTAGCTGTTCAATCGTTTCCATGGCGTTAAATCAAAGTTCCAACAGGTAGTACGAACGGGACTTCCTCTCCCGATTCAGTGACCAGCTTTACGTCGAACAACACGGTGGTGCCCTGCACATCGTAGCTTTCCAGCATAGCGGTGCTGATTCGTTCGTCTTCCGGAATGTCCGGGTGTTCTAGCTGGTAAGCCTTCAACTGTTTGACTGCCGACCAGCTAGCCAGGTTGAATGTATGTACCAACTCGCCGACGTTGATCATGTTTCCACCCAACAGTGTGGGAATCAAGGAAGTACCAAAGGTTTGATACTCTGGTTGTGAACCCAAAGCTGTCAGAAGAACTACCACGTATTTCTGACAAAGTTTCAACACACCAGTGCATTTTGATGAAACCAACCCAAACGTCAAACCCATCGGTCTTGCCGAAGGATCGGCAAGGTCAATGCGCCCGCTGATGTTAATGTCAATCAGCCTGCCGGCGTAATCGGTTGATGTGGTACTAACTGGCATTGGTTGCGTTTACCTTATCGGCTACAGCTAAAAGCTTACCCAGCCCTACGGCTGTGGCTTTCCTATTATGATATTGCTTTGCTGCCGCGTCGTCGAGATAATACCTGAGTCGTGGCTTGTGCCTGGCTACCATACACTTGTGAACTCCATGGATGTAGTCTAACATTGCGATTTTGAACGCCAGTTGAGCAGGTACGCCTTGCTCCAGAGCCAGCTTGGCGGCCAGCACCAACTTGGCGTCTTCCTCGCTGGTGTCAAAATGCTTGTTCAAGCCATCCTGAGTCAAATCTTCAGCACCCAGTCGGCACCAGTCCCGTGGAGGTTCCAGTGAGACCTCAAAGGTTTTGCAGTCTTGTTGCCATTTCAGCAGCTCTTTTACAGTTTCCAGGTAAGTTTGCATTAGCGCCAGCCCTCCTGTATGCGCTCAGTGATGATTTTCACCCGGTTGGCCACTGTGGCGGGTGATAGCTTCACCAGCTTGGCGATCTCTTCGTTGTTGAGCACCTTCTTGCTTCCGAACCCAGTTTTGTGCTCAAAGATCAACTTGTCGATGTAGCTGAGATCGTGGTAGACAAGATGAACCCAGTCGTCGTTGCTGTCGTCGATGAAAATCGGTTGATGTGACAAGTTGTTGAGGTTAACCTCTTTTTTCTTCTGGTTCAACAATGCGCTGATTTGTTGAATTGGCAGCCCCGACGCTTCAGCCACCTCTTCCAACGAGGGGTCTCGGTTGAGCTCTGCCTTTAGCGATTGCTGGACTTGCGTGACTCGGTGTCCTCTGAACTGCCGGTTTTCCGGGATGCGGACGACAGCACCGTACTGGGTTGACAGCCGGCTCAACTTCTTCAACTGGTTGGTGAGGTGTGTCGAGAACTTTACACCAGCTTTATCGTCAAAACTTTTGGCAGCATCGTAAGCCAGTTCGTGCGCTTTTGCGAGAACCACGGCCTTTGGCACGAACTTGGCGTAGTTGTGCACTTCGTAGTTGATTAGCCTACGGTGGTCATCAATCAGTTTTTTGTGGGTCGCATTCATTAGGTCACGTTGGCTATGAACCGGCGCGCAAACGCCTCGGATTTTGCATAGTCATAGTTGTAAAACAGCACATTGTCAACGCCTTTACGTGTCGCGCCACCAACACGACCACAGTCATAGCTGATCGTGGTGGTTGCTGACGCGTTGCCTGGTGTGCAGCTGAAAGTGTGTTCCACGTTGGTGACTCGGAAGTCTATCCAAGTGCCAGGATACCGCGTAAACATGGTACCGGCGGCACCTGGGGCCCAACCCGGATCAAATATCCCGTTGACGCTACCGGTGCGGTCACCGAATTTACGTTGCAGATACACCAGCTGCGCCCAGTTGTTGCCTACACTGTTTATGAAATTTTCGATGTCTCGTTCCGCAGCCAGTTCAGCATTATTCGTCACGATCTTCTCCGCTTCGGGTGCCGCTATGTCGGGTCGCCGTTGCTGAAATTGCTCGAGCGCGCGGGCGGAAGCAAAGCCTTGGCTGATTGAGATGAACTCCAACGGGCCGCTGACAAACTTCGGCAGGTATTCAAACAGGAAACCACCTATGGCGTCTGGATCAGTGTAGGTTCCGATGGCCCGACTGCCTGCGGAGGAGACTATCAACGGCATGGACTCGGGAGTGCTCGCCAGCATTACACCTTTGATGTCTCGGTAACCCATGTCGCTAAACTGATGGCTTATGTACTCCGCTGGATACAACACGTTCGGTATGGTGGAATGCCGGGTACGAATCACACCGTTGGTATGCGGCATTTTTAGGAAGCCTACGTCTGGAACGATAAACATCTGGGTGTTGCCAACTACTACATTGCAGCCATACTGCTGAGCCATCGCGACCAACGCATCAAACAAGCTACCTTCCAAGGACTGCACCGCGTGGCCGATCAGGTCAGGGCCCAGCGACGAGGCAGCAGCCGTCAGCAGCATACCGTCCACCGCACCGGTATCAATGCTGTCAATCATTGCTTTAGCCAGCGGCAGCTTTTCCCGAAGAAAGATTTCAGACTCAGCAGCCAGCTGTATAGTTGGTGCTTGCCGGACGTTGAGATTGAAAATGCGCGGAGTCTGTTCTAGCAACTCCAATGCGCTACGGTAAACCGATTTGATAACCTGAAAGATCGGCTTTTCCAACGACACCTGGGACAACGCGTATTGGCCTAGTTGAACACTCTTGATAAAGCCTTCGTCGTTACCTTCCTCGAGGTCTGCCTTCAAAATGGGCAAGTTGTTGTAGATCTCAACGCTGGTCGGATGTAAACCGGGAACCTTCGTGAACGTTTCCAACAGCCATTGGTGGCGGTTCTTAATCACCAACGCGAGGCTTAACGCTCCGTTTTGCTGGCTAAGATTCACACCATCGAGAAAGCCATCGAAATGTAAACAGCCTTTGGTTGTGTTGACTTGAATGCCGACCAGCTTGCGGCGGTGCCGGTCGAAGTCACAAAGCATGGATGTGGAACGGGCATCGAGCATCACCGTGGCGACCGGGATCATGTTGATCCCATACGAAAAGGTGGCGCCCACAGGTACGACTGTGGGGAAGCCTGGTCCGCCTAATACAATTTCTACGTCTGATTTCATTAGTCAGCTCGTTGTACAAATCCGATAACTACACCGGCCAGTCGGTGGACAGGGTTACTGTGCTGTTTCCACAGCTGCCTGGGTGTTTTGTCCTCCAATTCAATATCTTCGAACATCTGGTCAATCTGGAAGGCTTGCTTGTTCAACTCCCGCATGGTCGCTGTTAGATCAAAAGAATGTTCGGCCATGAAGTTAAAATCAGTGTCGAGATTGTAGGTCAGTTTTGTATCCACCTCACCGATGTAATGGCCAAACCCACTAGCCTCAACCAAACGGAGGTAGCAATAAGCGCGAAACTTGATGTCCTCGCGGTCCGTAGGATTAGGAAACAGCAGCAAGTAGACATCAGTCAACACACCGTTGAGGGATTTGGCACCTATACCCCGACTGACGTGCTCGGAGGCGTCTCCGTTGTCACTCAGGTTCATCAATGTGGTTAGAAAGTGGTTAGTCATTAGCAGGCTGAGAAGAAACGTTTCGCCGGCAGTGAGTGATCGACAATCTGCAGTTGTAGCTCAAAGGTGGCTACGTTTGCAATTTCAGTCGATACTGTTGTAGTGAAGGTGGTCAACACACCGGTAAACACGACATTGCCGAATGATACTAACTGCTCGGTGCCTCTGACCCTCCCGATGTTTTGATACAACGAGTTGATGCCTGGTAGATTGCCGTTGCAATCCTCCAGCAGCATTCCTCTGATTGACAGCGTACCCAACCCTTTGCCGAAATAGAACCAGCTGATGAAATCGTCAAAGGTGAGGAAGAACTGAATGGTGTCGGAATTCTGCACAGCCACGTCGGTAACGATCATATTGCTGCCAGGTCCGATGAGGTTACGTAGGAATGGAATGCTGACCGAGTTGTTGACATGCAACCCACCTTGGAACACATTCTTGCCAATTTCTGGTGTGAAAAATACAGCGGCCATAACGTTAAGGGGTTGTTTTTGTGGCATCGTGGAGTGCGGTGGTTAACGCAGTCAGTAATCCCGGTAGCCTTTCCATCAGTTCGGTCAGCTTCTTCATGCTTGTCGGCAACGTATCGGTGGGTCCACCGCCGGCCTGCTGCCCTATATTTTTTATGACGCCGGCCTTATTGGCTAGTTCAGCGGTTCTAGTGACAAATTGTTTGACCACTTTGTTTTCCATGCCACGCGCGAAATAAGCCTCATCAGTTTCATCCGCACGTTTGTCTCCAATGTGGACTTTGAGGAATTTGTTTCGGGCTTCCATCATCCGCTTACCCGCTTCACTAGCAGGGTCGAAATTGCCGGTCAGCACGTCGTTAAGACTCAACGTCTTGCTTCCTTTGTTCTGGCTATCCTGTAGTGCCGCACGCTCGAGGTCTGCATAACCTTTGATCGTGTGTGGCTTAATTGTGGCAGCTAGCCGCTCATCCACCTTGGCGTAACCCTTCTTCAGCGCGAGATCGACTACGATGTTGCGATGTTTGGCCCTCAACCCAGCTTTAACTGCGTCAAGGTCGTTCATATTGACACCCGCCAGACCAAGTTCACGTAACTTCTTGGCCGCGTCTGCGTGATTCATACTTCTGAACCTCTCAATCTCCGTGGCCGACAGCCCAGCGTTTTGGGCCAGCTGTGTGATGTAGTTTTTACGCTGTTCTTCGATACTAATTATTCTGCCGTCGGCGTCTTTTGTCTCTTGTTTGAACGAGTTCATTTTCTCCAGCAACTCAGACTCAGACACACCAGCCGACCTCGCCAGCTTAGACACGACGTTGTTTACGTGGCTTGTATCGTTGTAACCCGCCAGTTCCCTCTTCAACGCCGCAGTTGCCTCGGCGCCCAAAGCCTTACCGGTATTGGGATCGAAGAATGTAGCCCGCTCGTTGACTTGCTGAAACGTGGTTGCGCTGTGGATAGCTGCAGAGTTTTCAGCCACACGTTGCAGGTCAGCTAAGTTAGCCCCGGTACCGTCAATCAAAGGCTTGAAAAAATCTGTGAACCTACCGTCAGGCCCCATCTTGAACATCTGGTCAAGCATGGCCTGGCCGGCCGGTGCGTTGAGATGCCCGTAGTTTTTGTTGATGAATTCCTCCATTATCCGGTCCTGTTTAGTGGCTTGGTTCAGGTCATGCAACACCCTTCGCCCTTGAGGGGATTGTTGCATCAACGCATTGGCTAGTATGCCTTTGTTGGCCTCCACGAACCGAAGTAACTGCGGACTTTGAGAAATTATCGGGTTGGCCAGAAGCTCGTCCGGATCGATCTGCCCTTTTGCGGCCAACTGGTCGATCAACCGCTGTCCGTAATTGGAACCCATACGAGACAGGTGGCCTACACGGTTGAGATCTCGAATAAAACGGTTAGCCACAGCAGACTCACCCAGATGACGGAACCCGATAGGATTCATACGCGTACCCATATTTTGGGCAGTTGTGTTCTGCGATGCCTGCAACAACTGGCTGGTAGCCATTCCGGTGACACCGCTGAGTCGGCGTACCAGTTGACTGAACCCACCTGCGTTATGCATTGTATCGGATTGCATATACTGCGCAATAGCTTGCTGGGCTTGCGCGTTGTCACGAAATTGATAAGCCAGTGCAGCAACTTGCCGGCTGATTGGCTGGCTCACCGCACTGAACGTGGCTTCCATCTGTCCAGCCACCACACCAGGCATACCACCTTGCCGGCGGACGTAATCGTTTGATGCAGCCCCCGCAATGGCAGTGGCCCGGCGTACTACGTCGTCAACCAGTCTGACGTTCTCTTTGCCACCAAGGTATTGCAATCCCTGAATCTGTGAGGATATACGGTTGGCATCTTTTACCAACCCGATCATAGCTTCCAGGGAAATGTCAGCGTTGCGGGCCAGCGCTTTAAAATTGCGTATGCTATCCGTTAACTTGGACGATTCACTCAAGTTACCGGCATTAAAGAAGCTTACTCCCAACAGCTCTTGCAACTCGGCCATCGCCTCACCGCCAGACAGGTTGTTACCGAACAAACCCTTCGCTGCGTCAATCAAATCGGCAGGTGCGCTTCTGAGGAAATCTTTATGAGTTGTACTTTTATCAAACAGTTTGGCTGTGGCCAGCGTAGTGAACGCTCCTTGAAAGTCTTCCAGGTTCAACCCCATGGTGTTTTGGTAGTTGATCCCGGTTGGTCGCATACGGCCAAGGTTGTTCTGGTCAGTAATATGAGAGGCGAGCGTACCACCCAGCAGGCTGTTCATCTTCTTGATCTGCAATACCTTTTCAACCTCTTCGCTCAATTGTTTACCAGATCCACCTTTGGCGAAAGCAGTTTCCAACGCTTTCTTAGTCTTTTCGTCAGTAAACGCGTTTATCATCGCCTTTTGAATGTTCTCAACCTGCTTCGGGTCAGTGGTATTAGCCAGCCTGCTGTTGAGATCTGCGGCTTTGGAGTACCCAGTGCGGAACTGGTCATAAGATCCTTGGTTGATCCTGCCGTCCTGACCGAACATTGAGGCTATTTGATCACTCATTATGCCACCATGATTACCAGCTACACGCATGATGTCGGCTTGGTTCTGGCGAAGGTCGGCAACACCGATCGCTTTGTGATGGTAGGCAAACCGGTTCAGCTCGTGCATCATCCTGGACGTTTCCGGCAACGTAATCGAACCGATACGCCCAAACGTGGTCATCGCTTGAGTGTTGAGATTGGCTAGATAACCCATCTGTGCCTTCATCGGGTTACCGCCGATCCACGGAGAGATAAAGTTGGCTACAGCCCCGTTGGGGTCCTGGACCCCAGCGAGGCCAGCCATCATTTGGAAGATAGGGCTGTCCGTATTGATACCACCCAATCGGGCTAGCGGCATTGAACTAGCCAGAGCTTGCTGTTGGGCAGCCCGCATCTGCATGGTTTGCTGCCGGAGGTAGTAGGCATCGTACAACCCCTGCGTGGTGCCTGGCTGTGGACGGGGTGACAACCGCTCGCCCGCGTACATCATCGTCATGAAGTCCACAATCGGGTTGACGCTAAACGGCAACGCGGTCGTCTGCATGGTCCGGTGAATGGGGTTCACCGGCATGTTTCCAAATGCGGGATTCTGTGGCATGATTACGGTTGTTCAGCCGGTTTGGTAGCAGCCATCTCCTTCTTTTTCTTCTGCAAAAAGGCCTTGATGTCAGAAAGTTGCTGCTTAGACGACTCTGTATCTAGTTTAGCCGGCTTGAACAGGTAAGGCAATGTCAAACCCAGATAGTCCTCGAACGAGTCAAAGGCTGCCTGGAGCATCTGTGGGCTGCGGACAGCCGATCCCACCTGGGCGTCAAACATCACCCGCAGCTTCCGCGCTTCCGCGAATTTGCGTTCCTCGACTTGGTTGATGATGAACTCCTCCCTGGCCAGGGAGAGCGGGTTGTTGTATTTGAAAGTCAGCCAGCCTTGTAAGTAACCCTCGGTCAACAACGTTACACGCCGGCTTTCCAAAAATCCGTTTTGCTGATCTCCCCGGTCAGCTGCTGCACCTTCTCTTCAAACTCGTTGAACTTGTTGAAAACACCAGCCAGCTTGTAAACTGGCCAAGCACGTAGCTGCCCCGCTTTGGCGCTTACGTAGCTGATATTGGCGTCACTAGGGGTGTAGGCGTCTCGATCAAGCTCTGGGGCAAACGGCTTGCCGTTGACGGACACCAGCGAGACGGCTAACCGATACTGCACGATTTCCATCAAGTAGCTGTCTTCATTCTTGGCTTTACCGCTTTTACGGTCCAGATCGATTTGGTTGAAGATCTCGTAGTTTTCTTTGACGTTCAGCGTACGGAACTCTAGCTTGACACGGTTGTCGAACAACGCCACGGTTTCGTGATACGGTGAGTCGTCTAGAAACGATTTGAAAAACCGTTCCTTGTCCTCCGCGCTGACTGGATGTTTTGGCCGCTCTGCAGGTTTTTGCGCGGCTGGAACCACTTCGTTTAGCGTAGCGGGCTGGTCCAGTGGTACTAATTCAATTTCGTTTTCTGCCATAAGTTTTAACGGTTAATGTGGGCAACTCTGTAAGCCTGGAAGACATTCCCAGTCTTGTCAAGAGCGTTATTTTTGTCAACAGTGTGGCCTTTTGTTACATTGACTATCTCGCCGTTGACTAACTGGAGGTTGCTGGTCTGGTTGCTAACGAAGCTTTCGGCCAAGCCAGCTCCTGGGAACGGATAAGTTTCATTGTCCTTCTCCTCAGTCCAGCCAACCAGTCTGTGGATACCAAAGTCATAATCCTCTTGTTGTGTCAGCGTTTGTGGGAACGTTGCGTTACCAGGAGACAACCCGTAAGCTTCGCTTTTGGGCCACTTGAACAGCAACCCATCGAAAGCATCCTGCTTAGCATCCTGCTGTGTGTAAGCTGGGACGATCTCTTCGCGTTTGATGTCTTTGTACTGCTCAATCAGGTCCTCCATTTTGTCAAAGAATGTGGTGTTCTCGTCATCTTTGATCAACCCTTCCACGGAAAGAGTACCAGGCCGGACAAATCCGATCTTCTGCTCAAACTTGCCCAACACGGTCTGCTCACGTCCTATTAACAGTGCCGATCCTTCGCTGTAGATGTTGACTTGGTTGACACCCTGTAACAACGTAGATTCTCCCAGCAGCTCAAGCACCTGTTCAGAGCGCAGTACCAACTGGTTGGTTGACAGCAAGAAGTTCTGTTTGGACTCTATCAACGAAGATACTGTGTACTTGCTGTAGTGGTACATTGCGTTAGCGAAGATCCCTCCTCCAGCACTTTTCAACACGATACCACTACAATAGTGCACTGGCTCACTGACGTCATCAGGTAGGAAACCAGGGTTACCTATGACTTTTGCGTCGGTGTGCAACACAATGCCGCCTTCCTTACTGTAGTTATACTGTACCTTTTTGGAACGGGTTTGCACCCCACCCTCAGTTGACGACAAACCGATGTCATAGCGGCTAGCCAACGACAGGTTGCCGCCGATTTTACCAACTAGATTGCGCATCGGTTGCAACACCAGGTCTTTGGCCGGTTGGATGTAGATGTTGCCACCCTCCATGTTGAGCCCGGAACCCCAGGCGTCCCTGATGCTCACGCCACCGTTGGGCATCAACACCATGCTGCTGGTTTTTTTCAAATAAGCCGTTCTGGTAACTGGATCGACGTAAGTGATTTCGTTGATCCCTGGTTCCGCCTGGTAGTCATCATTAACGTGGAAATCTTTGGCCCGTTGCTTGAAATGGCGGTATCCCACACCATCAATCAGATAGCTGAGATAGTCCCGAAGTTGTAGATAGTAGAGGAATGGTTGATCTGCCGCGATGTAGCTGTTATCAAACACGAATGGTTCAGCCACCGGAGGTTCCAGCTTCGTACCATCGTCACCTTTAGGGTCTTCAGGTGTACGGATGCGTTGAGGCACTCTGATCCAGTTGGTCTTTTCAATGACAACCCCTTTGACGCTCCGTACAACAAACAAGCCATCCAACGAAGCTTTGATCTGCAACAAGCCTTTGTCGAGTTTTTGTGGTTCATCGGGTGGGTTACCGTCCATCAACCTACGCTTGGCACCAGGAGCGACCAACATGATGTTGACGAAATCACCCAATCGCCCAACGAAGTATTTCAACCGCTCAACCGCTTCCAACCGTTCACCATCAATAGGTTGGTAGAAGTTGTTTTTGTCGTCCACAGTAGCGACACCACTGTGTTTAAGCGTCGGCAGCGCGGTTTCGGTCTCCCGTTGAGGGATGCCCATCGCCTCTTTGGGATCGTGCGTTAAACCACCCTCTAGCTGCAACGAGGTGCCGTCATGGCTGATTGAGTGGCTTCCCATGCCGTGGAAATGCTGGAAGTTGTGGCTGATGATACGTACCAGGTCGTCCAGCAGGAAACATTGAACTTGAGCCAACTCACTACCCTTCAATACGGCTAACTGCTGAAACAAGCCCAGCAACACACCGAAGTCGTTGCTGATAGCCAGTTCACCATGCAGTATGTCGGTCGGGCGACCAAGGTTATGTGTGGTGGTATGCTGGAGGTCTTTGCCGTAGTTCTGGATGTGTGAATTGTGTTTCAACCCATCCCCGGCTCCAACAATGGTACGTTGACTGAACGGGTTGTTACCTATGTCGATCGGTGGAACCATTCCGAGGATCAAACATTCACTCAATGATGTACCGTAGCAAAACACCGTTGTACCGACAGTTGGAATGTAGCTTAGCTTAAATCCGATGGCGAAACAAAGCACACTAGACAACAGCCTCGCCGACCGAGTTTGGAGCCCGTTGCTACCCTGGGCAGCTACTTGAATGTTGTATGTTGCTGGATCGGCGGCAACGACAGTACCGTAAAACAACTCGCCATTGCTTACTTTGCCTAAGCGATTTAACTGTTCGTGGTTGAATCTGTTTTTTGCGCCCATAGTAATGAAAAGGCCTGAGCCTGTCCCAGATTACTAGGAAGGCTCAGGCCGGGTCAAGTCCAACCTTGCTGGTTAGGTCACTCGGCGCCTTCGTCAGGCCTTGCGGGCGCAGTGCCCACACCGCCTGTATACTCCATTTGCAGGAATTCAATCGACACGTTGTCGGCCACAGTAAGGTCTTCGCTGTTGAGTGATAGGCTGTATCCAGTCACCGTGCAACCACGGAATGTGTAGACGCCTCCCGTGACAGTGCAACCTTCGAAGGTAGAAGCGCCGTCCAGCGAGACAGAGATGGTTGCAACACCTTTACAGATGTCCCAGCCTGGCTTGCTGAACAAGTTCTCTGAGCCCTCAGCGATCAACCGTTGTATCGTAATGGTACCTTGTGGTCGGCCTGGATAAATAACGGCAGTGTTACGCCCGTTGTTGCCAAGGGTGTACCGGCGCGTTGGTTGCTGCGAGTATTGCCACTGGATGTTGGTCGCCTGAGACAGGATGCCGTCCCACTCGATCAACGCCATATCGGCTGTTACTGGCTTTTTCGGGTCAACCAGCTTTCTGTTGAAGATGTCGTTTGCCATAGTGTTGTCTTTCGTTGTTAAACCAATCCAAGCTCTTTCACAGCGCTGTTGAAGTTCGGGTCTTCACCTTCTGTGTACCGAACCCAGCCTTTACCGTTGTCCAACATCTTGAATACTACGTTTGGTTTTCCATCGTCCGTAGTAATCAAAATTGCCGTTGCCTTCGTCGTGTCTAACAAGACACGTTTCCGGAAATCACCTGCGACCAGCACTCTCATTAAACTGTCAAATTCAGCTTGATAGTATTCACCGGCGCCGGCACCTGCAAGGTAACCTGCACGTCGATGCGATCTTTGAAGCTGGCGTTCTGCTCAACCTTGTCGATTACATAGCCGTTGAGCTGGTTGCCTGTCCGGGCCGTCCAAGTATTGGTTGCCCGATAAGCCAACTCAGCGTCCACAGCTGCGCGCACCTGCAGCACCGTACCAGGGTTGACGTTGTATAGACCGATGAATGGCGCGATCTTAGTCTGCAACGCGTAGCTGATGCTATCCACGTTGGTGGTGATCGAGTCCTCTGCAAAGTTCAAACCGGTTTCATCCGTAGTCAGTTGGTGCCTCGTGTAAGGGGTTGCTCCGAGGGCCGATTGAGTAACGATCCACACGCCGGCTTCCGCCAGGGTGTTGAGCTGATCTTCGGTCAAGTCATTGACAACCCTGGGTAGCTCGGTAGGGCCAAGCACCTGGATGTTGGTCAACCCCTGGTGTGGCACCACACCGGAGCGTAGGCCGGCCAGAGAAGCAGCAAGGTAGTAACCATCCTTCAACTGAGTACCAGCAAAGAAGGTGTCAGGGAACACGCAGCGAACACGGCGGTTGTTAAACTCGCCGGCGATCGCCGCGTAATCAGCTACTTGTTCAGCCACAGTGTAGTTGCGGCGGATCTGCACTTTGATGGCATTGTTGACAGCAGCGTCGAGCCCGTTGGTGAGCAACAGCTGGGTCTGTGATCGCACTGATTCAACCTCGTATTCGTTGTAAATGGTATCTCCGTTGGAATCCAAGCGGAAGTTGATCAACAGTGTGTCACCTGGGCGAACACCGTCGGTAATCAGCGAGGCACCATCGATGGTGACCAATGTGTACTGGGTACCTGTTACCACACTGTCGTCCGCCACAGTAGCGGTCCAGTTGGTGTTATTGCTTTTGAGGTTGTAAATCAGTTTGGTGGTGGTGAACGGCTTGGCTAGCCAAGCGATACGCCACTTAGCTTCAGAGGCGGAAGACATGGCGTCAACGTGACCGATCACGGCGTTCTGCACGTCGGGATCGAACGTCAACGGAACCATACTGTAGTACTTGTTGTTCTTCCTGGCGAGTTCAAGAATCGCGTTGTAGCCAGTTAGGTTGTTGCTAGGTACCGCTCCGAAGTAAACCACCGTTGAGGCTGCGTTAACAACCGCGTCGTAGACACCTTGAGCCAACGGGTTGTCGGGGTGTACCGGGCCGAGCTTGCTGGTAACTTGACCGGCTGATGTCACAGAATCGATCGCGCCGCTCAAGCTGGTAACCAATGAACGGTGCTGCACGAACAATTTACCACCTTTGACAGGAAGGTCGACCGTGGCGCTTCCGTTGACAATCAACGGGTCAGTCAACGTGATATCAGACTTGACCTCAAAGCTGGCATTTCCGGCAACCCAGTTGACGGTGTTGGCCTCGAGGCTCCGGATACGCGGAATTTCAACAGGCACGCTCTTGACCAGACGGATGGACATTGTTAGGGCGGCCGCAGCGTCTTGGTGCGCCGACGGCAGGTTATCTTCCAATTCGATAGTACGTACAGTACTAGGAGCTGCTGCAGTGACTTGAATGTAAAACTTGTCGCCAGCTACGAACTGGTTGTCGGGGCCATCATCGGTGAACTTGGCTGTTACTCCGAACGTACCAACGGAGAAGAAGGTGTTATTCGTGATGTTAACAGTGGCAGAAGAATCAACGCCGTTAGACGTGATTTTAGCCCGCGCACAAGTAGCAACGTTGTTCGCAGTGCAAAATGCACCACCACGGTCGATCGTAATTGTGTAGGTGAGATTTTCTGCTCCGGTGTAAGTACCGCCGGTGGTGATGTGGTTTGCCCCATCATCGCCGGTGTTGCTTGTGTCCGCGGTAGCATTGCCGATGATGGCGCCAGTAACCGTGGCGATCAAGCTCTTCACCTTGGTGGTCAGCACAGTATTGCTGGTCGCGTCAGTAACCACAACCACGTCACCGACTTGAACGTCGCGGTTGCTCAACGCACTATCACGACTTGTGTTGTTGGCCGTCTTGAGGTTAACCGCACCGCTGATGATACGGTTGGTGTGACCAGAGACCTTGGTCACCGCATTGGACGGGTTGGACAACACAGTATTGGGGAACACCTGCACCTCCGCGCCTTCAACAAACAGCTTGACGTAAGAGGCATCAACTGCGGTGTCGCCAGAGGGGTAGCTGTAAGTTACGTTGCTGTCAGATTGATAGATGTTTGCTTTCGCGCTGTCTGAGTGCTTCAGCTTGGTGTTCGCCTTTTCGGCGGCTATCGCGTAGCGCGAAAGCTTGTAGTTTGGTCCTAGAATCAACGCCGGCAGCGGGCTACTGGTAAAAACCGGAATAGCGGTGAACTGCTGAGTGATCTCGGCTCGTGGGATTACATATGCCATAATGTTGTCTCCTGCTTGATTGCTAGGTTTACTTTAATCTTAATAGTAGAGCGTCGGTACCAACAAAGCAACCAAAATTATTGGTTTAGCAACGGTTCTACTTGCACGCAGCCTACACAGGCCTGCTCTGTCACCCCATCGTAAATAGCGCGGCTCACAGTCTTCAGTTTGAGGTCGTTGCCGCGAACTGTCCAGCCTTCATCGAAGGCGATGTCTATGGTTAATACTACAATGGACTTGGTCTTGGACTCAAGATAAATTGCCGGTTTGCTCATTCCAACCAGTTGGAACCTGCGGAAGCCAAACTGGGCTTTGATTTCCTGGTTGAAAGACATGAAAGCTTGTTTCACGTACTCGGCAAACTGCTCGGTAAAACCCACCGGTTCGGCGATGCAGGTGACTTGAATCTCCATACGGTTCAACGACAACCTGGTGGTTTCTGACGTCTTAGTGTCCATGTCGATCATCTCGCCTAACGTCAGTTTTTGCAGCCTCAGGTCACCACGGGTGATGTAACAAGCTGGTAGTTTGGCCGCTTCAGTGGTCTTCCAGTTGTAACCGATGTCCAGATGGATTCCACTCTTCGTCTTATCAACAGCGTATTTCTGTGTGAAGCTGAAACCAATCTTCTGGGGGTCGTTGACTAGCATGTAGTTAGCCAGCAGCTCGTAGACGATCGATTGCACGTTCCATGCAGTCAACGTCAACTGGCTGCCTGGTGTTTCCAGACTGTTGGGGTTCTGATAGACGGGTTCGTTGGGCATTAGTTATGGTGTTTCCAGACTGTTCTGATAGACGGTTGACCACGCGGTCCGTGGGTTTAGGTTGGTCAGGAGGTTCCGTTCTTTGTCGATGTAGAACGTAGGCCCGGTGAAACCTGGTGCAGGACGAGCTACACCCAACCAGTTTTTTGAAAAATCCCCGTCGGGATGGGGTTTTATTTCGTACTGGTACCCTTCCAGGTGATTGTTAGGCTGGTATTCTGGCAATCCAATTAGGCTAGGGTGCAATTGCCAGCTCAGCAAACTCGTCAAATCTTTCATATGAGGTGTGAAGAATTGTTGTCCTCCGCCACCCTGCTTGACACTGTGGGTCTCTTGCGCACCTGCGAGCACTGTTAGGCCTTGGAGAGCCGCGGATCGCTGTGCTTTCCCCTGCGCAAGCTCACGCTTAATCTGCTCCCAGGTCTTCGGAGCCGCTCCTGCGACATCAACATTGTCAGGCTGCTTATTTAAGGCACTATTCAGCGCCAGTCCTAGCCCAGCACCTAGCCCAGCACCTAAAGCTGCGTTTCTCCACCGATGATCTTTCTTGGCATCTTTATTCCGCCCGCTTAAGTAACCAGAGATACCACCAAGACCAGCCCCACCTAAGCTATACAGTAAACTTTGCGGTACCTCGGCTGTTTTAACCGCTTTGTGAAAAGCTGAGTCGCCAAAAATGTCAGCTACTTGGTTAGGATTTGCGCCAGATTTTTTCACGTCTTTGCTTATGTTACTATTCCAGCTAGCTAACTGCGTAGGATGCTTTGGTGGAAGCCCATATTTTCTAGCCAACCCATGCATGTACTCACGTCCACGAGGGCTCAGTTGTTTGTACGAGATACGCCCAGCGATTTCACCGGCTTGCTTCTCGCTAAATCCTGCCGCGACAGCGGCTTTTACAAACCCGTTGATAAAATGCTTGTTCATGGCTAGCTAACCGCGATGTTGTACACTGGATCGGTATTTGGAATTATGCGGCATTGGGCTGAATGAATCAACACTGTATGTGTGCCGGGGAAAAACCGCTCCTGCACGTCGACAACAAACCAACGCTTGCCATCCGGAGTAATGATAACGTCTTGCACGTCGAGGGCTGGAAAGTTGGTAGTGCGGATAGCTAGCTGCTCGTTGAAGTTAACCCCCAACCCGTTTTCATCCAGCTTGGTTTCCTGTTTCTTCCCTTCCGCGCTGAAGATCATGCTGACAGCAGGGTAGTATCCATGTTCCAGCCCCACACCACTACTCAACGCGTTGTTGGTAACTGGTGCTCCGGTTATTGGATCGACGTCTTGGGTTGCGTTGGCTCCATTGTAACGGCGTTTTAACAGCCATCCCTGTTGACCTACATACTGCATCCTCAACCACTCTTTCCTCAACATCTCGTTGACGAGCAGATATTTGTGTCGTGGTAGCTTGTCGAGGTTGTAATCAAACGTGTCGCTAACCAGCTGTTTGCTGTTGCCATCAACGACTTTCAACCGGTAGTATCGTGGTACAACCCAGTCTTGTTTGCTCCTCGTTGCATCGACAGCGTAAAAGTTTGTGGCCACAACTGACTCAACAGGACCGTTGAAATCAGGAGATTCGCAGATTTCCAACGTGACGGTTGTTGGAGCGGCGGGGCGGAAATCATCAGCAAACTTCCAGTGAACTACGTGTCCTCGGTGGAAGTCCAGGTCAACGGCAACCTGTTGGAACGGATAGTTGGGCATCGTTAACGTTTGAGTACTAACCGTTTGACCTGTTCGGTTGTATAGTCGCTGTTGTTGATTATTGCAGAGGCTTTGGGAGGCAACAGCGATTCAATACCAACTGAGTCGATCATCATCTCCGCGAGAAAATCAGGAACGTCAGCATATTTCTTTTTCAGCTCGTTTCTAACCCGTTTGATGATCATTTTGACCAGCACGTTGGCCGTCTGTTTCTTGGTTAGCATTACTTAAAGGTTACCAAGAATAAGCTCTCTTGTCATGTAAGCCGAGATCGGCGTGTTTTTTCAACAGTTGTGCAGCGTGGCCAGAATCAATACCATAATCCGCAGCACGCTTCAAAAATCCTCGTTCAAATGGTGTCATAGTTTTTTCTCCTCATGTTAAAACTTAAATTTGCCTGGCTCATAATTGTCTAGTTGACGTGGAGTTAGTGACTGCAGATATTTACCAAACATCCGCATTTGTTTGTCATTAAAGTGTCCAAAGTCGCGGTATTTATACATTTCATCAGGTAGCCAGTCACCATCAAGATAATCTTTCTTATGATGCTTATTGTACATACTAGCGAAGTTAGCTCCATGATTGGCTACGGTATTTGCAAAAGTATCAGCATCTGTGCTCCATTGAGGATGTTTAGCACGTAAAGCAGCATAACTCTTTGCTATTTCATTTATGGACGATACTTGTTTAGGATGTTCATCATAAAAATCTCCAAGCCACGCGCTAACAAGCTCATGCCTATCTCCACCGTATCTTTTTAAGATATTTTTGTTTACTTCTTCAAATGTAGGTTTTTTAGCGCCTAATCTTGAAGCGGCTGACCTATTTTCCCACTTCGTCATCGCTTTATTAAACCTGTTAGTGGCATTATCAAAATCTTTGTGGATTACTTCCTGTTGTTTCTTTGTTGGAGGTACATTCCACAACTTCATATACTCGTTATAAGCATCCTGCTTGAGTTGTGGGTTGCTCTTAGTGAAAAATAAAAAGGCTTGTTTCTCACTTAGACCTGCTTCAACAGCAGCTTTGATAAATCCTCGTTCAAATGGTGTCACAGCCATAGTTTTTTCTTTATCGGTGTAACAAACTCCACTCAGAAGGATGACTGCCGAACGCATTGGCAATGTTCTTAGCCAGCTTGTTGTTGATAACCATCATTTTGAACTCGTCCCAATACATCTGGCCCATCCTGCTGAAGATCTCGGCTTTATCCTTGTCGTTGACGCTAACGCCATCCAGTTGATAGCTGATGTTGTTGCTCGCTTCATTGATCGCAGCTGATTTGAGTAGGTGCCCCGTCACACCAGTCAGTAGAGTGAATTGAAACGGAAACGACTCAACCGTGTAGTTCTCGCCTGTTGCCGGAGCTGATTCGTTGTAATAGCCAACCGCAAAGATCAACGCAGCCTCCACTTCTTCAGGAGACCAGCGTACTCCACGGAGCAGACTGTTGAGTTCCGGCTTGTCCATCAAGAACATCCGGATGTCTTTCTCAGTCAATCGTGCGGTGGCCATATCGTTTAGCGTGTTAGCCTCTCAACGCCTTGGATAACAGTATGTTAGTCATCGCTCGGTCTCCTGCCTCACGAGCTACAGACTGTTGATGTTGATACAACGGGTCTGCGTAGTAATCGCGCAGCGTAGCTCCCGCAGGCAAGCGAGTCATCTGCTCTTCCAAGTCTTCGTTGTTGGCTTTTTGGTTGAAGTACCCGAGTGCACCACCCAGGCCACCACCAAGCAAGGCACCCAACCCCATACCCATTCCACTACCGTCTGTTAGCGCGCTTCCAGCCAACGCACCAGGAACACCACCAAGCAACGCACCTAATCCTGTTGGAAGAGCTGGTGAGAACATTTTTGCAGTAACAGGATCTTTGTAGGAGGCAAACAGCTTAGGCAACAGCTTACCTTTAGCTTGTTCGATCTGCTGCAGCTCGGCCGGAGATAGCTGGCGTTTGTCGTTTTGCGCCATTAGCTGCTGGTGTGCTATGTTCATGGTGTCTCTGGCTTGTTTCTCGCTGAAACCGGCCTCAACAGCAGCTTTGATAAACCCTCTTACTATTGCATCTTTGTTCATAACACGATTTCCTTATTTCATTTATTAACTAGATTAATCGTGGGCGATTTAGCTCTACTAGCGTTGTCGTTCCAACTCTCTTGCTCGTAGAATGTGGTCGAATCGCCGATTATTATACAATGTTTGCCATGCGCTTTCGTTGAGCCACCTCGTCGCATCGCTGGCCGCGCTCGCAGTCGAGGCTAAGGTTTTTATTGGATTGAAAATGTTATTGCTGTAGGCCTGTAAATAAGCCATTGGAGAATTTACTTTTGCTTGATTGCTTATGTTATTTTCCAAAACCTGATCAATCGCCCGATGGATCGGAATACCTTGCTCACCACTTATTCTTCCAACTTCTTGAGCCAAATCTGGCATTTCTAGTGCGCTATTTAATACCGCTCCTCCAGCTAAAAATCCGCTACCAAGACCGCGCATACCAGTCCCTAGCACAGCCCGAGCAGGGGAGACCGCTTGGCGCCCGCCACGCAGCATATTTCCAAGTGAACGGAGCAGTGCACCCTCAGATATAGGATTTGCAATGTCTCCCGGCAGCTCGTTGATAACACGCGCCGGGTGTTCGGATATGAGCTGTGATACCATACCGTTGACATCACCTCTGTTAAGAACTGGGGTAAGAACATTTTGTTCTTCATTAGTCAGCTGAGGACGGCTGTTGTGAAACCCGGTCGCCCGGCGCCAAAGTGGTGTATTAGCATATTGCTTGTATTTTTCGAGGCCAGCCATCAATGTCTGGTTTTCTGGCTGATCTTTAAAGTTTTGCCACGACTTTTCAGCGTACGGCTTTACCCAGCTGGGTAAAGCTGGGCCCATCGCGTTGCCGTCCGCAGCAGTATTAGTAACTGTACGGTTTTTAATGTCGTCAGCTAGTTGTGCAGGTGTCCTTTCGATGAACTTGAAGAAATTCTCACCCCGGCGCGCCATCCGCTTACCAAAATCATAGCCAAAGTCTGGCACCTGGCTGTGGACCAATGTCGGAAATTTCACCGGCGCATTCGCCTCTATCTGGTAACGCGGCGATCCGCCAGAACCACCGTTGAGCAAACTGCCACCTCCGGAACCGCCACCACCACCGAAGTGAGACAATACGTTGGTGGTTGAGCCTGCTTCAACAGCAGCTTTAACAAATCCTCGCTCAAACGGTGTCATAGTTTTACTTTCTCGTGTTTAACTAGCTCCTAGGCGTAGCTGCATCGTACATTCCAGAGAATGGGGTTAGCTCTTTCAACAAAGAATTATCCTTCTTTCGTTCCAAAGTTTTGCGAATGTCTT
>Ga0194131_10001535_pt1 | contig 39466 bp, 39 predicted proteins | sample TA2KigO120mmetaG_FD_148631 | JGI IMG/M metagenome (GOLD analysis project Ga0194131, IMG submission 148631) | Freshwater microbial communities from Lake Tanganyika, Tanzania - TA2015053 Kigoma Offshore 120m | ecosystem: Environmental > Aquatic > Freshwater > Lake | place: Tanzania: Lake...
CTCCGCGCGCGCAGCGCGCGGCCGAGCGCGAGCGAGCGGGGAGAGAAGGCTCCGCGCGGCTTTGCCGCGTGGAGGAGAGGGGCGGCGCCCCTCTCTCCGATTGACATGCCGTTCACCCTCGACGACGGCGTGATTCTCGAAAGGGATTCTCCGCGCGCGCAGCGCGCGGCCGAGCGCGAGCGAGCGGGGAGAGAAGGCTCCGCGCGGCTTTGCCGCGTGGAGGAGAGGGGCGGCGCCCCTCTCTCCGATTGACATGCCGTTCACCCTCGACGACGTCGTGCCGTGGGGACGCTCGTTCGAGGAGTACTGCGAGATGTTCGATCTCCGCGAAGCGGATCTCGAGCGCCGCATCCTCGGCTGCGCGGACGGGCCCGCGAGCTTCAACCGCGGCGTGCACGAGCGCGGCGGCCGCGTCGTCTCCGTCGATCCGATCTACGAGTGGAACCCGGTCGAGCTGCACGAGCAGATCGACGCGACGTACGACACGATCATGGCCGAGGCGCAGCGGAACCGCGACCAGTTCAAGTGGACGACGATCCGCTCCGTCGAGGAGATGGGCGCTCTTCGCCTCGCCGCGATGCACGACTTCCTCGAGGACCTCGTCCCCGGCAAGGAGCAGGGCCGCTACGTCCCGGGACGTCTCCCCGATCTGCCCTTCCCCGACGGCACGTTCGACCTGGCACTGTGCGCGCACTTCCTCTTCCTCTACAGCGAGCGGCTCGGTCTCGACTTCCACGTCGCTTCGCTCGTCGAGCTCTGCCGCGTCGCGAGAGAGGTGCGCGTCTTTCCGCTCCTGAACCTCGACGGCGAGCGCTCGCGCCACGTCGACGAGGCGACGCGTGCGCTCCGCGAGCGCGGCGTCGACGTCGAGATCCGGACCGTCGACTACGAGTTCCGGATCGGCGGGAACGAGCTGATGACGCTCCTCCCGAGGAGCTGAAGCGCGGTCGTGCCGAGCGGAATCCCGCGCGTCCTCGCGTTCCTCCATCCCGCGATCGCGCTCGTCACGCTCGCTCTGCTGTTCCACGTCGCCTCGATCGGCCTTCGCTCGCGCGAGCGCGGCGGACAGGCGCTCCGGCCGAAGCACGCGCAGCGCGCGCCGTGGGCGCTCGCGGCGGTGCTGCTGACGCTCGTCTCCGGGATCGTCGCGACGTGGCTCTGGCGGCCCGACCTGAAGATCGCCGGCGGAGCGCACTTCTGGATCGGGCTCCTGGTGACGGCCCTGGTGGTGACGGGAGCGATCCTCTCGCGCTGGCTGCCGGAGAGCGCGCGCGTCAAGCGCATCCACCCGGCCGTCGGGCTCCTCGCGCTCCTCTTCGCGGCGTTGCAGGTGTTCTACGGGATGCCGCTGCTGCCGTTCTGAGGCTGTCGTCCGTCCCGATCCCAACCGATCCGCGGTTTGCCGTCACGCACGGATCCGGCCGCGTGAACAGTCGGTAGATCTCGAACGGACGGCCGACGAAGCCTCTGCTCGCGCCAAGCGGAACCGAGCACCTCCTCGAGAAAGGCCGTTGTGCCGAACCCGTACGGCACGGCGGCGAGGGACGTCGCTTGCCATCATGGCGACGACTCCGCCGGCCGCGAGCACGTAGGCCGAGGCGAGCCCGCCGGAGGCGAGTAGCCGAACCGATTCGCCCACGTCCTTGGATCGGCTCGTCAATCCAACGAAGCGATCGCCGCGTTCGCGAGGGTGTCGGCGCGCTCGTTCTCGACGTGGCCGTCGTGGCCGCGCACCCAGTGCCAGGTGACGCGGTGGCGCGCCGCCTCGGCGTCGAGCGCGCGCCAGAGGTCCTCGTTCTTGACGGGCTGCTTCCCCGCGGTCTTCCAGCCGCGCGCCTTCCAGGCGGCGAGCCAGGACTTCATCCCGTCGACGACGTAGCGCGAGTCGGTCCAGACCTCGACCTCGCACGGCTCGGTCAACGCGCGGAGACCCTCGATCACCGCGCGCAGCTCCATCCGGTTGTTCGTGGTCGCGGCCTCGGCGCCGGTGAGCTCGCGGCGGTGACCCCGGTGATCGAGAATCGCCGCCCATCCGCCCGGGCCCGGGTTCCCGTGGCAGGAACCGTCGGTGTAGAGACGGACGAATTTGTCGAAAGAGAGGGGCGCCGGGCTGTCGCCGAGGGGGACCCGTCCCCCTCCTTCACGCGGCTGAGCCGCGTGAAGCTTTCTCCCCCTGAGCTCGCTTGCGCTCGGCCGCGCGCTTCGCGCGCGGAGATCCCGTTCGTTCGGCATGCGGACGCGTCAGAGCTGCAGCGTGTCGCGGAGGTCGCCCGGCGCGAAGCGGACGCCGACGTAGAACGGGCCGAAGAGCCCGTAGAGCGCGCTGCCCTCGTCGTACCGCATCTCATAGACGATGTCGCGGATCGACTTGAGATCGCGCGTGAAGAGCGTGACGCCCCACTCCCAGTCGTCGAGGCCCGTCGAGCTCGTGATGAGCTGCGTCACGCGGCCGGCGAAAGCGCGGCCCGCGGTCGCGTGCGACCCCATGAGGCGCTTCCGCTCGCTGAAGGAGAGCGCGTACCAGTTCCGATCGCCGTCGCGCTTCTTGCTCATCGGATAGAAGCAGAGGACGGGATACTCCGCGCCGGGAAGCTCCGGGTGCACGCGCATGTCCGCGTACGCGGCCATCCGCTTCGTCATCACGGCGACCTGCTGGCGGAACTCGGGCGACTCGGGATCGAGCCCGTCCTCGTCGATCAGCTTGCGTGCGTGGTCGCCCGACGTCGAGATGTACTCGCTCTTCTCGGAGAGCGACAGGAACGAGTAGGTCGTCTCGAGACACGCGCCGAGCGCCGTCGCCGCGATCTCCTGCGTGAGGCGCTGGATGCGCTTCAGGTCCGGATGGATCGCCATGATCCCGAGATCGGCCTTGCCGATCACCGCCGTGGGAACGAGCTGCAGCCCCTCCTCGCCGACGCACCGCGCGAGGAGCTCGGAGAACTCCTTCACCGCCGCGGCGCGCTCGCCGTCGTCGAGCCGTCGCCAACGCGTCCGGTCGATCCGCTGATAGAGATGAAGGACCGGCCAGCCCTCTTCACCCGCAAGGTTTCCGGCCTCGGCCGGCGATCTCGTACCCGATTTCTCGGCCATGACGGTCCTCGCAGGGATCTAAGCGGGACGGATGGGGCCGTGCAAGAGACCGGAGACCCTCGATGAAAACCCCAGCCAACCCCTTGCGCCCGACCGGCGGCGCGGGGTATCTCTGGCGCTCTTCGCAGTGGAACAAATTGATTGACGCCGAGCCGCTCTCCTCATCGGCGGAAACGCAAGGACGGGACGAACGATGGCGACCAAGAAGACCACGCCGAAGAAGAAAAACGCCACCCGCAGCCCCCGCGCCAAGAAGCGTACGCCCGCGCCCCGCGGAGCACCGACCATCGCGGATCTGCGCCGGATCGCTCGCTCGATCGTGACGTCCACCTCGGTGATGGACGGGCGGCGGATGCTCTCGCTCTACGCGGACAGCATCGAGTCCGAAGAGGTGAGCGTGGGCACGCGGCCGAGCTACGGGATCGAAGCACTCAAGCAGAAGAACGAGAGCTGGGCGAAGCGCTTCTCCGATGCACGCTGGTACGCACGCAACCTTTGGTGCGACGGCCAGACCGTGATCATCGAGTGGGAGGCGCAGCTTTCCCTGCGTCCCGGCGGCAAGAAGGTCCTGCACCGCGAAATCGCCGTCCACGAGGTGCGAAACGGACGGATCGTCCGCGAGCGCTACTACTACGACCCGACGCCGCTGCGCTGAGCGGCGGCCGGGACGGCGCGGCAGCGCGCGATGAGCGGGCGCAAGGCTGCGACTCTCTTCTCGAGCCACGCCGAAGACGTGGCGGCATCGACGCAGCGGCGTCGCGAGCGGGGCCTGCTCGCGGCGGCGGCGCTCGGCGAGGCGCATCTCCACGTCGCGGCGCTCGCCGGCGACGTCCTCTCGCTCGGCGCGTTCCATCGTGCGCTCGACGACGTCGAGCGAGAAGCGGTCTGGCGGCGTCACACCGGGGGCCGCGCGACGGCCGCAGGCCGGGGATTCGTCGTCGTCACGCTCGCGCTGCCGCATCGGTCGGCGCTCGTCGACGCGGATCGGCTCGCGCTCAAGCCGGAGCAGGTGATGAACCGCTGCGTGCGCGGCCTCCTCGACGCGCTCCGGCGGCTCGGCGTCGATCCCGTCTATCCGGGCCTCGACGCCGTCACGCACGCACGCCGCACGCTCGCACTCCTGAGCTTCGTCGAGGCGGAAGGCGGGACGACGCTCTTCCAGGCCGTCCTCGCAGTGCGCGCGACGTTCGCCGACACGGCGCGGCTGCTCGACCGCCTCGACCCCGCGGGACGCGTCCCGTCGTTCCTCCTCGGCGCCGAGGAGGTGATCTGCGTCGAGGAGGTGCTCGGCCCGACCCTGCTGCCCGAGCTCGAGCCGGCGACGTTCGCAGCGCATGTCGCCGCGGGATGCCTGAACGCGTTCGGCACGACGTCGACCGGGCTCGATCCGGAAGTCACGGACGTCCTCGCGAGCGCGTACGAGAGCGAGCCGGATCCGCTTCGCCTCCCGGCGAGCCGCGGTCACGGCGCGCACGCGAGCGGCCGTCTCGGTCCGATCGAAGCGCTCGCCCTTGTGGAAGGCGGCCGCGTGCGAGCGGTCTCCCTCGCCGGCGACTTCCTCGCGCCCGCCGGCTTCGTCGACGACCTATCCGCGGCGCTCGCCGGAGTGACGGCGGAAGCCGAAGCGATCGCGGCGGCGGTCTCGCGCTTCCTCGACGGCGACGCCCACTATCTTCTCGGGCTCCTGCCGGCGGAGCTCGCGGACGTGATCGCACGCGCCGCGGCAGAGGCGTCCGCGTGAGCGAAGCCGCGACCTGGAGGGCCTGGGCCCTTTCGCGCCTGCCGGGCGGCGACGAGGAGCGCAGCGAGGTCCTCGCGGCGCTCCTCGCGCGGACTCCCGAAGAGTGGCGCGAGCGCGTGGACGACGAGCTCGCGAAGGCGCTCGTCGCCCTCCTCGGCGACGCGAGCCGCACGCGGCAACGCCGCGCGGCGGACGCGATCGGCGCCCTCTTCACCGACGTGCCCGCGCTCGAGCGCGAGCTTTCCCGGTCGCTCGCTTCTCCCGAAGCGCGGCTTCGCTGGGGCGCCGCGTACACGCTCGGGCGCGCCGCCTCTCCGCGCGCCGACATCTGGCCGCCCGTGCGCGAAGCGCTCGCCCGCGAGGACGGCGACCAGCGCTGGGCCGCGGCGGAGCTCGCCTGCCGGCTCGCACGCGAGCACGCGAGCGTCTTGCAGGAGATTCGTGACGGCCTCTCGTCGCCGTCGCCGACGCTGCGTCGGATGCTTCTCTACTGTCTGCGCGACCTCGCCGTCCCCGATCTCGCGCGTGCCGCGTGCGGAGCACTCGCGGATCCCGACTCGGGCGTTCGCCTCGCCGCGCTCTCGGCGCTGACTCGCGCGCCGCTCGCCGGAGAGTCGACGATCTGCGCGGAAGCCGTCGCCGCTCTCCTCGAAGCCGAGCCCGAGCCCGGCGTGCGTCGCGCCGCTGCGGCGGCATTGGGAAAGCTCGGCGTCGCGAGCGCGCCGGTGCTCGAAGCGCTCTCGCGCGCCGCGGCCTCCGACGACGCGAGCCTCGCGCGGGTCGCCGCCGCGGCGCGGACGCAGCTCGCGTAGTCCTCGCGTCGTCCTCGCGTCGCCCGCTCAGGCTGCGCTCGCCCGCGCGCGAGAGCGCCGCCGGATCACGAGCACCACGAGCGCCGCGAGCCCGAGCGCCGCGAGCGCCAGCGCCCACCCGTAGAAGGAGAGCTGCTTCTTCACGGCGTTGATCATCACCTGCCGATGCACGTCGTAGCCCTCGGGCATCGGCTGCACGCCCATCTCGCGCTCGTAGGCCCGGTAGTCGCGCAAGAGCTCCGCGACGAGATCCGGCCGCGACGGCGCGAGATCGTTCGTCTCGCCCGGATCGCGTGCGACGTCGAACACGTGCCAGGTGCCGTCGCCGTAGAGCGGCATGTTGCGCACGAGCTTCAGATCGCCCTTGAAGAGAGCCGCGTTCCCGGAGACCTCGATTCCGACGGGCGCGTCGACCGGATGCGCACGCTCGGCTTCGCCGGTCAGCACGGGGCGAAGGCTCCGGCCGGTCATCGCGACGCCGTCGCCCTTCCCGGAGACGTTTGCGAGGTCGAGGAGCGTCGGCGTCACGTCGGTGACGAACGTCGGCGTCGCGACGCGCGTCCCCGGCTCGATGCCCGGTCCCGCCATCACCAGGGGGACGCGGATGCCGCCCTCCGTCGTGTAGAACTTGAAGAGCGCGCCGGGCGAAGCGACGGCGGCCGCCCATTCGGGTCCGATGAAATCGAGGCTCCCGGGAAGTCCGAGGTTCTCGACGCTCCACGAGTAGCCGTGGAGCGGCATCCAGACGTTCATCCCGATCGCGTGCACCGGATCGCTCGGCTCGGGGCCGTTGTCGGAGCTGACGACGACGATCGTGTTCTCGAGCTGGCCGTGCTGCTCGAGCCAGTCGATCAAGCGGCCGATGTGATGGTCCATCGCCTCGATCATCCCGGAGTACACGGCCATGCTCTTCGCGTAGATCTTCCGCTCGTCGTCGGAGAGCGAATCCCACGAGCGCAGGCCCGCGGGCACCGGTGCGAGCGCGGCTGCCTCCGGGATCAATCCGAGCTCGCGGGCGCGCTTCCAGCGATCCTGCCGGAGCTGCTCCCAGCCCGCGTCGAAGCGGCCCTCGTAGCGCGCCGTGAGCTCGGCCGGTGCCTGCACCGGGATGTGCACCGCCTGGAACGCGAGGTAGGCGAAGAACGGCTTCGGCGAGCTCGCGTCGGCGCTCAGGTACTCGATCAGGCGATCGACGAGCAGCTCGGAGGAGTAGAACTCCTCCGGCATCGTCGCCGGCTCTCCGTCCTCGAACCACGGCGCGGTCCGGTAGTACGGCATGTAGGGCTTCGGCGCCCAGTTGTCGGCGCCGGAAGCGTCGAGCGCGAGCGAGCGGTCGAAGCCGTGCGCGTTCGGCAGGTCGCCCGGTCCATGCCCGAGGTGCCACTTGCCCGTCATGTACGTCCGGTAGCCGGCGGCCCGGAGGCGCGTCGCGATCGTCTCGACTCCGGGCTCGAGGCGGAGGCTGTAGCCGGGCTTGCCCTCGTGCTCGGGAGGAAGGACCTCCTCGATCGTCGCGACGCCGGTCCGGTGGTTGTCGATGCCGGTCAGCAGCATCGCGCGCGAAGGCGAGCAGAGCGGCGAGGTGTGATGGCTCGTCAGGAGCGCGCCGCGCTCCGCGAGGCGATCGATCGCCGGGGTTCGCGCTTCGCCGCCGTAGGTGCCGAAGTCCGTGAACGCGGCATCGTCGACGAGGATCACGAGGACGTTCGGCGGCCGCTCGCTCTGCGCGAGCGCGACGGGAACGGAGGCCAGGAGCGGAAGGATCGTCGAAAGAGCGCAAAAGGCTCGTTGCATCGCCGGAGTCAACCACACGAGCGGCGGGAACCCCATTCTTCGAGGGCCATTCTCTTCGTTTGAAGGAGCCCGGCCGTCTGGTAGACCCCGGCCATGCCGACCGCGCTTCCGGTCGAGGTCCCGAGCGGCCCGCCGATCCATCCGCTCTTCGCTTCGTTCGCACGCCGATCGCTCGCCGGGGAGGCTCTCTCGCGCGACGAAGCGCGCGCGGTGCTGCACACGGCGGACGAGGAGCTCGGCGCGCTGCTCCAGGCCGCCTATGCGGTTCGCCAGGCGCAGTGGGGCAATCGCGTCAAGGTGTGCGTCCTGCAGAACGCGCGCTCCGGGCTCTGCCCCGAGGATTGCGGGTACTGCTCGCAGTCGAGCGTCTCGACGGCGGAGATCGAGACGTACCGCCTGCTGTCGCAGGAGAAGCTCGTCGCGGCGGCGGAGCGCGCGATCGCCGAAGGCGCGCGGCGCTACTGCATGGTGACGAGCGGTCGCGGACCGAGCGAGCGGGACATCGAGCATCTCTGCGCAGCGACCCGGACGATCAAGAGCGAGCACCCCGAGCTCGAGGTGTGCGTGTCGCTCGGCATCCTCGACGAGGCGAAGGCACGACGTCTCCAGGAAGCGGGCGTCGGCTGGGTCAATCACAACCTGAACACCAGCGAGCGCTTCCATCCGGAGATCTGCAGCACGCACGACTACGCCGACCGCGTCTCGACGATCCGCGCAGCGAAGCAGGCGGGCCTGCAGACCTGCTGCGGCGGCATCATCGGAATGGGCGAAGAGGACGACGACGTCGTCGAGCTCGGCTTCGCGCTGCGCGAGCTCGAGGTCGACTCGCTGCCGCTGAACTTCCTCCATCCGATCGGGGGGACGCCCCTCGGCGACCGCACGCCGGTCGAAGCGGACCGCGCTCTGCGGGCGCTCTGCCTGATGCGTTTCCTGAATCCGGCGGCCGACATCCGCGCCGCGGGCGGCCGGGAGCGCACGCTCGGGGAGTGGCAGGCCCTGGCGCTCTACCCGGCGAACTCGATCTTCGTGAACGGCTACCTCACGACCCCGGGCCAGGCGAGCGCCGAGGCGCGCCGCATGGTCGAGGGCTGGGGCTTCACGCTCGAAGAAGGGCTCGCGTAGGGAAACCGCGCACCGGGCCCGCCCGCGTGCCATAGTCGGGAGATGCCCCCGCCGTCCCGGACGCTCGGCGTCGTCCTGTTCCCGCGCTTCGAGCTGCTCGACGTCTTCGGGCCGCTCGAGATGCTCGGCTACGTCGAGAACCTCCGCATCACCCTCGTCGCGGAGTCCGCCGGCCCCGTCGCGAGCACGCAGGGACCGCGCGCCGTCGCCGAGCACGCGCTCGCGGAAGCGCCGCGCTTCGACGTCCTCCTCGTCCCCGGCGGCCTCGGGACGCGGAAGGAAGTCGACAACGCTCCGCTCGTCGACTGGATCGCGGCGCGCAGCGCCGCCGCCGAGCTGGTGACGACCGTCTGCACCGGCGCAGCACTCCTCGCTCGCACGGGTCTACTCGACGGGCGTCGCGCGACGACCAACAAGCGCGCCTTCGCCTGGGTCGAGGAGCAAGGCCCGCGCGTCGAGTGGGTGAAGCACGCGCGCTGGGTCGAGGACGGGAAGTTCGTCACCTCCTCGGGCGTCTCCGCCGGCATCGACATGACGCTCGCGGTGATCGAGCGTCTCTATGGAACGCCCGTCGCCGAGGAGATCGCGAACCGGACGGAGTACGAGCGGCACCGCGATCCCGACTGGGATCCCTGGGCCGTCTGAGGCGGGATGCTCCTCCTCGGAGAGATCGTCCGCCGGCACGCACGCTACCGCGGCTCGCGGCTCGCGTACGTGCTCGACCACGCGGACGGCAACGTCGAGCGCGTCACCTACGCGGAGCTCGACGAGGGAACGAACCGTCTCGCGCACACCCTCGCCGCGCATGGCGTTCGTCGCGGCGACCGCGTCGCGATCCTCGCGCAGAACTGCGTCGAGTATCCGTGGACGTACTTCGCGTGCTGCAAGCTCGGCGCGATCGTCGTTCCGGTGAACACGCGCTACCAGCGCGGCGAGATCGAGCACGCGATCCAGTTCTCCGAAGCGCGCATCGTGCTCGTCGGCGCGGAGTTCCTCGAAGACGTCCGTGCGCTCGTCGCGGGAGGGACGCTCCCCGACGTCGACACGGTGCTCGCGATCGACGGCGATCCTACCTACGAGGAGCGCTCGGGCCGCGTCCGCTTCGCGGCGCTCGCACCGCTTCTCGCCGCGGCCGACGCGACGGAGCCCGCGCCCGCCGATCCGCCGGACGAGCGCGATCCGCACGTCATGCTCTACACGAGCGGCACGACCGGCAAGCCGAAGGGCGCGCTCCTCTCGCAGCGGACGTACTACCTCCAGTCCGGCGTCGTGCACGCGCTCGGCGGCCTGACGGAGCGCGACATCGGGCTCAGCATGTTCCCGATGTTCCACATGGGCGGCTGGGCGACGCCGCTCGGCTACTGGTCGGCAGGCGGAACGGCGGTCGTCATGCGGCGCGCCGATCCCGCAGCCATGCTGCGCGCCGTCGAGCGCGAGCGCGTCACCTACCTCTACGCGGTGCCGACGGTCTACGAGTCGATGCTCGCCCGGCCCGACTTCGCGAGCCACGACTTCTCGTCGCTTCACCTCCTCGGCGGCGGGACCGCGTACATGCCGCGCGAGCAGATCGACCGGATCACGAAGTCGTTCGGCGTCGACGCGATGCTGATCCTCTACGGGCAGACCGAAGCGGGGCCGGTGACGTGCCTCCGCTCGTACCAGCTCGCCGCGAAGGCGGGCTCCGTCGGGACGCCCGTGAACCACGTCGACGTGCGGCTCGTCGACGACGCCGGGAACGAGGTCCCCGACGGCACCCCCGGCGAGATCGTCGTGAAGAGCGATCTCACGATGCTCGGCTACTGGAAGATGCCCGAGGCGACCGCGGCCGCGTACGAGGGCGGCTGGCTCCACACGGGCGACCTCGCCGTGCGCGACGACGATGGCTTCCTCCACATCGCGGGCCGCAGCAAGGAGATGATCAAGAGCGGCGGCGAGAACATCTTCCCGGCGGAGATCGAGCAGCTCCTGCGCACGCATCCCGGCGTCGGCGAGTGCGCGGTCCTCGGCGTCCCCGACGACCACTGGGGCGAGTCCGTGCTCGTGGTGATCGTGCCGCGCGCGGAAGCGCGCCTCGGCGAGGCGGACATCGTGCAGTGGGTTCGCGAGCGCGTCGCCGGGTACAAGAAGCCGCGTCACGTCCGCTTCGTCGAAGAGCTCCCCCGGACGGCTTCGACGCGCCAGGTCCAGAAGACGATGCTGCGAGAGCGGTTCCTCGCCGGCTGGTGAACCGGATCCCCCGAGCTACCCGTGCCCCGACGCTACCGTCTCCATCTCGCCCGGCAGCACCCGATGCGCTTCCGGCTCTCGCTCGCCGCGCTGACCCTTCCGGCGGTGGGGCTCCTCGTGCTGCTGCAGGCGGCGCCACTGCAGAGCCCGCTCTCGGAGTCGGAAGCGTCCCTCGCGATCGCCGTTCGCTATCCCGCGCGTGAGCTCGCACGGAGCCACGAAGGCGGCGCCGGCGCCACCGCGACGGCGCTGATGTCGGTTGGACCTTCCCTCCTCGGGACGAGCGAGTCTCGCTTGCGTGCCGCGGGCGTCCTCGCGGGATGTCTCTCGCTCGGGCTCGTCGTCCGGCTCGGCGAGCGGCTCTTCTCGACCGCGACCGGCGTGCTGGCGGCGGTGATCCTCCTGTCCACCGCGACGGGCCGGACTCTCCTCGGGACGGAGTTCACCGTCGAGCCCTTCTTCGTCGTCGCGATGCTCGCAGCCGTCGGTGGAATTCGAAACCTCGCGCGCGACCGGCGAAGCGCGATCCGGAGCGGGATCGCGGGCGGGACGGCGATCGCCCTCGTCGGCGCGAGCGCTCTGTGGATTCCCGCGATGACGCTCGTCTGGCTCCGCCGGCTGTACGGGCTCACGCTTCGCAGCTTCGGCGTCGTCGTCTCGACGACGGCGGCGACGGCGGCCGCTCTCGCGGCAGTGTCGGCCGCGGTACTCGGCGTGTCGTTCGAGGGCGTCGTGCCGATGGTCGCGACGACCGCGCTGTCGAAGGAAGCTCTGCTTTCCGGCGGAATCGAGCTCCTCCCCGTCCTGCCGCCCGTTCTCCTCGGACTGTGGAGCGCACCCGCGCAGCAGCGAGCGCAGGGCTCGCCTCGCTTCCTTTCGATGTGGCTCGCTTTCGCGGCGGCGACGGCCTGGTGGACGGGCGCCGTCGCGGCGCTCTGGATCGCGGTCTGCATGTGGGCCGCCGTGTTCGCGACGTGGGCGCTCGGCGGTGCGAGCCGCCGGTCGGTGCTCGCGTCGCTCGGGCTGTCCGCCCTCCTCGCGATCGGGCTCGACGCGGGCTTGCCGGAGGACGACGCATCCGAGGTGCACGACCGCTGGGCCGTCCGCGAGACGGGGAAGTTCCTCCGGCGGAACCTCGAATCCGACTCGACGATCGCCGCCGCGCCCGGCGCGCGCGGGCGACTCGCCTACTACGCGACGCGGCCGATCGAGCCGCTCGAGCGCACCGAGGTGCTCGACGGCTTCGACTACGTCGTGCTCGATCGAGCCGTGCTCGCGAGCGCGGAGAGCTCCCGATCCGACCGGCCGCCGCCGCGCGAGCTCGAGGTCGATGGGCACGCTCTCCGGGTCCTCGCCGAGTTCGGTCCGTGGGTTCTGGCGCGTGTCGGAGGGAGCGACGAAGGAGTGACGGTGCCGGCTCCGGAGAAGCCGTCAGGACCCCCTGCCGCAGGAGTCAAGTCTGCGTATTTACACGATTAATTGCCGTTCTCGGGTCTTGCCGAGATCGCCAATTGACTTGGCGGTCTCGGGTCTCTTACCGTCCCGGTCGGGCCCGCTTCCTCCCTCCGGGTCCGTTCTCGAAGCACCCATGAGAATGCTGTTGCCACCGGTTCGGGAGCGGCGCGAGATCGATCGCCTGCTCACCGAGTACTTCCGGGACCCGGAGCCCGCGTCGTTCCAGCGCGCCGTCCGCAGGATGGTCCGCTATTACCGGCTGCCTGTCCCGCGCGTCACCTGGTTCGAGTACCTCGACTGGGGAAAGAGCGGCGGACGGACGTACCAGAGCGGCGAGATCCACCTCGTCCATCCCGTCGCCTGGAAGCGCGGCCGCAAGTACAACACCGAGCGGCGCTGGATCAACACGATCTACCATGAGATGGGTCACTACGTGCTCTGGTCGGACGCCGAGCGGAAAGCCGACACCTTCGCGTGTCGCATGGTGCGGGGCCTGAACCGGCGCTCCGCGCCGCGCTCGAGCCAGCGCGAGCCGAGCCCGACCGCGAGCCAGCGCGCGGAGGGTCGGATGGGCGCGCACTCCCGTCGCGAAGGCCGCCGCGGTCGCGGCAAGAGCCGGACCACCCGGCCCGGCAGCGCACGCCGGGCGCAGACCCGTGCACAGAGCCGCGCGCAGAGCAGGGCGAAGAAACCCGAGCGGCGGCGCCGCTCGGGCCGCGCATGATCGAGCCCGATCCACCCGGCGATCCCGCCCCGGAAGGCGAGAACGCCGACAGGGCGGCGGTCGAGAATCGCTGGTGGGTCGACACGGGAAAACGCGAGGCGCGCGGCAGCGGCGCGCGCGCGACCTCGGGCGAGGGCGCACCGATCGTCGGCGATCACTTCTTCGCGGTCGGACGTGGCTTCGATCAGGACCGCGCCCGGAGCGCGCTCACCGATTCGAACCTGAACTTGATCCGCGAGGCGAACCCGAGCGAGGGGACGTGGGCGTACCTCTCGATGATCGAGGACAAGTCCCCGGAGGAGCGGATCGCGAAGGTGCGCCGCATGCTGCGGCTGCCGCGCTGGGCGCGCGGCGTCCTCGTCGACGCCGGGACCTCGATCCGCGCGATCGCGACCGGCGATCCCGTCGGCGAGCGCATCGTCGAGCTCACGCTCGGAAGCCAGTCCTCCTTCGATGCGTGGGCGAACGGCGAATGGGTGCGCGAGAAGGTCTTCCGGAGCCGCGAGCGCGCGCTCCGCGAGGGCGCCGGCCTCATCGTCCGCTACCTCCGCGCACCGCGTTGAAGGCGCGCTTTCGAGCATTCCCCCCAGCCTTGCCTGTACGGGCGGACGCGGGTACGTGACCCTCATGGCTTCGAAGGAGGAGTTCTACGACGCCGGCCTAGACCTCGCCTTCGACGAGAACTACGCCGGCGCGATCGAGCAGTACAAGGCCGCCCTCGAGATCGATCCAGGCTACGTCGACGCGCTGCACGCGCTCGCGATGGCGCACGCAGAGCAGGGCCAGCTCGACGAGGCGATCGCGATCGGGAAGCAGCTCTGCGCGGTCTCGCCCGACGACATCCTCGCGCACACGAGCCTGTCGACGTTCTACATGCGGAAGGACATGGTCCCGGAAGCCGAGGCCGAGTCCGCGAAGGCCCGCATGCTCGACTGGAAGCGCCAGCTGAAAGAGCCGAAGGAAGGTAGCAGCTAGTGAGGAGGGTTTCCGCGCGCGCAGCGCGCGGCCGAGCGCCAGCGAGCGGGGAGAGGAGGCGCAGCTTAGGCTTTGCCGCGTGGAGGAGAGGGGCGGCGCCCCTCTCGCTGAGATGGACAAACCGGACGAGTACTACGTCGAGCGCTTGATCGGGCGGATCCGCCTCCTCATCGCCACGTCGGAAGAGCTCCCGATCGAGACGAAGCTCGAGACGCAGCCGATGCTGAAGGCGCTCGAGGCGACTCTCGGCGTCCCCCCCGACGAGCAGGACCAGGAGCGGGCGCGCGCGCAGTACCAGTTCCTGCAGAATCACCTCGAGGAGGACGCGAACATCGCCGCGCTCCTCGGCGCGCTGCGGAACTTCGTCCCCTATCTGTAGTGGGGGTCCCGTCCGGAACGGCCGCGCTCGATCGCCTGTCCGAGCGCGTGCTCGACTTCATCGACCGTCACGCGGAGGCGACGCTCGACGATGGTCCGGGAGACGGCGGCGCGGAGTTCGATGCGCTGGCGCTCGAGGCCTTCCGTTTCCAGTACGAGCACTCGCCCACGTACCGCGCCTTCTGCGAGCGCCGCGGTCGCGGGCCGGATCGCGTGCGCGGCTGGCGCGAGATCCCGGCCGTGCCGACGACGGCGTTCAAGTCGCTCGATCTGGCGTGCGCACCGCCGCAGAAGACGTTCCTCACGAGCGGGACGACGCAGGGACGCGAGACGCGCGGCCGCCATCACGTGCCGCGGCTCGAGCTCTACCGCCGCTCGGCGCTCGCGCACTTCCGCCGGATGGTGCTGACGGACGGGATGCAGCCGCGGATCGTCGGCTTTCTCGGCGGCCCCGAGATCCTGCCGGACTCGTCGCTCGTGCAGATGGTCGAGTGGCTCCGCTGTGACCTCGGCGGCGAGCCCGCGTACCTGGTCGACGAGGATGGCTTCGATGCAGGCCGCGCGGCGGAGCGACTCGAAGCGCTCGCCGGAGAAGGACGGCCGCTCTGCCTGATCGGCGTCCGCGTCGTCTTCACCTCGTTCCTCGAGCACTGCCGTCGCGAGGGACGCGCGTTCTCGCTGCCGCCGGACAGCCGCGTCGTCGACACGGGCGGACCGAAGGGCGGCCGTGCGCTCTCGGACGCGGGCTTCCTCACGGCGAGCTGGCACACGCTCGGCGTCGCCGGCTACTACTGCGTCAACGAGTACGGAATGACCGAGCTCTGCTCGCAGTACTACGACGACGTGCTCGCGGAGCGCTTCGCCGGGACGAATCGCAAGCGACGGAAGGCGGGGCCCGCGTGGTTGCGCGCGCGCGCCGTCGATCCGACGACGCTCGAGCCCGTGCCGGACGGCGAGCCCGGCATCCTCTGCCACGTCGACCTCGCGAACGCGCTCTCCGTCGTCGCGGTGCAGACCGAGGACGTCGGCGTGATGGAGGGACGGCGCTTCCGGCTCCTCGGACGGGCCGCGGGAGCGGAGCCGCGCGGCTGCGCCCTGGCACTCGCCGACCTCCTCGCGGGACGCCCGTGACCCCGAACGACCGCGCCGAAGCGCTGGCGCCGGAGCAGGTCGCGGACCTCCTCGAGCGCCTCGCAGCCGCTCGGAGCGCGCTCGCCGCGTGGCCGCTGGGGGAGCGTGCCCTGGCGCTCGGCCGGGTCGCCGACCTCTGGCTCGGAGACGAGGCCCGGCTCGCGGCGGCGGCCGAGGCGATCGCGGCGGAGACCGGCTACGCGCCGCCGATGGTCGCGGAGCTGCTCGAAGCGACCCTCCGGCAGTGGCGCGCGAAGCCCCTTCGGGAGCTGATCGACGTCGCGCTCGCCGATCCGCATTCGATCGCGACTCCTCCGGACCTCGTCGTCGCGGTGCTCGCCCAGAACACGCCGGGACTCGCGATCGCACCGACGTTCACCGCTCTTGCGCTCGGATCCGCCGTGCTCCTCAAATGCTCGCACGGCGAGGCGCGGTTCGCGCCGCTCCTCGTGCGATCGCTGCGCGAGGTCGACGCGACGCTCGGCGGCGCCGCCGCCGCGCGGCTCTGGCGCGGCGGCGACGCGCTCGAGGCGGAGGTCTTCGCGGCCGCTTCGCGGGTCGTCGTGTACGGGCCGGACGCCGCGATCGAGCGCGCCCGCGTCCGCGCCGGCGAGCGCGTGATCGCGTGCGGTCCGCGCGTCAGCGCGGCGGTCGTCGCTTCTCTCCCGAACGTCGATGCGCTCGCGCGCGCGCTCGCTCGCGACGTCGCCTTTCTCGATCAGCGCGGGTGCCTCTCGCCACAGGTCGTGCTCGTCTCGAGCACGATCGATTGCGATCGGCTCGCGCGTGCTCTCGCGGAGGCGCTCGAGCGGCTCGAGCGCGAATGGCCGCGACGCTCTCTCTCGCTGGTCGCCTCCGGTGCGTTCCGGCGCGCGGTCGACGAGGCCGAAGCTCGCGTCCTCGCCGGCGAGGCACGCGCGCTGCACGGCGGCGTCGGCCGGCCGTGGGCCGTCGTCGTCGAGGAGCAGGAGGATCTACTGCCCTCGCCTCTCGATCGCTTCGTGCGGCTGCACCCGTTTCGCGGACCGGACGGGCTCTCGCGCGCGCTGGCTCCGCTCCGTGGGCGGCTCGAATGCATCGGGCTCGCGGCCGATCCGGGAGAGCGCGCGGCGCTCGCCGAAGCGTGTCGCGCGGCGGGTGCGAGCCGGATCTGCGGGATCGGCGCGATGCAGGATCCGCCGGCGGACTGGCACGCAGGCGCGCGCCGGCCGGTCTCGGAGTACCTCTCGTGGAGCACCGAGGAAGGCGCTCGCACGGACGCTGAGACCGCTTCCGCGAAGGGCGCCAAGGGCGAGCGCTTTCTCCGCTTCGTCCGCTTCGTCGCTCAGACGTCCGCAACGCCGCGCGGAATCGAGGTCGTCCGTGCACGCGGCTCGTGGGTCGAAGCCGCGGACGGACGCCGCTACCTCGACCTCCTCGCGGGAATCGGCGTCGCGGCGATCGGCCACGCGCATCCGCGCGTCGCCGCGGCCGTCGCGGCGCAAGCCACTCGTTTCACGCACGTGATGGTCTACGGCGAGGACGTGCTCGCGCCGCAGGTCGATCTCGCCGAGCGACTCGCGTCGCTCCTGCCGCCTTCGCTGCAGACGACCTACTTCACGAACAGCGGCGCGGAGGCGATCGAGGGAGCGCTGAAGCTCGTCCGAAAGGCGACCGGACGCGCACGCGTCGTCGCGTTCGAGGGCGCGTACCACGGCGACACCACCGGGGCGCTCGCGCTCGGCGGCAATCCGTTCTACCGCGAGCCGTACCGCCCGCTCGTCGAGCCGGTCGAGCATCTTCCGTGGGACGACGCCGCCGCTCTCGATCGCATCGACGCGAGCACCGCCGCCGTCTTCGTCGAGCCGGTGCAGGCGGAGGGTGGCGTCCGCGTGCCGTCACCCGAGTTCTTGCCTCGACTGCGCCGGCGCTGCTCCGAGGTCGGAGCGCTCCTGGTCTTCGACGAGGTCGTGACGGGTCTCGGCCGGACGGGACGTTGGTTCGGGTTCGAGCACTGGCCCGCGGCGATGCCCGACGTGCTCGTGCTCGCGAAGCCACTCGGTGGCGGTCTGCCGCTCGGCGCGTTCGTATCGTCGCACGAGATCCTCCGCGTTCTCGCGGACGATCCGCCGCTCGGACACGTGACGACGTTCGGCGGCAACCCGGTCGCGTGCGCCGCGGGGCTCGCTTCGCTCGGCGTGCTCGCGGAGGAAGACCTGCCGGCGCGCGCTGCGCGCGTCGGCGAGCGCTTTCGTGCCGGGATCGCGCGACTCGCCGGACGCGGCAGGCTCGTCGCGGTGCGTGGCATCGGGCTCCTTCTCGGGCTCGAATTCGACGAAGCGGAGGCGACCGCCGCGTTCGTCGCCGCGTGTCGCGAGCGCGGCGTGCTGCTCGGCTGGACGCTGCACCACGATCGCGTCGTCCGCCTGGCGCCGCCGCTGACGATCGCCGAGGACGAGATCGAGCTCGCTCTCGCGGTGTTCGCGGAAGCGCTCGGGTAGGTACGGACGCTCGCTTGCCCGCGGCCCTTCCGGATGGTCCTGTTCCCGGGATGAGCTCACACAGATTCGAAGATCGTGTCGCCCTCGTGACGGGAGCGGGCTCCGGCCTCGGCCACGCCACGGCCCTCCGGCTCGCGAGCGAGGGCGCGCGCATCGCCTGTCTCGACCTCGCCGCAGAGGCCGCCGAATCGACCGCCGCCGAGATCCGCTCCGCCGGGGGGACGGCGCACGCGGTCCGCGTCGACGTCGCGGACCCGGCTTCGGCGCGCGCCGGCGTCGCGGCCGCGGCGAAGGAGCTCGGGCGGCCGCAGGTCCTCGTCAACTGCGCTGGCGTCGGCTGCTTCGCGAACAGCCACGAGCAGCCGTTCGAGGAGTGGCAGCGGATCATCGCCGTCAATCTCAGCGGGACGTTCGCGATGTGCCAGGCGGCGCTGCCGCACCTCCTCGACGGCGGCGGATGCATCGTCAACATCGCGTCCAACGCGGGGCTGCAGGGAATCGCGTACAGCGCGGCGTACTGCGCTTCGAAGGGCGGCGTCGTGCAGCTCACGCGCGCGCTCGCGGACGAGTACCTGAAGCGCGGCGTTCGCGTGAACGCGGTCGCGCCGGGCGGCATCGAGACGCCGATGCAGAAGGGCTTCCGCATCCCGAAGGACGCCGACGGCGCAAAGCTGATCAAGATCACGTCGCCGCTCGGCAACAGCAAGCCGGAGGAGATCGCCGCGCTGATCGCGTTCATCGCCTCGGACGAGGGACGCTACATGACCGGCGCCATCGTCTCGATCGACGGCGGCGTTACCATTTGAGCGGACCTGCGACGGATCGCTCTTCGCGATCCGGGGCATCCCGCCGCGCCAGGCCGAGCTCGCAGACAAGGCCGATGTCTCTCAGCCGATGGTCGCGAAACTCGAGAACCCCGACATTGACATTCGGATCGGAACGCTCGAGAAAGTCGCGGAAGCGCTCGGCCTCGTGGTCGACGTCAGGCTCGAGAAGCCGAAGCGTGACGGGGCGAAGAAAGCAGCATAGCGGAACGATTCGCTTCCACGAGGGTGGGATCGCGATGGGCGGCGGACCCGCTTGACTCCCCGGAGACCGTCCGCTCACTTTCGAGCATGGCTCGCTCGACGAAGCTGACGGTGATCCGGCCCGGACTCGCTCTGGTGCTCGGCGGCGATCGCCTGGTCGAGGTGCCCGAAGAGATCGCGAAGCGCTTCCGCGAGGGCGACGCGCTTCTCGCCGTCGAGGCGACGAGCGAGATCCTGCACGTCCCCGCGGCCGAGCGGCGCATCGCCGCGGAAGCGGTGTCGCGCGCCGAAGCGGCGTTCCGCCGCATGGGTAGCGTGTCCGACGCGCAGATCTCGCGCTTCTACGAAGCCTTCGCGGCGCGCCTCGAGGACGACGCGATCTGGGCGGAAGTCGTTCGGATCAACGAGCAGGACGTCGCCGAAGCCAGCGCCCGCGGCCGCTCGACGACGCGCCTCGTCGCCGACGAGAAGCTCCGCCACGGCATGATCGAAGGCCTGCGCGGCTGGATCGGCGCGGCTTCGCGCCGCGGCGCCGTCGTCGAGACGATCGAGCACGACGGCTGGAAGATCGACCTCGTCGGCGCCGAGCTCGGCATCGTCGCGTTCGTCTTCGAGGGGCGCCCGAACGTCCTCGCGGACGCGACGGGCGTGCTCCGCGGCGGAAACACCGTCGTCTTCCGGATCGGACGCGACGCGCTCCGCACCGCCCGAGCAGTGATGGAGCGTGCGCTCGAGCCGGCCCTCGTCGAGGCGGGGCTGCCCGAGGGCGCCGTCTGCCTCATCGACAGCCCGGAGCACGCCGCCGGCTGGGCGCTCTTCTCCGATTCCCGCCTCGCTCTCGCCGTCGCCCGCGGCTCGGGTCCCGCGGTCGCGACGCTCGGCGCGCTCGCACGTCGAGCCGGCGTTCCGGCGAGCCTGCACGGCACCGGTGGAGCCTGGATCGTCGCGAGCGCCTCCGCCGATCGCGACGTGTTCGCGGCCGCGGTCGAGTCGTCCCTCGACCGGAAGGTCTGCAACACGCTGAACGTCTGCTGCATCGTGCGCGAGCGCGCAAAGGAGCTCGTGCCGCTCCTCCTCGACGGCTTGCGCCGCGCGGGCGACCGCCGCGGGCAGAGCTGGAAGCTGCACGTCGCGAAGGGCAGCGAGGACGCCGTCCCGGCCGAGCTCTTCGAGCGGGAAATCCGCGTCCGCCGCGCAGAGGGCGACGTCGTCGAACGTCAAGCAGAGCTCCTTTCCGAGGTCGAGCTCGGCCGCGAGTGGGAGTGGGAGGAGACGCCCGAGGTCTCGCTCCGCATCGTCGACGACGTCGAGCAAGCCGTCGCCCTCTTCAACCGCTACAGCCCGCAGTTCATCGCGAGCCTGATCGGCACCGACGCCGCGGAGCAGGAGCGCTTCTACCAGGCGGTCAACGCGCCCTTCGTCGGCAACGGCTTCACGCGCTGGGTCGACGGGCAGTACGCGCTGCTCCGGCCCGAGCTCGGCCTCTCGAACTGGCAGGGCGGCCGTCTCCTCGGGCGCGGCGGCGTCCTCTCGGGAGACAGCGTCTACACGATCCGCGGCCGCGTCACGCAGACGGACCCGAACGTCCGGCGCTAGCCTGCATTTCTCACCAGATCCCTACTGCGGCGGCCGATAGCACCGAATCTTCGCGAGCTTCTCCCTCCGGGCTCCTCGACGTACTGTTCAAGTACGCCTGCGTCGCCCTCCGGTCCGAGGCTCGCGAATCTTCCGCACTCTCGACCGCCTCGCGACGTGATCTGGTGAGAAATGCAGGCTAGCCGCGCCGCCTCGTGCCAGTCTCGGGCAGCCCTGACCGATCATGGCCGCCGCGATCGGGATCGCCGTCGGCGTCGGCGACTACGATCTCGCTCTCGTCGCCGCGCAAGCGGTCCGAAGGGGACGGTGAAGGTTCGCGTCAGGCGCCGGTCGTCGGTGGGGCTTCGCCGGCGCGGCGGAGAAGCTCGGCCTCGATGAAACGGTCCAGATCGCCGTCGAGCACCGCGTCCGTGTTGCCGGCCTCGACCCCGGTCCGGTGGTCCTTCACCATCCGGTAGGGCTGCAGCACGTAGGAGCGGATCTGGCTGCCGAAGTCGATGTCGCGCTTCGCACCGACGATCTTCTCCTTCTGCTCGCGCTGCTTCTGGAGCTCGAGCTCGTAGAGGCGGGAGCGCAGGATCTTCATCGCCATCGCGCGATTCTTGTGCTGCGAGCGCTCGTTCTGGCACGCGACGACGATTCCCGACGGCAAGTGCGTCAAGCGCACGGCGGAGTCCGTCTTGTTGACGTGCTGCCCGCCCGCGCCGGACGAGCGGTACGTGTCGACGCGAAGGTCCTCGTCGCGGATCTCGATCTCGATGTCCTCCTCGATCTCCGGCGTGACGAGCACGGCCGCGAACGAGGTGTGGCGCCGCGCGTTCGCGTCGAACGGCGAGATGCGCACGAGGCGGTGGATGCCGGCCTCGGCGCGGAGGTAGCCGTACGCGTACTCGCCTTCGACCGTGAAGATCGCGTTCTTGATGCCCGCGCCTTCACCCGGGCTCTGGTCGAGCATCTCCGTCTTGAAGCCGCGGCGTTCCGCCCAGCGGAGGATCATGCGGAGAAGCATCTCCGCCCAGTCCTGCGCTTCGAGTCCGCCGGCGCCGGGATGCACGGTGACGATCGCGTTCGCCAGGTCGTGCTCGCCGCCGAGCATCCGCTGGAATTCGAGCGCACGCACGCGCTCCTCGACGCCGCCGAGGTGGCGCTCCGCCTCGGCGAGCGCTTCCGCTTCGTCGCCCTCCGCGGCCATCTCGAGGAAGACGCCGATCTCCTCGAGACCCTGCTCGAGCTTGCGGTACGATTCGAGACGGCCCGTGACGATCGCGCGCTCTCGCAGGACGGTCTGCGCTCGGTCCTGGTTGTTCCAGAGGTCCTCGCTCGAGGCCTGTGCGTCGAGCTCCGCGGAGCGCTTTACGAGCGCCGGGACGTCAAAGATACCTCCCGAGAGCGGCGACCCGCTCTTCGAGCTTGCTCAGACGTTCCCTTCCCTCGGAGAGCAGCATCGCGATCCTCGTCCCCTCCGCCGCGACGGCGCGGCGTCCTGCTCGTAGGTAACGACCCGCCCGCGGAAGACGCAAGCGCGCAGGAGCCCGCGGTTGCCCGCTCCGGAGCGCGCGGCTACCGTGCCGCGCGATGGCCGAGCTGCTGCGCACGGGCGCCGTCTTCATCCACGTCCCGAAGTGCGGCGGCAACTGGGTGCGCGAAGCGCTGCGCGACCTCGGCCTCTGGCGCTGCCGGATCGGCTTCAAGCACTCGACCCCGGAGCGCATCGCCGACGTGTGGCAGTTCCACCGCGCGCAGTTCCTCCGCCACATCCCGACGCGGCCCGACGTGACGCCGGGAAAGCTCCGTCGCGCTTTCAAGTTCTGCTTCGTCCGGAATCCGATCGGCTGGTACGAGTCGTGGTGGAAATTCATGGCCGGCGACTGGCATCCGTGGGAAGTCGGACGCTGGCATCCGCAGCGGCCGATCGACGAATGCGGCGACGACGACTTCGACCGCTTCATCGAGAACGTGCTGCGTGCCCGCCCGGGCTACGTGAGCGAGATGTACGGCTGGTACGCGGACGGCTCCGATTTCGTCGGCCGCTGCGAGACGCTCGCGGCCGACCTCGTCGAAGCGCTCCGGCGCTCGGGAACCGTCGTCGATCCCGCGCGGCTCGAGCGACTCGAGCGACTCGCGCCGACGAACCTGAGCCCGTCGCGGCGTGGCACGCCGCGCTGGAACCCGGAGCTCCTTCGTCGCGTCGCCTTCGCCGAGTCCGCCGCGATACGGAGATTCGGCTACGTCGCCGAAGTCGAGCGCGCGTACGGCGTCTCGATCGGAGCCGCCTCCGCGTCCGCCGGCCCGAGCGCCGCCGGCACCGCGGGCGGATCCGCGTAGCCCGGCAGAGCCACGCGGAAGGACGAGCCCAGCCCGGGCGTGCTGTCGACCTCGATCCGACCGCCGAGACGACGCGCGACGGCCGACCGTTCAGGAAGGATCGGGTCGCGTGTACCACCACGCCCAGACGATCAGCACGAGCTGGAACGGGAGCCGCACCCAGTTCAGCGCTCCGGCGCCTTCGCTCGCGCCGCCGATCGGCACGTTGTAGAGCGCGATGTGCAGGTTCGCCGGGAAGATCGCGATCAGGAGCAGGATGATGCCCCAGGCCGCGAGACGCCGCCACGCCGGCACGAGCACCGCGAGCCCGAGGACGATCTCGGCCACGCCCGACAGGTAGACGAGCTCGAGATGCCACGGCAGATACGGTGGCATCATCGGCATGTACAAGCCGGGATTCACGAAATGCATCACGCCCGCGAACACGTAGAACACGGACATGATCCAGAGCAGGATCCTTTTCGGGCGGCTCATCGCGAGCCTCTTCGCACGATGCGGCCGGGGCTGTCCATCGATCGCGAAAGGGCGCCACGCGCTCGGAGAGCGCTTCCGTGACGACCCGCTCGCCGGCGGTCGGCATCCTCGCGAACCCGCGCGCCGGTAGCGACGTCCGCAGGCTCGCGGCGCGCGCGGGATCGTCGACCCTCGAAGGGAAGCGCAGCCAGGTGACGCGCGCCGCCGTCGGCGCGTGCGCGGCGGGCGTGCGGCGCATCGTGATCGTGCGGGAGCCGCTCCGCGTCGCGGTCGGCGCGCTCGAGAGCCTCGCGATCGACATCGACGTCGAGGTGGTCGACATCGGCGCACGGCTCGACGCGAAGGACACGGAGCGCGCCGCCGAGGCGATGCGCGCGGCCGGCTGTGGAGCGCTCGTCGTCCTCGGAGGAGACGGGACGAACCGAGCGCTCGCGCGTGCCTGGCCGGAGGCCTGCGTCGTCCCCGTCTCGACCGGGACGAACAACGTCTTCCCGCGCATGCTCGAGCCCACGATCGCCGGCGCCGCCGCCGGGCTGATCGCGTCTGGCCGGCTTCCGACGGAAGACCTCGCTCGGCCCGTCAAGCAAGTCCGCGTCGCGCTCCCGGACGGCAGCCAGGACCTGGCGCTCGTCGACGTCGGGCTCCTCGCGGACGATGCGGTCGGGAACCTGATGCCGGTCGAGCCCGCGAAGATCCGCTCGGTCGTGCTCGCCCGAGCGGAGCCCGCTTCCGTCGGGCTTTCGCCGATCGGCGGTCTCCTCGAGCCGGCGGGCGAAAAAGACGACTTCGGCGTCCTCGTCGCGTGCACGGCGCACGCGGACGGAGGACGGCCGCTTCTCGTGCCCGTCTCTCCCGGGCTCTATCGCACGGTGCACGTCGCGAGCGCACGGCGCGTCGCGCTCGGCGAGGAGATCGTGCTCCGAGGTCCCGGCGTACTCGCCTTCGACGGCGACCGCGACCACGCTCTGCGCGCCGGCGAGCACGCCGTCGCGCGCGTCGTCCGCGGCGGACCGCGCGTCATCGACGTCGAGCGAACCCTCGCCGCCGCGGCCGCGAGCGGTCTCTACCTCGACCGCGGACCCTTCCGCGACGGCCACGGCCTCCTGCCCGACTGCTGCTGAAGTCGGAGCTCGTTCCTCAATTGAGGTGGTAGGCGCGCGCCGTCCAGAGCGCGTTCCAGGCCGCAACGGTCGCGCCGACGAGCGCGAGGTAGAGGAGCGGGTTCAGCACGTTGACGCCGCGCGCGAGGTCGAACCCGCTCAGCAGGACGATGGGCTCCTCGACGATCCGCACCGCGATCAGGATCCACGCCACGCCGATCGCCCGGCTGCCGGAGTTGTGCCGTTGCAGCGCGCCGCTGAGGAAGGCGACGAGCGGCACCCAGAGGACGAGCCACGAAGCCCAATCGAAGAGACGCGCGAGCGTCTCCGCGGTCACGATCGAGCTCGGGAGATTCAGCTCGCCGGTCTCGAGCGCGAGGGTCAGGCTCTCCTGCGCGAACGGATCCGAGAGCAGCGCCGCGACGCCGGTCGCGAGGAACAGGATCGCGACGATCTGGAGCCCGATTCCGAGGAGGATCGCGCCGCGCACGCCGACGGCGTTCTTCCGCTGCTGCTCGTCGGCGGCTCGCAGCTCCAGACGGCGGAGCGAGCGGAAGAGCCAGACGTAATAGTACGCCGAGAGCGTCAAGGCCGTGAGCACGACGACCTTCGCGACCCCGGTCTCCTCCTCGTCCGTGCTCCATGTCTCCGCCGCCGCCACGTCCCCTCGATGGTGCCCCGTCCGCCGGGCAGAAGCGACCCGCGGGAAACACGGGCAAGGCGGCGGATGCGGCACCCGAGCGGGGAAACTGATAGCAGGAGCCGCGGAGGGAGTGCCCATGCTTCTGCGAGAGCCGTCGAAAGCGGCGTTCGATCCGGAGTCCGTCGACCCCGAGACGCGTCAGGTCAACGAGCTGGTGGAGGCCGCCCTCGCGGCGGTGGCGCCGATCACGACGCAGCAGCCGGCGGAGATCCGCGCCGCGCGGGAGGAAGGCCGCGGGCCGTTCCCTCCGCTCGTGCTCTCGCCCGAGGCGGAGAAGCGGACGATCCCCGGGCCGGGCGGCGAGATCGGCCTTCGCATCTTCCGACGTCCCGCTGCACGGGCGGTCTACTTCCACATCCACGGCGGCGGCTGGACGCTCGGCCGCGCGCACCATCAGGATCCGCTCCTCGTGGAGCTCGCGGACGCGGTGCCGGCTGCCGTCGTGAGCGTCGACTACAGGCTCGCGCCGGAGCATCCGTATCCCGCCGGACCGGACGATTGCGAAGCCGCGGCGCTCTGGCTCGTCGAGAACGCGAAGCGCGAGCTCGGCACGGATCGGCTCCTGATCGGCGGCGAGTCCGCCGGCGCGCACCTTTCGGTGGTGACTCTGCTTCGCTTGCGCGATCGGCACGGCTACCGCGGCTTCGCGGCCGCGAACCTGATCTACGGCTGCTACGACCTCCAGCTCACGCCGTCGGTGCGGCGCTGGGGCGAGCGCAACCTCATCCTGAGCACGCCGATCGTCGAGTGGTTCGCGAATCAGTTCGTGCCGCTCGAGCGCCGCGGAGATCCGGACGTGTCGCCGCTGCACGCGGATCTGCGCGGGCTGCCCCCGGCCCTCTTCACCGTCGGCACGCTCGATCCGCTTCTCGACGACAGCCTCTTCATGCACGCGCGCTGGCTCGCCGCCGGAAACGAAGCGGAGCTCGCGATCTCACCGGACTCGATCCACGCCTTCAACGGGTTCCCGCACCGCGCCGCGAGCGAGGCGAACGAGAACGCGCACGCATTCTTGCGTGCCCGGCTCGGATCGCCGGGGCAGTCGCGCGGGTAGCGGAATCCTCGCCCGATCGCGACGTGTCGCCGCTGCTTCTGAGCCTCGTGCACCAAAGACATGTCAGGCGGATTCGTTGCTCGGCGCCGCCGGCGGGATGATCCGGGCACGGAAGCGGTCGATCTCAGTATTCGCACGGCGGCTCGAGCGGGCCGAGCGACGCGAGCACCTCGCGCGTGCGCGCGTACATGCGCCGCGCTTCCGCGGGAGAGCGCTCGTGATCGTAACCCAGAAGGTGAAGGATGCCGTGCACCAGAAGCTCGGTGATCTCGCGATCGAGCGAATGGCCGCGCTTCTCGGCTTGCCGCTTCGCGGTCGGGATCGAGAGGACGACGTCTCCGAGCAACGTCGAGTCGTGCTGCGCTTCGCCCTCGCGCTGCGCGAACGCGAGCACGTCGGTCGGCCGATCCTTGCCGCGCCACTGCGCGTTCAGCGCCTGCATCGTGGAGTCGTCGACGAGCGCCACCGAGAGCGTGCTCGGCGCCTCGCCGAGAAAGCGCAGGCTCGCACGCGCGACGCGGCGGACGAGCGGCGCGTGGCGCCCGAGGCCGCGCGCCGCGGCGACGTCGACGGAGATCCGCCCGGCCGCGCTCAGGGGAGCCGCTCGTAGGCCGTGATGATCGCCTGGACGAGCCGATGACGGACGACGTCGCGCTCGGTGAAGGTGACGAACTGGATCCCGGGGACGTTCTTCAGGATCTGCCGCGCCTCGACGAGGCCCGACTCGCGGCCCGCCGGAAGGTCGATCTGCGTGATGTCCCCCGTGATCACGGCCTGCGAGCCGAAGCCGAGGCGCGTCAAGAACATCTTCATCTGCTCGCGCGTCGTGTTCTGCGCTTCGTCGAGGATCACGAACGAGTCGTTCAAGGTGCGCCCGCGCATGAACGCGAGCGGCGCTACTTCGATCGTGCCGCGCTCCATGTAGCGACGTGCGCGATCCGCATCCACCATGTCGTTCAGCGCGTCGTAGAGCGGGCGGAGGTACGGGTTCACCTTCTCCGCGAGGTCGCCCGGCAGGAAGCCGAGCCGCTCGCCGGCCTCGACCGCGGGACGCGTCAAGACGATCCGCGCCACCTCGTCGCGCGTCAGCGCCGCGACCGCCATCGCCATCGCGAGGTAGGTCTTGCCCGTTCCTGCGGGGCCGATGCCGAAGACGATGTCGTGCTTCCGGATCGAGTCGATGTAGTGCTTCTGCGCGACCGACTTCGGCGCGATCGTCCGCTTGTGCGCGGAGAGAAAGACCGTGTCGAGGAAGATCTCGCGCAGGCGCGCCTTGCGGTCGCCGGAGAGGATCCGGACCGCGTACTCGACGTCCGAGGGATAGAGCGGATAGCCCTCGCGCAGGAGGTCGACGAGCTGACGGACGACGCGCGTCGCGAGCTCCGCCTGCACGTCGTCGCCGCGCACCTCGATGCGCGTGTCGTGCGCGACGAGATCGGCGCCGGTCTCCGTCGAGATGATCTTCAGGTGCTCGTCGTGACTCCCGAGGAGGCTCGTCATCACGGCGGGGTCGCCGACCTCGACGACGTTCGGCCGCTCCGCCGCGGCCACGGCCGCTGCCGCGCCCTCCGGCGCGGCTTCGGGTGCCGGCGCGTCCTTCCTCATCCGCCGATCAGCGCGTAGACGCGCTCGAGCGCCTCGTCGAGGCGCGCCGGGTCCTTGCCGCCCGCCTGCGCGAAGTCGGGCCGGCCCCCGCCGCCTCCGCCGACGATCGGAGCGATCTCCTTCAGCAAGGCGCCGGCGTTCGCCTTCCCCTTGCCCGCGATGTCCTTCGTCACGGCGGCGAGGAGCAGCACCTTCTGCCCATCCGTACCGCCGAGCACGACCACGCCCGACTTCAGGCGATCGCGCAGCTTGTCAGCCACCTCGCGCAGGACCTTCGGGTCGACCTGGTCGACGCGGCGTGCGACGACCTTCGTGCCGCCGATCTCGCGGACGCCGTCGAGCAGGTCCTCGGAAGCGCCGGAAGCGAGCTTCGCCTGTGTTTCGGAAAGACGGCGCTCGAGATCCTTCTGTGCGGCGAGGAGCTTCTCGAGGCGTTCGGCGACGTCGCCCTCGCCGCTCTTGAGAAGGCCCTGGACCTCGCGGAGCTCGCGCTCGCGCTCGCGCACCGCGGTGAGGGCTCCCTCTCCCGTCAACGCCTCGACGCGGCGTACGCCCGCGCCGACCGCAGACTCGCCACGCAGCTTGAAGAGGCCGATGTCGCCCGTCCGCGCGACGTGCGTACCGCCGCACAGCTCGACCGACACGTCGCCCATGCGGAGCACGCGCACCCGGTCGCCGTACTTGTCACCGAAGAAGGCGAGCGCGCCGGCCGCGATCGCGTCGTCGTACGACATCTCCTCGTTCGAGACATCGAGGTTCGCGCGGATGTGGCGGTTCACCTCGTCCTCGATCGCGAGGAGGTCCGCTTCGCCGAGCCGCGCGTCGTGCGTGAAGTCGAAGCGGAAGCGCTCCGGCGAGACGAGCGAGCCCGCCTGGTGGACCTGGGGTCCGAGGCGGCTCCGCAGGGCCGCGTGCAGGAGGTGCGTCGCGGAGTGGTTCAGGCGGATCGCCTCGCGCCGGACGGGATCGATCGAGAGCCGTGCCAGCCCGCCGCGCGGAATCGCACCGCGCACGACGCGGCCGCGATGCACGATCAGGTCGGGACGCGGCTTCAGCGTGTCCTCGATCTCGACGCGCGAGCCGTCCGCGAGCTCGATCACGCCGCGGTCGCCGACCTGGCCGCCCGACTCGCCGTAGAACGGAGTCTCCTCCGTCACGACTTCGATCGGCTCGCCCTCGCGGACCTCCTCGCGGTCTTCGCCGTCGCTCGCGACGCCGACGATCCGCGACTCGAGGTTCTCGACGCGGTCGCCCGCGAAGCGCGAGCGCACGCCCGCGAAGCCGCCGCCGCGCGCCGTGCTGAACCGCGCGCCCTCGCGGCCGCGCTCGCGCTGCTTGCCCATCGCCTCCTCGAAGCCGGCGCGGTCGACGACGAGGCCGCGGTCGCGGAGGATGTCCTCCGTCAAGTCGAGCGGGAAGCCGTAGGTGTCGTACAGCTTGAACGCGACGTCGCCGGAAAGCGTCGCGCCGGGCTTGCCGCCGAGCTTCCCGACCTCGTCCTCGAGGAGGCCGAGGCCCTTCTCGAGCGTGTCCGCGAAGCGCTCCTCCTCGCCGGTGACGGTGCTGCGGATCCGCGCCCGCGACTCGACGAGCTCCGGGTAGGCCGGGCCGAGGACCTCGATCGTGCGGTCGGTGACGGCGCCGAGGAACGGCTCCTCGAGCCCGAGCACGCGGCCCTGGCGCGCGGCTCGGCGCAGCAGGCGGCGCAGCACGTAGCCGCGGCCGTCGTTCGAGGGGAGGATGCCGTCCGCGATCATCACCGCGACGGCGCGCGCGTGGTCCGCGATCACGCGGAACGCGACGTCGTCGGCGCTCATGCCGCCGGCATAGCGGCGGCGTGCGAGCTCCTCGGTCGTGCCGATCAGAGGCCGCAGCAGGTCGCAATCGTAGTTCCCGTTCACGCCCTGGAGGAGCGCCGTGACGCGCTCGAGCCCCATGCCCGTGTCGACGTGCTTCTTCGGCAGGTCCGTCTTCGAGCCGTCCGGCTTGCGGTTGTTCTGGATGAAGACGAGGTTCCAGATCTCCATGTAGCGGGCGCAGCCGCTGTTGACGCCGCACATGTGGCCGGGCGGCAGGTCGCACATGTCCGGACCGCGGTCGAAGTGGATCTCGGAGCACGGACCGCACGGGCCGGTCTCGCCCATCTCCCAGAAGTTGTCCTTGTCGCCGAAGCGGAGCACGCGCTCGGCCGGAAGGTCGGTCACGCGCGGCCAGAGCGAAGCAGCCTCGTCGTCCGTCGTGTAGACCGTCGCGTAGAGGACGTCCTTCGGCAGCTTCCAGACGCGCGTCAGGAGGTCCCACGCCCACTCGATCGCCTCGGCCTTGTAATAGTCGCCGAAGGACCAGTTGCCGAGCATCTCGAAGAACGTCTGGTGGTAGACGTCGCGTCCGACGTCGTCGAGATCGTTGTGCTTGCCCGAGATGCGGAGGCACTTCTGCGCATCTGCGATGCGAGGTGCGCTCGGGCTCTCCGTCCCGAGGAAGACGTTCTTGAAGGGCACCATCCCCGCGTTCATGAACAGCAGGGAGGGGTCGTTCTCGGGAACGATGCGCGCGCTGGGGACGATCTTGTGCTCCCGCTCGTGGAAGAATTCCAGGAAGCTCTGACGGATTTCGGTGCCGGTCATGTCCGGAAAACGCTAGCAAAGGCCCCGGAACGATTCGACGGACCGCAACCCGGAGGCGCCACGACTGTTGCAAAGGGGGTCGACGAGCATCCAGAGACCGTGCCAACCAAGGAGGTGAGATGGATTCCGCCAGAGCCGTGATGATCGTCGGGCTCGCCGCCACCCTCGGCTGCGGCGGCCCAGAGGGCAGCTCGAACTACACGACGTGCTCGCAGAGCACGGATTGCCGGACGGCGCGTTGCACGGTCGTGGACGAGTGCCTCGTCGACGAGTGCGAGTGGGAGCTCACGTACCAGTTCGCCGGCGAGGAGTACGAGAGCAACTGCACCTTCGGGACGACCTTCACCTCGACCACCTACCCCATCAACGGAGGCTCGGGGCGAGCCGTGGTCGAGCGGGACCTCGTCCAGTGCTTCTACTCCTACGACGTCCAGTTCTTCGACTACGACGAGGAGCAGAACTGCAGCACGATCGCCGAGTGCACGCTGCAGGAGCTCGAGTGCGCGGCGTCGCCGGATGGGCCGAACTGCACGATCGTCCAGCAGACGAATTGCGCACTCGGGGCGACGGCGGAGAACGAAGCCGAGGGGGCTCAGCGCTGAATGTAGCCGAGGGCTTCGAGCTCCCTCTGCACGTCGCGGCGGAGACGTTTCGGCTTTCGCTTCCGCTCGTGCTTCGGTGAGCGCTCCGCGGCGAGCGTTCGCGCTTCGCCGTGACGCTCCTCGAGCTCCCGCTCGAGCCGGTCGGCGACCTCGCCGTGCGAGCCCGCGAGGTCGCTCGACGCCGTCGGATCCGCGACGAGGTCGTAGAGCCGCCGCGTCTTCTTCCGCGGATCGACGAGCAGCTGCCAGCGATCGTCGACGAGAGTCCGCTGGGACTTTCGACCGGCGCCGATCTCGGCGAACGCGGCCCGCGCGCCGTCGATCTGATCCGCACCGCGCACGACCGGTGCGAGGCTTCGACCGATCGCGTCCCGCGAAGCAGGAAGCCCGAGCAGGTCGAGGATCGTCGGGACGACGTCGACGAGCTCGACCGTCTCGCCGACGACCTGCGGTCGCGCTCCCGGAGCCCGGATGACGAGCGGCACGCGCAGGTTCGGATCGAGGTAGAGCTGCTCGTGCCCGAAGCGGCCGTGCTCGCGCATCTCCTCGCCGTGGTCCGAGACGATCACCACGAGCGTGTCGTCGAGGAGGCCGCGCTCGCCGAGCCAGTCGAGGAACGCGCCGATCCGATCGTCCGTGTAGCGGATCCCCGCGTCGTAGCGCGCGATCACCTCGACGAAGTCGCGCTCCGACATGACGATCTCGCCGCTCTCGACCTGCCGGAAGTAGTCGGCGTGCAGCGGCATCGGATAGGCGTGCTCCGGGTCGCCGAAAAGCGCCACGTACTCGTCGGGCGAGACGTACGGCGTGTGGATGTCGTAGCAATGCAGGAAGAGGAAGAAGCGATCGACCGGATGCTCCTCGATCCACTTCCTCGCCTGCTTCCCGAGCACCTCGATGCCGACGCCTTCGTCGGCGTAGTGGTCGAAGCCCTGCGCAAAGCCGAAGTCGCGGCGGACGTTCCCACCGTCGACGAAGCCCCACGTCGCGAAGCCGGCGTTGCGCAGATGCTCCGCCAGCGTCTCGGGCCAGTCGGCGAGCGTTCCGCGGAGCTTCGCGGCGCCCTTTCCGGAGGGCCCTTGGATCAGCGTCGGCTTCGTCAGGACCGCCGACGGATAGAGCGACGTGAAGAGCGAAGCGTGCGACGGGATCGTGCTTCCGGCTTGCGCGACGGCGCGGCGGAAGATGACGCTCTTCTTCGCGAACGCGTCGATGCGCGGGCTCGTCTCGCGCTCGTAGCCCCACGCGCCGAGATGGTCGGCGCGGAGCGTGTCGAGCGAGATCAGGACGACGTTCTTCGGCGGCTTCGCGGAAGCGGAGCCGGCGCCCGCTCCTGGACTCGCGCCTCGCGCGCCCGCGTCGCGCTCCGCACCGCGTAGCGCGAAGGCGAGCGCCGCCGCGACCAGGACGAGGGTCACCACGGGAATCAGCCGCAACGGCATCGAGCTCACCGCCGGCTGCCGCCTACTTCTCCTCGTGGTACTCCTCCTCGGTGTTGACCGCCCAGATGTTCTCCTTGTCGGTGATGCCGTCGCGGATGTTCTGCACCGCGACGATGGCGGTCAGCATCGAGTGGTCCTGGTTGTTGTACCGGTGCATGCCGTTCCGGCCGACGAGGAAGAGGTTCTCGAACGAGTCGAGGTAGCGCCGGGCGACGTCGAACTCGTCGTACGCGCCGAAGTACGCGGGGTACGTCTTCGGGACGCGGATGACGACGCTGTCGAGCACGTCGCCGGCGTGGATCATGTCGATCTTCGCGAGCTCCGCCGCAGCGAAGCGCGTCAGCTCGTCGTCCGGCATCGACCAGAGGTTGTCGCCCTCGTTGCAGAAGTACTCGAGCCCGACCCAGATCTTGTCGGGATCGGCGACCATGTAGGGACTCCAGTTGTTGAAGATCTGGAGTCGGCCGACGCGGACGTCGCGCTCCTGCACGTACACCCAGTTGTCGGGAACGAGGCCTGCCGGCATGCCGGGCCGCTCCTCGCCCTGCACCTTCATCTTGTTCAAGAGGAGCCCGACGGTCAGGAAGTCGCGGTAGATGAGCCCGCCCGCGACGCGGCGCACGTCGGCGGGGACGTCCGCCTCGAAGCCCGCGACGAGGTCCTTGATGGCCATCGTCGAGAAGACGTAGTCGCCGGCGACCGTCTCGATGTCGCCCGTCGCCTCGTCGCGGAAGTCGACCGCGGTGACGCGCTTTCCCTGCGTGTGCACGCGCACCGCCTTCTTCCCGTAGACGATCCTTCCACCGCGCTCCTCGACGATCCGCGCGACCTCCTGCCACATCTGGCCTGGGCCGAGCTTCGGATAGAGGAACTGCTCGATGAGGCTCGTCTCCGAGCCCTTCTGCTCGATCGACTCGTCGCGCGGCTTCACGAGGTTCTTGATCGCGTGCCAGATGGCCGTCGCCGCGGAAAGTCCCTTCACGCGCTGCGCGCCCCACTCCGGCTTGATCTCGTTGCACGGGACGCCCCACACCTTCTCCGTGTAGTCCTTGAAGAACGTGCGGTAGAGGCGGTCGCCGAAGCGGTTGATGAAGAAATCCTCGAGCGAGCGCTCCTCGCGCTGCGGCGTGACCTTGACGCGGAGATAGCTCAGGCCGATGCGGAACGACTCGACGAGCCCGAGGTTCCGAAGCGTCCGCTCGGAGAGCGTGATCGGGTAGTCGAAGAAACGCCGGTTGAAGAAGATCCGCGAGATGCGACGGCGCACGAGCATCACCTCGTCCGTCGCGTCGGGATCGGGACCGTTCGAGGAGGCGTCGACGTCGCGAAAGCGGTTCCGGTACGCGATCCGGACCCTCTCGTTCGAGGTGCTGCCCTGGAGGGGCAGGATCTTCTGCCACCAGTCCATCACGCGGTCCGAGCGCGAGAAGAACCGGTGTCCGCCGATGTCGATCCGGTTGCCCTTGTAGTTCACGGTGCGCGCGAGCCCGCCGACGTCGTCGGTCAGCTCGAAGACGAGCGGCTGGACGTCGGTCGACTCGAGGAGCTCGTAGGCGGCGGTGAGCCCGGCGGGGCCTGCTCCGATGATGATCGCGGTGCGGTTCGACATCGAGCCGAGATGGTCGCGTCCGGGCGGGCTCATTGCAACGCGGCTCGCTCGGGGGCCGAGGGCCCATCATCCTAGTAAAGCCCGCCGCTCTCGCATATGGGCGCGCGGTGGCAGGTGTTCCGGGTGAGGGGAGCACGAAGTGCCGCGACGACTCGTCGGAAAGCGCCGCGGCCCGCGCACGGGCTCGGCGCCGTGGTCGGCCTCCGCCCCCGATGGCGCTCCTCCCGCTCGTCGCCCTGGTCGCATCCGGGTGCATGGTCGGTCCCGACTACCGGCGTCCGGATGCGCCGCTCGCCACGGGCTGGATCGAGCGGGCCGATCCGCAGGTCGACGAGCGCGCTCCTCCGACGGAGTGGTGGCGGGTCCTCGAGGATCCAACGCTCGACGCGCTCGTCGATCTCGCCCATGCGCAGAACCTGTCGCTGCAGGCCAGCTCCTTGACGGCGACGGCCTTCACGCCGATCAAGGTAGCTCCACGTAGCTACGAGTGTCCATCAACGGGAGCAGATGGCAGCGAGGATCTACAGGAAGCGCGTCACGAAGAGGCCGTACACGTTGATCGCGATCGAGAGCCCGAGGAGAAGCCACAGCGCGACGCGCCACCCACGGCCGGGCCGCGCGAAGGCCGAGAGGGCGACCGGGATCAGCAGAGGATACAGATCCTGCATGTAGCGCGCGCCGTACTGCGCGCTGCCGCTCCAGAAGTAGAGGAGATAGAAGCCGACCATCGGCAGAGAGCCGGCGAGAAACGCGAGCACCCACGTGCGCCGCACGTCGGCGAGGAAGATCCCGAGGAAGAAGGGGCTCATCGCGAAGATCGACTGCCCGCCGCCGTAGAAGCGAAGCCACGGGAACTCCGGGAGGAGCCTCGGCATCTGGTAGGTGTAGACGGGCAGGTTCCCCCAGAAGTACTGCGTCCCGAAGCGCGGCACCCTCAGCCCGTACTCGCGCCACGCGGCTTCGTACGGCGGGAAGAACGGATCGCCGAGCGTCGCCCACTGGAACCAGAGCACCGCGAGAAGCGGCGGGAGGGCGCCCAGCGTGAACCAGAGTCCCGTGCGGATCGCGCCGCGGAGACGCGCGCCTCGTGGTGCTGCGTCGAGGAACGCGAGACCGAACGCAATCGATGCGATCGAGATCGCGTAGCGCGACTGCGCCGCGACCATGAAGCAGAAGCCCGCGACGACCGGATGGCGGATCGCGAGCAGCAGCGCCAGCAGCAGGAAGAAGTTCCCTTCGCTGTGCATCAGCAGCCAGACGTCGCCGCTCGCCGCCGAGTACAGCATCGGCGTTCCGATCGCGTAGGCGAGCGCCGCGACCCAGGCGAGCTTCTCCACTCCGGGAAGACGACGCACGAGGAGGTAGAGGAGGAACGCCGAGCCGAGGATCAGCGCGGTGTTGATGTACGGCTGCGTCAGCCCGCCCTGCGTCGCCCAGACGAAGGGCACGAGGACGAAGCTGACCATCGGCGGGTAGCAGATGTAGTCGCGCCCGTCGTGGCGGAACATCTCGAGCCACGGCAGGAACGACGGCAGGTACGTGCGCCCCTCGAGGAGCTGCTGCGCGAGGAGGAACGGCGCATTGTACGCGTTCTCCGGCGGCGTGATCCAGAGGAGCGCCGCAGAGAGAGCCGCCGCGAGAAGAAGGCCGGCGACGACCTTCATGCGCGCCCGAGCTGCTCCGAAGCCGCCGCGACGACCTCGTCGACGGTGATGCGCTGCATGCCCGGCCGTCCGGGCTCGTCGGGGCGATGGATCACCGTGTGGCCGGTGCCGTACGGCGCGTAAACCACCGGGTCCTTCGGTCCGAAGAGCGCCACGCACGAGACGCCCGTCGCCGCGGCGAGATGCATCGGACCGGTGTCCGCCGAGACGAAGAGCCGCGCCGCGCGCAGGAGCTCGAGCAGCTCGAGGAGCGAGTGCGTCGGCGGACCGGCGATCACACGGCCTTTCGAGTCGCCGCAGACTGCACGCGCGAGCTCTTCTTCCCCCGGTCCCCAGGTGACGACGACGCGTCGCTCCAGCTCGGCGTCGATCCGCCGTGCGAGCTCCCCGAAGCGGTCCGCAGGCCAGCGCTTCTCCGCGCCGTGGCCGCTCGTTCCCGGGTGGACGACGACGATCTCGCCCGCGGCGAGGCCGCGCGCCTGCAGGAAGCTCGCGACGCGCTCACGCGCCTCGGGCGGCGTCGGCGGGAAGACCCACTCGCGCTCCGTGCCTTCGATCCCGAGAGGCCGCAAGAGCGAAGCGAACTTGTCGACGCGATGCAGGCGCTGCGGCCGCGGCGTCACCTGCTCGGTCGAAAGCCAGTGGTTCCCCTCGTAGTCGTACCCGCGCGCGAAGCCGATGCGGCGCCGCGCGCCCGAGAAGAACGAGTGGAGGCCGCCTTTCAGGTTCCCCTGCACGTCGATCGCGACGTCGTAGTGGCCGTCGCGGATCTCCTCGGCGTGCGCCTGAAGCTCGTCCTTCAAATGCGCCCACTCCGAGGGTCTTCGCATCTGCTCGCGCAAGCGACGCCGCGGGAAGACGTGCACGCGGTCGACCATCGGATGACCGACGAGGAGCTCGCTCGTGCGGTCCTCGACGACGAATCCGATCGTCGCGTGCGGGCGAGCGCGGCGCAGCAGCGAGAGAGTCGGCAGCGTGTTGACGACGTCGCCGAGCGCGCTCAGGCGGATGAGCAGGAAACGCGACGGGGACGCCGGGTCGTCTCCGACGCTCGCGGCCGCGGATGGCGCGAACGGGGTCATGAACCCCTCCTCCTTAGAACATCGGTGCCCGGCGCGCTTGCCGCCGTTCGGATCGGCGAGCCGACCAGCATGCACCGGCGATGTCCCCGTCCGAGCCGGTTTCCGAACCGCGCCTCGGTTCTGCTATCCTTTTGCGGTGGAACCGGATGCCCGTCGGATGGCGGAGGCGAGCCGCGAGCTGATCGAGGAATACCGAGATCGCTGCCTGTGGTTCCTCCGGAAGGACTACCGTCCGAGCGGACCCGAGGAGATCCTGCGCCTCCTTCGCTACATCGAGCGCTACGGCGATCGTGACGGCTACCGCAGGGCGGCGGAGATCCGACAGTGGCTATCACGCGGTTCCAGCGCGCCGTCTGCCGCCTCCTAGCCCAGACGCGGCGCGCGTCGGGCGAGTCCTACGTCGCCGGCGGGGTCGCACTGAACGAGCTCCTCGCGGCGCCGCGCCGCTCGCGCGACGTCGATGTGTTCCACGACACCGAAGCCGCGCTCGAGGCAAGCTGGAGCGCCGACCGCCGAATCCTCGAGGCGAGCGGTTTCGCCGTACGGGTGCTCCGCGAGCGTACCGGTCTCGTCGAGGCACGTGTCTCGAGCGGGCGCGATGCCGTCGTCGTCGAATGGGCCCGCGACAGCGCCTTCCGCTTCTTCCCCCTGCTCGAGCACGCCGATCTCGGCCTCGTGCTGCACCCTTTCGATCTCGCCACCAACAAGGTACTCGCCCTCGTCGGTCGTCTGGAGGCACGCGACTGGATCGACGTCATCGAGTGCGATGCGCGCCTTCAGCCCCTTGGTTACCTGGCATGGGCCGCGTGCGGGAAGGACCCGGGGTTCAGCCCCAAGAGCATCCTCGAGCATGCGGCGCGCGGTGCGCGCTATGCGGCGGTCGAGATCGATGCCCTCGACTTCGAAGGAAGCCCTCCGGATGCAGCCGATCTCTCGCGCCGCTGGCACGCGATGCTCGCCACGGCGGACCGGGTGGTCGACGCGCTGCCGCCCGAGGAAGTCGGACGCTGCGTGCTGCATGGACGCGATCAGCTTTGCCGCGACGACCCGCCCGCTCTCGCGAGCGCTCTCGAAGAGGGACGCGTACGGTTTCGCTCCGGCTCCATCCGCGGGGTGCTTCCTCATCTGGCTACGGGTCGAAGGGAGACGTAGGCGTCGGCCCGCTCGCAGGCCTCGACGCGGCCATCCGGAGCCACCGCTGGAAGGCCCCCTCGATCCCGTCGGCCTGGTACCTGACGCACGGGTGCCCGTCGACGAAGCTCACTTCCGCGCGAGCCGCCCGCTCGTTCGGCCGCGCGCTGCTGACCGCCTTGGACGCCTCGGTACCGGTCATCCTCGGCGATCCAGGACACACGTCGCACTCGACCGCCGAAACGCTGGTCCGCCTCGGTCGATGGATCGGCGACGTCGAAGGATATGGGAACGTGGTCCTCGCGGACCGCGCCAGGGACATCGCGATCGTCGGCCTCGCCCGTTCGAGCGCCGATCTCCGCTACTCGCTGGCACCGATCACCCGCCAGGTGAAGTCGCTGCCGGTGGCAATCGACGCGCCGGCGGCGCGGGCGCCGATCTTGAACGCCGAGGCCAGTTCGCCGCTCTTCGCCGTGGATCGAGACACGACGGCCCTGGAGCTCGAACGGGCTTGGTCGCTTCACTCCGGGGGCTTGGACCGCCTACGACCTGATCCGCACGGAGCGCTTTCTCGACGCGGACACCGAGCTGACGCGGCTCGCCGCGGAGCGAGAGGCGTTGAGCGAGGCGCTCCGTTCCTCGCCTTGAAGGCCGTGTCGTCGTTGCGCGTCGCGGCCGGGTACCGGCCCCCGCAGGCGAAGCCAAGGTCGCCGATGAGGATCTTCCGAGGGCGCCCTACTGGTTCAGTGCCCGGTGTGCTCTCCGGCGTCCGCGCCGCCGTGTCCGCCGTGGCTCGCGTGCGACGAGGTGCACCCGGGGCTCGGTCCGAGCGCGATCTCCGTGTAGTCCGAGCGGCCTCCGCCGGCCTTCGCCGAGAAGAAGCTGCCCACCGAATCGCCGCCGCCCGCGCCGTCCTCGAGGTAGTACGAGCCGATCAAGATGAACATCTCGTTCTCGGTGCTCTCGCCTCCCGTGATCCGGCAGGCGTCGCAGTCGCCGTCGCCCGCGCCGGGCGAGCTGTCGCACGCCGCGTCGTCCTCGCTTCCCCGGCACGCTTCACCGACCATGCCCTCGTTCACGCAAGCGGTCGGGTCACAGCGCCCGAGGGTCTGCTGCGCGCTGAACGGCACGCGCGAAGCACGGGTGACCTTCTCCGGATTGGGCGAGCCGTCCTCGTTCACGCCGTTGTTGTACAGCGAGCAGTAGCGCAGCGTGCGCTCCGCCACGTTCGGCGAGTCGAAGGCGAGCGGCGGATCGAAGTTCTGGTCGACCGGATCGTTGTAGACGAAGCTCTCGTAGATGCGCGTGCCGTCGTGCAGGTCGACTGTGAAATGCTTGCCGTGCTTGTGCGTGTGCGAGCTCAAATTGAAGAGGCGCGCGCCTTGCGGGAGCACCTGGTCGTTGCACACGAGCTGCGTCGTGTAAGGCGCCGCATTCGCCGAGAAGATCATGCTCGTGTTGAAGATGCCGCGAATCGGCCAGCGCTGCTCCTCCGG
>Ga0194131_10001543_pt1 | contig 39349 bp, 40 predicted proteins | sample TA2KigO120mmetaG_FD_148631 | JGI IMG/M metagenome (GOLD analysis project Ga0194131, IMG submission 148631) | Freshwater microbial communities from Lake Tanganyika, Tanzania - TA2015053 Kigoma Offshore 120m | ecosystem: Environmental > Aquatic > Freshwater > Lake | place: Tanzania: Lake...
TACGATCGCAGAAGAATCAGTTGAGGGTATTGATAGAGAAATGATGAAGACGAATAAGGGGTATGTGAATCGTTTAAGTCCTTTTGAGACATAATTATTCCTAAAATTCGGCTGTTCTTTGACAATACGCTCCGAGCGTATACTATTCTTCCTATGTTTATCCGCAAGATCGGTATTGATTTGGGGACAGCAAATACCATTGTATATGTCCCTGGTAGTAATTTTGTTATCAATGAGCCGACTATTGTAGCGCTGTCGTCTCCTGATAATACCGTGCTTGCGGTGGGTCGTGAGGCAAAAGACATGATTGGTCGCACGCCTGACGATATTACGGCATACCGTCCTTTAAAGGATGGTGTTATTGCCGATTATTATATTACGCGCGCTATGCTCCATTACTTTATTGCAAAGGCGGTGGGCCCTTTTAATCTTTTTAAACCCGAAGTTGTTATTTCTGTTCCTGCAGGTATTACGCAAACAGAACGGCGCGCGGTAATGAACGCGGTGCGCGAAGCAGGCGCTAAGGATGCATACATCGTTAAAGAGCCGATACTCGCTGCTCTTGGTGCTGGGATTCCTATTAATAGTCATGCGGGCAATATGATCGTTAATATTGGTGGTGGTACATCCGAAGTTGCTGTTGTTTCTTTAGGTGGTATTGTTTCGTGGGCATCGCTTCGCGTTGCGGGTAATAAGTTCGACCAAGCGATTATCGATATGATTAAAAAGAAATATGCCCTATCTATTGGTGAGCAAACTGCGGAGCAGGCGAAGATAGAAATTGGTGCAGCATTGCCAGCAAAAGATAAACAGGATTTTCAGTTACGTGGCCGTGATCTTATTTCGGGTTTACCAAAAGATATTCTTATTAATTCAAATGAAATAGCTGAGGCATTGCATCCGCATCTTATGGATATTGTTTCTGAAGTACAGCGTGTGTTTAATGTAACGCCACCCGAGCTTGTGGCCGATATTATGGATAAGGGTATTATTCTTTCGGGTGGAGGAGCACAATTAGGGCGCATCGATGAATTTTTTAAACGCATGTTAGGTGTATCCGCATTTGTTGCAGACGAACCGCTCTTTTGCGTCGCAAAGGGCACGGGGTTAATCTTAAATCACCTCGATGTCTACAAACGCACTCTTATTAACAAGCGCTAATCTTTCGCACGCCTACCTTATATGGGGGTATGGGCCACACGAAGGCAAGATTACTGCTATTCAAGATTTTCTTGTTACGTTAGAGCCACCACCTTTTGTTGATTCGCTTATTATTTTTCCTATAGAGGGAACAACGGGTATTGAAGCAGTGCGCGAAGCACAGCGGTTTATTTGGCAAAAACCTGCTCGTTCTGCGCGAAAGACTATTATAGTTGCTGACGCAGCAACCTTAACGCGCGAAGCACAAGATGCATTTTTAAAAATAGTTGAAGAGCCACCAGAGCACGGGCTCATACTGTTCGTGGCACAAGACCCTGCTTTTCTTTCACCTGCTCTTCAGTCACGATTTCAAAAAATATATATTCCGGCACCGATAGATAGTGTAGTAGATGAAGATGCGGCGGCAGAGGCAGAAGAGTTTTTACGAGCAAATGCTACGAGTAGGAAGGCTATTATAAAGCACATATTGGAACGCAATGATGTTGCTATAGCGCTTTTTACTACGGCGGTAATGGCGGCGCTTGATCGTGACTGTCGTAAAAATTGGCGTGTGCTTAAAGAAATGTCGTATCGTCTTATGCTTATGGGTCGGAATACAACAAACCGCAAGTTGCAATGGGAGGCTATTTCATCGTATCTATAATGCATATGGACCCACTTTTAAAGCAATTTGATGTAGATTTGCGCGGTGCAGTAGAGCATTTTAAAGATGAATGTTCTGGTATCCGTACTAATCGCCCAACTTCTCGTTTAATAGAGGATGTGCAGGCTGAGTATTTTGGGCAGATGACACCTATTAAGCAGTTAGGATCAATTATGATAATTCCGCCACGAGAGATGGCAGTTTCGGTGTGGGATAAGGGTGCGGTAGCAGAAGTAGCGCGTGCTATAGAAAATGCAGGCTTAGGGCTTTCGGTTTCTGTTGATGGGTCAATGGTCCGCCTTGCTTTACCGTTACTTACTAACGAGCGTCGTACGGAGCTTATAAAACTTGCAAAAGCAATTGCTGAAAAGGAGCGTATTAAAATACGTGGCTATCGCGATGATGTTATGAAAAAGATAAAGACAGGAGAAACAGATGAAGATATAATGTTTCGTATGAAGGAACAGGCGCAAAAAGCAGTCGATGGAGCAAACGCTCTTATAGAAGATCTGCTTGAAAATAAAATAAAAGAAATTAATGACTGAGCTTATTGTACTTTTTGGGCTCGTGCTTCTTATTTTAGTGCATGAGATCGGCCACTTCGCTACAGCGAAGATGTTTGGTATGTATGTGGAGGAATTTGGTATTGGTTTTCCTCCGCGATTATTTTCGTGGAAGCGTGGCGAAACGCAATACAGTATAAATAGTATTTTGCTCGGTGGATTTGTTAAATTACACGGCGAACTTGATGGTAGTATTGCGCGATCGTTTATGCGTCATGCTGCATGGAAGCGCGCTATTGTTCTTGTTGCCGGTGTTTTCATGAACTTCATTGCGGGTTGGGTTATATTTTCGAGCATATTGTGGATTGGTGTACCACCTGCAATTTTTATTAGCGATATTACCGATATAAGCCCTGCTGCTCGCGCAGGATTAATGAAGGGGGATATTGTTAATGATTTTACGGATCCGAATGATTTTATGGCGTATGTTAAAAAGAATAAGGGTAAATCTATTACCCTTTCTATTATACGTGCCGGCGAAGAGCGTAAAGTTGTTGTAACGCCTCGTGTAAAAGCACCTTTAGGTGAAGGTGCTCTCGGCGTGAGTTTAGTCGGTGGTGGTGTAGAGGGTGTTGGTTTTTGGAATGGATTAAAAGGTGGCTTTCTTATGGCGTGTGCTACGGTATGGTCTGTTGTAACAGGGCTTGGAGCGCTTATAAGTCAACCAGAAGCTGTTGTGGGGCCGGTGGGTATATTTCGCGTTGCCTCAGGCGCAGCAGCTATTGGCTTTACCTACGTCCTTCAGCTTTTAGCTGTTATATCGTTAAATCTGGCGGTATTAAATCTTTTGCCTATTCCTGCGCTTGATGGTGGCCGTTTATTATTTATTCTTATTGAAAAAATTCGTGGCAAACAGTTTTCTCCCGCGTTCGAATCGCGCGCGCAGGGCATATCGTTCGTGTTCCTTCTCTTGGTCATTATTGCCGTTACGGCGAAAGACGTACTGGGGTTGTTGTAGAAAAATCGGGAAATAGCTGACTGGGGATAACGCTCTTGTGTGTGTGTGTTTGTTCCAAGTAAACTTATTAGTAATGAATAGTAAAATTCGATTAGCTGCTTGTATCGTGACATTTTGTGTGATTATGGGTGGACTTACGGCTTTCGGGCAAGATTTAGATCCTTCTAATTCGTATAGCGTAAATATTAATCCGCCTAAGCCGACCGTTACGAGCCAAACTATTTTAAGGCGTATTTTTCCGACAATAACCCCTCAATATTCAACTCCCACAAGATGTTCTATTGGATATGTATATGACCCGCAGTCAAGAACATGCACAAGGACAGTAAAAGTCCCCACGACTGATAATGCGTTCGCGGCCTGTCAGTTTAAATTTAATGAGTGCACTTATGAAAATGCCCGCATACAGGCTGAAATCATTCAGAATTGCGTGACTATCAAGATGTCTCTTGATAACATGGTGCAGAAATATAAAGCAGAGTGCGCAAATGAGTATGTCGCTTGCGTTACTGCTGAGCGTTCGCTTTTGACTACGAATTCGAGTAAATCGCAAGCCGAAATTGATGCTGAGGCTGCCAAGGCTTTAAAGGATTTGCTTGCAAAACCCAAATAGCCGTCTAAGGCTTATGACGACTCTTTACCACCCTTAAAATAGATACTGTAAAAATTAAATAAAATATCCGGCGTATGTCGGATATTTTATTGCGGGTTGTATTTTTAGTTTTCGCGTGTACGATGAGAGGATATGAGGCAATCCTCCTTATTTACCAAAGTATCAAAAACAGCACCTTCTGATGCTGTGTCTGCAAATGCCGCTCTTCTTGAGCGTGGTGGCTTTGTATATAAAAATTCTGCAGGCGTATATTCGTATTTACCACTCGGCTTACGAGTTATTAAAAATATTACGGATATTGTACGCGAAGAAATGAATGCTATAGGCAGTAATGAGTTATTAATGCCTGCTCTTGTAGAGAAAAAATATTTAGATGCAACAAAGCGATGGGATGTTGAGGTGGGCTATCGTGCGCATGGCATTGGTGAAGCAGTAGATGCATTTGCTCTTGGTTGGACTCATGAAGAAGTTTTAACTGAGCTTGTTTCTCATTATATTAATTCGTATCGCGATTTACCGTTTTCGGCATATCAAGTGCAAACAAAGTTCCGCAACGAGCCGCGCGCAAAATCCGGCGTATTGCGCGGAAAGGAATTTATTATGAAAGATATGTATAGCTTCCACGCCTCGCAGGAAGATTTTGAGGTGTTTTATGAAAAAACGAAGCAGGCGTATACGAATGTATTTCGTCGTTGTGGGCTTGATGCGTATTGCACACGCGCAGCAGGTGGTGCATTTACTGGTAACATAACGCATGAATTTCAAGTTATTTCGCCTGTAGGGGAAGATAATATATATGTTTGTCCTGCCTGTCGTTATGCGGAAAACAAGGAGGTTGCAACAGTGAAGGCGGGGGATGCATGCCCTTCGTGTAAGGGGGTGATAGAAGAAAAGTCGGCGATAGAGGTTGGTAATATATTCCCTCTGGGTACGAAATATGCAGATGCATTTAATTGTGCATATAGCACTGAAGATGGCGCAAAGAAACCGGTTGTTATGGGATCGTATGGTATCGGCATATCTCGTCTTATGGGCACTATCGCCGAATTACATCATGACGATGCAGGGCTTACGTGGCCTGCGTCTGTCGCTCCTTTTGCGGTACATGTACTTGATTTGACTAAGGCAGGTGCTCATGTGGCTTCGGTATATGAGGCATTGCAAAAGGCAGGTATTGCGGTACTCTGGGATGATCGTGATGTAAGTGCTGGCGATAAGCTTGCAACAGCGGATGTTTTAGGTATTCCTGTACGCGCGATTATTAGTGAAAAAACAAATGGCAAGATTGAGATAAAGCGCCGTACAAGCACCGATGTGCTTGTAGGAGATATAAACGACGTAGTGCGTATAGTAGAGGAGACTTTATAATGTTTAATTATTTTGGCAAAAGCATCGGTATCGATCTCGGTACCGCTAATATCTTAGTATATGTTGCGGGTCGCGGCATTGTTGTTAATGAGCCATCTATCGCAGCGGTAAATACTAAAACAGGTACTGTACTTGCTATTGGTAACGAAGCAAAAAAGATGTTGGGGCGCACTCCCTCGCATATTCATGTTATTCGGCCTCTCGTAAATGGCGTTATATCGGACTTTGAAATGACACAAGAGGTTATGCGTCATTTTTTGAAGCTTGCGAGCGGGGGCGGGTCATTTTTTAGCTATAGTCGGGCAATTGTAGGAGTACCGAGCAATCTTACGGAAGTTGAACGTAAGTCGGTTGAGGATGCAGTGATAGGCGCTGGTGTACGTCATGCATATCTTATTGAAGAGTCGCTTTCCGCTGCTATTGGCGCACGTCTGCCGATACATGAGCCAACGGCTAACATGATTGTTGATATCGGTGGAGGAACAACAGAAATCGCTATCATCTCGATGGGTGGTACGGTAACAGCAAAAAGTTTAAAAGTTGCTGGTGATAAGTTTAATGAAGATGTTATTCGTTTTATTCGTGATGAATTTCGTTTAGTTATTGGGGAACCTACCGCAGAGGATTTAAAAATAAATATTGGCTCTGCAATACAGTTACCTGAAAAGACAGATTTGTTGGTGCGTGGTCGTGATCTTACTACCGGCTTACCGAAAGAAGTTACTGTTAAAGATTTTCAAATACGCGCAGCTCTTGTTCGTTCGGTAAAAATGATTGTTGAGGCAATACGTGAAGTTATCGAAGGCGCTCCACCAGAGCTTGCGGGCGATATATTGCGTCATGGTATACATTTATGTGGTGGAGGTAGTTTACTCCGCGGACTTAATCAGCTTATTGCAAAAGAACTTTCTATACAGACAGTAGTTGTTGATGATCCTTTAACATGCGTCGTTCGTGGTACCGGTGTTGCAATTGAGCAATTTGAGGAATATTCAGCTGTTTTAAACCACCCTATTATTCCACGCGATATACGGGTGTAGGTTATGTAGATATATGCGACATTCTTTGACGATACTCTTTGCAATTATCGGTATTATTTTTATCACTATAGGGGCACAGGGGCGTTATCGTGTGTTTCTTGCTTTTGCGCGCATTATGCAAGGTAGTAATCCCATTGATTACGAAACATTGCGCGCCGAGAATAATGCATTAAAGACAGCTCTTATGCAGGCGAAAGTAGATACTTCTTTTGCGCGGCAGGAAAATGATGCAATTATATTTGCTGATGTTTTTGCTTTGTATCCTTTTAATGGCTATAAAATAGTGCGGATTGATAAGGGTCTTGTTGATGGTATGCGGATAGGATATCCGGCAACATTTGGCGGATCGGTTCTTGTAGGACAGGTAACAGATGTTCGTAATACATATAGTATTGTGCGTATAGTTGGTAGCCCTGATTGGCAGATACCAGTACGTGTTGGTCCGCATAAGATTGCGGGTCTTTTGGTAGGTGGTACGGTGCCACGCATTACGATGATTCCTGCTGATAAAAATATTGCTGTGGGCGATGCGGTTATAAGTGCTTCAAGTGAATTGCCCTATGGCCTTACTATTGGTACGGTGAGTACTGTGTCAGCTACTACTGAAGGAGGTGTTTTTAAAGATGCGGGTATAGCATTTCCGTATGACACACGTGATATTGCCGAACTCGCATTTATGGTATGGAAGCGCGATTAAGTTGGTGGGTGTATGTAGTGATATTCTTCGCAGCATATGCGGGGACGACACCTCTTTTTTCTGTACTCGGAGTACATATACAAGTCGCACTTATTCTTGGTGTATACGCTGCTTTATATACAAAGTCACTATATGAATGTATATTTCTTGCTCTTGCTGCTGTAGTGGGGAGTTTTAGAGGGGTTGATATATATATAAGCACTCTTTTGTTTGGTGGTTCATTTATAAGCACCTATGCAATACATCGTGTTATACCATGGCGACCATTTCTTACTGGGTTAGTCATTATTATCTTTTTCTCTTTTTTTGAATATATTTCGTGGGATGCGATATTTATGATGCGCCTTGCGCCACAGTTCGTGCGTGAGGCACTCTATAACGTGACGGCATTTGCTATTGCATATACATTTATGCCGCACTTATATGCGCGAAAGAGAGGACGATATTAGTTTTGAAGAATCAATTTTTACTGATTGGTCGGGATCGTCTCGTTTAGAGTCGCCTATACCACAGTGGGCATTTTTTCTGGTGGCGTTGGGAGCGACTATTGTTATTGGTGTGTTTTTTGCACGCTTTATTTTTTTATCATTAATTAATGGCGATACGTATCAATCTCGTGCTACAGCAAATGCGTATAAGCAATTTACTATCCCTGCATACCGTGGCATTATCACCGATCGCTTTGGTGAAGCGTTGGTAAAAAATATACCGAGCTTTACAGTGAGTGTTGATGTGGTTGAGTTGTATCGCAAAACGCGTACGCCATCCTCGCGTAATGAGCTTATTACAAAGGTAGCTACTATCCTTGCGATACCTCAAGAATCTGTGCAGACGATAATAGAGGATGGTGATGATGCGGGTGAGCCACGGGTGATTATCGCGCGAGATATTACATCCGAGCAGGCAATAGATTTGCGCGCTATAGGGGATGAGGCGCTTATGGTTGAGGATAACTATCGTAGGCAATATCCTGAGCCGTATATTTTTTCACATATTGTGGGATACACGAAAAGTGTTGATTTTAAAAATACGATAGAGGGTGCGGCAGGACTTGAAGCGGAATATAACGAAATGTTGCGGGGTGCTGATGGTGTGCGTATAGCGCATCGTGATGTTCATGGTACAGTGCTTGCTGAAAAGAAAGTGTCGGAGGCGCGCGCCGGTGCAGCGCTTACCACAACAATCGATGCTGGTTTACAGCGCTATTTTTATAATCGTTTTAAAGAAACACTGACTTCACTGAGCAGAACAGCTGGCGTTGGCATTGCGATGGATCCGCAAACAGGCGAAGTGCTTGCTCTCGTGAGTTTTCCGTCGTTTGATAATAATAATCCTTCAAAATATTTAATGACGAGCGGTAATCCTCTTTTTAATCGCGCAATTTCTGGTATGTATTCCCCTGGTTCGACTGTTAAGCCATTAGTTTCGCTTGCAACGTTACGCGAAAAATTAGTAACGCCAGATTTTACTGTGTATTCAAAAGGTTATTTAGAATTACCTAATCCGTATAATCCCGAAAAGCCAAGTCGTTTTTTGGATTGGAAAGCACAAGGTTTAGTGGATATGTATTCTGCGCTCGCACGATCGAGTAACGTGTATTATTACGTTGTTGGTGGTGGGTGTACAGCTTCTACGTGTAATGGTGTTGGTCATAGTAAAGGATTGGGCATTGCGAAGCTCAATGAATATTGGAAGATGTTTGGGTTTAATACAAAGACCGGTGTTGATATGCCTGCAGAGGCTGTGGGTTTTTTACCTAATCCGGAAGAAAAAGAAAAGCGTACAGGTCAGCCATGGCGTATTGGTGATACATATAATGTTGCTATTGGGCAGGGTGATTTGCAGGTAACGCCTATACGCTTACTCACATTTTTTTCTTCATTGGGTAATAATGGTGTAACATTGCGCCCACATTTTTTATTGTCGGCATCAACCGCTCACATATTGCAGGATTATTCATCGTGGAAAGACGAAATTGTAGCAGTACAGCGTGGTGTGCGTGATGTTGTCGCAAAGCCGTATGGAACAGCAAATGCGTTATATGATTTGCCATATAAGACTTCGGGAAAAACAGGTAGTGCTCAGATACAAAACAATGCAAAGACGAACGCATTTTTTATTGGTTATGGTCCATCGGATAATCCACGAATAGCTGTTTTGATTTTGGTGGAGGATGCAAAAGCAGGAAGTTTAAACGCTGTGCCTATCGGGCGTGATGTTATTAAGTGGTATTATGAAAATAGAATGCAATGAGCAAGATTATTTTTGCTAACTGGAAAAAGAAAATAACCACTGAGGCTGATGCAATTGCTTTAGCACAGGCAACGGATGTGGCGGGCTTAGTATTATTACCGCCACATGAATTTTTGCGCGAAGTAAAATCAGTGGTTACACATGCTCTGGTTGGTGTGCAAGATTATGCGCCTGATGCATGGGCGATGGGTGCGCGCTATGCACTTGTGGGGCACGCTGATCGCCGCGCGTTAGGGGATACAGATACAATAGTGGCAGAAAAATTAGCCCTCGCACTGTTAGATGGTGTAACTCCTATATTTTGTATTGGAGAAAATCGTGCTGAGCGCGATGCAGGTGAAGCGCATGGCATTATTAAGCATCAATTATTACGAGGGCTTTCGCGACTCATGCAATTAGATATTGAAAATCCCACTATAGGTATTGCATATGAACCATTGTGGGCAATATCGAATAGAGGTAATGAAGAATGTTCAATAGAAACAGCTCTACATCGCATTGCGTATATAAAAGAGCAATTGTTACACTTAGGATATTGTGGTGTGGTGAAGTATGTGTATGGTGGATCTGTTACTGTAAAAAACGCAGAAAAATATATACATAGTAATGAAATAGACGGTCTTTTAGTCGGGGCCGCAAGTGTAGAAAAAGAAGAGTTACAAACAATATGGCATTTGGCATCAAAATCGTGAAGAAAGAAGAAAAAATAATTGCGTGGTCGCGCATTGCTTTAATATGGGTGGGGATTATTGCATTGCTCTATACGGCATATGCACTGCGTACATGGGCAAATGCCACACCTTCGGCACGTACGGTAACAGTCTCCGCAGATGGTAAGGCAACGGTAATTCCTAATCTTGCAATCGTTTCGTTTTCGGTAGTATCCGAAGGATCTTCGGCAACTACGATACAGACTGATAATACAAAAAAAATGAACGCGGCAATTGCGATAGTAAAAGGCTTTGGTATTAAAGACGCGGATATTAAAACATCGGGATATAATTTATCGCCTCGATATACCTATGAACAAAAAACAGGTAAGTCACGTATTGATGGTTACCAAATAACCCAGACAGTAACTCTTAAGGTTCGTGCTATGGATGATGCGGGTAAAATTGTAGGAGCATTACCAAGTGTTGGTGTAAACCAAATTTCTGGTCCGGATTTTAGCGTTGAGGATATTGATATGTTTTTGCACAGTGCGCGCGAAGAAGCATTTAATAAAGCATATGCTAAGGCAAAAGAATTGGCGCATCTTGCGGGAGCAGGTGTTGGTCGTGTAGTAACATTTTCCGAAAGCTCAGGAGGTAATTATCCACGCCCGATGTATATGAAGGCAGAAATGGGTATGGGGGGCGATGCATCGTCTGTGCCACAGTTTGAAGCGGGTAGTGACGAAGCGCGCGTAACAGTAAGCGTTACATACGAATTGCGATAATATTTTTAGTCAATTGCTTAATGCCTTGCATTTTTTAGTTGGTTAGTGTACACTAACATACAGGTAAATGAGGGTAGTGATTGAGTGATTATTATTTCGCTTAAGCATGACCCCTAACCAATGGCAAAAAACCCCGCTTGCGGGGTTTTTTGTTGCTCCGTATACTTGAGTGCAGGAGGCGGTTCCAGCACTCATTTATTACCATTGGTTAACAGGGGTCAACTAACCGCCTCCTACGGGAGCATAGATTATGCAGATAGTATGATTTCAGAACATATTCCATTAAAAAAATATAGCAATTACGCGATAGGGGGCATTGCCCGCTATTTTTGTCATGCAGAAGGATTGCATCATATTATGCACGCAATTTCGTTTGCTAAAGAAAAAAACATCCCCTTATTTGTTTTAGGTGGCGGTACTAATGTGCTTTTTAGTGACACTGTTTTTGAGGGACTTGTAGTAAAGCCTGACATTCGTTTTATTGCAGTAAATGAAGCATTACCTGAAACCGTTACGGTAACGTGCGGTGCAGGCGTTCCTATGCACGATTTATTAACTACATGTGCAGCGCAAGGATTGTCTGGTCTTGAATGGGCAGGAGGACTCCCCGGGACTGTTGGTGGTGCAGTACGGGGTAATGCAGGGGCATTTGGTGGTGAAATAAAAGATTCGATAGTGCATGTAGCAAGTTTAGATATTAGTGGCGCAAAGCCACATATTATAGTGCGTGATTCTATAGCATGCAAATTTGGTTATCGTTCTAGTATATTTAAAGATCTGTCGGGTAAAGAAATTGTTCTTTCGGTAACATTTGTTTTAACGCATGCCACTCCGTCTGCAGTGCGTGCCACAATGAACGAAAAAATAGCATGGCGTAGCGCTCGTCAACCGTTTGAATATCCTAATGTCGGTAGTATTTTTAAGAATGTTGCGTGGGATTTAGTGCCTACAGCATTACAGGCGCGCGAGGATATTCGGGGTCATATTAAGCAAGATCCATTTCCGGTGATACCTGCTGCCTTTCTTATCGATGCAGCAGGCTTAAAGGGTGTTAGTTGTGGTGGTGCTATGGTTTCGCAGAAGCATCCTAACTTTATTGTGAATGCCTGTGGTGCCGAAGCGCAGGATGTAAAAGACTTAGTTGCTTTGGTGAAGGCGCGGGTGATGGATGAGTTCGGTATAGCGCTTCACGAAGAAATAGAATACGTTTGATTGTATGTTTGGTTTATTTGACCCCTTAAAAGCGTATAAAAAGCGCGTTTTAGAGATTAATGCCATTGAAAGTGGGCTTATGAGCCTTACGGACGATGGTTTAACGCAGGAAAGTATAGCGTTGCGTAAGCGAGCACAAGCTGGCGAATCTCTTACTGTATTATTGCCACGGGCATTTGCTTTGGTGCGTGAGGCGAGTCGTCGCACATTAGGTCAACGACAGTATGATGTTCAGCTTGTGGGTGGCATGGTGTTGCATGACGGTAAAATTGCTGAAATGGCGACAGGTGAGGGTAAAACACTTGTGGGTACATGCCCTGCCTATTTAAATGCGCTTGCAGGCAATGGCGTGCACTTGGTTACTGTTAATGATTATTTGGCAAAGCGTGATGCGGTGTGGATGGGGCAGGTATATAATCTATTAGGTATTTCTGTTTCTATTATTGCTCATGACAGTGCGTATTTGTACGATCCGCATTTTAAGGCCGAGAAAGAAGCTGATGCGAACCGTGATGCTCTTGGTAGTTTTCGTATTGAGCAGGATTATTTACGTCCTATATCTCGTAAAGAAGCGTATGCGGCAGATATTACCTACGGAACAAATCATGAATTTGGTTTTGATTATTTACGCGATAATTTGGCGTATAGCGTAGATGTGCAGGTGCAACGTGGTCATCATTACGCAATTATCGATGAAGTCGACAGTATCTTAATAGACGAGGCGCGTACACCGCTTATTATTTCGGCGCCTGATGCGGAGTCGAGCGAATACTACAAAACGTTTTCTCGTATTGTCAGAGGACTTGTTCGTGGCGAGGATTATACAATAGACGAAAAAATCAAAGCAGTTGATATAACGCAGGCAGGTATTGATACGGTAGAAAAAACACTCGGCATTGCCGATTTATATGCTACAGAAAATGCACGCCTTGTTCATTATTTACAGGAAACATTGCGCGCATATGGTCTTTTTACATTAGACAAGGATTATGTAGTAAAAGATGGCGAAGTAATTATTGTTGATCAATTTACGGGTCGTTTAATGCATGGCAGGCGATTTTCTGGTGGCTTGCACCAAGCAATTGAGGCAAAAGAAGGGGTAAAAGTACAACAAGAATCGCGCACATATGCCGAAGTCAGTATTCAAAATTATTTCCGTATGTATGGAAAGCTTGCGGGTATGACAGGTACGGCGCAAACATCTGCGGAAGAATTCGATAAAGTGTACAAGCTTGAGGCGATGACTGTGCCAACGCATCGTCCACGTCAGCGTAAGGATGCGATTGATGTAATTTATAAAAATTTAGATGCAAAGTTTGCCGCAGTTGTTGCCGAAATAAAGCGACGGCACGAACGTGGTCAACCAGTTTTAGTTGGTACGGCTGCTATCGAAAAAAATGAATTATTGTCGCGTTTGCTAAAGCAGGCTGGTATTCCGCATGAAGTGTTAAATGCAAAAAATCATGAACGTGAAGGTATGATAGTGGCGCAGGCAGGTCGTAAGGGTAGTGTTACTGTTGCTACTAATATGGCAGGCCGTGGTGTGGATATTATTTTAGGTGGTAATCCGCCTCAGGCACACGAAGCGGCAGAAATTCGTGCATTAGGTGGTTTGCATGTCATAGGCACCGAGCGACACGAAGCGCGTCGTATAGATAATCAGTTGCGTGGTCGTGCAGGTAGGCAAGGGGATGAAGGCTCATCGCAATTTTTTATGTCTTTGGAAGATGATTTGCTCCGTGTGTTTGGTGGTGATCGTTTAAAGGGGATGATGGAGAGGATGGATATGCCTGACGATATGCCTATTGAGTCGCGTATTGTAGGTAAAGTAATCGAGCAGGCGCAAATAAAAGTAGAAGGCTTTAATTTTGACGCACGTAAACATTTACTTGAATATGATGACGTTTTAAACAAGCAACGCACTGCCATATATGGTAAGCGTAAAGTACTGCTTACAGATAAAGCGCCCGTTCAGGCGTTGTACGCACTTGATATGTTGTGGATGAGTCACTTAGAGGATATGGAATCTCTCCGTGATTCAGTGCGACTTCGTGCATATGGTCAGCGTGATCCATTAGTGGAATATCGTCGTGAAGCGCACATACTCTATCAACAAATGCTGGCGCAATTTGATGAATGGATGAAAGAAAATGAAGCGCGTATTAAGGCTGCCGCTGTAGAAGCAGATGCTACTGCTTCACCTCTCGCTATTCCTCAGGCGCCTGCTGTAAAGCAATACGAAGGAACAGGTAGAAACGATGCATGTCCGTGTGGCGCACAAGATGCGGTAGGTAATCCTATTAAGTATAAGAAGTGTCATGGAGCCTAGGCAGATATCACGCGAAAAGGCACTCGTAGGGGCGGCGGGCATTATAATGGCCGTCCTTTTTCTTATACCTGTATTTTCGAGCAAGTATCAGGCACTTCTTACTGCATATGTTGCTGCGCAACCAGCATATGCATTTATAACGGTTGCGATAGCGCGTTTTCTTGCCATTGTGATAGCACCGCTGCCTGGACAACCTGTTGCATTTATGAGTATCGCTGTTATGCCATGGCAATGGGCATGGCTTGCAAATCTTATTGGTGCTGATTGTGGTGCTATCGTCGCATTTTTAATTGCTCGTAGGTTTCGTGAACCAGTAGCAGCTCGCTTTACAGGGCTTAAAGACTTACATGCATTTGAGAAAGCACTTTCTGGTCGTATGCGTTTATGGGGGTTTGTTGGGTTGCGTTTTGCGACTGCAGGAGCGCTGGATTTTTTTAGTTATGCTGCAGGATTATCTACGGTATCGTTCCGTATATTTTTATTCGCAACATTACTTGCGGATATTCCTATTACTTTTATCTTTTTTTATTTTGGTGGTATGGCTGCGCGATACGGTGCATATGTTATGATCGCCTTTATTGTGCTTTTTATGCTTACGAGTGCAACACTAGGCAAGTATGTTATACAAAAAAATAAGAGATAGTATGAATCCTAAAAAGAAAATAGTGGTTGTAAGTGGTGGATTTGATCCTGTGCATATCGGGCACGTACGCATGTTTAACGAAGCACGTGCTTTAGGTGATGAGTTAATTGTTGTTATTAATAACGATAATTGGCTTATGAAAAAGAAAGGTTTTGTGTTTATGCCAGAAGCAGAACGTAAAGAAGTTATCGAGGCATTTCGTGCTGTTGATAGGGTAGTGCTTACTCATCATGAAAAAGATACAACCGATATGAGTGTATGCGATGTACTGCGTGTATTACGGCCGGATATATTTGCAAATGGTGGTGATAGAAAATTAGATAATGTTCCCGAAGTGGCAGTATGTAAAGAAATTGGATGTGAAATGGTTTTTAATATCGGCCGTGGTGGTAAGGTACAATCAAGTTCAGATCTTGCGCAAAAAATACGCCAGCAATAAAAAAAGGAGCGCTCCTCCTGTCCCATCTCGTTTTCACGAGCAGGTTAGAGCGCTCCCCATTGTAGCCACGGCATCAGGCAAAATCCTTTTTGCGAATACCGGGCAAGCTTCGATTTTTTTGGGAATTCAAACGGATATCTCTCTACCTACGCGGCAGATTTGGATGTAACCTTAGCTATCCATTTCAAGGGGTGCAAGCCCCTGTCTTCCCTTGCAAAAGAACTCCTTTCGTGTGAATGCTTGCGACCATATAATTGGCCGCTCGCAACGCAGCCTTCTTGTTGTACCGGTCTTGCGACTCGGTCTTAGCGTTTTTATATAATACTATATGTGTTTATTTTCGTCAACTCTATTACCGAATAATCAAATACCCCCAGTTATGGGCGGTAGTTGCAGTAATATTTCCTGTCGTTACGTTTCTAATGCGTATTTCTATGGCGTCTGGTAGGGCGCGTGCGCTGTGAAATACAAGGCCGTTTTCAAGGGGGGATAATATACCGCTTGGTGGTGTAAGAAATACGCGGTCGCCTGTTTGGATGCCGGTAAGTTCGGGAATGGCGGGGGCGGTAACTATAACAGTTGCAACGCTATTACCCGCAATTGTTGCATTAGGATTTACCGCCACCGTTCCTTGCTTGATAAAGCTAATGGAATTATTTGCGGTGTTGCCAATAGTTACCGGTCCGCCGATATCTGCGGCACCAGAAAGGGAAAGTGATGCCCATTTAGCACTACCAGAGCCTATAGATCGGCCGCTGCCGTTTGGGGTGAGGTCGGAGTCAAATGTTGCTGCCTGCGCGCGGCTTACGCCAAGCGAAAAGTCCCGCGTAATGCGGTCGGCGGCGTTCGGGCTCTGGTACTGCAAGCTCAAGTCTATAATGACTACATCTTTACCAGGAGGTGTGCTTATTTTAGTGAACCCTAAGTTTGTTACCGCAACGCTTGCGTTATTGAGTGCTGTTGCGGCGCTTGCACCGCGTTGGAGCATTATGTCCGTGCCATTTTTATATATCTTTATAGGTGTGTTGTTTCCGTCTGTATTACTTGTGAGTACGAGTTGACTGTATTTTCCGCCAACGGGCAATCCATCTATTTCGTCGTCGCCCGTTTCGTTTACGGCAAACAGGCTTGAGATCGCGACTTCGTTTTGTATTTTTCCTAATATAAAATTAGCCTGATTTGCTATTTCCGATGAGCTTGCTTGGTAACCACTTACACGAAAGAATGTGGAAAGGAAGTAGGTAAGTGTTAATGAAACGCTTGCAAATATAACGCTATAGATAAGGAGTTCAACAAGGGTAAAACCAGCTTTTCGTTGCATATATATCAGTATATCATGAGGGCTCTGTAAGACTATTGTTGCCCATATTTACTTTGTTCTATAAATACGGTATATTCCTACTACTCTATTTAACGCATGAAAACAGTAGAAACAACCGTTACCGCAAGTACTGAAGCAGAGGCAACCCCTGTTGTCCCTGCCCTTCCTCCTGAGCAGGTAGCTGTATATCGCGAAATGATCGCCGCAGGTATTGCTGTAGGTCGTAAGAAATCGCGCACAAACCCTAAAATGGATAGCTTTATTTTAAGCTATTCTCGCGGTGTCGCCACATTCGATCTTATACAGACCCTTACTTCTATTGATACAGCAGCAGCATTTTTGCGTACGTTGATAGAAGAAAAGCGTCCGGTGATTGTTCTTGGTTCTCAGCCTACTGCACAGGATTTTGTTTTGGAATTTGCGGGTAAACACGGTTTCTTCCACGTAACAAATCGTTGGCTTGGTGGTATTCTTACCAACTTCAACACTATTTCGAAGCGTATTGTATACTTCACAAAATTAAAGGCAGATAAGGCAGCTGGTGTGCTTACGAAGTACACAAAAAAAGAACAGCTTAACTTCGATCGTTTAATTGCTAATATGACCACTTCGTTTGCTGGCCTTGAAGGTATTACCACATTGCCTGCTGCACTTTTTGTAGTTGATGCAGCTGCTCATGAAATTGCGGTACGCGAAGCACGTCGCTTGAATATCCCTGTTATCGCTATTATCAACAGCGACAATGATCCGGATGTTATTACCTATCCTATTCCTGCAAACGACAACAGCCGTTCAAGCCTCCTTTGGATTTTTAAGCGCCTTGACGAAAAGATAGGGGCGTAACCTATAATTTTACTATGACAGCAGAAGATGTTTCTCGCCTACGTGCCGAAACAGGCGCGGGCATAATGGATTGTAAGCGTGCTCTTACCGAAACAGGCGGTGATTTTAATGCCGCTAAAGATCGTTTAACAGCACAGGGTATAGCAAAAGCAGAAAAAAAGGGTGACCGCGAAACAGGCGCAGGACACTTAGAAACATATATACACGGTGGCCGTATTGGCGTATTGCTCGAATTACGTTGCGAAACAGATTTCGTTGCGCGTGGTGATTTGTTTCGTGATTTAGCACGTGGACTTGCGTTGCATATTTCGGCAACTGATCCGCTTACGGTAGAGGCGTTGATGGCAGAGCAGTATGTTCGTGACGAATCAACTACTATCGAAGACTTAATAAAAAGCGTTGTTGCAAAGACGGGTGAAAATATCCGTATTGCACGCTTCGCTCGTTTTGCACTGTAATTGTAGTGTATATGTATTCATTTCTTCTTCAACTCACGTTTGTGACGGGGCTTTCGATAATGGTATTTATTATGCTCCGTTCGTTGCCCCGTGTTTCGACAGAAGATGATGTTGAACCATCATTAACTGCTCGCTTTGCTGACTTTTTAAATCGATTACCCTTGCATCACGTTGACGAGCGCATTAATGGCTTTCTCTTTAAATTTTTGCGTCGTACGCGCGTATTTATGCTTAAGCTTGATAATAGGTTGGTGCGCGAACTTGATCGCGTGAAGAAGAATGGTGAGCAGGTGGGCACAAATTCTGTACAAGAAATGATTGACCACGTACAAGGGGAGAAGGGAGAGTAGTTATGTATATATATCATCGAGTACCTAAAAATTTAGAAGGCTCTATTTTATTTCCGCTCAATGCATTAAAGGAAAAATATCCTCTTATTTATAAAGATCAGGTGAGTAAATATGTTGGTCGAGAGCATCTTTTTGATAGACGTATTCCCTTGCTTGATTGTTTATGGAATGATGTTTTGCATTTTTCAGCAGTACATCCAAAAGAAATAAAACAGGCCCTTATTGATGCAGGTGATACCTCTGATTTTAATATGCAGTATTTTCAAGTTGCATCGAACCTTATTGATCCGAAAAATGCTGTAGTGTATTTATATGCTCATCCGGTACATCAGGATGGTTTTGATGTAAGAGATTTTATTCCGTATAATCCGGGAAAGATGCATGAATTTTCTGCAATGCCACAAGCAACAAAAGAATATTATAGGGAAATGATTAGTGGCGGTAAAAAACCTCTTTTATATCATAAAATTCCTCATATTTTATATCGGGGTTTTTTGGATACTAGTGGGTTATCAGTAGTTTCAATATAGGGGATAGGGAGCTTTAAAAAAACAACTCTCAACGTATTAGTTGAGAGTTGTTTTTTTGTGGGTGCGGAGGGACTCGAACCCCCGAAGTCCAGAGGACGCCTCGTCTACAGCGAGGAGCAATTGCCGCTATGCGACGCACCCTAGTGCTCAAATAGTATATGAAAAAACTCAGCTATAGGCAACTATGTGATATATGGATAGTAAAAAGTATGATGCTGTACATAATTGAGTATTTTTGTTAAATTATACAAATTCATGGGTGATTGTATGCCAATGTAGCTCAATGGCAGAGCAGCGCTTTTGTAAAGCGAAGGTTGGAGGTTCGACTCCTCTCATTGGCTCCAAAAAATATGCATGAAAAAATACACTTTGTAGGTATTGGGGGCATTGGCGTTAGTTCGCTTGCACGCTATTACCTTGGCAAGGGTGCTCGTCTTTCAGGCTCTGATGCTGTTGATTCTGAGTTAGTGCAGGAGCTTACCGCCGAAGGTGTCATAATGCGCATCGGTCATCATTCCGATAATCTTTTACGTGATGTTTCGCGCGTTATTTATTCTGCTGCAGTGCACGCTGATAATCCGGAACTTAAAGAAGCGCGTCGTCGCGGTGTGCCATGCATGACATATGCAGAGGCATTAGGCGAGCTCACTAAGCAATACATAACGATTGGTGTGTCAGGCGCGCATGGCAAATCAACCACCACAGCACTTTTATCTTTAATGTTGGTGCATGCAGGGCTCGACCCCACGGTTATTATTGGTACTCGTCTTGCAGAATTTGGTGGCAAGAATGTGCGTATTGGAAAAAGCAGATATTTAGTCATAGAAGCAGATGAATGGAATAAATCATTCTTTCACTACGCGCCTCAGATCGCTGTTATTACTAATGTAGATGCAGAGCATTTAGATACATATAAAAATCTTGCCGGTGTTATTAAGGCATTTAATACATACGTATCTCATTTACCAAAAGAAGCGACTGTGATTGTGAATGCGCAAGATAAAAATACAATGGCGGCCATTAAGGGATGCAAGCGTACACGCATTACATTTAATGAAAAAAATAAGCGTATGCAAAAGTGGCCACTCCAGATCGCTGGTGTATTTAATCAGTTGAATGCGGAGGCAGCGTATCAGGCTGCGCATATGGTGGGTGTTACGCGTAAGGTGGCGATGGAGGCGGTGGCGCAATTTCGTGGTTCATGGCGGCGCATGGAGCCTGTTATACCGCGCCCGAGTACGCATGTTACAGGTACATTTTTTGCTGATTACGCCCACCATCCAACAGAAATTATCGCGACCATAGGCGCGCTTAAAGCAAAATATAAAGGACGTAGATTATTGGTTATTTTTCAACCACATCAAGTTGCGCGCCTTACCGCACTCTTTCCTTTATTCGTAAAGGCATTTAGTGATGCTGATCAAATTGCATTGCTCCCTGCATATCAAGTTGCGGGTAGAGAAGTGGTAGGGGGTAAATCAAGCGAGGATCTATATAAAGGTATTGTAAAGTTACGAGGTAAATCTGCAGATGGTACGGTTTTTTATTTGAAAAATATCGCCGAATCCCTTACTCTAATTGACAAGCAGGTTGTCGTTTTTATGGGCGCTGGCGCGATAGATAGCGAGGTGCGCGAATATTTTGTATCAGAGTTATTGCCGAAATAGCTTAGTGGCAAAGCACTCCCTTGGTAAGGGAAAGACCCGAGTCCGATTCTCGGTTTCGGCTCACGATTGTGTAGTATATAAAAAAATAAACCCCGCAACACGACATGTGTGCGGGGCAGACGTCTCCTCGGGCTAAGGAGCGCCTTATGGACTATGCGGGCAGTGGTTGCAACATCGCGGCTTTGAATATAAACGAAAAGTGGCGACTGACTTTCGTACCGCCGCATTGCAGATGAACTCCGAATAATTCCAAGAATTTCTTTTGCGCAATGGCTTCAGCTTGCTGATTGCGCACCATGTCATGCATGGTGAATGAGACTTTATCGCCAGGCTTTATGCCTTTATTGCTTTTAACACGTGCCATAAGCACGCGTACGATCTCTGTCCCGGGCATCGCGTCGTTCCTTTCTGGGTAGCTGGGGTTAGTAGCCACTCCGCTTCATTGCGAAGTACTGAGTACATTATACATTATGTACTATTATTAGTCAATGTATTTCTCATATTGCATTTAATGTCGTTTTACCGTATACTAGGAGGACTTATATGGCGAAATCGAAGTTTTCGGAAAATCTTATCAAGATGAAATGTGGTACATGCAGCCGCATTGGTTATCATACGCGTAAAAATAAGAAGACTAACGAAAAGAAACTTTCGCTTTCAAAGCACTGTCGTTTTTGTCGCGTACACACAACCTTTAAGGAATCTAAGCGATAGTAGCGCGTGCATAGAAAAAGACCCTTGTTTCGAGGGTCTTTTTTCCTGTATGATAGATTCTGAAATAGAGAGGGGGTATCGTTCAATGGCAGGACTTTGGTCTCCAAAACCAACTATCAGGGTTCGAATCCTTGTGCCCCCGCACACAATAAAACCGCCCGAAGGCGGTTTTATTGTGTGCAAGAAAAATTATTTCCTGCCGATCTTTCCTAGGATTACGAGCAAATAGACTGCGGCAAGTCCAACGATTCCGTAGACGATCTGGGATACCATAGACATCTCGCCGAAGAGTTTTTCAACAAGGTTCCAGTCAAGTATACTGATGAGACCCCAGTTAATACCACCAACGATCACGAGGATAAGCGCAATCAAATCAAGTCCGCCAAGATTTTTCATGATATTTTTAGTATATACATCGATATATTTAATTCGACCTTTATTATATATCTAGTATACAATATTCCGTACCATGAAAAAACTATTTATGTGGATTATTGGTGGTTTGATTGTTATTGGTGGTGGATTTTTTACATGGCAAAAGACACAAGCGCCCGCACTTGTTCTGCACGATGAAAGAATTCGTGTAACAACGCCTAGCGCAAATGCTGTTATAACAAGCCCTCTTTCTATTACCGGTGAAGCGCGCGGTATGTGGTATTTTGAAGCATCGTTTCCGGTAGAGCTTGTAGATGCTCATCGTAATCAAATTGCTATTGTACCCGCACAAGCACAAGGGGAATGGATGACAGAAGATTTTGTACCGTTTACCGCAACGCTTACTTTTACCGCACCCGCAACAGACATGGGGTTTTTAGTGCTTAAAAAAGACAATCCGTCAGGCATGCCAGAACACGACGCACAGATCGAAATCCCCGTACGATTCCGTTAATTATTTGGAAACGTTTCTTGGATTGTATAGGATCCGTTTTGATGGATAAATAATACTACGCTTGTTTTTTGCCTTATAATTCGTTCTCTATCCTCAGGTTTAAGAGTTGGAGATAATGATTCGCCTTGGGAATTTTTACATTTAATATTCCATTGTGTCTGCGGTTTATTCTGTTTTATATAAGGAACGCATAAAACATGCCGCCCTTTCATTGTTGGATATTTTTTTTCATAATCTGCAATTTTGAATATTGCTATTAGTGATCTAACACGAGAAGGCGATACACTATCTGCCGTTTTATTTGTATAAAATCCCAGATCTTCAGCTGTCGTTTTAAAAGTTAATGTTGGTGGACCAGCTTTTGTTGTGTCATATACTAATACTGCTGCGCCAGGTCCTTGTTTAAATTTATACATGTCTTTAATGTAAGTATCTAAAGTACCTGGCTCACGTTTATTTTGTTTATCAGGAGCGACTCGCATTCCTACAATTGCATAATCTTTAAATCCTGGGTCATTTAAAAATTCTTCAAAACAGCCAGTTGTTATAGCGCAGGCACGTGATTCAGTGCAACAATGTTCGGTTTTTAAAACTATTACAAAGCCTTTTTTATCAGGATATTCTTTTTTAATTAATGTGCTAATAGCTTTTGGGGAAAAATTAAACTCAGGATTTTCTTTTGCATAATCTTTAAGATTACGTATTTTCTCAAATGGAAGGGGATTTTTGCCTTGAGTGGTGTTATATATAACTTGCTGGATTCTATTTGATTCATTTAGAGGTACTGGTTGCGGAATAGTTGCCTGTGCATATACATATGCATAGTTTGCAATAATAAGCAGTGCTATTATAAGAATTTTCTTCATTATTTTTAAAATAGCACATCCAAATAAAGTTATTAATTAAAGACTTTTCTTTTTTTGTGGACCCACGGAGAATCGAACTCCGGCCTCGCCCATGCCATGGGAGCGTAATACCATTTTACTATGGGCCCTATATACGAAGCGCATATCATATATACTATAAAAAATTTGATTTTTCCATATGCATTATATAACAACTTATTATATGTATATTACGTTAAAAATAAGGCATTTCGTTGCCAGTTATGCTATTTTTAGCTATTCTATAGCGGAGTCGTTAGGTATATAGCCCCTGTAGTTCAACGGATAGAACTGCTCACTCCTAACGAGCCAATAGAGGTTCAATTCCTCTCGGGGGCACACCGATCTACATATATTTCTAAAAGATCGGGAGACGATGTATGAGGAATACGCCCGGGTGGCGGAATGGCAGACGCACGCGCCTCAAGAGCGCGCGCCGCAAGGCATAAGAGTTCGAGTCTCTTCCCGGGCACAAAAAATAATACGGAACTATGTAGTTCCGTATTATTTTTTATAATCAATGGAATTCTTTTGTATAATGTATACTAATTAGTAATGAGTCGTCGTAATCCTACAAAAATTCTTATTCTCGGCGCTGGCTTCGGGGGTATTTATGCTTTTTTCGAATTGCATAAGCGCTACCATAACGATCCGTCTGTATCTATTCGTCTTATCTCTGATACGGATTATTTTTTATTTACCCCGCTATTGCATGAAGTAGCAACAGGAGGTGTGTCCCAAGAAAATGTCGCCTTCACTATTTATTCTATGGTGCCGTGCTGTCTTGATTTTGTAAAAGCGCGTGTAGAGTCTGTGGATACGGTAGCGCGTACGGTGCGTACGTCGGTAGGTGAATTTGAATATGATTATCTCGTATACGCATTAGGCGCAGGTACTAATTTTTTTGGGCTTTCTGCTACTGCTCAAAAGCGCGCATTAGCGCTTAAAACATTAGCAGATGCGCGCGCTATTAAAACGCGCTTAGTATCTCTTTTTAAAGAAGGGTTAATGCCACATGTGGTGGTGGTTGGTGGCGGACCTACCGGTGTTGAAATTGTAGCTGAAGCACATGAATATCTTGAACAACTAATAAAAACATTCCGTATATTAAAAGCTCCGCATCCATTAACATTAATACATGGAGGCGATCGTTTACTTCAACATTTTTCGCCTGAGTTAGGAATAGAGGCTCGCCGTGTACTTAAAAAGCGTGGAGTAGATATTATTGGAAATGATACGGTCGTTGATATTGAAAAAGATGCGGTTGTATTAGCAAGTGGTAGGCGTCGCATTGCAAATGTTGTTATATGGGCGGCAGGGGTAAAAGCATATCCAGTGCCATTTTCGCCCAGCGCGCCAGTAGATGCAAAGGGCCGCTTACTGATAACTGAAGCGCTCTATCTTAAGAATAATCCCCGTGTTTTTGTGGTGGGGGATGCTGCAGCATTACATGATATACCAATGACAGCGCAGGCAGCAGTAGCAATGGGTCGTGCAGCAGGTGATAATATTGCGCGTGATATAGAGCGCGCGCCTATGCGGGCATTTGTGTATCGGCATAAGGGCGACATGTTTTCATTAGGGCAATGGTTTGCGGGAGCAGAAATTGGGGGATGGCATTTTTTTGGTCATTTTGCATGGTGGTTGTGGCGCACTGTTTATCTTTCTAAAGTTATTGGTTTTCGTAACAAGATAAAAGTGATGATCGATTGGACATTAAATATCTTCTTGCCACGGGATATGGGTGTATAGAAAAAAAGACCTTTTAACTGGTAAAATAGACGTTTTTTAGGTATTTCTGTACTATACGGGCGTATTGGGTATTATCCACACAATACTTGACTTTTATACACTTTTTTAGTATAATAAAACTGTATTAATAATACATGAAGAAAACACTCTACTATATTATTGCAATTTTTGGTGCAGCTATTCTTGTGGCGCTTTTTGCATATGATAGCGCTGCTGCACAAGAGTATTATTACGATGGTGGTTACTCTGTATATGACTTCTATGGCACTGGTGGCTACGGTAGTTTTGATTCGTATGGCTATAATGCCGATGGTTGCGGTGTAAATTGCGGTGCTTCGTATATATCGTTTGATTATTCGAGCTGTGGCGCAAGTTGCTTTGGTGGCGCTTCTTTTGGTTGCGGATCGTTCTGTGGTGGCTTTGGATTTGGTGGCTTTGGTGGTGCTGCATTTTTACCACCGGTCTACGTACCTCCTCGTCACACACCGCCAGTAGCAATTCCGCCAGTATATGTTCCTCCGGTTATTCAACCGCCAACATATATTCCACCGGTGTATGTTCCGCCAACATACAATCCGCCTACTTATCTTCCACCGGTGTATGTTCCGCCTACCTATAACCCTCCGCCAGTGTATTTACCGCCTATCGTTGTACCGCCACCGGTTATTCAACCGCCTGTATGTACGATTCGCTTCTCTAACTTCAACCCACCGCTTGTGGCAACTGAAGGGCAACTCTACGCATACAACTTGCAGTCCATTTCGACAGGCCCTATTTCTAATCAGATCAGCTATCGTTTAGTAACTGGTCCCGATGGTATGGTAGTTGCGCCGAATGGTCAGATTGTATGGACACCTGCCTTTAATCAGAGTCGTGCACGTGCATACACAGTAACTGTGGCTGCATATAACGGCACATGTGAAAATGCACAAACATTCTATATTACTGTTTCGGATATGAACCCTGTACCACCTGTGGTGCATCCTAAACCGAAGCCTGTATGTGGCTGTGAATGTACTAACACATGCACAAAAACAGTAACGACGTGTACTACAACAACCACGAAAGTAACAACAACCTGTCCGCCGGACGCTCCTATGGCAGTAGGTACTGTTGATGGTGGTAATACCACTACGGGGTTTGGTATCGGTTCCGCTATCTCTGCGGCAATCGCAGGGCTTACGGGAGCTATTCTCGCAGTGCTCTACAGCCCGTGGCTCTTACTCGCTGTTATACTTATTCTCGCCATACTTCTTATCCGCGCATATCAGCGTACGCGCGCAATGAAGGTGTCGATATAAGCTGAAAAATAAAGACAAAGGGGAATACCCCGTGTTACAAATCCGATTATTTTGCTACGATGCATGAAACGACTTGTATAGAAAAAATGATGCATGCTAAGCGCGATATGATCCGGAAAATCGTCCCCATAATCGGATTTGTAACACGGGGTATTTTGGTGCTCGCATTTTTTGGTGTCGTGCCTCATGCACATGCATTTAGTTGGTATGGTCCTGGTTCGGGTATAGATTACACAGGCTTTGTGTATACCAACAACGACGTTGGCTTTTCGTGGCCATGGACGTTTGTGAGTAAGCCGAGCATTAATTATTCTGGCTTTGGTGGCTGGGGTGGTTGGAATGGCTGGGGCGGTGGTTTTAGTCAGCCAACATATCCGCCACGTTTAGATCAGGTAGGCCCGCAGTCGGTCACGGTGGGCAATATGCTTACCTTTACGGTAACCGCTTCGAATAATTACGGTGGCGCAATAACATATTCGGCAACAGGTTTGCCGAGTGGCGCTGCATTTAATTCTTCTACACGCACGTTTTCGTGGATGCCGACCGCAGGACAGGTTGGTTATCATGTAGTTAATTTCCGCGCTACCGATCGTGTTGGTTCAAGTGATATGTCTGTCACTATTACGGTTAATGCCGCAAACGCCTACAATCCGTACAATTACGGTGGTGGAGCGTACTATGGGTATGGCAATAGTGGTTACGCAGGTTCTTATTACTACCAATACAATCAACCGCAACAACCCCACATATCACCCCTTAATTCTGTTCCGGTTATTTATCCTATTCAGCAACAGATAGTTCGTGTAGGTGAAACATTGCGTATTCCAATACAGGCATACGATCGCGAGGGGGATTATTTGCAATACAGTATGACGGGTGAGCCACAGGGCGCAGTACTTGATCAATATTCGCGTACATTCATATGGACGCCGACACCTTTGCAAATTGGCCAGTATCGCGTAAACTTCCGCGTGTCCCAAGGTGGGCAAATGTATGCGGATACGGGTGTGGCGATTTATGTTTTAGATCGCACCGGTAATTTACCGCTTACTGCATGCACGGCAGGGCCAGGGCCATATCTGTATGCCTTTGCGCCCTCATCAACCGTGCGTGAAGGTGATTTGTTCTCGTACCAAATAATCGCCGCAAGTGGTAATGCTAACCAAGCGTCATACCGCATCGTAGATGGTCCTATTGGCCTTACTATCGATACGCGTACAGGCTATATGCGCTGGGTACCAAGCTTTAACCAAAGCGGTAACTATCAGGTACGCATTGGTGTGTACAATGGCCAGTGTGAAACGGTACAAACGTTTAATCTCACGGTGCAGGACGTGCGGTAGTAGTAGGTTGAGTTACATACATACGGAGACGTGGCTGAGTGGTTTAAGGCGGCACTCTTGAAAAGTGTTGTGCTCGCAAGGGCACCGTGAGTTCGAATCTCACCGTCTCCGCATAAAAAATTTAAAATATAGTAATTTTGATATATTTTGTTTTATATGCTTTTAGTCAAAACAAAAATTGCTCCAAGTACAGTTAGTGGTATTGGTTTATTTGCTGATCAGTTTATTCCGAAAGATACGTGGATTTGGAGATTTAAAAAAGGTTTTGATATTCGCTTTGATAAAAATTATCCCGACTCTCTTCAAGAACCAGCAAAAAATTTTTTTCTAACTTATGCATATCAAAATCCAAAAACCTTGAATTGGGTTTTATGCGCTGATAATGCTCGATTTTTTAATCATTCAGAAACAGCAAATATCCATTGTGTTGAAGACCCAGAAGATGAAGATGCTGCAAATATTGCCTCAAGAGATATTGAGATAGGTGAGGAGCTCTTTGTGGATTATCGTGAATTTGATACAGATCCATTTTATGGATTTAAAAAATAATTTAAGAAAGTTTAATTTTATACTTTCTTGATATGCGGGAGAGTGGAGTGTAATACTACATCGCATGACACAATCGCGCGCGCTTGAAATATTAAAGACTGGCGCGAATGTATTCCTTACGGGCGAACCAGGGGCAGGTAAAACACACACAATCAACGAATATCTGCGCTATTTGCGCGCGCGCAAAATAGAAGTTGCTGTTACAGCTTCTACAGGCATTGCAGCAACGCATGTGGGCGGTATGACGATTCATTCGTGGAGTGGCGCTGGCATTCGTCCGCAATTATCAAAATATGAAGTAGAGGAGATTGCAGGGCGTGAATATATAGCAAAGCGTATAATGCGCGCTAAAGTTCTTATTATCGATGAAGTTTCTATGCTCGGCGCATATATGCTCGACATGGTAGATAGCGTAATAAAGGCGGTAAAAAGGAATGAGTTGCCCTTTGGTGGATTACAAATTATTTTTGTGGGTGATTTTTTCCAATTACCACCAGTAAGCAGAGAGCGCGAAAAAATATCCTTTGCATACGAATCGCCTGCATGGGAGGCGGCAAAGCCTGTGGCGTGTTATGTAACGGAACAGCATCGGCAAGACGACGATGCTTTTTTGTCTGTATTGTCTGCTATTCGTAACAATAGTTTTGATAATGATCATATGGTGCATATAGAACGTCGTCGTGTGGCGCGCGGTGTAGTTGCGGATAGTGTACCGCGTCTTTTTTCGCATAATGCGGATGTAGATAGTACCAACGAAGCTATTTTGGCCAAGCTCGAAGGCGAGGCGAAGATATTTGCTATGGTAGAGCGTGGTCCGGCAGCTATGGTGGCGAGTTTGCAAAAAGGATGTTTATCTCCGCAATTTTTAAAGTTAAAAAAAGGTGCGGTGGTTATGTTTACCAAAAATAATCCGCAAGAACATTTTGTAAATGGAACACTGGGTACGGTGGTTAATTTTTCAGGTGCAGGTGGATTGCCGATTGTGCAAACAAGAGATGGTAGGCGTATAGAAGCAGAGCCAATGGATTGGGCGATAGAAGAAAATGGTAAGGAGCGGGCACGTATTTCGCAGGTGCCGTTACGTCTTGCATGGGCTATGACTGTGCATAAAAGCCAAGGTGTGAGTTTAGATGAGGCGGTAATGGATTTAAGTGATGTGTTTGAGTTTGGGCAGGGGTATGTAGCGCTTTCGCGTGTTAAGCGTTTATCGGGCTTACATTTACTAGGTTGGAATGAGCGTGCATTTCAGGTGCACCCAGAAGTATTTGAAAAAGATGGCATATTCCGCATTGAATCAGATAAGGCAGATGCTTTATTTGGCGGTATAGATACAGCAAAGTTACACGAGCTACATAAAAATTTTGTGAGGAGTTCTGGTGGTAAAGAAGTAGTTGAAGTTGAAAAAGCAGATGCAGTAGATGAACGCCCGATAGATACGTTGCGTAAAGAATCACCACAAGCATTTCGTCGGTGGACGCCCGAAGAAGAAAGAAAATTACAAGAATTATTTAAGCGTGATGCAGGTATTCCCGAACTTGCAAAACTATTAGGGCGTAAAGAGGGGGGTATTCGCGCTCGCTTAGAAAAACTTGGCCTTATCGAACCCCTCTACCACAACGATAAAAACGAAAAAAATAAAAAACAATAAACCCACTATACGTATCTCCGACAGGAGATACGTATAGTAATTTGATGGGGTGAGTGGGGTGGGGGTGTTGTGGTTATGTATTGTGTTTGGCGAGCACTTCTTGTGCGCGGGCTATCATGGCTTCGCTTTCTTTATGCATGGGGGATTCGGCCATTAAGCGTATAATTGGCTCGGTGTTTGAAGTGCGTACGTGAAGCCATGCATCTTTCCATGCAAATCGTATACCGTCGGTTTCTGTATGTGTTGCATCGGTATAGATTGTTTTAAGCAGTTCTTTGATCGCATTAAAATCTATTTTTTTAATAGTGATTTTATCTTTTACTATCGCGTAATGGGGGAGCGCATCGACTAATGCATCGATTGTTTTTTCTGTGCGCGCTATATAGTCAAGAATTAATGCCATACCTACCATGCCGTCTCTGCCATGGTGCAGGCGTGGATATATAACACCTCCGTTACCTTCACCGCCTATTACGGCGTCGCGTTTTTTCATTTCTCGTACTACATGTATTTCGCCAACAGGTGCGCGATAGAGTTTGCACTTATTTTCACGGGCAATATCTTCGCTCATGCGACTCGTAGATTGATTAATAACAACAGCTCCTTTTTCGATATTTTCTAATACGTGTCGTACGGTGAGTGCGAGCGTGCATTCTTCAGATACAACACCACGTGTGGGGGATACTACAACGAGTCGGTCGCCGTCAGGGTCCAAAGCAAAGCCGATATCAACTTTTTTCTTTTTAGTGAAGTTTGTAAATGTGGCGAGATTTTTTTGGTTTGGTTCGGGTGGATGAACAAAATTACCATTTGTTTTTGTGTTTAGTCCTATTACTGTGCATCCCAGTGCGGTTAATAGAGGTTTTGCGGTGACTATTGCGCTGCCATTAATAGTTTCTAATGTTACGCGAAAAGCACGCTTGCGGATATGCTTTGCATGAACAAGCGGTAGTATTTTTTTAATGTGATAATCAGGCGCTGATAACATAATCAAGGTAATCACCTTCTGCATTAAACAGTTTTAATCCATTCCATTCTATAGGGTTATGACTTGCGGTCACCATTATGCCACCTTTTGCTTTTAATTGATTGATAGCAAGGGTGAGTGTTGGTGTAGGGACAATCCCGAGATCTATAGGCTTACATCCACACGCTGTAAGAGTTTTAATAAGTGTTTTAGTGATGATTTTTCCCGATTGTCGTGCATCACGTCCGATAACTATTTTCCCTTTATGTGCGCCAGCAAAAGCTGCTGCATATCGCAAGGCAATATCCGTCATATTTTCGTCGGTGGTAAAGCGAATGCCGGATAGACTCGTAATAATCATTATGTGCATGCTAGCACGCAGAAATATACAGACAAGCTTTGACTATTACATATTTTCAGTTTATTGAGCGCGGGCAACCACCGCCGCTACAATTTTCTTTGCGCCAGCGCTTTTTAATACACGTGCTGCTTCGCGGAGTGTCGCACCTGAAGTAGTTACATCATCTACAAGTAATATATGTTTGTTTTTAAATTCGTGGGGTCTAGTAATATGAAAGGCTCCCTCTATGTTTTTTTCGCGGAGTGTATAATCTTTTTGATCTGCTTGCGCTGATGTATCTTTTATCCGTACAAGATTTTTAGTAATGGTGGGTATGTGTAGATGTGTGCTGATGTGCCCTCCAATAATAGCCGCTTGGTTAAAGCCACGCTTCCATTCTTTATTTTTATGTAGTGGTATAGGGACTATATGGTAATCAGTAAAATGATGCGGTAGGGCGTTGAAGTATGTAACAAGCAGTGTACTGAGAGGTGTAGCTGCACTTTGCCAATGTTGGTATTTCATTTGCCAAATAAGCTTTTGCACGTGCGCATGTGTGTAATGTGTTGCGCTTGCCAGTGTATATTGCGCTTCGGGGTGGCAAGGTTTTCCGCCTTCTGGAATACGTCGCATACAGAGCGGGCAATAGAGACTGTTGTATACAGGGATTGTTGCCATACATGCGTTGCATATCAGTGTATGTGCGTCATGTGTAGTAATATGTTTCGCACACGTAAGACATGTGCGAGGGAAGAGTATATCGAGTAATAGGTTTTTAGCGCGGGTAAGCATGATATAGGGTATACTAGTAGCATACATGGCACTGGGATTTTTTAAAAAGTTTTTTGATGGGTCTCGTGGACCGTGCTTAGGAGTTGATATTGGCACAACATCTATAAAAATTGCTGAGATAATACCTGATAAGGCAGGTATTCGCCTTGCTAACTATGGAACACTCGAAACGCTTGGCTATCTTGTGCGCGGTAATACTGCATTGCAGGCGAGTGGACTTAAGATTTTTGAACAGGAGGTTGGGCAATATTTAAAGATCGTTAAAGATCGTATGCATACTAATACGGTCCGCGCGGTAGCATCACTTCCATCATTTTCTGTATTTTCTACTATTATCGATTTGCCGCCCATGCCCGAAAAAGAAATTACGCAGGCAGTGCAGTTTAAGGCGCGGCAATATATTCCGCTTCCTATTACTTCTGTTTCACTTGATTTTACTCGTATTAGCGCACAACGTATGTTGGTTTTCGCTATACCCAACGATATCGTTTTAAAATATAAAGCGATTTTTAAAACTGCAGGGCTTGAATTAATAGCGCTTGAAGCTGAAGGTGTTTCAATTGCTCGGGCATTTGGCACTCCGTCTGATGCTAATGATGCGCCCGTGCTTGTGATAGATATTGGTGCGCGTTCAACTGCATTAACGGTTGTGTCGCGTGGTATGGCGTATATTACAGGGCAGACAGATTTTTCTGGCGCAACCTTAACACATGCAATTGCGGCAGGTTTGCATGTAGCAGAGGGGCGCGCAGAAGAATTAAAGCGTGCGCGTGGTGTGGTAAATGTGGGATTTGGTGCAGAAGAGGAGTTATCCACACTACTTCTACCTCTTCTCGATGCTATATTTAATGAGGCTAAGCGGCTCCGTGACCGCTATGTTTCTGCATATAGCGTGCCTATAAAAAACGTGCTTATTGCAGGTGGCGGAGCAAATCTCCCTGGTATTACGGAGTACGCGAGCAAGATATTAGAAATGAAGGCAGAAAAGGCAATGCCTTTTAATCGCGTGCAATTTCCACCTCAATCAGAAATTGCACTTACGCCATTAGGTCCTAGCCTTGCAGTTGCTATAGGCGCAGGATTGCGCGGTGTTACATAAAGAAAAAAATGGTATCTCCTTTAATGGATGAACGAATCAAAGGTGAAGATGTTCCGGTTGGATGGCCGTGGCGATTTTTAATGTTTTCTGTGCTTGTTAGCGCAACAGTAGCTGTTGGATCTTTTGGCCTTACCTTTGGTTACGGGCCTTTGCTCGATGCGCGATTAAAAGAGCAAGAGGCAAATATTCTTAATTTAAGTAAGGTTATTCCTAAAGCACAGCAAGAGGAGTTTGTTCGTTTCTATTCGCAGCTCGTCAATCTCGAAACGTTACTTGGTGGGCATGTGTCTGCATCACCTCTGTTTGGTTTGCTGGAATCACGCACAAACACAGCTGTTTCGTATATAGCAATGGAAGCGCGTATACCTGAGCGTAAAATAGTGCTTGAGGGCAATGCGGCAAATTACCAAAGGTTTGCAGAACAATTACAGTCGTTTACCGAAGCACCTGAAGTTGAGAGCATTATTATTAATGATTCAAACGCTCTTGAAGGCAAGGTTAAATTTCGTATAACGGTAACCCTGCGTGAAGGAATTTTTAAATAATACTATGGCACTTAAATCTTCCGGTAAGCGTGCAATGAGTCTGTTTTTTGGGCTCGGTATTTTAATTGCTTCGCTTGTAGGTTATGCAACATATGTACGGCCAGCATACAACAAAGTTGCGGAACTGCGCGGTACTTTAATAGCTAAACAAAATTTATTTGAAGAAAAAAAGCAGGCAGTAAATAAAGTAGAAGCGCTTATTAAGCAGTATCAGGGTGCGGATCGGTTGCAAGATGTTATTTCTATGTCTTTGCCGGTAAGTGAAGATGTTTCGTCGGTATTTAATCAGTTGCAGGCAATAGCAAGTGCGAATGGTCTTTCGGTGCAGGTATTTAATGTACAACCGCTTTCAACAAAGCCATCAAGCCAATCATTAGTGCAACCTTTGGGCACATTGCGACTTACACTGCGCCTTGGGGGAACATATGCTGCATTTAAAGATTTTATACGAGGCTTAGAAACTAATATCCGCGCTATGGATGTAGTGAGTTTAAAGGTTGAATCTGGCGGTCGTGGTGACTTTTTCACCTACACAGTAGTCGCCGATACCTATTATCAAGCAGAATAATTATATGGCACTTATCATTGAACAAAATAAACGCAGTATAAATTGGTTTGGGATTCTTGTTTTTATATTTCTTTTAGGTGTTATTTTGTTCGGCGGATATTTTTTATTCTTTGGGCCAACGCCAGTTATTGAAATTATCGCTCCTGTAGAACTTGGTACGGCAGATAAAATTGCGCGCATTAAACTTGATGCAGGCAAAATAATCGAAAGTCCTATATTAAAGTCATTTAAGCAGTATGGGGCAGATGTTGGTGTGGGTAATCTTGGTCGGTCAAATCCGTTTTCGCCTTTGTAAAAAAAGAATATGGACGAGCATGCATTAATCCAAGCGCTCGTAGACGCAGGACACCTTTCGCAAAGCCAAGGCGATGCATTGTTACGCGAATCTGCTTCTATTAGTAAGCGTGTAGAAGATATTATCTACGATCGCAGGCTTGTTGCTGAGGCAGAGGTAGCGCATGCAAAATCTATTATTCTTAATATTCCGTACGCAAAAATTTCTACGGAAGGCATTACGCCCGAGCTTATTAAAATGGTGCCGGAAGAAACCGTTACCACCTATAAAGCAGCGCCTTTGTCGCGACAAGGCGACATGCTTATTGTTGGTATGGTGCATCCTGATGATGTAAAGGCGCAGGAAGCATTGCGATTTATTGCTAAGCGTAATCGCGTTTCGTTGGGCGTATATATTATTACGCCATCAGATTTAGAACTGATTATGCGTAAATATTCGCCATTTTCAGCAACGGTTGAAAATGCATTGCAAGGTCTTTCTGTTTCACGTGGTGGCACCGATAAGGGTTCGCGCACTGTACGACTTCTTGAAGAGGCGGTTTCGGTAAACGAAGATGTGCCTGTTATTAAAATTGTATCTTCTACATTAAAAGAAGCGGTAAGCTCTGGGGCATCTGATATTCATATAGAGCCACAGCGTGATCGTTTGCGTATTCGTTTGCGTTTAGACGGTATGTTGCAAGAAGTTGCAACAGTACCGCTTGATTTACATCAACCGATTGTTTCGCGTATTAAAATTTTGGCGAACTTAAAAATTGACGAAACGCGTACACCACAAGATGGTCGCTTCCGCACTGTCTTATTTGGACGAGATATTGATTATCGTGTTTCTACATTCCCCACGCCTGCAGGAGAAAAAATTGCTATCCGTGTACTTGATCCACAAACAGGTTTAAAAAAACTTGAAGACTTAGGTTTGCAAGGTCATAACGAAAAGGCGATTAATGCGGCACTCAGTAAGCCATTCGGCATGATTGTTATTAGTGGCCCTACAGGCTCAGGTAAAACAACAACGCTGTATGCGCTGATGCGTGGTTTAAATACTGAAGGGGCTAATGTGGTGAGCTTAGAAGATCCGGTTGAATACACTATGGATGGTGTTAACCAATCGCAGGTACGGCCAGAAATTGGATATGATTTTGCATCTGGTTTGCGAGAAATTTTGCGCCAAGATCCCGATGTTATTATGGTTGGCGAAATTCGTGATAAAGAAACAGCAGAGCTTGCAGTACACGCCGCACTTACAGGGCATGTTGTTTTATCAACAATACACACTAATGATGCGGCAGGAGTTATCCCGCGTCTTATTGATATGGGTGTTGATGCATTTTTATTGCCTTCGGCTTTAAATCTTATGGTCTCTCAGCGTTTAGTGGGTAGATTATGCGATGCATGTAAAAAGGCAGAAAAGCCATCTAAAGAAATAGAAGAATTATTAGAAAAAGAAATAGGCGCTCTCCAAAAAGGTCCGTATGAAATATGGCGCGCAGAGGGCTGTAAGGTATGTCGCAATAAGGGGATTGTAGGTCGCGTGGCAATATTTGAGGTATTTGCAATGACGCGTGAACTTGGCGTGATAGTTGGTAAGGATCCATCAGCAGGAAATGTTGCAGAGGAGGGCGTGCGCCAAGGCATGCTTACATTAAGGCAAGACGGTTTATTAAAAGCTGTGGCGGGTGTTATTTCGGTGGAAGAAGTACTCCGTGAAACAAATGCGTCGTAATATAAAAACAGTATTATATATTGGGCTACTATTTTGTGCGCCACTTTTTTTTGTGAATGCGCAATCAGATATTCCTAAGCCTCGCAAACCAATTATTTATTCTTCTCCTGCACCGTCTGTTCTAGTAAATCCACCACCAAAGTATGATAGCTGCTGTATTTGTCAATATTATGACGGAAGCCATGAGATTATTAAGAAGGGAGGGTCTTTATTGTGTGATCAATGGCTTAATTCTTCTTCTTGTGATTATAAATTAAAGGCTCCATTCGATGTGTCTTTATTAAATTTTTTTAAAAATAAGCCTAATTCTTTTATAAATCAGTGTAAATCTACAAAAGTAAATTATTTTGGTCATGGGCGATCATTAGCGGTTTCTGCTAATGTAATTAAAATTTGTTTTAGTATTACTGAGAAAGATTTATCTCTTACTGAACATGGTTGTAGTACTTTTGATAATTATGAAGAGCTTCTATCTGCGGCTAAGAAATTACAGGGTACATTAAAACCTGGTCAGACATTACAATGGACTGGCAATCAAGCAAATGCTTCGATGGTTGTTGGTGATAAAAAAGCTTATATGAAAAAAAATACTCATACAACTGTAATGGTGCGGGAAAAGAATAAATCCCCAGAAATAATTTTTCCTGAATGTAAAATGTTAGGTGATGAAGATCCTGTTTCTGGAGGTCGTTCATGTGAGACTAATATAGATCCTTTTTCCACTGCTACTGCTTTTTGTAGGATTGGTTCAAATCAAATGACGATGTTATGTTGTCCTTTTGTCACGAAAGGAAAGGTAATAAAAAAGGTTTTTAATTGGGCTTTTCCGGTAAATGGAGGATGTCCAGATGAGTCTAGTTTTCCTCCATTAATTATTCCTAATTTTTAACATGCTATACTTTTTATAATGGACTTTCAGGCTAAGCTTACAGAATTATTACTTGCAACGGCACGCCAAGGGGCGAGCGATTTACATATCGGTGTTGGTCAGCCACCTACATTGCGTTTAGATGGAGCGTTAATTCCTTTAACAGGCGAACAGATAATAACAGCAGAAAGTGCAGAAGGTCTTACACAAGCGCTTTTAAATGACGAGCAAAAAAAGATTTTTGCTGAGCGTCGAGAATTAGATTTTTCATATTCACTCGAAGATAAAGCACGTTTTCGTGTAAACGTATTTACTCAAAAAGGTTTTGCAGCTGCAGCACTTCGTTTAATTCCTATAAAGGTGCGTACTGTAGAAGAATTAGGTTTGCCGCCTATCGTGCATGACTTAACAAAGCTCTCACAAGGCTTCGTGTTGGTTGTGGGTCCTGCAGGTCATGGTAAGTCCACAACACTTGCCGCACTTATCGACGAAATTAATCACACACGTACGGATCATATTATTACTATCGAAGATCCTATCGAATACCTCTTTACACAAGACAGGGCAATAATCTCTCAGCGTGAAGTAGGTGCGGATACATTGGGTTTTCATCGAGCGCTTCGTTCGGTTTTGCGCCAAGACCCTGATGTTTTAATGATCGGTGAAATGCGTGATCCTATTTCGATGGCAACAGCAATGACTGCAGCAGAAACAGGTCATTTGGCATTCGCTACACTCCACACTAATTCTGCGGCGCAAACTATTAATCGTATTATCGATTCTTTCCCTGCAGAGCAACAAGGGCAGGTAACGAGTCAGCTTGCAGCAACATTAGTTGCTATTATTTCTCAACGACTTGTCCCGCGCTTAGATGGTGGTCGTGTGCCAGCAATGGAAATAATGTTTGTGAATCCGGCAATCCGTAATCTTATTCGCGAACGCAAATCGTATCAGATAGATCTTGTTATTGAAACGAGCTCGCAAGAGGGTATGATTACCCTTAATCGATCACTTGCTTCTCTTATTGATCGCCGTATTGTTTCTTTAGAGCAAGCGCTGATTTATTCGCAAAATCCGGCGGAGCTTAAAGTATTAGTGGAACGTTCAGCGTGATGAATCCCGTTAGAGACCGATGTGGTATTACACATATGTGCTACGCAGCAAGAAAGATGGGAAGTGGTATACTGGATATACGAATGACGTACGGAAGCGCCTTAGGGAGCATAATTCAAATGTGTATGGCTGGACCAAGAACCGTGGCCCATTCGAGTTAATTTATGGGGAATTCTGCATTAATGCATATGACGCAAGGTCGCGTGAAAAATATCTTAAATCAGGAATGGGCAAGCGGTATATTAAGAACCGTGTTAAGCGCTTCCTGTCTCTAACGGGATGAAATTCCGTTATAGTGCGCGCACACAAGCAGGGGAGCTGCAAGTCGGCTTTGTTGATGCTGTTACAAAAGATGCGGCATTAAATAGTCTGCACGGGCATGACTTATATGTTTTATCTATCGAAGGTGGTGATAAAGATTCATTATTTTCGGGGATCATTAATTTTTTTAATCGTGTAAAGCGGGCGGATGTAATGGTTTTTACCCGTCAATTTGCAGCTATGCTTGAGGCTGCTATTCCTTTGGGCGATACCTTTAAGGCGTTGTATCGTCAAACGCGTAATCCTGTATTGCGAGATGCAGCATTTGAAATAAGTGGTGATATTGATTCTGGTCTTGCTTTGTCGCAAGCATTGGAGCGCCACCCCGCAATATTTTCTGAATTTTATATCAACCTCGTAAAGTCTGCTGAGGTAACAGGTCGTGTGCAGGAATCGGTAGCTTTCCTTGCTGATTATTTAGAAAAAGAAAATACGTTAATGGGGAAAATTAAAAACGCGATGATATACCCTATATTTGTCGTCGCGCTTTTTATTATCGTTGCGGGTGTTTTGATGGGTGTGGTATTCCCTCAGATAGAACCAATCTTTGTGGATGCGAATGTTACCTTGCCGGCTATCACGCGCGTTTTCCTTGCTATTGGTAACTTTATTGCTCATTGGTGGGCGGCGCTGATTGTTATTGTGCTCGCTTGCATCGCTTTCTTTATTGAATATATACGGAGTGATGAGGGAGGTGTGGTGTTTGATGAAATTGTTCTTTCTTTGCCTGTTATTGGTAAGTTATTGCGCCAAACATACGTAGCGCGTTTTGGTGAAGCAATGAGCGTTTTAATAAAAGGTGGTATACCGATTGCACAGGCAATAGAAATAAGTGGTCATACAGTGGGTAGTTTGTTGTATCGTGATGCTTTGCATGGAGTTGCCGAAAAAATTCGTGGAGGTGAGCTTTTAAGCCGTGCTTTGGAGCAAGAGGAGAAATATTTCCCTCCACTCGTTAGTCAGATGGTGGCGGTGGGCGAAAGTACAGGGCGTTTAGATGATATGCTTTCGCGCGTTGCGCAATTTTATACGCGCGAAGTTGATGGCATGGTAAGTAATTTGGTGGAATTAATTCAGCCCGCTTTAATGGTTGTAATCGGTCTTAGTGTTGGT
>Ga0194131_10001544_pt1 | contig 39332 bp, 33 predicted proteins | sample TA2KigO120mmetaG_FD_148631 | JGI IMG/M metagenome (GOLD analysis project Ga0194131, IMG submission 148631) | Freshwater microbial communities from Lake Tanganyika, Tanzania - TA2015053 Kigoma Offshore 120m | ecosystem: Environmental > Aquatic > Freshwater > Lake | place: Tanzania: Lake...
GCCAGTTCCACCGCATCGGCCGTCACGCGTCTGGTATCCTCGTTTCCCGCCTCCGAGCAGTTCAACGTTCTCCAGCAGTTGGCCGGAAGTTTGAAGGCGGTCGTCTACCAGGTTCTCATGCCGAGCACGACCAAAGGCCGGGTGCTGGTCTGCGAAGTAATGTTGGCCACCACCGGTGTACGGACCATAATACGGGATAACAGGCTCCACGAACTTCCCTCCGCCTTGGACTCCTCGGGTTCCGAGGCGGGCATGATCTCCATCAACAAGTCCCTGGCCTTGATGGTCAACCACGGTATCATTACCTCGGTTTCAGCCGAGGCCCAGGCTAGCGACTACTCCTTGTACCGTCAGTACCTGTCCGAAGCCAAGACCTACGACGCCTTTACCTTGGATCCTTTGCGTGACGCGCCATCGTTCGGGGGATGACGGTGTTTCGCAGGGGTTTTTCCATAATAGAGTTCATCATCGCTTCCGTTCTGACCCTGATCGTACTCACCGCCTCAGGCGCGGCCCTTTCCTCCGCGGAGAGGGGGATGGCCGGGTCCAGGAGCCTGGACCTTGGTTCCGCGGTCGGTGTTTCGACCCTCGAACAGGCCGCCCTCTTCGATTGCCAGCGTCACGCGGACTGGTCCTCGGGTACTCTCGGGTCCCTGGAGTCGGTGTGCTCTAGTATATACGGTTCAGGCAACTCTTCGGCCGCTTCCTTTACGGGGGATTACATGTTTGCGACCACCCTAAACGGTACGGAGTTCGTGGTGGAGATTTCCTCGGTCTGGTTGCACCAGAAGACCTCCCAGACCCAGATCGGTTTGCCTTCCTCCAGTTCCGGGTCGTCCCCTGTGACCTGCCCGAGCAGCAAATCCGGTTCGGCTTTTCGCCAGCCCGCTTCCCTGCATCGTGAGGTCACGGTATCCTGGTCCACCGCCGGGAGCGGCTTTGTCTCCCGCAGGTACGCCGCGTTGGAGTCCTTCTACCGGCAGGACACCCGCGCACCCAAGGGCGGTCTCGTGGTCCAGGTTCCCCAAGGTTCGTACGTGTTGCTCAAATCCGACGCCGCCCCCGACGCCAAGCCGGTTGCCCGCAAAGGAGCCTGTAGCAATCAGGAGGGGAACGCCGAGGTGCTGTTTCCGTACCTTACCCCCGGTAGTTATACTTACTCGGTTTTCTCCCTGCCCGCCGTGACCGACATGCCGTCGGCTCGTGCCCGTCTGGAGGTTTTCAGGTCGTCACCCCCGGTTAGTCTCCGGGTTACCGTGAGCTCCAACAGCAATCGGGTTTGCGCCGTCTCGGGGGTGTGCGCGTGACGTCCGCGAGGAAGGGTTTTTCTCTGCTGGAGATCCTCGTGGCCTCCCTGCTCTCCGCGGGTTTGGGTTTGGTCGTGGCGACCGCGGTGTCGTCAGCGTCCAAGGTGGCCAAGGTTTCCCTGTCGAAGGCCTCCAGCGAGCAGCAGATCCGCGACGTCGTCCAGGTTGCTTCGCGCTACGTTAAAGCCGCCCGTCCCAGGGGTGGCTGTCTGTCCACGGGTTTGAACAGCATCATCGTCTATACCGTGAGACTGGACCAGTGTCCGGTCATGCAGGTGCGCGACGACCCCAACGGTCCGGTCATCTACGCCGATTTCAAAAAATTGGAGTTGTACTCTTACTGGAAGGATTGCGCGGACCCCAACGGCAATTGCCAACAGTCCTCGGCGTACCTGGAAGCCCCGGTCAAACTGCTCTTGGAGGTGTCCGAGATAGTGGATCCCGGCAAGACCTATCCCGGGCAGATATTGCGCGTGTCCCTGACAAAAGCCACCAATGCCAGTACGTTCACCAACCCGGATTTCACGGGGCAGCAATCCACCGTTATCAGGGAGGTGGTTCTTTTGCGGCCTTCCAACTCTTGCCCCCCTTCCCCTTCGGGCGGCTGTCTACCGTACCCTTCGGAGACCTCGCCATTCTTCACCTATTATGCCTCTAGCGGGTCGCAGACCGCCGACATCACCCAGGTGGCCTTGATTCGTATGAATCCCAAGGTGCGGGTGCAGATGGACCGGAGTGCGGCAAACGAATGGAAGGAGTACGGTTACCCCGTGTACATACCCATCGCCTACCGGGGGTTCTCCCTGTGATCGGATCCCGGCGCGGGTACGCCATGATGCTCATGATGGTGGCGCTGCTTGTGATGACCTCCCTGTCCGTCGTGGTGATGGTCTCTACCGCACGGGACTACGAATCCTCCAGGCTCTCCACGGCCAAAGCCGAGGCCAGGCTGCAGGCTGCCTCCGTTTTGGAGGATTTCTTTTCCAGGGTTTCAACTGACCCGATCTTCGCCCAGGACGTAACTCTTGCCGCCCGCGGGGAACTGGGTAGGCGAACCAAATACCAAACCATCTATCCGGCTCTGTTGTTCTCCGCTCTCCCGTCCGTGGATGCCGTGGCGGAGAATTCCTGGGCCGGGGCCAAGATGACCAAGATGGGCCTGGAGGTCTCCTCGTATTCCGCGCAACCGACGGGGGAGGAGCCGTGCCCCAACGACGCCACCAAGTACGAGTGGGATTGCTTCTCCCTGACGGTTGAGAGCTCCCCGACGTCTGACGTTATGACTGTAACCGCCACCACCAGGGTGCGTTGCGCGGGCAACTATTTGAAGTGTGTTACCGTGTCCCTCAGTCAGCGACTCCGCAAAGTCCAATACTACGACTTCCTGGTGTCCCAGGAGTACACCACCGTGGGCCTGGCTGCGGGTCTGCTCCCCGTTAACTCCTCCGTTACCGTGGGGGAGGTCACCGGGCAGGCCGGCCTGTCCTCCGCGGAGTACGAGGCCCAGTGCAGCGACAAGAAAGCCTCGGAACGTCCCGGATACTGTTTGTCCATAGCCTACCTGGGGTCTTCCACCACCCCCGAGATAAGCGACAGGGTGCAGGGCCCCTTGTATTCCGCCGATGACTATATATACGTGTGCGGGAACCCGCTGAGTGACGAGGGCCAGTCCGCTTTCACTAACGTGAGCCTGAGCGGCCCCGGTAACTCCTCTCTATGGTACAAGCAGCAGTGCCCGCCCTCCACACCGACCACCCCCACCTACGTCACCTTGAACCATCCGGTGTTGAAACTTCCTTCCAACTCCTCGGTGTCCGCTGACGCCTTGCTGGGTCTTGACGTGGTGCCTCTCTCGGCGCCGGCCGTGCTGATTTTCGAAAACGGCGGGGTGCACGTATCGCAGTCAGGCGGGCCGTTCGGGTTTCAATCCTACGACGGCAAGGTTTTCGAGGTGTCCAACGGGTCCTCCGGGAAGGACGTCACGATCAAAGGCAGTATCAACGGACGAGTAAGCATAGTGTCCCGGGGCGACGCCGCGATCGTCGGTGATCTTTCGTACGCCTGCTCCGATTACGCGTCCTGCGACGACTTCCTGAGTTTGACTACCAGCGACTCTCTGGAGGTATGGCAGGAGTGCGGTTCCTCGTCGAACGTCTCGTGCATCCCGGTTAGCCAAACCTGTCCGCCCGTCCCTTCCTTGGATCCGTGCCTAGAGTTGCCCGACAACTTGTCGCCCTCCAGCAGGGTCTACGACAGGAAAGTGGACGGCATACTCGTAAGCCTTAACTCCTTCGTGGGCACCCCCGACTGGTATACGAACACCAATCCGGTGTGTCCTCTGCCGTCCGTCCCCGTGGGTCCCCCGCCTCCGTCCGAGTCGTGCCGTCCTACCCTCAAGTTCACCGGATCCATAACCTCCAAATATCAAGGGGTGTTCGGTGCCTACGACTCCAGCAACGGACAACTGGTGGGAGGATTCTACAAGAAGTTCGTCCACGATCCACGCTTGAAAACGGGGAGCACCGACTACAACAGGCTGCCCCCTTACACCGTGACCAGTCTGGTCGCCGTCTGGGCCCGCTTGGACTTGTTGGAAGTTTCTACGCGCTGAGTTTGGTCGCCATTTCGCCGACCGCGGTCAGAGCCGAAGTCATAAACGATCGGAACCGCTGTCTAGACCAAACGCCGCCCGCAGCGACCGCACCGCCTTTTCGAGCATCGGCGCCGCCACGACCACGGAGATACGAATCGTGCTGGTCGAGATCATTTCGATGTTGACCTTGTTGTCGGCCAAGACTCTGAACATCTTCGCGGCGATACCGGGATTCGATTTCATTCCCGCCCCGACGAGCGAGATCTTGGCGATGTTCGTGTCGTGGGTGACGCCTCTGGCCCCGACTTGTCTGGAAACCTTTTCGACGATCGCCCAGGCCGCGGCGATGTCCGTCTTGGGCAGTGTGAAAGAGATGTCGGTTGTCCCCGCGGTCGACGTGTTTTGCACGATCATGTCGACGTTCACGTCGGCGGCGGCGAGTGGTTCGAATAGCGCGGCCGCGACACCGGGTTGGTCGGGCACGCCGAGCACCGTGATCTTCGCGTCGCTCGCGTCGTGGACAACCCCGGAGATGATTGGTTCTTCCATGTTTGTTGCTTCTTTTGGTTCTAGTTCAGTCGGTAGCCCACGTCTTCAAGGGCCTTCGTGAGCGCGGCCTTGTCCGCTTCGCTCAGGGTGGCCTTTTTCAAGAAGTCCATCAGTACGCCCCGCACCCTGTTGTTCTCGTTGATGTACCCCAGGCGCAGAAGTTCGTTGTCTTCCGTGGCCTTGTCGAGTTTCAATATTTCCCGGGTGTAGTTACGCTCGAGAACCTGCTCGGTTTGTTCCGCGGTGAGATTCTCCAGGGCCTTCAGGGCCCTGTCGACGGGGTGCAGCTTGCTTTCGCTTGAGGCCTGGATTGCCGCTATGTCCCTGTTGAGCTGAATTATGGTGTCCTGTTGGGCGGTAAAGGATTTGATCACCCGGGCTATGAAGTTGCCGAGGTTTCCCGGATGTTTGCGTATCACTCCCCCGTTGTTCAATAGGAGGGCCTCGAGTTCCTCCAGGGTTAGTTTGGTTTCGCGAGGCATTATCCCGTTTTTGTAGTTGAAACTTTCAGGCATACCTTAGTTTCGGACCAGCGGACTATCCGGTGGTAACAGGTACGTCGCCTCCACCGCCAGTTGACTATATGCGGCACCGGGTCACAGTATCCGAGGTATGGGATCGAGACTTTCGAAGGGTGCCCTCGGGCTGCTCTGCCTCTTGCTGGGTGTTCTGTCCGTCGTGAACACGCCCCACGCCACCGCCGAAGACGAGGGCGAAACGCTCACGGTCGCTCTCGTGGAATCCTGGCCTTCGGAGGACATGAAACTCTGGGTTCCTTCCCGGGAAGGCAGACTGGTGTTCTCCGGTCCGGTGAATCCGTCCACCGCGAAGTACGAACTCCGCACTCCCGGCCCAGATTCAACCGTCGTCGCCGGAGTGGAGAGGGTGGCGTACGGGGTGAGCAGGGACACCGTACTGTTCAAAATCCCCGAATTGACCGCGGGGGCCTTCGAATTAACCTGGTCCGTCGAGACCGCCGACGGACAGCCCTTGACCGGGGTTGTGCAATTCTCGGTGGCCCCGACTCTCGTCGCCCCGGGCGGTGCCAACCACCGCATGGAGGGGACATCCGTAAAACCGGAGTCGCTGGTCAATTTCCTTTTGAAGATCGGGGTGCTCGCCGTATTGTCCATGATGGGCGCCTTCTTCCTTTACGATCGCGCGTCCTCCAACGCCAAGTCCGGTTACGTCAATCCGGTATTGCATCTGTCGGCCGGCATCGCGGTATCCCTGCTGGGTGTTCTGGGTTTGTTCACCACCTTGTACGATTCCCTGGAGCGCGACAAGCATACCGACTCCCTGGAACATTATGTCCGGGCCTTCACCACCCCTCTCCTGTTCGTGTATCTGGCGGTAGTGTTTTTGGGGGCTTACCACGCCGTGCGCGCACCTTCCGGCAATCCCATGCGCGGAGCAGTACTAACGTCTGTCCTCTTCGCGCTGGCCGCCCCCGCAAGTTACACCTTTACCGGTTACGCCCGTTCCGGGATCTACGCCGCGCTGCTTGTCGCCGCTTGTTTTCTGGCCCGCCAGGTCTTTTACACTGTCGCCCTAGCGATTTTACGTAGAGCCGCCGATCCGCGGCCGTCCGTCTTGATCCGTTGGTTTCTTGCCGTCGCGGCGCTCTCGCCTCTGACGGTGTTCGCGCAGTCGGGCTTCCATCGACTCGTGGGCGATCATGCGGAGAATGTTAAGGACAGGTTGCTGCTCGTTGCGGTGGGGGTTGTGCTCGTCCTCCTTCTCGCCCTGATGCGCAGGGGCCTGACCGGGAACAATCCCGTCCTGCGTTTTCTCCTTCCGGTTCCTGTCGCACTCGTCGCTTCCGCGATAATGGTGCTCGGCTTTTCGCTGACCCAGTCACCTCCGGTGATGCCGGGTTTGTAGACGCCTTGCCCGCGGGGATCCAAACTGTCCCTCGGGCGCATTGACAAAGATAGTTGCCGCAAGCACAGTCATGGCCATGGTCGTAACCAAAATTATGAGTTTCTTCAAGAAGGCCGTGAGCCCCTCCGATGGTGAAACGAGGGCGGTTTACGACCCTTCGGGTACTTCTCTTATCGTCGCAGCCCTCGTATTTCTTATCGCCTCCGCCTCCGCCAGTTTCCAGGTCGGTGCAGTCGGCCTGATAGCCGGCCGGGCTTTATCCGTACTGGGCGCGGCTCTCCTGTTGAAGGCCGCCGTAAAACCCCTGGCGCCCCGGGACGGATCTTACACCGGCGCGTGCTTTTTGCTGCTGGGTGTCGCCCTTGAAAACGTCTCGCGTTTGTTCACCGTTCCTTTGTCGTCCCTGTCCCATTTCAGCATCGCGGCCGCGGTTTCGTCGCTCCTGCTCTACCTGGTGCTTCCACGTTACCGCGACAGCCTACGCGCCATAACCGGGGCCGGCGCATTCGTGTACTGCCTGACCATTTCCACGGCGGTTTCCAAAAGTTTCTCCGCCCCCGCCATTTTGTTTCCTTTCGCGACGTCGCTCCTTCCTTCCCTCATGCTCGCCGCCTACATGTACACCGCTGACGCCAAGGCCTTCCCGCGAGTCGGCAGCAACAAGGCCTTGTATGCTTTGGCGTTTTTCAGCGTCCCGTCGTACGCATACCTGTCGGCCGCCGGCTATCTGGCCGGGGAGACCGATGGACTGTCGCTGCTTTACCGCACCCTTCCGGTTTTCAGCCTGCTTCTGGTTGCCCCGTGTATCTTGGTGTACCTGCTCAACCGGGGGAATGCCGACGCCTCCGCCCTGCTAAGACCCCTGACTGTCTTCGTGTTGGCTCTGGCGGTTCTCGTCCCGTCGGCCGCCTCGGTAAGGTTCCGTGACATTGCCGGCGTCGAGACTTCCTACGAGTACGCCAAACGTTCCGCCACGAACCTTCTGGCCACCGGTTCGGTCGATGCCATGACCGCCGACAAAGGTGCCGGTCCCAGGGACTTCTACCGGGGCCTGTCCTTCGAGGATTGCGACAGGCAGAATGCCAGGGACTGCTTCATAACCTATTACGATACTATGGCCATGCGCTACGGCGTCATTCACGCGGTCAAGGACATCATAGACAAGGTAAAGAACAACAAGGGAACCAACTTCCCCTCGCACTGTCACCAGACGGTGCACAACCTGGGGCAGATGGCGTATACCGTCGCCAAAACTTTCGCTGACGCCGCCGCCATAGACCCGCAGGTTTGCGGTACCGGCTACACCCACGGTCTATGGGAGCAGAAGTTCGTGGAAATAGGCAACAAGGAGATGTTCGACAATACCGGGAGTTTGTGCACGGAGTTAAACATGGTTTCCCCCTGGTACAAGTGGACTTGTCACCATATACTCGGGCACATCATGTCCCAGACTTTGTCCATGGACCCCGCGACGGCCGCCGCCTACTGCACCAAGGTCACCGATCCACAGGCGCTCACGGACTGTCTGACCGGGGCGTGGATGAATTTCTTCCAGGACGACGTGGTCATCGAGAAGATGCGCAAGGACGGGGACATGCTCAATCTTTTCGGGGTATGCTACGGCGCCCCCCAGTCCACCAAGTTTTTCTGCTACCAGGAATTGTTCCCCGTCATATACGCGATGGTGGGTGGGAGCGATTACGAAGCTAGTCAGGCATGTCTGACCTACGCCGAGCCGTCCAGGGGAACGGGTGATCCGTGGCTGCTCACCAGCGAGAACTACGCCGACAGGTGCGTGCAGGGTCTGGCCAGGGGCCTGTCCGCTTCTTCGGCTATAGACTACCGGTTGATAGCGACCCGCTGTCGGGATATGCTTCCCGGGGCCCAGGATCCCTGTCTGACTGCCGGCGCGGCCAGCGTGGTGCTCAACACCGGTTCCACCACCGCGGCTTTCGAGGTGTGCGCCGCGGTCTCAGACCAGGCCTACAGGGAGTACTGCTACTTCTGGTCCAAACACGCCCGCACCCTTTTGGCCAACGGGCCCAACGATTTCAACCTGCCACAGGAAGGGGAGATCCGCGTCCCCGAGACCCCGAAAAAGGACAACTAGCAGGGGTTCGCCTAGGTCGTTCCGGAGAAATAGGGGATACTTGCGCATCCTGGATAATGGTGCACGGTAGAACGCGAACCAAGGAGAAATCATGAACAACAAATTCAAATTAGTATTAACAACCCTAGTGACCGTAGTCGCACTGGCCGCGTGCAGTTCGTCGAACTCGTCGGATTCGAAAGAGTCTTCGGGCTCCGCAGACAGTTCCGCCGACGGATCCACTCAAGACGGCCCCCAGGTGACGGTGCAGGTCGACGAAAAGATCAAGGATGCCTTGAACGTGGATGCCGGGTCAGCCGTTATCCCCGGCTCCATAGAGATCGTGCCCCAAGAGTTGGGCGAGGGTTGCACCGCCGCGGTTGAGCCTCTGCGCAAGATCATGGCCGAGTACCCGAGCGTTCGCCAGGTCAAGGACATCGACGCCTTCAATACGGCCCTCACCGAGGCCAGGGACCAATGCGAAGCCATCAGTCCGCAGGAATGGTCAGATTTCTACACCAAAGAAGTGGCCGGTTGGATCTACGCCAAGACCGACGAAGCCGTCCCGACTCAGCCGACTCAGACCACTCAGGCTCCGTGATCGCACGCCGGGCAACCGGTCCGCAAGGGTAGCGCACTACCAACGAGGTTCAAGCAACAGACCGGGGAATTCCCCGGTCTGTTGCTTTTGGCGACGACCGGAGAACGACGCGTTCCCCGCGGACGACCCACCCGCACTAACAACGAAAAAACAACTACCTCCATCCGTCGGGCATCGGTCACGGCCTGCGTCACTGTAGAAAGACAAGACCCTGTAGGAGATCTAAATGTATAACATCTTTAGTAAATTTAAGGCAACCAGACCGAGGCGCGGTACCTCTTTGATGGAGTTGACCGTGGTGCTCGCCGTGATGGGCACACTGGCGACCACGGTGGCGGTAACGTTCAGCGGCGTACGCGAGAACTCCGCGGATGCCGCCGCCATGCAGGACTTGCAAAATTTCGGCCAGCAGGTTGCCTTGAATGGCCAGTCGATCGACGGCCCCGGCTCGCGACTGGTTAGCGGCCCGGTTGTGAGCGCGGAGGATGACACACTCATACCTGAGAGTTTCACCGGCTGCAAAACTTCGGGTTCCACCTACGACGCTGTACAGAGATCCCGTTCGGAGTTCGAAATACCGGGGGCAGGAAGCAACCTGACGTTCACTAGCGGTCCTGCGACGCGCAGCGCGGCGACAGACTCTGCGGCCGCGTCGTCCACGTGGTCTTTCTGCATCGCCACCATAAACGGCGAGGAGTTGCTCGGTCTGGCGACCGTTTCTCGTACGGACAACTGCGTTTTCGCCAAAGGTGGAATAGACAGACAGTTCACCACCTGGAGCTACGGCGCCGATCTTGGAGGTAACTGCACAGGAGCCGTCGCATTGTTCCTCACTGCCGGTGCCACCGCCGGTGCCGACTCGTCTATCGGGTACATCGATATATCTCTTTCCGGCGCACCTGAGGCCGTGACCCTGCTGTCCGCGATTGGCGGCACCAGGTCGATGACCCTCAGCTGGCAACCCTCCGTCTCCGCCGACACGGTGCGCTACAGGGTGTACAAGTGCGATAACGAATGCGCCGCGGAGGACATAGTGTCCACGTCCAACCTGGTCGCTTGGCCTACTGGTGTGAGCGCCTTGGCCACCTCCATCCAGATTGACGGTCTAGCCGACGGTAAGAATTACCGTTTTGCCGTGGTGCCCGTGGACGGGACCGGCTACATAGGTTCGCGTTTGGCGACAAACCTGGTCCCCACCAAGCCCCAAGCCCCCGTCTGCCCGTCCGTCAAGACGCTCGACGGGTCGGTGACCGTGAACTTCTCCCAGTTCCCTCAGGATCACGTAGTCAGCAGTGTCACCGCCTTCCTGTCCGGCCCGGACGGGGTAGTTAACTTCACCAGTTCCTCTCTGGCCTCCGGGATCGTTTCGGCGACCGGTCTGACCAACGGTGAGGTGTACTCGATGTACGCGGTTGGGTCCAACGTCAGCGGTGACTCCGTGCACGGATGCGTGCGAACGGTCGTGGCTCTCGCCCTTCCCGCGCAGCCCCTGTGGAAGTCTCCGGCCGCGGTGGTTGGCGACGATTCCATCACCTTGTCCTGGAACGCCGTAACCTCCACTACGTCCAGCCCGGTCGACGGGTACACTCTCCTCAAGTTGAACTCCAGCAGCGGCGTATACGAACTTTACGAACTACTGTCCGCCTCCACCACGTCCAAGGAGATCACCGGTCTTACGGGCGGAGTAGCCCAGAGTTTCCAAATCTCCGCGTACAACGATAACGCCAACGGCCTTCGTTCCGAGACGGTTACCGCCACCCCGATCGCCGCCCCGTTGAGCCCCGTCTCCGTGTCCACGGGCAGGAGCGACCTGGGTGGGTATATCAACTGGTCCGTCACGTCCTCCGCCGCCCGCCCTGTGGAGGGCTTCTACGCCTACCTCGATGGTACGCTCATAGACACGATCGTCTACGACGACGCCACCGGCACCTACACAAAGACTTTCAACCAGAGCACATCCGGGATCGCCATAGTTTCCGGCACCACCTACTCGGCCACGGTGACGTCCTACAACACCCGCAACGGGGTGAAAGTTGAAAGCGCACCTTTGACTTTCAGTTTCGTGGCCGTAGCCGCCCCCCTTCAGGTTACGGGAGTGGCCGTCAACCCTCTTAGCACCTCAGACAGTCAACTAAAGGTGTCTTGGAGCCTATTGGCGGCCTCCGCCGCCCGCCCTGTTGACCAGTACGCTGTGATGAAACTCAACCCGTCTTCCGGGGTGTGGGAAATTATGGCTCTTACTTCTTCCAGCACAAACGAGTCTGTATCCACGGGTCTCACTTCCGGAGTCTCCTACAGCTACCGCGTATTCGCTCGCGGCCCGGTGGTAGACGGTCCGGTGTCCGTCACCGTGTCCGGCATCCCGATCGCCACCCCCAACGCCGCCACCATCACGGCCTCCGGTAGGGGCGACCGCCTGGTCAGCATAAACTTCGAAACAACCTCGACTGCCGCCAGACCAGTGGTGAGTATAGAGGTCGCTCGTGACGGAACGGTGGTGGACGTACTCCCGGCCTCCGCGACAACCCACACCTTCACCGGTCTCACCCCCGGCACCTCCTACACGTTCGGCGTCCGTCCGACCAACGCGGTAGGCGCACCCGCTTTAACCACCGTCGATGTGGTGGCCGTTACCGCCCCGGCGGCAGTCACCGGTTTGGATTCGGTACCCACGCTGGAATCCGCCACCGCCCTACGTTTGACCTGGAACGCCGTACCGTCCACCTCCGCGGGCCGCGTTGACGGCTACTGCATAGAATCCATCAACCCGCTTTCCGGGGTGTACGAAGTGGCCGCCTTGTCCGGGGTCTCCTCCAATCCCACCCATCTTCTCAGTGGTTTGACCAGCGGTGTTCCGCGCACAGTCAGGGTGCAAGCTTACGGCAACGAGTTGACCACCCTTTACGGTGGTTATTCCCAGTCCGTGACCGCCACCCCGATCGGGGCGCCCGTGGTACCAGTCATTTCCAGCCTGACCCGCAGGGATTCCGGTTTCCGTATGAGTTACGCCGCGGCTGCTTCTGCCGCCAACCCCGTAACCAAGGTGGAGGTAATGTTCAACGGCTCACCGGCGGCCAGCAACACCGGTCAGAGTTCCACCGCGGAATGGTCTTTCACTAACGTCTCCCTGGACGCGACTCCGGGAACGACCTACAGCATAAAGGTCACCGCCTCCAACGGCCTTACTTCTACCAGTAGCACGGACTACACCCTGGTGGCTGTTACCGCCCCGCTGGCCCCCACAAGCCTCTCCCTTACCCCGAACCTGTCCTCAAGCACCTCCCTGGATCTCGCGTATCAGGCCGTGGACAGCACCGTAAGTGCGCCGGTCAGCGGCTACATGATCGAAAAGTATTCCAACTCGTCGTGGGAACTGGTGGCTTTGGTGCCGCAGGACGAGACACCGGGAACCGCTACCACCGCGCTCAGTGAGTACATTTTGGCCAGCCTAACAGCCGGCGTGCCCGTGACCGTCCGCATGCAGTCCTTCGGTTCGGCCACCGCCGACCTTATAAGCGCGGTCTCAGCCTCGGTCACCGGAACCCCGATCGGCGCCCCTCTCGCCGTGACCAACCTGTCGGTCCTGGCCGCCTACAACGGTCAGATGTCGTTCGCCTGGTCGAACGTCTCCTCCGCGGCCCGCCCGGTAGATTCCATCGACCTGAAGTTGTACAGGGACAATACTTTGGTTGATTCGTCCTCCACGTCTTCCAGTACCGTCGCCCGCACATTCGCCGGTCTGACCAACGGTAAGACCTACAAATTGTACGTCATCCCTCAAAACTACGTCAGCCTTAACACCAACTTCGGTGTGACCTCCCCGCAATCGCTGTCCGCTTCTGCTGCCCCGTTCACCTCCCCGGCCACACCTTCCGGCCTGTCCTGCCCGGTGACCTCGGGAACGGTTACCTGCTCGTGGACCGCCGTGGCTCCCACCGAGGGCGCCCCCGTGACCGGATACGGCTTCAGTTGGAGGACCTCCGGTGGCTCGTGGAGTGCCGACATAGCCGTGGCTACCGGCACCTCGGCCAGCTTGCCCAGCGTTGACAACGGTACCGCCTACGAGACTAAGGTTCGTACCTACGGCCAGGACTCCCTGTTGTCCTCCGATTACTCCAACGCCGTGACCGTTACACCGATCGCGCCGCCCGCCGCCGCTACGTCGTTGAGCGCCTCCACGGGCAATACCCAGACTGTCCTGACCTGGACCCCGGGTGTTTCGACCGCCGCGTCCCCCATCGGCTACCAGCAGTATAAGGTGTGCGCGGTGTCCACCGGGGTGTGCGATACCCAGGGTGGGGCCAGCGCCTCTACGTCTAGCGCCACCTTCACCGGTCTGACCAACGGTGCCCAGTATACCGCGATCGTAACCTCCTACTCTGGTTCCTCCCCGGAGACCAGCACCTACAATACCGCGTCCAGTACGCACGGACCGTTCACGCCTTACGGCCCGCCGCTAACCGCCCCGAGCCTTACGGCCACGGTCGTCCCCGGAAACAGCAACGCTTCTAGCAACGGTGTGGTCGACCTCTCCTGGACGGTCGTGCCTGGTACCGCCGATGGACCGGTAGAGGGTTACGCGGTGTACAAGGATAACACCATGCTGTCCGTGACCACCGGCCTCACCCTGCAGGTCACCGGTCTGACCAACGGCACGTCCGTGTCTTTCGCGGTAGCCGCGTACAACGCCAACGCCGAGGGTGGACGAAGCGAGACGCGTTCCGTGGTTCCCTACACCATACCTGGGGCACCCACGGTCGGCGCCATACTGAGGACCAGCATAGCTTTCACCGCCCCCGCCTCGGACGGAGGATCGGCTATAACGGGTTACAATGCGTCCTGCTCCAACGGAGCCACGGGTTCGGGCACTTCCTCGCCCATCACCGTCTCGGAATTGCCGGAGTCGGCGACCTGCACGGTTCGCGCAGTCAACGCCGCCGGCCAGTCCGCGACCTCCGGTAACTCCTCCGGCTACAGCCACTACACGTACTACAACCACTACGGTTACTACAACCACTACACGTACTACAACCACTACACGTACTACAACCACTACGGTTACTACAACCACTACGGTTACTACGCCCACTACACGTACTACAACCACTACGGTTACTACAACCACTACGGTTACTACGCCCACTACACGTACTACGCCCACTACGGTTACTACGCCCACTACGGTTACTACAACCACTACGCGTACTTCTAACGCCACCGTATAAGGGTATTGCCCCTGTAGCCGGTTAGCGTATCTGCGGCACAGTAGTTGCTGATGCGTACCCTTAGGACCTTGTTTCCCGTACTGGCTTTCGTGGTGTTGATTGCGTCAGGCTGTATGCGCTCCTCATCCGCCGCCGATGCGACCTACCAGGAGTACAATACGCCCCGCATCCTGGAGCTACCCCCAGGGGCCCGGTCACCCATAGTGCTCGTCGACGATCTGACCGGGTTGCAGGTCCCGTTGACCGGGGCTAGGGAAACCACAGAGTCCGGTCGCGTTAGTATCCACCTTCCCCAGTTGCCTATGGGGCGGTTCGTGGCCTCCTGGGAGGGCGGGGAGTTCGTCATGGATGTATCCAACGCCGGGGAGATGTCTTTCGACTATAGTGAGCGGTCCGCGGATGACGCCAACGTGCCTTATCACTTTTTGCTCCTCGCCGCGGGTTTTACCACCGGACTCCTGGTGTTTAAACGCAGCAGGAAGTTAGCGGCTCTTGTGGCAACCGGTACCCTCCTACTATCCGCGGGCGTCTGGCGGACCACAACCGAGCCACGCACCTTGTACGGTCAGGTGGCCTGGGACGCCTGCAAGCTGGAGATCAACGGGGACGCGGCCAGCAGTTGCATGGTGAACACCCTGCTGGATCACATAGATGACGACCAGATACCCGCGCTCGCCGCCCTCCTCGCCTCCAACAACGACCCCCTCTGCCACGAGGTGGTGCATCGCGTAGGATTCCACACTTGGCGGACGACGCGCGACGTGGCTTTGGCACAGTCGATAATGGTGCCCGGGTGCGAAAACGGGCTGATCCACGGCATCGTCGAGTCGATGGCCACCTTCACCGATGACGAGGAGTTTCCGGAACTCCTCCTGGAGTTCTGCGGCGCCAGTGCCGACGAGTTCGCCAAGCGTGCCTGCCTGCACGGCGGCGGGCACGCCACGATATGGCGCACCAACGGGGACATTACGCGCGCATGGGAACTGTGCGGGAAACTGCCAATATACGACGAATGCATGGGATCCGCCGTGATGGAATGGGCAGACCGCTGGGAGGATGGGCAGAAGAACGGTAACCTCACCGTACTACCCAAGATCGCGGAGCCCATGGAACTGTGCCGTTTGGGTCCGGATACTTTCCTGTTCAAGTCCGGGTGCTACATGGGCACCAACCACCGTACCGGCAACGCGGCCAACGCGGCACGATGGTGCCGCGAAAGAGAACCCGCCGTCCATCTTGACGCCTGTTTTTCGGCCATCGGGGAGAATCTACTTTATTTCGAGTTGCCTTTTATAGTCGCTCCGGACATAGAACTCGTCCCGTCGATGGCCCTGAACCACTCGACCGCCTGCTCCATGGCCCCCACTGCGTCCGCCCGTGACGCGTGCATGACTGCCTTGTCCCGGGTATTCGTCACCATGCGGATATCCAAATCGGAGGGAAACGAGGTTTGTCGCGCTATGTCCTGGGAACTGGTCCCCGCCTGTCTGAATGGTATACTGGTGGCCGAGACGGCATTCCGCATCCAAGGAAGGACACTTTCGTAGGCGTCGCCGTGACCGTTCGTCCGGATCCCCTGCTGGCTAAACGGCCCGTGGGTCCGCGCACGGAAACCGGCGAGACTCCCCACGGTACGGGTACCGCGACCTATGATCGCCACCGCAAGTACCGTTATCGGTTGTCGCGAACCTGGGGAAGCGGTAGGCGCGTATGTTTTGTGATGCTCAACCCGTCCACCGCCACCGCCACCGAACTAGACCCCACAGTAACCAGGTGCCATGGTTACGCAACCGCATGGAGGTATCACCAGATGGAGGTGGTGAACATTTTCGCGCTCCGTTCCACGGACCCCGCAGGGCTTTACTCCCATCGCGACCCTGTCGGGAAGGGAAACGATGACGCGATCCTTGCCGCCGCTCTCGACGCCGATCTCGTGGTGTGCGCGTGGGGAACCCACGGAGCGTATCTAGGCAGGGGTTCGCAGGTGCAGGATCTTCTCGCGACCAACAAGGTCGCCCTTCACGCGCTCAAGGTCACCAAAGGTGGCCATCCGGGGCACCCGTTGTACCTCTCCGCCGCGCTGCGGCCGACGCTATGGGCGCCCAGCTGACTTTCCCCGCTATCTGAGCGTCATCGTCGCGGGTTTGTCGTACACTACCCGGCCACAACGGTACTAGGCACATAATCTGCCAGTCTTTATCAAAGGAGACGTGATGCAAACAGTCAATCTACAGGGAGAGGTTTTCCAGTTGGACACCTCGCCCCAGACCGCCCGGGAGATAGAGGCGAGCGCCAACAAACTCCTGACCCCTTCCATACGCTCGGTGTACCACGCAGAGATCACCAGTTCTCTGCGTATGCTGGTCCTGCGCCAAGCGGACACGGTCGAACCGGAAGGAGCCCCTCGCTGCGACCTCGTCAGGCGAGTATTCGGTGAACCCAGCGTTCGCCAATTCATCAGCTCGCGAGCGAAAATCGCCCCGGGGATTTCCGGGCTAACTGCCGTGGACCTCTCTTACGGACAGGTGCTTGCTTTAGGCAGTTACGCCAAAGGCTGCATGCGGTACACAGCCGACCAATTCAAGGCGCTTCACACGATAGCTCTTTGGATAGGCGACGGTATATCGGTAGGACGCGGATACGAACTAGTGGAAAGTCAGTATGGGCTGCCCGCGAGCTTCATGGGTTACTCGCCATCCCGCAAACCCGCATTCGCTATCGCCGACAATCTGACGCTCGCCCAGCGAGAGACAGCATCTACGCTCATGCGCGACGGCCTAGATCCGCGTGACGCGGTAAAAATCGCCACCGTACTTTAAAACATTTTACGGTACGACGGTGGACACTTCCCCGAGTTAGGGTGCGGCATCATCGCCGCCAAGATTATACCCCCGGTCTTTTTGGCCGAAGAGGTGAAGTGTGGGGCCCCGCAAGGGGCCCCTTTTATTTTAAGTTATTTTAAGATAAATGGTTCACGACTCGGGATCTTTCTCGGCAATCAAGGTGGTCGCGTTTATGGGCACGTTAGTGAAAGCCACCACACCTTCTTGGTACTGCCAGCGCAGGGACACCGAGTCGATCGCGCTCAAGGTCACCGGGCCCAAGTTGAAGTACACGTAGTTGCTGGACGGTTGTACTATTGCGCTTTTGACGCCGAATTCTCCGGTTATGGTTACAATCGTTCCCAGGGGTTTTACGGCGCTTCCCTTGTCTCCGACGATGGAGGCATGGCCGACTATCTTCAGTTTCAACCATTTAGTGGGGGTTTTCTCGGCCGGGTTGACCCATATCTGACGGAAGGCGGCTCTGCGTCCGCTGAATAGGATGTCCATGTCCCCGTCCAAGTCCAGGTCTATAACCGCGGAATTCTCCAATCCGGTTACGCCTTGCTCCGTACTCAGCGGCTCGGTGGTGTATCTTGCCAGTTTCCCGTTTTCCACCACCGCGGTTGCCAGCACCGGACCCTCGCACAGGCCGCAGGTCAGCACCATGTCCAGCCAACCGTCGTTGTTGACGTCGAGACTGGTTATACTGGTTGGGTCAGCCGCCCCGAAAAAGGTGTGGGAGTTTTCGTATTTTCGCGCACCTTTCCCCAGGTACAAAGCACTTTTGCCGCCCTTGTTGGCGCCTCTCTCACGGCATTGACTTGCGTTGCTACAGTTTTCTTCGGCTCCTCCCTGACTGTACACGGTCTCGAGGTTTGCGTACACAGCGATGTCAAGCGCGCCGTCGTTGTTTAAATCCGCCACCACCGATCTTGTCCCGCCCGGGGTTTCTGCCAGGGTTTCTATCTTCGCGAAGTCGCCGCTTCCGTCCCCCCACGCTACGATGAGGTTTTCCCCGGTGACGAGCAGGTCCATATGCCCGTCCCCGTCCAGATCCATGCTGGAGATTTGGTGGGTCTTTACCGCATAGGAGACCGAGGGGTCCACGGGGTACAGGCGTTTTATGTACGATTCCAGGGGCGAGGTTTTAGATGACCATTCAAACTGTCCCGGCGCAGCCAGTCCCTTGTTGAGGTACACGCCCACCCTTGTACCGTTCTGGTTGCTCCTTGCCGCCGCCGGGCTGACCACTTCCGCGAAACCCAGCCACGAGTGGTGTCCGGCGCTGACACCCAGGTAGGCTATGTCCAGCCAACCGTCGTCATTGAAGTCGCCGGCCGTGACGTCCGTAATGTCCCCGTCTATGGCCCATTCCGTCGCCTTGGGGGTTCCGTCCGGGTTCGAACACGGGTAGGCACAGAAGGTTCGCGTAAAGGCGTACTCCGTGACCGACTTGTATTTATCTGAATCCTCCGAGTAAGGCGCCACCATCTCCAGGCTCTTCCTGTACCTCTTGGCTTGGTCCTTGGTCCATCCCGCCGGGTTGTGGGAGGCGAGCCCGAACAGGAATTCGTTGTAGCCATCGTTGTTGAAATCTGCGCCAACTCCGCTGGTTATCCGCCCGGCTATGTTCGCCCATGCGGCCTCCTCCTTTACCAGGTCCGCGATAAGGGTTCCTTCCGCGGTGGCCAGCACCCCGCCGTATCCATGGTGTAGGTAGGCATCCTGGTACATGGAGCGAGGCGCCCCCACAAGGGGGGTAAGCTGCGAAAATTTGCTCGGACGGCTTCTCCACATGGTTTCGAGATTGTAGTTTTCGCAGTCGTCGACGCATCCCGTTTCGTCTAGTCCCGGAAGGAGCACGGTGCGCAGGGACCCCCTTGTCGCGGACCCCACCGGGGCAATCGTGTCCTCGACTACGTACACCGACGCGTATCCGATCGAAACAGAGAGCAGGGCGGCTGCCGGAATTATGATTTTTTTCCACTTGAACCAAAACATCAGGTACTTTAGTTTCATGTTATTTTGTCCCCTTTAGGTAGTGCTTTGCCAGGCATTTGCCCAGGGTCACGCTGGCGTCCACCCCCGATGTCCAGTACAGGACACCCTCCCCGAAACGTTCAGGTCCGGTTCCGGCCAACAGTGGGCTGGAGATTAGTTTCTGGCCGGGAATATCGGACAATTGTAGGCCGTAGTGTTTCATGTACTCTGCGGCTATGGTCCAGTACAAGGCGTGCGCGGAGAGGTAGGTCGGGTCCATGATGGTCAGCAGGGTGGTGTCCCCTGTTTGCAGGGCGTGGACGTCCAGGGGGCTACCGAGCAGCCCGCGCACCGAATAGGAGTTCAGGTGTACAGAGGCTTCGTATATTGCGTTTACCATACTGGTGAATTCTTGGAACATTTGCTCGTTGAAGTATTTGCCGTCGAGGGTTATCACGGGATGCCCGAGTTCCGCTTCTGCTTTTTTGTTCAATGTCGTGGCCGCGGTGGCCAGGACGATAGACGGGCTTCGTAGTGCGGAGGAGTATGGCGACTCGTAAAAATCCGTTCCCGGATTCTGTACGTCAACCGCGCTATCCGGTATAACGACGGCACCTTTGTATTCCTTTGCCTGCAAGGCCGCGGCGCGGGATTCGTACTCGGCCCGGAGGGATTCCCTTATGACCGGCGGCACCTTGCAGGCGCTACCGTCGGGCACTTTCACTCCGCTCAGGTCGTAGATCACCGGACTGTCGTCGGTGTAGCGGTCGGCGGTCCAGCGCGGGTAGCTATCGTTGGCCAGGTCCTTGATGTCGGTTTTTTCGTCGTATCCGTCACCGTTGGCCATTTTTATGTACTTGTCCGCGTAAGACTGCACTTCCTGGCTGTCCGTAACCGACCAGGCGTCCAGCAACTGCTTGCTGTCTCCTTCCTCCACAATGCCTCTTAGGAATATTATACCCGCGTCTATGATGTCTTTATCGCTTAGCCGCTCCTCGCCTCTGGCCGAGTTGTCGCGGAGCATGGTAGACAGGTAGGAGTTGATGCGCAGCAATTCCAGGTCCCACAGCGGATCGCCCTGCTTGAATTCGCTCAACCCGTCCTCGCCCTCTACTATCGATCCCTGTAGGACGGCGTTGAACGAGAAGCCCTCGGGTTTGGCCAGCAGAATCTCGCGGTCCTTCGTCTCTTCGGCTGCGTAGGTGTCCGTATCCACGTCCGCTCGGGGTGCGACGGTTCGTCGCAGGTACGCGCCTCCGGCTACCGCTCCCCCCAGTACCGCTAAGGTTAGTATTATGTTGAGCAGTTTACGCATCTATACTACGGTCTCCCGCCATGACTGGCTGGCACGCATGTGGCTGCAGGGCCCTCAGCCCCGTGCAAGGTCGACATATTTGGAAAGTTCCGTTTGAAACAATTCGAATTCATAAGCGGTCATCTCTACGGCCTGCTTTGTTTGCGCGGAGAAGTCCTGGGTTACGTTTATTGTCTCGCTGCATTGGAAAACCACGGGATATAGGCGGTTTAACCACGTTCTGTAGGCCTTTTCCAGCGACTCGACGGGGGCCGACGGCAAGGCGCGCAACTTATCGAGGGTTTCCACCATGTACGCGCATCTGTCCACCGCGGCTTTCCCTTCCTGGGTCTCGTCGAACTTGCCTATGGTTTTAATAATTTTGCCTATGCCCTCGCCGGTAAGATCGCTCCAGTCGGCCACGTCCTCCCTGGGCTCGACGGGGAGGGGGTAGCGGGTGTTCACGGGGGGATTCGCGGCAGTATTGGCGTCGTTGGCTACGACGACCGGGTTATCGTTGTTTACGACTATCGCAAAGTAGGAGACCAGCCCTACGATCGATACCGCCAACACCGCTACCAGGAGTACGAGGATGGACAGGACAAGGTTGGTGTTTTTTGGTTCTTCGGACATAGGTTAGATTGTCGCCCCCGGGACCATATTGTCACGATTGCGTCCCCGGGGGTCTAGGAACCCTGTTTGCGCCTAGTATCGAGTTCGGCCCGTATTCTCCGGGCCTTAGAAGGACCCACGGAGGGGACTCTGGCCAGGTCTTCCTCTGTTGCCGTCTCGATGGCTTCGTACGTCTCGAAGTGGCGGTACAAATTCGCCTCCAGTACGGATCCTACGCCCGGTATGTTCAGGGGCGTTCTTTCGGTCAGTTGCGTAGTTTTGATTCTACGGTGCCTACCTAGGGCATGGTTGTGGGCGGCATTGCGGATGAGCATGAGCAGCAGGAGCGAGTCGTTGTCTCGTGCGAGCACGACCGGTTTGCCGCTCCCCGCCAGGTATATTTCCTCGAACTGTTTGGCCAATCCGCAGACTGCGACTTCCCCTTTCAAACCCAGCGTCTCCAGCGCCTTCATTCCGGCGGCGACCTGTCCTTTGCCGCCGTCCAGCAGCAGGACGTCGGGAAGCGCTCCTAGCCCCATTCTGCGTCCGCTGCATCGTTTGGTCACCATTTCCTCCATGGCCCGGTAGTCGTCGGCTTGCATCGCCCCGAGTTTGGCCACCCGGTACTCGGCGGGTTGCATACCCCCCTTGTCGAACACCACCAGGGAGCCCACGGTGTTTCTCCCGGCATGATGCGAGATGTCTATGCATTCCACCCGTTGCACGGGCCGGGCGGAGTTCACTATCCGTCCGAGCCCCTGCAGGGCGTGGTATACTTTGGCGGGGTCGAGCCAGGAGGAGGTGTCCATGGTCCTTATTACTTCTTGTGAGTTTATTTTCGCCAAAGAGACCAGGTCTCGTTCGTACCCGTCGCCGGGTAGGCGCGTGAACGCGGTTTGTTCGGGGGCGATGTTCAGGCGTCCAGGGACGGCGTGTTCCGGCGAGTGGTTGTTTACCACGTACTCATAAAGTTCGCGCTCCCCGCTGTGCGGGTTGTCCATGCTTTCGTAGGTGCGGATGCTCTCCACTACGCCTTTGACCACGTCCACGGCGCAGACCCCCAGGAAGCCGAACCCTCTGGACACCGCCCATGCGGTAATGTCGACGGGTTCGCGGACAACCACCTGTTTTGTGGTCAGGGATTCCAGGGCCCCTATGGTGTCCCTTACCAGGGCGGCTCTCTCGAACTTTTCTTCCTCGGAGAGCCTCGCCATGGTAGAACGGAGTCCTGCGGTCAGGGAGCCGTCCGGTTTCCCCAGGTATTTTACCAGGTCGCCGCACGCTTTGTCGTATTCGGCTCGGTCGGTGTTTTTCAGGCACGGCGCCAGGCACTGGTTCGTCTCGTATAGAAGGCAGGCCTTCTGGGTTTTTACCGCGTTGGTGAATACGTGTTCGGCGCAACTGCGGATTTTGTACACGGTTATCAAGGCGTCCACGAGTGCCCGGGTCCCGGTTTGAGGGTACGGTCCGAACACGTGGGCCTGCTCGGGTCTTCGGCCTCTCCAGGGGAATAGTTTCGGGGTTCTCTCTTTGCTGACGGCCAGGCCGGAGTATCCGGTGCCTTCGCGAAGTTTTATGTTGTAGGGCGGCTGCAGTTTCTTTATCTTTTCCCGCTCCAGGAGCAGCGCCTCCTGCTCGCTTACGCACAAGGTCCAGGACACCCTGGTCGCCGCGTCCAGCATCGCCCGGGTTCTGGCGCTCACGCCGCCGGCAAAATAGGTGGCCAGACGCTTCTTCAGGTTTACGGCTTTTCCCACGTACAGGGGGCTGCCGTGCTCGTCGGAGAACTCGTAGACGCCCGGTCCGTCTGGGGCGTTGCTTGGTTTTGCGACCATGTCCCCGTAGACTGTGTCGCCGGTAGTATCCGGCGCCACTCACGCCGAACCCCCCGCCTGCCCAGAAAGCCGGTGCCTGGTTTCCCGGGCTTTCTTGACGCTCGTCCCTCGGCGCTAACGGTAGAGGCCACGAATCCTCAAAAAAGAAAAAGGAGGGCCCGCAAATGGACCCCTATATCGAAGTAAAGCGGTTAGTCACCGCAATCCCGATCGAGCAGAACGTGATCGACAAGGCCCGGGAGGTATACGATCATTCCGTGCGCAAGCTAGCGCTCGGAAACTCGGTGATATCTTCACTGGTCATCAGCGCCGCCCACCTCGCGTGGACGCGGACGATCCCGACTCTGGCCGTCAAGATTGCCGGAGATGGGAACGTCATGCTAATGGCGAACCCCGACTTTGTGATCAGACACAATGTTACCAAGACCGGGGAAATCAAGTGCGAGCCGATGTTGTTCGCTTTGAGCCACGAAGCCTACCACCTGCTCCTTGCGCACTTGCGAACCGACCCGGCTCTCATGCATAATGCGAACTGGGTTACGGCCACCGAGGCCTACATCAACGAACAGGTGCATCGGAAGCTCCTCCTTGATTACATCAAGGACGAAGACGGCAAGATCGTGGTCGTAGACGCCGACTCGGTGTTCAACCGATGCGCCAAGGCGTACAAGGACGCCGGTCTACCTGCCCCGTCTCGGCCGGATTTCTACGCGACCGACCTCGCGTGTTTCGGATACTTGGAAGGTTCCCCTAAGGTAATTCCCCCGCATCCGCGAGGATCATCCAACGGAGAGCACGGTTGCGTTCACGCATCCGAGGACGGGCACAGCACCGCCCCCATGGACGCCGACCAAGTCGGCAAGTTCATGGAAAAAGTCCTGACCGGGGCGATCGAAGCCGCCAAGAAAGGCAACGCCCGCGCCAAAGAAGAGATTCTTACTTGGGTCGACGCCACCAAAGACGACCCGAAGATCTCCCAGATGTGGGGTAACCTCGGCGCAGGAGCGCTTCGCGGCGAGACCACCACCTCCCGTAAGACTGATCTTTGGGAGAAATGGACGTCTGACGCCATTGCGTCCAAGATGAACGAAGGCATGCGATGGAAGTACAACTTCCGGATTACGCATGAGGACCGTATCTCCCCGATCGCTCCGGAGAGCAAAAAGTGCGGATACGTCTTCATAGATGCATCCGGCTCGATGTCCAACGAGTTCATCGAGAAGATATCTGCGCTCGTCGGGAATGTCGACAACATCGACATCCAGTGGCGTAGTTTCGACGGGGAAGTCAACAAGTTCGCCCCCGGCGAACCCCTCATCGGAGGTGGCGGCACCTCGTTTCAAATCATCGAGGACCACGTCAACACCGAGGATCAGGAGTACGATTTCGTCCTGGTGATCACCGACGGGTACGCGCCGCACATCATGCCGGAAAACACCATCAACGGTGGTCCGGATAAATGGATCTGGCTGATCACGCCCGGTGGAGACACCTGGCCTCAAGAGGCCGGCATGCTTTGTCGAGAAATCGATCTCGACTAGCCCTGTCAAGTCCCAAACGAAGGCTCCCTCGCGCGATTGCGCGGGGGGTCTTTGTTTTTCCCGGCATTGCGGGATCAACGGATGCCCCAACGGTAGGAGCAAGTCCAAACAAAAAAGAAAGGTAACCTATACATGCAAAACCATGCAAAGGTCGAAGAGTTCCTCGGGGAAGAGACCATGCGTATGCACGCATGTATTTCTTCCGTAAGGGAAGCGATCTGGTCTTACGCCTCGGCGTTCCCCAAGAATGCCACGTTCAAGACCGAAATCAAGCCGGAAGAGTACATGAATCTGGACGTCGTAAAGGCTCTCATTCATGCCCTCACCGGGCAGAGGTACTACCTCATCGGCCCCGCCGGAATTGGTAAGACCAGTTTCGTTCAGGCTTTGATCACCGAGCTCGAGAAGATCATGCTGAAGATCAACGCGGCGTACATCAACGTTGACTCGTTGATTCTGCCGATCCTCGGCTGGGAAAATCTCTCTGAAACGGAAAAAGTCCGTGTCGTTGAGGATGTTCTCTGGTCGAAGTTCTCGGACGATCGCCCCAAGGTGATCTTCATCGACGAGATTTCCCGCGCCGACGCGGGCGTCGCCAATGCGCTCATGGAACTTCTCCAGGAGGGCAGCATCGGTGGGAAGAAAGTTCCCAACCTGGTCACCGTCATCGCCGCAGACAACCCGCAAGGGGCCAACTACGGCAGAATGTCGGGACTTGACTTCGCGCAAGCCGACAGGTTCACGACTGTGGAACTTGATTCCACGTCTACGCCGTGGCGTCGCGCCGTCGCCCAGGAGTTCGCGGAGACGGACCTCACCAAGGTCTACTCCATCTACGACACCCTGGATGTCGAGGTTCGCGAGGTTCTCAACCCTCGAGTACTGGAGTTCACCATCCGTGCCCTTCTCGAAGGGTTCCCCGGCGAGTACGCTCTCCCCATGGTCAACGGCGTGCGTCGCATGCTAGTCAGCCGCGGGGGGGAAGACGTGACCAAGAACGTTCTCGACCGCATAGCGGCGGGACTAAAGGTCAGCAACCCGGAGTACGTACCGAACCTCGTAGAAAAAACCCTGGAGTTCGCGGTCAAGCACCGTCAGAACGTTTACGTCCAAGGTAGGCCCGGCATCGCCAAGACGTCGTTCATCAAGTCTTGGTTCGCCAAAAAAGGGATCCACACCGAGTACAACTCGGCGCCCACTTTGCAGCCCGAAAAACTGGCCCTACCGGTCGTCACACGTGACGCGGACAATGGGGCAAGTAAGCTCGAGCTGGCGATCGCCAAGGAATTCGTGAGAACGGAACCCTGGGTATGGATTGTTGACGAGATCTGCCGAGGCAGTCGCCGCACGCAGAACGCGATCATGGAACCCATCCAGGAGCGCACGATCGGCGGCACGCCGACGAGCCTGATGTGCACCATCGCACTCAACAACCCCCCGTCGGTGGCCGGCTACAAGCTGGACGTTGGCAAGAATGACCTGGCACAGGCCAGTCGTTTCGCCATCAGCATCGAGGTCGAGGCCGCGGACCTACCGTGGGCCAAGTACTTGAAATCCAGGTACGAAGAGGATGTTGCCACCCAGGTCATTGAGTGGTGGGAAGAGGATATCGACGAAGTCGGTAGAGTTCTCTGCACTCCTCGCTGCCTTGAGCGTATCATCGGCCAGCACATCGCGGGCAACCCGCTAGAGTGGGCTCTACCGGTGGTCGGAGGCAATAGGGTGAAGGTCCCTCTTCACGATCTCCGTACCCGCCTCGAGGGCAAGCAACTCACACGCCTCAAGGCGCTCGTTGCCGACGTCGACTACTACGAAGCTCTCTTGAGCCTAGGAATCGACCAAAGCCGGGACGCACAGACGGCTATCCACTACGCCTTTTCAAAGGCTGACGTGGATTCGTTGTCTAGGCGTGAGCCTGTGGACGTGCAGGCAGCGTGCGTGACCTTGTACCGGGTTCTGGCTCAACAGTCGCGTATATCGCTTATGCGTAACGTGGATGCCCAGAAATTCTGGACAGGAGTCCTCAACGAGTCGGTCAAAGAGCACAGATTACAAGTGCTCTTCCGTCTGATGGACGCAAAAAAGCCTGTATACGACAGGGAGACTTTCCAAGAGGCCCTTAAACTGGCCACGACGGAAGCCCTGCGGAAGGTGGTTTTGCCGAATTCCAGTCCGGCGGTTCATCCGTTTTCACTACTCTCTGACGACGAGAAAGAGAAAGTGGTGAAGAAGGCAATCGACGCTGCTCGAGACATCGTGGACACAAACGTGGCCACTGAGCAAAAAGCCAAGCAAATCGAGGAGATGATCTCCAAAACGATTTTAAGCTTCAAGCCTAAGGCTGCTAAGTCTTAGTGTCTATACGATTCCGGGGGAGGGAGCGAAAGCTCCCTCCCCTGGTCTATTTATGCCTATATGTCCCGGTCACGGACAGATAAGGTGTATGCTTAAAGTGACCTCCGACTTAGAGCCGCGCGGGGACCAGCCCGGGGCCATCAGACAAGTGGTGGACAATTTCACCAAGGGGGACAGCCTGGCCGTGCTCGCAGGGGTGACGGGATCGGGCAAGTCCGCCACCACCGCCTGGGTCATAGAGAAGATGGGGTTACCGACCCTCATCGTGACCTCCAACAAGGTGCTCGCCGCCCAGATGGCCTCCGAACTCAGGGAGTTGATGCCGTCGGCCTTCGTGGGGTTGTTCATGTCCCATTTCTCCTACTACCGCCCGGAAGCCTACATACCCGGGTCCGACACGTTCATCGAGAAGGATTCCCTGGTGAACAAGGAGATAGAGAAGCTTCGCCACCACGCCACCGTTGGCTTGCTCACCCGCAAGGACGTGGTCATAGTGGCTAGTGTGTCCGCCATATACGGTCTGGGCCGCCCCCAGGAGTACGCCAAGCGGGGCGCACTACTCAAACCGGGCGCGTTTAGCAGGGACGACCTCGTAGTCACTCTCGTATCCATGGGGTACACGCGCAACGACGCGGTAGTGGATGCGTCGACTTTCAGGGTGAAAGGGGACGCCGTGGAGGTTTGGCCCCAGGCCCAGGAGCATGTTCTCCGTCTCGAGTTCGAGTACGACTCCCTGGTCTCGGTACAGGCGCTCGACCCGCTGACCCGGGAGAGGGTGGACGCCGAGGGCTGGGTGTTTCCCACCAGCCACCACGTGCTCCAGGAGGACACCCTCGACGATTGCATAGCCAGCATAGAGAAGGAGTTCCGGGCGCACAGCAGGAAGTTGCTGAAGGCGGGGAAGTTGTTGGAGCATCAGAGGATAACTCAGCGTACCACCGCGGACCTCCAGGAGTTGCGCACGAGCGGGACCACCAAGGGGGTGGAGAACTACTCCAGGCATTTTGACCGCCGGAAAAAGGGGGAGAGACCCTACTGTCTGTTGGACTATTTCCCCGACGACTTCCTCCTGGTGCTCGACGAATCGCACGTCACCGTCCCCCAGATAGCGGCGATGCACGAGGGGGACAGGTCACGCAAGCAGACCCTGGTTGACCACGGGTTCCGACTACCCTCGGCCCTGGACAACCGACCGTTGACTTCCAAGGAGTTCTGGTCCATGGTACCAAGGGCCCTGCTGTTGTCGGCAACCCCGGGGCCTTGGGAGAAGGAGGTGTGCCCGTCCCCTTTCGTAAAACAGATCATAAGACCCACGGGTCTCGTGGATCCGTCCGTAACCGTGGTGCCCTCCTCCGGCAGGATGACCCACCTGCTGGGGAAGATACGGGAGCACACCACCGCCGGCGACAAGACCCTCGTAACCACTCTGACCAAAAAGCAGGCGGAGCACCTCAATCAGTACCTCCTGGACTCCGACGTTAAATCCAAGTACCTGCACTCCGACGTGGACACCATGGAGCGCCTGGAGACCATCTACGATCTAAGGAAGGGGGTACTGGACGTAATAGTGGGCGTCAACCTACTGCGCGAAGGGCTGGACATCCCGGAGGTTGGTTTGGTGTGCATCCTTGATGCGGACTCCAGGGGGTTCCTGCGTTCCTCCACGTCCCTCGTGCAGACCATAGGTCGCGCCGCCCGAAATCCGCGGGGCGAGGTGGTCCTTTACGCCGATTCGGTGTCCCCGGCCATGCGCCAGGCGGTCGAGGAGACCCATGCCCGCCGCCAGGCGCAGATGGAGTACAACGAGGTTCACGGCGTCGTGCCGTCCAAGATAGTTAAAGCTCTCAAGGACCTACCCGGACGGAAGGCCAAGCCGGAGATAAACCCAAGGGAGCATTCCAAGGAGGCCTTAGTGAAGTTCTACGAGGATTCCGCGCGCACCTTGGCCACCGACATGGCGGCGGCGGCCAAGAAACTGGACTTCGAACTTGCCGCGATTCTGCGCGACGAACTGTCCAAGGTCAAGGGCCTTATCGCCGAGATAGGCAGTATCTAGGCACTTGCCTCGGCAGCCCGGTCGCTAACCCAGCGAACTGGATTCCAGCAGCATCCGCGGCGCTCGCTTCAAGGCCTCCGAGGCCCTGGTCTCAGGGAGGCTTTCGGCCTGCTCTTCTGCCAAACGTACGAATTTGTAGGCGTGGGCCAGCGCCCCGCTGACACCCCTGCCGCCTCTGACTATCTCTAAGGCCTCCTTGGCCTCCTGGTCGGTCATCCGACGGGAAAGTAGGTCCCGTAGTTTGTCCGGCCCCGGACCGGTCTCAGCCAGCGTTAGCAGGACCGGCAGGGTGTACACACCGGCCTGCATGTCGTGGCCCGCGGGTTTGCCCAGCTCTTTATCGGTGGAGACCACGTCCAGCACGTCGTCTACTATCTGGAAAACCATCCCGTAGGCTTCCCCTATGCGGGATACGGCTTCCCGGAGGGGTTTATCGTAACCGGTGACCGTCGCCCCCATGTTCGCGCAGGTCGCAAATAGTGCGGCAGTTTTCCCCCGTATACTGGTTTCGTAGGATTCTATGCTGCGCCCCGGATCGTACATCGTGGCCAGTTCCTGCGTCTGTCCCTCGCACATCTCTCCGATGGTGCGTGCGCACAGTCCCGCGACCGTTGACCCCAGGGAGGCGGCTATTTCCGATGCGCGCGCCAGCAGGAAGTCGCCAGCCACCACGGCCTGCGAGTTTCCCCACAGGGAGTTCGCGGTGGCCACTCCACGGCGGGTCAGCGCTTCGTCCATTACGTCGTCGTGGTACAACGAACCCATGTGCACGAGTTCGCAGGTGACCGCCCCAAGTATTGCCTCACGCGAGACCGGACCGTCCTGGGTTATTTGTGCCGCGCAGACCGCCAGCATCGGTCGTAGCCGCTTTCCCCCGGCGCCTATCAGGTGGGAGGCCACATCGGTCAGGTGGGGGATGTTGGAGTTTACGGATTCGCGTAGGGCCTCCTCTATTCTCGAGCGGTGTCCCGCTGAGGTGGCAAGGGTCAGCAGGGGTGAAGGCATGTTCGTATGTGTCGTGGTTCTCTGCTTGTGCTGGTAGTTTCGTCCGGGTTTACTAGACGCTCTTGGCCAGGTCGGCCAGCCGTCTGGCGACATTTTGGAGGACCTTGCCGTTGAGGGAGGGGACGTCCTCCAGGACCTTCAAGAACTGCTCTCGTTTGATCACTAGCATGTCGACTTCCGTGTCGTATGTTACCGTGGCCGTACGCACGCCGGCTCCCAGCAGGGAGAGTTCACCGATCACCGCACCGGCCCCCAGGCCTGTGATCTTGCGGCCGTTGCGCCTGACGCTCACCACGCCCTTGCGTATGATGTAGGCCTCCTGGCCTTCCGCGCCTTCCGCGATCACGACGCTGCCAGCGGCCATGTAGACCTCCTTGCCGGCCTGTGCGATTTTTTTGAGTTCCTTCTTGCTGCACTGCGAGAACAGGGGGACATGGTGGAGGGTGGTCAGGGAGTTGATTTTGTTTTTAGCCATATTATTACAGTGTCCTGCCCGGGCCCTGTGCGCATACGCGACCGGCCAAGACCTCACCCGCCCCGCCCCGACCGGGTGTCTGCCCGGGTCGTATGCGCGCCCGCCGGCATCCGGCACAGTTGTGAATGCGGGCGTAAACCGCGTCCGTAATCCAACCAGTATCACCACTAGTGAGAAAGATGAAAGTTATGTCAACATCAGAAAAAGCACCGCAACCAACCCAACCAACCCGCGCCGTCAGCAACGACGCCATCATCGCCGTAATGGCCATGGTGGGAGAGAACTGTGACCGGGAGACGGCCTTGGACATCATCGAAACCCTGCGCCCGCACCTAGAGCACGCCTGGGCCTTGCGTGTTCGGCAGCTGGAGGAAAAGATCAGCCAACTCCAGGCCACCGCCCCGAACCAAGACGCCTGACCGGTGTCCGGGCTTTAGTGCCCCGCCGCAGCCCCAAAAGTATATGGGATAACACTCACAAAAGGAGCAGGCCGTATGGCTAATTCATTCCGTGAACAGGCATCCAAGATGCTGAAGTATTTAGACGACCCCAGCGCGCTCCATCATGAGCGAACCTGGTACCGCAACGGCAAATGGGGGAACTTGCACAGCGACAACAGCTGCTACAAGTTGGATAGTTGGCGCAAAGTGTCGACATCTCTTAGCGTGGCGGAAGCCGCCAATAAGAAGAACTGCAGCTTCTGCGCATCGCGTTCCCTCGTTAATTACCAGAGGGAAACCCACAGCGCCGGCCAGGCAGGTAGGATGCGCGCCGCCTTGCAGAAAGCCGCGGACTGCCTCGATACACCCACCATGCTGGGCATAGGGGACGCACTCATGCACTACGAAGAGTTCACCCAGATCCTATCCGACCTCGATGAGGAGCACCGGAAACTCGTTTCCAGGGCCCTTGAGCGCATAGAAAAAAATCGGGTGTCCTTCGTCGAACTGTTGGACCGTGTCAAATCCTCGGTAATGGTGGATGCGCCTTCGTGGGCCGCCGCCGCCTTGGCCCGCAGCAAGGTCTCCGCCGTCGAGACCGACGTACTCGGGGCCAACTCGGGCGATCTGTGTTTGTACGGCGTCAACACCGACGACACCAAGGAGTACAATTACATGCTTCCGCGCCTATATATGCGCTGGCATCACAACCGGCCACACGGCGCCGAGGCCGCAACCGCCTCGGCATTGGAGCTACTAGAGGAGGCCTCGCTGACATCCGTCGAGCAGATGAACTTCAAGGTCTTGCCCCCGGAAAACGAAGTTTTCCTGGAGTCCTGGGTCTTGGATGCGTGGCGGAAAGAAACGAGAAACCGGTTAGTGCATAACTTGATCCCACTATGGGAGAAACAGTATCTTAATCTTAGCAGGCAAACAGCCACTAAACTTGTAGGTATAGGATGCGCCAGTCTGAGATCCTCGGCCGGACGGGCCCTAGTGTACCCGTACCCGGTCTGCCGGAACAACGGGTGCGTGCTCGCGCTGGTTCCCGAAGTGGTGGGGAACTATCTACTCGTAGCCGAGAAGACATGGCGCTACGACGTGGTCGAAATGACGGACCCCTGTTCAGTGGACGCTCTGGATATCGTTGCGGCCCTCTGGGATCCCAACGAAGAAAGAGTGCCTTCCGGCGAAAAGGGCTCCGATTTCGCTGAACTGTCCGCAGCCGCGGCCGCCGGCAGCAGGCTGTAACACCAACGAGTTCTCCCCGGTCCCGCAAGGGACTGGGGCGAACTTATTTGTGGGCCGGTAAACGCAATTCAACGGACCACAGGTGCTCGTCCGGCAATACACGCACATGGCCCCCCATGGCTGCGGCGAGTTCACTGGCCAGGGGCAGGCCTACCCCGTAGTTGTTTCTTGCTTCACTGCCGCCGTTTTTTCGGGGGACCGTGGAGTTCGCCACCCGGACGAGGACGCAGTCGTCGGACTCCCGCGCAGCCCGGATTTCTATCGTACCCCCGCCGTGGTTTCGGGCGTTGGTTAGGATGTTGAGCAGGATCTGACGGAGAAGGAGCGGGTCCGCAGACACGTAGACCTCCGGAACCTTCACTAGCACCTTTTCGGCCATGGTTTCGTACGAGCCGTCGACCATTGCCGCCACCTCCGTGGTGATTTCTTGGACGTTTACCGGCCCGCAGGTAACCTCGTAAGAATCGGTGATGATCCGCTCATAGCGGGCGCAGAGGTCCCGGATGTGCTCGACGGCCTTCGACTCATTGGCTTCTTTTGCGGCGTAGAGCAGGACGGCCAGCGGGGTACGGATCTCGTGTAGGAACTCCCTTAGAACTTTATGCTGGTCGTCCCGTTGCCTCACGCAGACTACTGTATAGATGTTTCGCGAAAAGTCAATAGTAGGCGCCCGGGAAGCCCGCTGTCCCGCTGAACCTACGCCCGGTAGTGCGCCTTCCCGGCCACCGAATTCCCGGCGAAACCCACTGCGCCCAAACGCCACGTACAAGGCTACGGGAATTGGATCCATTCCGCCGTTACGGCGCCGTTACGGGCCCTAAACTCCCGCTTTAAGGCCCCGTATGCGAACCAGGCCACCCCGTCCACAGTAATTGGTAGCACACAGAAAGAGTCAAAAACCAGGATGAGCAAAAAACGAGACGTAGCCGTGGGGGACAGGGTCGTGTTCGTGAGCAGCACCGACCCGTATACAAGACTTGTGCGCGGCGTCCGGGGAAACGTGGTAGGCATCGACTGCACGGGCACGGTGTTCGTGGACTGGGAGGACGGGAGTTCCCTGGGCATGGTTACCGCCGCGGGTGACGTATTCCAGGTAGTGGACGGCGAAGAAAACAGATGAAGACTGAGGCGGCTTCCCCCAAAAAGCGGTATTCTTCGGCCAAGAGACTGGCCGAGATAGTGGACAGTCTGCGCGCCCTCGAACCGTTCGACGACCGGGCCATAGACCTGGTGCACGAGGGTCTGTTTGTGTTGAAGAACGGAGCCAACCACCGTCGTTTCCACGGCGCAGCCATGCCCGTCCTGTCTTTCTGGCGGGACTCCCTGGTGAAACTGGTGTCGGAAGGGTATTCCGTCTCCGACAGCGACGACGCCCGAGGCGCAGCTATGCTGTGGTTGTACGAGCAGTTGGGGGAATACAGGGTATCGGAAACCACCGGGGTGGCCCCCTACCTGCGCACCAGGCAGTCGTGGTTCAAGTCCGCCTACAGGATGTCCCTTTCCCCGGGAGTTCACACTCAGGGCAGGTACACCATCCTGGGCATAGCCTCGTCCCAGAAGGAGAAGTTCCTTGAGGCGCAGCACCGGGAACCCTCCCTCTCCGAGCTCCGGGAACAAGTGGAGTCGGCTGCCTACGCGCAGACCTACGCCAAGGTGGTCGCCCGCCCCGGCAACGAGAGGATATCGAAAACCGAGGCGGACAAGGAAACCAGGGCCAAGATGGTGCGCGATGGACTGGCGTCCGCTTTGAAAGATTTTTCCGCGGTTTTGGTGTCTTCGGCCCCGTCCTTGTACATAAACACCGACGAGGACCAGGAACCCTCGGTCACCGCCTCCTGCGGCATGGTCGATCTTCCCCAGGCGCCGGAGGAGACGGACGTGGACGGGGAGGAGGATAAGTACTCCAAACTTCTGTCCGTGTCTCTCGGCGACGATTTGTGGGCCGAGAGGCTGCTTGACGCCCAATCATCCGCGCCCAGCACGGAATTTCCCGCCGATGCGGACAACAGTTCGCTGCGTTTTTTTGCCGAGGAGCACAAAAAAGAGGTAAAATACTTGAAGAACCTTCTCTCTCTGGCAAAAGTCAGGGCGACGGCCCCTCACGCGCACTGGGCGCACCTGACCAAATCCGCCCCGCGTATACGCAGGTCCTAGACAATAGGGCCGAATTGGGGATACTTGCCGCAATCCGGATCGGCCCCACAATAAGCGGGGTGCCTGAGAAAGTAATCAAATACTTCAGACTGTACTCGAACATGAGTCTGCTCCTTGGCGTCGTCTGGATCGCCTGTGGCGTGATAGGAAAGATGCCGAAATTGTTGGGCGCGGGTGTGGCGCTCACCGTACTGACCTTGGGTTACATAATGGTCGCGAAAAACTCGAACAAGGGCTGAGAGTACCCCAGACGGGTCAGGCTCCCCCGGTCAGGGCCACGTTCTTCTCTATCTGCGCGACTTTGTCTTTAGCCCTGGCGCAGATGGCGCCTATTTCCGGGTATCCGCCCATCTCCGCGCAGCTTCGTTCTACCGATTCCAGGGAAAAGTCTATGGTGGTGGCCTTTCCCACGATGTACCACTCTATGCACTGGTTGCGAGGTTCCGCGTCCTCGGAGATCCGGCAGATGGACACTATGTCCTTGGGGGATACCCCCAGTCCTACGCCTGCCCGGGCTATACCGATGTAGCAGGATACCGGCTGCGGGGTGCCCGTGCACCAGCCCGCTAACCCGGAGAGGGACTCGTAGGGTTTCGAGGAGTCGACGGTGTTGCCCACGTATTCGTAGCATTCCCCGGCCCACCTGTCGGAGACCATGGGGCAAACGTCCCGCGGGCTGCTGACCGTGGGACTTACTGCGTTCAAACCTTCGCTACCGGAAGTGGCTACACTGAACCATTCCATTGTCACGCCCGTACCGCATGCGTTGAGCGCAGCCGCGAGTTCTTCCTTGGGCAAAACGTCCAGCCGTTCGCACATGGTCAATCCGCGGAGCATGTCGTTGTTGGTGCGCTGCGCGACCGCGTGACCTATGCCGTGGATGCACTGCATGTAGAACAGGTCGTTTGTCGTGAGATCCCCGCACAAGGTCGGTATGGAATCCTGGAAGGACTCGTCCGTCTGGTACCCGGATGCCTCTTCTATGATACCGTGGTAGTAGCCGAAGTCGCAAACCTCGACTCCCCTGGTGAACGCTTCGGCCACCGATCCGTATATCGCATACCCGGCCCTGCCGATGGCATGCGTGGTGTGGTGACAGTAGTACCGCAGCATGGGGTTGGCCTGCATGTCCTTCTCCAGGGTCCTGGACGCCTCCGCCGGACTGGACGCGTAGGCCAGACTCACGTAAGATCCCACCAGGCAGCGCTCGACGTTCAAACGGTTGCTGCTTTTAAGGCACTCTTGGGCCGGCTCGATCGAAGAGTCGAGTTTCCTCAGACTGTACTCGCTGTCCGTTCTCGACACCAGAAGCGCGCCGGTAACGGCTGTCAGCAGCAGCGGTATGCTGCCAAGGTACATCTTCTTGTTTTTCTTCGCCCTACCCACCACTCCTGCCGCCGCCGCGGCGAGCAGGATTGCCGCCACCAATACCGCGAGGTAGACGTTGAACGTTCCGGCGGTCACCGTCGCGGACGGTTCACCCACGCTAAACGAGAACCATCCGTCACCGTCCGCGGACGACCAGGTAACTATGTAGGTACCGTACACCAGCGCCGGCGGCTGGACCGTTACGGTCCCGTCATTCACCAGGGTTTCCCCCGTGAAAGGTATCAGGACTCCCTGGTCGTTCTTTAGGGTTATCTCTACTTTGCCCGTCCCGGGAACCCGTATCGACCGGGGGGTTTTGCCCACGATCTCCCCGTTGCGCGGATAGGTGTCCTCGGAGTCGGCCGCCACGCGGCCGGGGAGAAGCGTTAGCAGTAAAATTGGCAGGAAGACCAGGGCAAGCACGGTCCTGGCAGGGGAGGGTCTGCTGGGGCGGAACGCGGGGGTTTTCATGGCGTTTCTGGGTATTGTGCCTCGGAAACCGCCGCCGCCACTAGTTAGGACGCCCATACCCTGTAAAGAACTAGGAGTAAAGAGACTATCAGGGCCCCGCCCGCGAACACGTAACCCTTAGCGGCTTTCCGGGCCGCTGGTTGGCTTGGGAGGGTATCGCGCGCCGTTTCGACGATTTTCTCGTCCACGGGATACAGGCCGACCCTAGGGTATGTGGTGGTGCCGCTCTGCATGTCGTACGGCACTGCGCCCACTATACCGTACTCCGGCGGCTGGGCGTAGTAGTAGTCGCCCCATTTGTCGCGGTAGCGCCATCCGCCGGTGTGCGGATCGATGGACCATTCCGTACCGAAGTCGTCCTTGGCGACGAGGTTCTCTATGCGAGAGTAGGCCTCGGTTTCGCTTATGCGCCCGCCGCGCTGGGCGAGCACCACCTCATCGTAGATGGAGGCGATGCGTGCCAGGTTGGGGTGTATTGGTTTACTCATGCAGTACGTTTATTAGTGCTCTGGGCCGAAATTTGTGCACCCATCACAGCGGCACGGCGAGATGGTGTCACGACTCGGGGAACAGTACGGCCAATTCGGAGGTCGACGGGTTGAAGTACACCTTTCCTGCCTGCTTGTACGCGTAGGCTACCACTAGGGCCAGTCCCAATCCAAGTTCGTTGGATGCGTAGGGTCTACCGATGCAGTTCAGGGATTCGGCGGTGAGCACCGTCTTCCCGGGTTTAGCGATCAGGGCCGCCCATCGGCCGTCTTTGCAGGCTAGAGGGTGGTCGAATGTTAGTCTCAGGCCCGCAATGTTGTTGGCCAGCAACTCGTCGATGATGTATGTCACGGTGGCTTCCAGGTTTAAATTCAGAGTTTTTTTGCCGTCGGTCGGCGATAGGCCCATACGTCCTCGCGCGAGTTCCGTGCAGAGCACCGGTCTGAGGTCCAGGGGGGTTTTTCGTAGGAGGGCTCCGTATCTGTCTATTTGCGCCCGCATCCGGTCCACTCCGCGGTTCAAAAGGTTCGTGGCGGCGGAAGCGGGGTGCTCGTTTGCGATAAGGCCCGCGCAAAGGTACACGGGCGCCACGATGTTGGCCAGGGCGTGCTGTAGCTTGTCGTTACCGCCGTGGTGTCGCGCCTCGGGCACCTGCACCCATGCACTACTTGACGACATTGCCTGCCCTGTATATGGATTGAACTATTTCCTCGAACGGGGCGCCTTTCTCTACGCAGACAAAAGCACCGTTGGCGTAGCATTGTTCCTGTATGTCCCTGTCCGCGTAGCCGGTGAGGACGACCGTTTTCGTGGGGCATTCTGGGAGGTTTTTCATATGTTTGAGCACCCCCACCCCGTCTAGTATCGGCATGGATATGTCCAAAAGCAGTACGTCCGGCAGGAGGGTCCTCACAGCATTTATGGTTTGCTGGCCGTCCGCGCATTCCGCCACGATGTCCAGGTCGTCGATTTTCCCCAGGTAGCGTGTCACCACTTCCCTGAGGACGGGGGAGTCGTCGGCCACGACTACGCGCAGGGGCTCAGGTCGCGTCATGACCCGTGCTCCCCGGGTTTTTTAGGGATTCGTCTTGCACCGTATCGGCGTGTATGCGCACGAAGTCTTCGTTGGCCAGGAGGTCCTTGGAGCGGAGCATGGTTATTATGTTCTTAGAGTCTTCCAGGGCGCTTTGCAGGGATTTGGCCATGGAAGAGTCCTTGTCCTCCACCAGGTACATCGCCGTGGTTATGGCCTGGAGTACGTTGTCCTGCAGTTCGTTGACTTCCCTGTCACGCAGGACCACCGAGGTAAGGGCGTTCTCCAGGGAGGTGAGGTTTTCGTTCAGGTCGCCGTCTATCAGCCACGAGATGGCCGACAGCGCCGTCACCAGTACCAGGCCGGTGAACAGGACCAGCGACCAGTCGAACGCGTCTTTTCCGGTCAGCCCGTAGGTGTATATGAGGCCGGGACTGACTGCGCCAACTAGCATGTAGTAGAGCCCGGAGAACACGGCAACGGTCACGGCTACGACCGTGCTGCGGTAAAGGGAGAGAAGGGACGCTATGATGATGAATGCCATGTGTGCGTATATGTGCCCCCCGGTGGCCCCCACCACAATAGAGTTGGCCGTCAAAAGGAAGCCCAGGGAGAAAAGTTCCTTGCTGTTCTGTCGGACCATCGGTGAACGGATGGCGAACATGTAGGCCAGGAATACGGGTACGTAGAACAGGAGGGTGGGGGTGCCGCCTCCTTTTCCGGTTATGGCCGCAAACAGCAGGGCTGCCGTCCCGTAGATCTGTCCGCAAACCGATACGAAAAAGTGTCTCTGACGCCACTGGGTGTAGGGCATGGGTTTCTTCTTAAAAAATTTACGGTACGGCACAGAAAGTACAGTACTTCGAAGGTCCTAGGTGTCCACGGTCGGATCCTCGACAGATTTCGTCCGTCGACGCCAAGACCGCCCGCGGCTAGCCTAGGGACTTGAGTCCTTGCCCGAAGCGGCCCGCGTGGCTCTTTTCGGCCCGCGCGAGGGTTTCGAACCAGTCGGCGATTTCGTCAAAACCTTCTTCGCGGGCGGTCTTGGCGAAACCCGGGTACATCTGGGTGTACTCGTAGGTCTCGCCGGCGATCGACGCCTTCAGGTTCCGCTCGGTGTCACCGATGGGTTCGCCGCTGGCGGGGTCGCCGACTTCGGCGAGGTAATCGAGGTGCCCGTGCGCGTGTCCGGTTTCGCCTTCGGCGACCGAACGAAACAAGGCAGCCGCGTCCGGGTATCCTTCCACGTCCGCTTTCCGGGCGAACCACAGGTAGCGGCGGTTGGCCTGGCTCTCGCCGGCAAACGCTTCCCTGAGGTTTTCGTGTGTCTTGGTTCCGTGTAGTTTGGTTATGGGCTTCTCCTGTCTAAGTTGCCTTTTCTAGTGTACGGGGTTTTCGTATGGTGTCAACGAGCACCCGCGGGCTATTCTAGATGATCCACCGGGTGTCCGAGCCCGCGCGGGAACGTTCAGACAGGCTCCATCAGCTCGATACGATTACCGAAGGGGTTATCGACGTAGTACCGGTCGAACCCTTCGAGCGGCTGATCCCGGTAGACGGCGGCTCCACCTGTGCGCAGCCTCTCGACCAGTCCGACCAGGTCGTCAACCAGCAGCGCCGGGTGCGCCTTGCGAGCCGGACGAAAGTCGGCCTCAACCCCGGGATGAAGTGTGACATCGCCGTTGGAGAACCAGCATCCTCCCCGTACCTCCAGATGGGCGGGCTTGGGGATCCGTGGCAGACCAAGCAGCCCTTCGTAGAAGCCGACCGCGTCCTCCTCGCGGTCGGCCGGCATCGCCAACTGGACGTGATCGACCCGGTACACCCTCATGCACACCACAGTGCCACACGGCCAGAGTTGCGCAACCGACCCGAAGATGATCCCAACGCAATCACACGG
>Ga0194131_10001546_pt1 | contig 39318 bp, 40 predicted proteins | sample TA2KigO120mmetaG_FD_148631 | JGI IMG/M metagenome (GOLD analysis project Ga0194131, IMG submission 148631) | Freshwater microbial communities from Lake Tanganyika, Tanzania - TA2015053 Kigoma Offshore 120m | ecosystem: Environmental > Aquatic > Freshwater > Lake | place: Tanzania: Lake...
TGATTGCATCGCAATCAATCCCCGGGCGGGCATTTCACAGGGTCCGGGGCATGGTTTTCCGGCCGGTAACCCAGAAAAAGCGCCCTGACGCTAGCGAAACGCCGCGCCTTGCCCTCCCGCATGCGATATCCGCCCGGAAGGACCCGGGCTCTTGGGCGCTGTTTTGCCAAACGGATCAGCCGGGAACGGCGCCCGCCCGCAGGTCCTTGAGGCGCAGCAGCATGGCCAGCATACGTTCGAGCTTGCGGTCGAGATGCACTTCGTAGCGGCCGAGCCGCTCCAGCTTGTCGGGGTCGAGCGCCTCGCCGAACGCCTGTTCGCGGATCAGCGGGCGGTTGGCGAGTTCTTTCTTGCGCCCATCGAACCACGGCATCACCGTCCCTTCGAGGAAGCGGCGCAAGCCGTCTTCGTCGGGCGTGGCCGCCTCCTCGCCCTCGTCCAACTCGTCGGGATCGCGGGCCAGCCTGTCCGTCCACCGGTCCCGCGCATCCTCCCGCAGCGCCGCCAGCGCGGCCTCGTAGCGATCGTTGCGGCGCGAGCCGAGCAGGTCGAGCGCGCGGCGGGTCATGGCCTCGTCGAAGAACATTGTTCCAAGAATGTCGGGATCGAGGCCAAGGCCGGAACGCGGCACGCGGAGCAGTTGGTGCATGTCGTCGAACTCGATGCCGAGCTTCAGATGCTTCTCGACGATGTCCTCGATCGGGACAACTCGGAGGATCGTCACGCCGAGCGCTTGCTCGTACTCGGCCAGCAGCGCCGCAGCGTCGCGTTCGATCTGCTCCTCGTGAAGGTAGGGAACTCGCTTTGCCATCGGATCGTCAGCCTTTCATCTGCATCGTTGAAGCCCGGGTCGGCGGGCCGTCAGTCGTCCTTCGCCTTTTGCGCCTGCCGCGCCAGCCGGGCGATATCATCAGCCGTCAGGCCCTTGGTGGTGCGCAGGAGCGCCGCCAACTCGACCGGATGGCGCTTGATGATGTCGGTGATGTCGGTCGAGACGCGCCCGGCCCGCGCCAGCAGATCGTCTGTGTCGCACCCGATGATCCCGGCGATCGCCCGGACCTTGTCCTCGGCCGGCGGCGGGAACTCGTCCCGCTCGACCTTCGACAGGTAGGTGGGGCTCACCCCGATCATCTTCGCCATTTCGCGCAATCCGATCTCCTTGCCTTCGCGTTCGCGGCGGATGAACGCCCCGAACTTCTCCCTCGCACCGGTCATCGTTCCTCACTCCCGTCTGCTGTTTAGGTGTCACTCTACAGTCGATTCGCGCCGGCTGTCAACTATCCGCTAAACACTTGTCGCCCGGACGTTCAGGCCGCCAGCCGCAACTCGCGGATTTCCTCAAGGACTCGCCGAAATTCGGGCTTGGGCGCAAGGCACATGGTGCGATAGGTCTTCAGGAACGGCAGCCAAATCTCACTTTTCGCCGAATTGGCCGTGTTGCCCGCCGCTTGGCGGCCGGCTGGAAGGGTGGCGCAACAGTCGGGCGCGCCTTCCGGCTTGGCTCCCAGCGTCTTGCCCCCGTGTGGACCGAGTGGGAACGCCCAGCCACCGGATCGGCTGTCTGGAGGTCAACGGATGAATGAGCGCGTGGTGGCCTGTGGCGCCGGTTTCGCAGGCGACCGGACCGAACCGGCGGTTGCGCTGGCGGCCTCCGGTCGGGTGCATGCCGTTGCCCTGGAATGTCTGGCCGAACGCACGCTGGTGCCAGGGCTCAGGGCGCGTCGCAGCGATCCGCAGGCGGGCGCCGATCCGCGACTGCGACGCCGGCTGCGCCCGCTGCTGCCGGTTGCCCGGGCCAACGGTTGCCGGGTGATTTCCAATCTGGGCGCCGCCAATCCGCGCGCCGCGGGCCTCCAGATCGCCCGGCTCGCCGGCGCCTGCGGCTGCTCGGGCCTGCGCGTGGCCGCCGTCCTGGGCGACGACGTGATGGCGCTGGCGGCGCAGGTCGAATGGCAGGAACCGTTCAGCGGCGAGCTGCTGGGCGCGCATGCCTATCTTGGCGCCGACGCGTTGCGCGAGGCGGTGGTCGAGGGCGCGGACGTCATCGTCACAGGGCGGGTCGCGGATTCGGCCCTGTTCTCGGCCGAACTGCTTCCGATCCTGTTGGACGAGGCCGACGCGCTGGCCGGCGCCACGACGGTTGGCCATCTGCTGGAATGCTCGGGCCAGGTCACCGGCGGCAATTTCGAAATGCCGGACGGCGACAGCCTGTCGGCGCGGGAGTTCGCGGAACTCGGCTTCCCGCTGGCCCGCGTGTTCGCCGACGGCAGCGCCGAGATCGGCCTGCTCGATGGCGCATCGGGCCGGGTGGACGCCCTCACCTGCACGCTGCAACTGCTCTACGAGGTGCACGACCCCGGCAGCTACATCACTCCGGACGTGATCCTGGATTTCACCGGCGTCAAGTTCGAGCAGATCGGCCGAAACCTTGTGCGCATGAGCGGGGCGCGTGCACGCGGCCGGCCCAGGAAACTCAAGGTATCGGGCTTCGTCGAGCAGCCGGGCTTCGTTGCCGATGTCGAAATCGGCTATGCCGGCACGCATGCGCTGCAGCGCGGCCGGATCGCGGCGGACGCGCTGCGCCTGCGGCTGGACGACTGGCAGCCGGAGGACTTGCGCATCGACCTGGTCGGTGTCGACTCGACATTGGGACCCGCCTCGCTGCCGGCGCCCAACCGCGCGCCGGAAGTTCGCGTGCATGTCTCGGCCCGCTGTGCCGACGCGGAAATGGCGCAGATCGTCGAGGACGAGGTCTATTCCCTGACGCTGTCGGGGCCGGCCGGCGGCGGCAGCGTGCGCAGCGAACGGCGGCCGAGCCTGGCGGTGGTGGACGGCCTCATTCCCCGCGAGCTGGTCAGGACCGAGACCGTTTGGGAGCAGGCGCCGTGAGGGTCGGTTCGCTCGCCATCGGCCGTTCCGGCGACAAGGGCGGCACGCTGGACTTGACGCTGGTGGCGCTCGACGATGCCGGCTACCGCTGGCTGGAATCGCGCCTGACCGAGGCGGTGGCGCAGGCCGCGCTCGCGCGGGTGATGCCGGGCCAGGCCAAGCGCTACGCGGTGCCCGGGCTGCGCGCGCTGAAATTCGTGGTGAGCGGTGCGCTGCCGGGCGGGGTGTATGCCACCTTGCATGCCGGCCTGCACTGGCAGAAGGCGGCGATCTGGGTGTTGTTGGACCTCGAACTGGATTAGCCGGCGCGACGCCGGCACGGCAGGCCGCCCCAGCAGGCGCCGAGCTTCCTTCCTCGAGACATCGCCGAGGTTTGCTAGACTGGGCCCAGCGGAACGCCGGCCATTGGTTTCGGAGTAGACAGCCATGAACATCGCCAAGTCGAACAACAAGTGGATCGGCCAGAGCACCCTCAGGCCCGATGGTGCCGACAAGGTGACGGGACGCGCCGCCTATGGCGCCGACGCCACCATGCCCGGCATGCTCTGGGGCCGGGTGCTGCGCAGCGCGCACCCGCACGCCCGGATCCGCTCCATCGACACCAGCAAGGCGGCGGCGCTACCGGGCGTGAGGGCCGTGATGACCGGCAGGGATCTGGTGGAGTTCCCGCTCGACAAGCCGGTCATCCTGGGCATTCAGGACATGCGTTGGATCTCGCGCAACGTCATGGCGCGCGACAAGGCGCTGTATGCGGGCCATGCGGTCGCCGCTGTGGCGGCCACCACGGCGGCCATCGCCGAGCAGGCCCTGAAACTGATCGCGGTCGATTACGAGGTGCTGCCCTGGGTGATTAACGTCGATGCGGCCATGCGGCCCGATGCGCCGATCCTGCACGAGCACATTCGTTTCGACGGCAAGCCTTCCAATATCGCCGGCCGGCTGGAGCACAAGCTGGGCGATGTCGAAGCCGGCTTCGCCGAAGCGGACGTCATCGTGGAACGCAGCTTCAAGACCGAGCCCGTGCACCAGGGCTATATCGAGCCGCATGCCTGCCTGGTCAGCGTCAGCGGCGACGGCAAGGCGACGATCTGGAGCTCGAGCCAGGGGCAGTTCATGGTGCGCGCGATGTGCGCCTATCTGACCGGGCTGCCGCAGAGCGACATCCGCGCCATCCCGGCCGAGATCGGCGGCGGCTTCGGTGGCAAGACCATCGTCTACCTGGAGCCGCTGGCCCTGGTGCTGGCGCGCATGTCCGGCCGCCCGGTGAAAATGGTGATGACGCGCGGCGAAGTGTTCCGCGCCACCGGCCCGACCTCGGGCTCATCCAGCACCGTCAGACTGGGCGCCACCAAGGACGGCCGCATCGTCGCCGCGCAAGGCACCTTCTGCCTGCAGGCCGGCGCGATGCCCGGGTCGCCCATCCGCGGCGCTGCCGGCTGCTCGTTCACCCCCTATGACATCCCCAACGTGCATTCGCTGGGCTTCGATGTCGTCAGCAACCGCTCCAAGGTCGCCGCCTACCGGGCGCCCGGTGCGCCGATCGGCGCCTATGCCGTGGAATGCGTGATGGACGAGCTGGCCGCGGCGCTGGGCATGGACCCCTTGGAACTGCGCCTGAAGAACGCCGCCAAGCAGGGCACCAAGGCGGCCTATGGCCCGGTCCTTCCGATCATCGGCTACGAGGAGACGCTGAAGGCGGCGCTGGTGCACCCGCATTACCAGGCCCCGCTGAGACCCAACCAGGGCCGTGGCGTGGCCAGCGGCTTCTGGTTCAACGCCGGCGGCGAGTCGAGCGCGCATGTCAGCATCAACGAGGATGGCAGTGTTGTCGTCGTCACCGGGCATCCGGACATCGGCGGCAGCCGGGCCTCCATCGCCAACATCACGGCCGAATTGTTGGGCATCGACTACCGCAAGGTGCAGGTGCTGATCGGCGACACGAGCTCGATCGGCTTCAGCAATCTGACCGGCGGCAGCCGCGTGACCTATGCTTCCGCAATGGTGGTGACCCGTTCGATCGAGCAGGTGATCAAGAGCTTGCGCGAGCGGGCGGCCAAGCTATGGAAGATCGACCCCGAAGCGGTCACCTGGGAAGATGGCGAGGCACGGCCGGCCGGCGACAATGCCGGCAGGTTCCCGCCGCTGACGCTGGCCCAGCTCGCCGCCAAGGCGAGCGAGACCGGCGGGCCGATCGGCGCCGGAGTCCAGCTCAATACCACCGGCGCCGAGGGCGGCTTCGCCACGCATATCTGCGATGTCGAGGTCGACCGCGCCACCGGCCGGGTCTGGGTGACCCGCTACACCGCCTTTCAGGATGTCGGCCGTGCGATCCACCCCGCCTATGTCGAGGGCCAGATGCAGGGCGGCGTGGCGCAGGGCATCGGCTGGGCGCTCACCGAGGAAGTGGTTTACGACAAGAACGGCCATGTCGATAATCCGAGCTTCCTCGACTACCGCATGCCGGTCGCCTCGGACCTGCCGAAGCTCGAGGCGGTGATGATCGAGATACCCAATCCCAAGCACCCGCAGGGCGTGCGCGGGGTGGGCGAAGTGCCGATCGTGCCACCGCTGGCGGCGGTCAGGAACGCCCTCTACGGTGCGCTTGGCATCCGCTTCAGCAGCCTGCCGATGTCGCCGCCGAAAGTGCTGGCGGCACTGGAGCCGGACGGGAAATAGCCGGCCGGCCAACGCCGGCTAGGGCATTCCTGGTATGCGCCGCCCGCGCCGCCCCATGCCCTCTGCTAGTCTTGCCGGCGCCAAGCCAAGGAGCCCGCCCGCCATGACCGACGCGACCCGCCGCATCCTCGACCGGGAAGAGATTCGCGACGTGATGGCGCGCTATTGCCGCGCCGTCGACCGCGCGGACTGGGAAGCCATCCGCGAGGTATATTTCGCCGACGCCTATGACGACCATGGCGATTACAAAGGCGGGGTGGATGGCTTCATCGCCTTCGCCAAGACGCGCACCGGCGGCGCGCCGCAATGCATGCACTTCATCGGCAACTGCCTTATCGAGTTCGCCGGCAACGATCTCGCCATCGTCGAGACCTATTTCATGACCGCGCACACGCTGGGGCCCAAGGCGCAGAAGGAATACGGCGCCGGCGACGGCAACAGCCCCGTCCAGCTTTCCTCTTACGGCCGCTATGTCGATCGCATGGAGCGGCGGGGCGGCAAGTGGGGCATTGCCCGGCGGATCGTGGTGTTCGAGGCGACCCGCACCTTCACCGGCAACGCGCCGCCCTTGAAGCCGGAATGGGCCCAGCAGCGCCGCGACAAGGACGACCCGATCTTCCGCATGCGGGCCGAAGCCGGGCTCTGAGGCTCAGCCGGCTGCGAGGAAGTCGCGCAGCAGCCGGGCAACCGGTTCGGGCTGCTCCTGCTGCACCCAGTGGCCGGCGCCCGGCAGCAGGTGACAGCCCAGCATGCGGGCGCAGGCCGCGGTCTGCATCTTCTCGAAATCGCCCGGCGTCTGGTAAACACCCCAGTCGGCCTCGCCGGCCATGAACAGGGTCGGCACCTCGATCCGCCGGCCCGAGAAAATCTGCAGTTCCGCTGCGAACCGGCCGTTGGTGCGGCAGCGATACCAGTTGAGGCCGCCCTGGAAACCGGTGCGGGCGAACTCGGCCGAATAGACCGCAAGCTCGGCCTCGCCGAGCCAGCGGCAGGCCGCCGCCTCGGCCGGGCCCGGCATTTCCTTGGCCACCGTCTCGGCCATGTTCTCGCCCAAGTCCATGATGTAGTAGGTCGGCATGCGGGCCAGTTCGTCCGCCCGCCAGGCTTGCAGCCGGAACGGCCGGATGGCCCGCCAGTCGGCGCTCTTGTGATGGTAGTAGGCGCGCAGGAAGGCGTGAATGCCTTGCCGGCAATGGCGCATGTCCGCGTCCGCGGCCCGCGTCGAGTAATACCAATGATAGTGCTTGCGCGGGCGCGGCAGGGCGGCCAGCGCGGCATGGATGTCGGCGGCCGGCGCTGGCGAGGGCTGGCCATCGGTGGCGAAGGGCAGGTCCGGCGGCCCGGCGAACGGCGCGCTCAACAATGCCACCTTGCGAAACACGTCCGGCCGGATCAGCCCGCAATAGGCGGCGATGGGCGAGCCGAAATCGTGGCCGATCACCGCCGCCACTTGGCGATGGCCGAGCGCCGCGACCAGCCCCAGACTGTCGCGCACGATGTTGAGGTAGCGGAACGGCGCCAGATCGCCGTCGTAGTCGGCATTCCAGCCGGTCGTGCGGCCATAGCCGCGCTGGTCGGGCGCGACCACGTGGAAGCCGGCCGCCGCCAAGGGCAGCATCACCTTGCGCCAGCTATAGGCCAGTTCCGGGAAGCCGTGCAGCAGCAAGAGGCAAGGCCGGCCGGGTGTCTCGTAGCCCGCCTCCAGGACATGCATGCGCAAGCCGTTGATGCCGTCGACGAAGCGGGCGCGAATGCCCGCCGGCAGCACATCGCCCCGCAAGGCTTCGATCTCGGCCATCGTCATCCTCGCTCCGCATGGCAGCATAGCGGAGCAGGGCTGCTAAGCTAGGCGCGGCAGCAGGGGGACGCGACATGGACAAGGCGCTGAGCGGTATCCGGGTGATCGACATGACGCACAACCAGGCGGGGCCCGCCTGCACGCAGATCCTGGGCTTCCTGGGTGCCGAAGTGATCAAGCTGGAGGAGCCGAAGGGCGGCGACATCGCCCGCGCGCAAGCCGGCGACAGCCTGTTCTTCCTGGTGCTGAACGCCAACAAGCGGAGCCTGACGCTCGACCTGAAGAAGCCGGAGGGCAAGGCGCTGTTCCGCCAGGTGATCGCCAAGTCCGACGTGCTGGTGGAGAATTTCGGGCCCGGCGCGCTCGACCGGCTGGGCCTGGGCTATGCCGCGCTGAAGGCGCTCAACCCCAGGCTGATCTACGCCACGATCAAAGGCTTCGGCACCCATGGCCCTTATGCCGAGTTCAAGAGCTTCGAGCCCATTGCGCAGGCCATGGGCGGGGCCATGTGCATCACCGGCTTCCCCGACAACCCGCCGACCTATGTTTGGCCGGCGATCGGCGACAGCGGCACCGGCATGCACATGACGATCGGCATCCTGGCGGCCCTGCAACAGCGCCACGCGACAGGCCGTGGCCAGCATGTGGAAGTCTCCATGCAGGATGCCGTGGTCAACCTCATCCGCATCAGCCTGCGCGACCACCAGCGCCGGGGCGGGGTCGGTCCGCGCACCGGCAACCAACTGGGCCAGACCGTGCCGGGCAGCACCTACCCTTGCGCGCCGGGCGGCCCCAACGACTACGTCTACATCTACGCCCAGCAGCAGATGTGGCCGGCGCTGGCGCGCGTGCTCGGCCAGCCGGAGTTGACCCACGATCCGCGGTTCAGCACGCCCGAAGCCCGCTGGCAGAACCGCGCGGCGTTCGACCCCCTGCTCACCGCCTGGACGAGCGCGCGCGGCAAGCACGAGGTGATGCGCCTGATGGGCGAGGCGGGCGTGCCGTGCGGCGCCTGCCAGGACACCGCCGAGGTGCTGGCTGACCCGCACTTGAAGGCGCGCGAGATGATCGTGGAACTCGACTATCCGCCGCGCGGGGCCTTCCAGACCGTCGGCTGCCCGATCAAGCTGTCGGACTCGCCCGCCACCCTCAGCCGGCCGCCGCTTCTGGGCGAGCATAGCGAGGCCCTGCTGGACGAGCTCTGCGGCCTGTCGCCGGCGGAGTTGCAGCGCCTGCGCGGCGAGGGCGTGATCTGAAATGGACCAACCACGCCTTCGCAACTTGTTCCCCTTACCATAAAGCAAGGAGCAGGTTCGAACGAAAGGGCAAGGCGATGGCCATCGCGACGATCACCAGCAAGGGACAGACCACCATTCCCAAGGACGTGCGCGACCGTCTGCGTCTCAAGGCGGGCGACCGGGTCGAGTTCCTGCTGCAGGAGGATGGCACGGCCCTGATGGTGCCGACGACGATCACGCTGGCCGAGCTGCAGGCTTCGGTGCCGCGGCCGCGCGCCAAGCTCGACCTGGCAGAGATCGAAGCGACGATCCGCCGACGTTCCGCCAAGCGGGCGCGGCGCGCATGAAGGGCCTCGATACCAACGTGCTTCTGCGCCTCTTGCTGCGCGACGACGCCGATGAGGCGGCCCGGGCGCAGCGTTTTGTCGAACGGGCCGCGGCGGAAGCTCCGTTGTGGATCAACCGCGTTGTGCTGGTGGAATTGGTCTGGGTATTGGAGAGCGGGTATCGCTATCGTCGGCAGGAGGTCGCCGGCATTCTGGCTAACCTGCTGCGGACCAAGAGTTTCATGATCGAAGGGGCCGAGGAAGCCTGGGCGGCGTTTCGGCGCTATCGCGATGTTCGGGCGGACTTTGCGGACTGCCTGATCGGCGCCACGAATCGGGCTGCCGGCTGCGCCGAGACCGCGACCTTCGATCGCGCGGCGGCGGCACTGCCGGGTTTCGTTGTGCTGGGCGCCTGAATGCCGGGGGCCTGACCAGCAGCAAGGAAGCGGCCGATGACACCCAAGCTTGGTTACCTGCTGCCAACGCGCGAGCAGATCATGGAAGGCCGGCCCGCGGCGGCTCCGCTGCTGCGCCTGGCGGAGCGGGCGGAGGCGCTCGGCTACGATTCCGTCTGGGCGGGCGACTCGCTGCTGGCCCGGCCGCGGCACGATCCGGTCACGCTGCTGGCGGCGGCCGCCGCGCGCACGCGGCGCGTGACGCTGGGCACCGCCGTGTTGCTGCCCGCCTTGCGCAATCCGGTGGTGCTGGCGCACCAGTTGGCGACGCTCGACCAGATCGCGGAAGGCCGCCTGATCCTGGGCGTCGGCATCGCCACCGACGTGCCGAACATCCGCGCCGAATTCGCCGCCGCCGGCGTGCCCTTCGAGAAGCGGGTGGGCCGCTTGCTGGAAGGCCTGCGGCTGACGCGCCTCCTCTGGCAGGGCAAGCCGGTCGACTGGGACGGCCGCTGGCTGGTGCGTGGCGGCATCCTGGGTCCGACGCCGCACCGCCCGGGCGGCCCGCCCATCTGGATCGGCGGTTCGGTGCAGGCGGCGCGTACACGCGCGGCCCGGCATTTCGACGGCTGGTTCCCGACCGGCCCCGACGCCGGCACATGGGGAACGCAGTGGGCCGAGGTGCAGGCGATGGCGCGCGAAGCGGGCCGCGACCCGGCCGGCATTGCCGGCGCCATATACCTGACACTTGCCATCGACGACGACAGCGCCCGCGCGGAAGCCCGCATCGACGCCTTCCTCAAGGCCTATTATGGCCAACGTCCCGACCTGCTGCGCCAGCGCCAGGCCTGCTTCGGCGGAGCGCCCGGGCAGGCGGCCGAGTGGGTGAACGGCTATGCCGAGGCCGGCGCCACGCATCTCGTGCTGCGCTTCGCCGGCGAGCACGAACGACATCTCGAACTCGTGGCCGAGTTGCGTCGGCAACTCGGCTGGTGACAACCGAAGGGACTTCGCCATGAACACGGCGCGGCTGTTGCGCAACACCGCCTTGACCTATCCCCGGGCGCTCGCCGTGGCGCATGGCCCCCGGCCCGTCTACGACTATGCCGGGCTCGCGGCGCGCGTGGCACGATTGGCGGGGGGCTTGCGCACGCGGCTGAACCTGGCGCCGACCGAGCGCGTCGTGGTGGCGATGGCCAATCGTCCGGACTATTTCGAGGTGTTGTTCGGACTTTGGCATGCCGGCCTGGTGGCGGTGCCCGTCAACTTCCGCCTGCACGAGAACGAGATCGCCTATGTCGTCGAAAGTTCCGGCGCCAAGGCGTGCCTGGCCGACGACGCGCTGGCGGAGCGGCTGGCCAACCTGCCACAGGTCCGCCAAGGCCGGCTGCCGGTGGTCAGCGTCGAGACGGCGGAATACCAACGCCTGCTGCGCGGCGATGAGCTCGCGCTCAGCGAGGCCGGCCCGGAGGATCCGGCCTGGCTGTTCTACACCAGCGGCACGACGGGAAGACCCAAGGGCGCCACGCTGACGCATCGCAATCTGATGGTGCTGACATTGACGTTCCTGGCGGACATCGACCAGCTTCGGGTCGGCGACAGCATGGTGCACGCGGCCCCCCTGTCGCATGGCTGCGGCCTGTGGTCGATCCCCGCGCTGGCGGCCGGCACGACCAACGTCGTGCCGGAAGGCGCCAGCTACCAGCCGGCGGAGGCGGTGTCGCTGCTCGGCCACTATCGCAACGTGACCATGTATCACGCGCCCACCATGCTGACCCGCCTGGTCAACGATGCCGGCGCGCAAGGTGCCGACTACCGCAACCTGCGCACGCTGATCTATGGCGGCAGCCACATGTATCGGGCCGATCTGGAACGGGCGCTGGCGCTGCTGGGGCCGCGCCTGGTGCAGATCTACGGGCAGGGCGAGAGCCCGAACACCATCTCCCTGCTGTCCAAGGCACAGCACCTGGAGACCCGGCACCCCCGGCACGATGCCAGGCTCAATTCCGCCGGCTACACCCGCACGGGCGTCGAAATCCAAGTAGCCGACGAGGCGGATCGCCCGCTACCGCCGGGCGAGCTTGGCCAGGTGCTGGTGCGCGGCGACATCGTGATGCGCGGCTATTGGAATAATCCCGAGGCCACGCTCGAGACACTGAAAGGCGGCTGGCTGCACACCGGCGACCTGGGCACGCTGGAGGCCGATGGCTTGCTGACCCTCAAAGACCGCGCCAAGGACATGCTGATCTCCGGCGGCTCCAACATCTATCCGCGCGAGGTGGAGGAAGCGTTGTTGGGCCATGCCGACGTGCTGGAAGTATCGGTGGTTGGCCGGCCACACCGCGAATGGGGTGAGGAAGTCGTGGCCTTCGTGGTTCCGCGCCCGGGCTGCAACCTGACCGAGGCCGCGCTCGACGAGCATTGCCTGAACCGCATTGCCCGCTACAAGCGCCCGCGCGCCTATCGCTTCGTCGACAGCCTGCCGAAGAGCGCCTACAACAAGATCCTGAAGACCGAGCTGCGCCGTCAGCTGTCGCGAGAGGCCGATCAAGAGCAGCGGGGCTGAGCGCCATGGCGGAACTGCTGCTGTATCACTACGCACTCTCGCCTTTTGCCGAGATCGTGCGGGTCGCGCTCGGCATCAAGCGGCTTGCTTGGCGCTCGGTCGAGGCGCCGATGATCATGCCCAAGCCCGACCTGCTGGCCTTGACGGGCGGCTACCGGCGCATTCCGGTGCTGCAGGTCGGTGCCGACGTCTACTGCGATACCGCCTGCATCCTCGAAGAGCTGGAAGCGCGCCATCGCGAGCCGGCGCTGCTGCCGCAGGGGCTGCGCGGCCTTGCCCTGGCGTTGCAGCACTGGGCGGGTCTGGGTCTGGCCTGGAATGTCGGCCGCTTCATCGTCGGCACGGCGCCGGAGGCCTTTCCCATGGAGTTCCACGCCGACCGCGCGGCGATGTGGGCCGTGCCGCTCGATCTCAACCGTCTCAGGCGCTCGGCGCCGCGCTATCGCGACCGCCTGCGCGAGCAATTGCGCTGGCTGGCCGACATGCTGCGCGAGCGCCCCTTCCTGCTGGGGGCTGGGCCGACGCTGGCTGACGCGGCGATCTACGGCCATTGCTGGTTCCTGCGGCAGGCGCATGCCAGGACGGCGGCCCTGCTGGACCCGCAACCGGCGGTGTTGGCCTGGATGGACCGCATCGCCGCCATCGGCCATGGCGACGCCCGGCCACTGGCGTCTGGCGATGCCTTGGCCATCGCCGCCGCCGCCAGCCCGGCGGGCGGCCAGGGCGTCGATGGCGAGAATGGACTAGGCCTGCGAGCCGGCGCCTCCATCGCCGTGACGCCCGACGATTACGGCCGCGACGCGGTTATCGGCATACTTGCGGGCCTTGACGACCGGCGCATCTCTCTGCGGCGCGAACACCCGGCAACGGGCGAGGTCGTGGTGCACTTCCCCCGCCTGGGCTACGCCGTCCGGGCGGCCTGAGCGGCCCTCGCTGGCGGTCGCCTGCCGCATCCACTAGCATTGCGCTTTCCGCCCGGGTCGAAACCATGCTCATCGAGATCATCTGCACCGGCGACGAGGTGCTGACCGGCAAGATCGTCAACAGCAATTTCAGCTGCATCAGCCAGAAGCTGGAGGACTTCGGGCTGACGGTGCGCTGGGGAACGACCGTCGGCGACGACCGCGAGACGCTGCTAAACGCGTTTCGTGAGGCCGGCGAACGCGCCGATGCGGTGATCGTCAACGGCGGGCTGGGACCGACCATCGACGACCTGTCGCAGGAGATCGCCGCCAAGGCGGCCGGCCTGGAATTGCGGCTCAACGAGGACTGGCTCGCCCGGATGGAGGAATTCTTCCGCCGGCGCGCGCGGGTGATGCCGCCCAACAACCGCAAGCAGGCCATGCTGCCGGAAGGCGCCGAGGTGCTGGACAACCCGGTCGGCACCGCTTGCGGCTTCGCGCTCGATATCGGTCGCGCGCGCTTCTTCTTCACGCCCGGCGTGCCCCGCGAACTGCGCCGCATGCTGGAAGAAGAGATCGTGCCGCGGCTGCTGTCGCTGAGCGGCACCCAGGCCGCCATCCACCTCAAGCGCTTCCATTCCTATGGGCTTGGCGAGTCGCATGTCGATGCGCTGCTCGCCGGCCTCGAGGATCTGGTGCCGGGCGGTGGCGTGAAGCTGGGCTTTCGCGCGCACTATCCGCAGCTGGAGACCAAGATCACCGTGCGCGGCTGTGACCTGCACGAGGTGCAGCAGAAGCTGGCCCCGGTGCAGGAGGAGGTGCGCAAGCGGCTCGGCAACTTCATCCTGGCGGAAGACGACAACACGTTGGAGGGCGTGGTGTTGAAGGCGCTTGCCGTAGAGCGGAGCACCTTGGCGGTGGTGGAGACCTTCACCGCCGGCCACATCGCCAGCCGTCTTGTGCATTTGCCGGGAGCCGAGGCGGTGTTCAAGCGGGGGATCGTTTCGCGCGACCTGGCGCAAATACGCTCGGCGGTCGGCCTCGATGGCCGCAATCTCAACGGCGAAGTCAGTTGCGAAGCGGCGGAAACGGTGGCCGAGGCGGCGCGCAAGGCCACCGCCGCCAGCCACGCGTTGGCGGTGCTGGTGGAGCTCGACGAAGGTGCCGACCGCATCGACCTGGGCGGCACCATCTGCCTTGCCGTTGCCAGCCCGGATGAGGTGGTGTCGCGCCGCGCACGCATGCTGGGCGGTCGCGACTGGGTGCGGCTGGGCGCCGCCGAGTTGGGCCTCGACTGCCTGCGTCGCTATCTGCAAGGCTTGCCGGTGGTCGAGCGCATCGATTTCGAACGGACCTGAAGACAGGCCACGGGGGGACAGGCATGCGCGCGGTGTTGGTGGATGCGAACGCGGCCGGACATCTGAAGCTCGGCGAGGCGCAGGAGCCGGACCCGAAGCCGGGCCAGGCGCTCGTCGCGATCAAGGCGATCTCGCTCAACCTGGGCGAAGTCAAGCGCGCGCGCCGCGGCAGCCCGGGGCAGCTGCTCGGCTGGGATCTGGCCGGCATCGTCGAGAAGCCGGCCGCCGACGGCTCCGGTCCGAAGGCCGGAGCCCGCGTCGTCGGCTTGGTGCCGTCGGGCGCCTGGGCCGAGCGCGCAGCGGTCGACTCGGCCGCCCTGGCGGCGCTGCCGGACAATGTGTCCTTCGCGCACGCTGCGACCCTGCCGGTTGCCGGCCTGACCGCGCTCTACGCCCTGGAACAGGCCGGACAGTTGCTGGGCCGCCGCGTGCTGGTGACCGGCGCCTCGGGCGGCGTCGGGCTGTACGGCATCCAGCTCGCGGCCCAGTCGGGGGCCTTGGCGACGGCGCTGATCCGGCAGCCGAAACAGGAAACGCTGGTGCGCGGCGCGGGTGCCGTCCAGGTGGTGGTCGGCGAACGCGCGGGCGGCACGGCCGCGCATGGCCCCTTCCATTGCGTGCTGGAATCGGTCGGCGGCCCGGTGCTGGCGGACTGCCTGGGGCAGGTCGCACAAGGAGGCGTTCTGGTCAGCTACGGCATTTCCTCCGAGGCGCCGGCCACGATCGATGTCGGTCAGTTCTTCCGTACCGGCCGCGTGCGCTATTACGGCCTGATGCTGTTCAGCGAACTGGGCCGCCGGCCGGCCAGCGACGGCTTGGCGGTGCTGGCCGGCCTCATGAGCCAGGGCCGCTTGCAGCCGCATATCGATGCGGATGACAAGCTGGGCAACCTGGGCAAGCTGGCCGAACGGCTGTACAGCCGGCAGATCGTCGGCAAGGCCGTGCTGCACGTCGATTGAACCCATCCACCGGAGAGCGCGTCATGAGCACCCAGCCGCCACCGCAGAACCCGCGCGACAAGCTGCGGAGCTTCGCGCCGAAGCTGATCGAACTGACCGAGACCGTGCTGTTCGGCGACGTCTGGGAACGCCCGGGCCTGTCGAAACGCGACCGCAGCCTGATTACCGTGGCGGCCCTCGTCGCGCTCAATCGCGAGCAGCAATTGCGCAGCCACCTGGTCCGCGCGCTGGACAACGGCGTCACCCAGGACGAGCTGATCGAGCTGTTCACACATCTGGCCTTCTATTCCGGCTGGCCCACCGGCGTCAGCGCCGCGCTGCTGGCCAAGGATGTGTTCGAAGCGCGAAAATAGGCGATCCTTGCCCGGGCTGGGGGTGCGCGCATGACGCGACAGATGACCATGGTTGGCTTCTTGCAGGCGCAGAACTGCACCAACCTGGTGAGTTCCTGGCGACATCCGCTGTCGCGCCCGGACTCGACCAGCGCCGATTACTACCAGGAGATCGGCCGCATCCTGGAAGCCGGAAAGTTCCACCTCGCCTTCTTCGACGATCGACTGGCGATGCCGGACCGTTACGGCAACGACCACGCGCATACCGTTGAATACGGCATCCGCTGCGTGAAGATGGACCCGGTCACCGTGCTGATGGCGATGGGCATGGCGACCAGGCGCCTCGGTCTCGGTGCCACTTGTTCCACGACCTATTTCGAGCCCTTCCATGTCGCTCGCCTGTTCGCAACGGTCGACCTGATGACCGCCGGCCGGGCCGCCTGGAACGTCGTCACTTCGTTGAACGAGGGCGAGGCCCACAACATGGGCCACGACGCGGTCATGGAGCACGACCTGCGCTATGACCGCGCCGACGAGTTCATGGAAGTGGTGCTGGGCCATTGGGATAGCTGGGACGACGACGCCATCGTGCAGGACAAGGCAAGCGGCCGGTTCGCCGATCCCGCCAAGGTGCGTCGCCTCGACCATCACGGGCGCTTCTTCAAGTCGCGCGGACCCTTCACCGTGCCGCGCTCGGCGCAGGGCCATCCGGTGATCATCCAGGCCGGCCAGAGCGGCCGCGGCCGGCGCTTCGCCGGCCGCTGGGCCGAGGTGATCTTCAACGCACCCAACACACTCGAACAGCAGAAGCGGGAATATGCGCAATTGCGCGGCGACGCCGAAAGCGCGGGCCGCGATCCCGACCGCTTGCGCATCTGCTCGCTGACCTACACGGTGACGGCCGCGACAAAGGCTGAAGCCGAGGACAAGTACGCCCTGATCGAGCGCTTGCCGACCGACATCGACGCCCTGTCGCTGCTTTCGGAAGCGCTCAACTTCGACTTCGCTAGCAAGGCCCTGGACGAGCCGTTCAGTGACGCGGAACTGGCCGGCATTTCCGGCCTGCGGACCATGCGCGACCGCGTGCTGCAGTCCAGCGGCAAGCGCAACCCGACGGTGCGCGACTTCATGCTGTTCAGCGGCCGTGCCCGGCCGCACAACGCCATCGTCGGTGGCCCCGGGGACGTAGCGGACGCGCTGGAGCGGCAGTTCGTCGAGCATGGCTGCGACGGCTTCGTCATGGCCGCCACGCATGTGCCGGGCGGCTACACCGACCTGGTGCAACACGTCGTTCCGGAATTACAGCGCCGGGGGCTCTATCACCGGGACTACGCTGGCGCCACCTTGCGCGAAAATCTCGGTCTGCCCAAGGCCACCATCGGCGACTGGAAGGCGCGGCCGGCGATCGTCGCCTAGTCCAACTCCAGCCTGGCCGCGAGGCCGTGCTTGGCGGCCAGCACGCGCAGCTTCTCCCAGGTTGCTTCTTCCACCGCGATGCCGGTGCGCTGGCGCTCAGCCTCGCGGCGGTATTCCAGTTCACCTGGATAGAACACGCCCGGGCTGCCGTCCGACGGCGGGGTCGCCTTGAGATAGCGCGCGAACTCCGCCACCTCGCGCTTGAACGCCGCCAGCGGGCGAAAGGCTTCGACGTTGAATACCGCGAGAAAGCAGCCGTCGTTGTGCCGGCCGCTGGGTTCCACGCCGAAGCCGAGCCCGGTCAAGAGGCCGCACAGGATCTCCACCATCACCGCCAGGCCATAGCCCTTATAGCCCTCGCTGGCGCCGAGCGGCAGCAGCGCGCCGCCCTGCCGGTGCTTGCGCGGATCGGTCGTGGGGCGGCCTTCGGCGTCAACGATCCAGCCGTCCGGCACGGTTTCGCCGCGCGCCGCCGCCAGCGCCACCTTGCCGGCGGCCACCGCCGAAGTCGCCATGTCGAGATAGAGCGGACCGTCGAGATCGGAGGGCACGGCGATCGAGAGCGGGTTGGTGCCGAGCCGGGCTTCGCGCCCGCCGAACGGAGCCACGGCCTTGGGCGAACGGCCGGAATCGGCGGTGATGAGGCCGATCATGCCGGCCTTGACCGCCATCAGGGGATAGCTGGCCAGGCGGCCGATATGGCCCTGCCGGAACACCGTGGCGGCCGCCACGTTATGGTGCCTGGCCTTGTCGATGGTGAGCCGCATTGCCTTTTCGGTCACCACGTAGCCGAAGCCCCAATGGCCGTCGATCACCGTGGTCGCGGGCGATTCTTGCGTGATGGTCCAGGGCGCGCCCGGCACGATATGGCCGGCCCCCACCCGCTCGATATAGGTCGGGATCATGATGACGCCGTGGCTGTCGTGCCCGGCGAGATTGGCGGCGACGCAGTGCTTGGCGACGATCGCCGCCTCCTCGACCGGCGCGCCGGCCGCCACCAGCAGTTCGCGCGCGATGGCGCGCAGGCGGTCGGCGGCGACGGTCGGCATGGCGGTCCGCCAGACCCCGTTCAGGTGCCGTAGGGCATGTTGTAGGCCTGCTCCTCGTAACCGCCGGCGAACATCATGTTGCTTTGCGCCGGATTGCGGTTGACCAACGGTCGGGCATAGAGCGGATGCGTCATCGAGCGCACCTCGTGCTCGATGGTGAACAGGTGCCGGTTGCTCTTGAGATCGACGATGTCCTTGAAGCGATACTGGTACTGGTCGCTTTCCTCGCTCACCAGCCCGTGCTCCTGCAGCCGCGCGTGCGGGCGCGAGAAATTGGTGATGTAGATCTGCAAGTGGTGGCCGTCATATTCCGCCGGCGGCTGGTCGGTCTCGCGGAACACCAGTTCCTGGTTCTGACCCACCACGGCGCGGGCGACCGTGGCGCCATCTTCCGCGTTCACGCCGGAACTGGTCTCCAGTATCTCGCGGTAGAAGCGGGCGATGCCATCGGCGGTGCCGGTCGGCACGTCGAATTCGACATACGGCATGCCCAGCACGATGCGGCCGAACCGGGCCTGCGGCGCATGGCAGCGCACGCGGTTGCCCCAGGGGCTGACGGTTTCGACGCAATCGTTGCGGGCCTCATAGCTGAAGCGCGTGCCAGCCAACGCCTCGCGCACCCGTTCCAGCCGCCGCAGCAAGGCCTCCCGGTCCGGCAACACCAGCCCCGTCACGCCGCGCAACACTTGTGGTTCGCCGGTCGGCAAGTGGAACTGGCTGCGCCCGACATTGACCCACATGTTGGTGACGCCGGTCATGAGAAAGGGGTCGCGCGTGAGGCCCAGCCCGACCACATAGAACAGCGTCGCCAGCCGCTGGTCGGGCACACGGATGTTGACGTGCTCCAACCCCACGACATTGCCCAGATCCTCCACGCCCCGGTCGAATTGCCTGTCCATGCCTGCCTCCGAAGGATCGCCGATCGGCTCGTCGGCCTGAGCTTAAGCCTTTGCCCGGGCGCTGTAGAGACCCTGGCGGAACTGGCCGGGGGCGGCGGCTTGATGTAAAAGCCGTTCACATGAGCTGGTCCCGGCATGGTCGTGGCCCCGGCGAGCGGGGCTATCATCACGGCAACCTGCGCGAGGCGCTGATCCGCGCCGCGCTGGACCTGATCGTCGAGAAAGGTCCGGGCGGCTTCACCTTCGCCGAGGCGGCGCGGGCCGCCGGGGTCAGTGCCGCCGCGCCCTATCGCCATTTCCGCGATCGCGAGGCGCTGATGGCCGATGTGGCGCGGCAGGGCTTCCAGCGCTTCGAGGCCGCCTTGGCGGCGGCCTGGAACGAGGGCCGGCCGGAACCGCTCAGGGCCTTCGAGGACCTGGGCAAGGCCTATTTGCGTTTTGCGCGCGAGGAGCCGGCCTACTATACGGCGATGTTCGAATCGGGCCTGCCGCTCGTTCTCGACGGCGAGTTGCGCCAGGCAAGCGAACGCGCCTTCCAGGTGCTGCGCGGCGCGGCGGAGACGCTGTGCGGCCTGTTGCCCAGGCCACAACGGCCGCCCGCCCTGATGCTGGCCTTGCATGTCTGGGCGCTGGCGCACGGCATCGCCTCGTTGTTCGGGCGCGGCGACGGCGCCCGCCGTGCGCTGCCCATGCCGCCGGAGGAACTGCTGGAAGCGGCCGTGCTGGGCTATCTGCGCGGCCTTGGCTTCGGTGCCCAGGGCTAGGATTTTTTCGCCTGCCCGGTTGACAAGGGCCTGGCTCGCGCGCATCCATGTGAATGTCAGTAACATTCACATGGGGGACGAGGAGGAACGCCCGTGGAACTCGTTGCGAAGGTGGACGACATCGGCAAGCCGGCCTGGATCGGGTTGTTGGTGTTGAGTTTCATCTTGTTCTGGCCGTTGGGCCTGGCCCTTCTCGCCTTTCTCATCTGGAGTGGACGCATGGGTTGCAGGAAGCATCGTGGCGCGGGCCGCTGGGTTTTCGAGGGCGCGGAGGAGGCGCGCGAGCAGGTCGGCCGCTGGTGGCACCGGCGCGAGCGCGAGCCGGCGTCGAGCGGCAATCGCGCCTTCGACGAGTATCGCCATGAGACGCTGAAGCGGCTGGAGGAGGAGCAGCAGGAATTCCAGGGCTTCCTGGAGCGGCTGCGCCATGCCAAGGACAAGGCCGAGTTCGACCAGTTCATGGCCGACCGGCGCCACCGGCCGGCCGGTCCGCCGCAAGCGCCGGAGCCGCAGCCGGCGGCCTGAAGCGGCCTTGAACGACGGGCGCCGGGCGGACCACCGCCCGACGCCTTGTCATTTCACCCGCTGCCAGCGCCAGTAGAGCAGGCCGACGGCGGCCAGATTGAGGACGTTGAAGGCAAGCCCTGCCAGGAACGCCCCCTGGTAGCGCAAGGTGAGATCGAAGATCACGCCCGCGAGCCAGCTGCCGAGCGCCATGCCGCAGAGCGTGAACAGCATGATGTAGCCAAGCCGCCAGCCGGCCAGATGCGGGCCATAGAAATCGCGCAGGATGAGGGCATAGCCCTGCACGGTGACGATGAACGGCACGCCCATGATGGCCGAGAACAGCCACAGGCTGGCCAGGTCGTCGACCCAGGTCATAAAGCCGATCACCGCGAAGGCCTGGATCGAGGAGCCGATGAGCACGGTCGGCAGCGGGCCGATGCGGTCGATCACCCGGCCGCCCAGGAAGGCGCTGGCCACCGCCACCAGCAGGATGAGCGACACCGCCTCGCTGCCGCGCGCCGCCGGCAGGCCGAGATCGCCGCAGAACGCCACCATGTGCACCAGCGGCATCGCCATCGGTGTGCAGCAGCCGAGCCCGGCCGCGCCCAAGAGGCCCATGACGAACGGCGAGCGGAAGGGCAGGCGGTGGAAATCCTCGCGCGGGGCGTGCCGGCCGAGCCGCCCGCCCGGCGGCGGCCGCACATAGAGGCCGGCCGCCAGCAGCAGGGCGCCGGCGAACAGGCCATAAGCCAGCAGCGTCTGCCGCCAGCCCCAGGCCGGCAGCAGGAAGCGGTAGACCTGCGGCCAGGCGAACCCACCCAGGGCGTTGCCGACCGCGACGATCGCGAGCGCCGTGCCGCGGCGGCGCTCGAACCAGCCGGTGATGTTGTTGGCGAGCGGCGCAAAGGTGCCGGAATGGCCCAACAGGCCGACCAGCAGGGTGTAGCTGGCAAGCAGGCCCAGCGCGCCCGAGCGGCTCGCCAGCGCACACCCCAGCGCGATCATCAGGCCGGCCAGCATGACCGGCCAGCGCGGCCCCAGCCGGTCGGCCAGCCAGCCCATGGCGATGCCGCCGAAGCCGGTGCCGATATAGGCCAGCGTATAGGCGAGTGATGGAATCTGCCGCTGGTTGCCGAACTCGGCCGCCATCGGCGCCATCGCCACGACCGGCAAGTACAGGCCGCCCACGCCGACCGCGATCGCCAACATGGAGACGACGGCAAGCCGCCACGCATAGGGACTTTCCAATCCGGGCTCGCTCATGCGCGCCAGCGATGCCCGTTCGCGTCGCCGACGGCAAGTGGCGAAACCGCGCGCATGGCAGGGGCGCCCCTGCCACATTGACGCAAGGCTGCGGCATGCCCTAACTCGACGGGCGCAACAGGAACCCCGCCATGCCGCGACCCAGCCCCAGCGAGCTTCGCATCCTCCGGCGCCACAAGGCGATCGGCGCCGAAGTGCGCGGCATCGACCTTGGGCGGCCGCTCAGCGCCGCCGACCGCGCGGCGATCGCGCAGGCTTGGTGCGAGCACCTGCTGCTGATCTTTCCCGACCAGCCGATCAGCGACGCCCAGCAGGTCGCCTTCGCCCGGCAGTTCGGCCAACTGGAGATCCATCCCTCCAAGGCTCATCGCTCCAGCCGGCACCCGGAAATCTACCGGGTCGCCAACGTTGACGAGGCCGGCAGCATCCTGCCGCCATCCGGCGAGGCCTGGCGCTATCTGAACATCACGTGGCTCTGGCATTCCGACAGCTCGTTCCGAGACGTGCCGAGCAACGGCTCTATCCTGCATGGCATCGAGATCACCGACGAGGGCGGCGAGACACTGTTCTGCAACCTGCAGGCGGCCTACGATGCCCTGCCGGAGGCGACCAAACGCCGCATCGCCGGGGCCCGCGCGCGGCACAGCCACGACACCGTGCTGAGCCGCGGCCAGGCGCTGGAGCACAGCGGCAAGTACGACGAACTGAAGCCGGTCTGGCATCCGCTGGTACGCCGCCATCCGGTGACGGGTCGGGCCTCGCTGTTCCTGAGCCCGCATTCCACGGACCTGGTGGAGGGGCTGTCGGCGGAAGCGAGCCGGGTACTGCTCGACGAACTCAACGCCTTCGCCGCTCAGGACCGCTTCGTCTACCCTCACAAATGGACCAAGGACGACGTGATCATGTGGGACAATCGCGCCACCATGCACATGGTGACGCCTTACGACAACGCTCGCCTCAGGCGCATCATGCACCGCACGACGTTGCGCGGTGACGGCCCGGTGCTGGCCGCCTGAACGACGCCATGCCGACAGAGTCTTTCCCCGACACGCTCTACCTGCCGGAACACGCGGCTCTGGCGCTCAACTGCCTGACCCGTTGCCTGAACCCGACGAAACACCACCTGCCCTACTGCCTGATCGACCTGACCGGCTCGCCACCGCGCATGCAGCACACGCAGTTCGACTACAGCGACCACACCGCGCGGCTGATCGACGCCTTGCTGCTGGCGCAGGCGCTGTCCGGCGAACGTCGCGGCGAGACCGAGCTGGAACGGCTGGAAGCGTTGTTCTGGCCGGGCTTCGGCACGGACGGCCTGCACTACACGCCGGACAATCCGTGGAGCTTCCGGCACGCCAACATGCATTACCAGCGCTCGGTCATCAGCGCCCTGCTGAGCCTCATTCTGGCGCGCGGCTCCGAACGCGCGGCGGCGCAGGCGCGCGCGCTGACGAAGGCGCTGGTCGACATTTCGATCAAACGCGATGGCTTCTGGTACTTCCCGAGCGTCGAGCGCCTGCCGGATGGCTGGCCGCGCGGCGACTGGGGCATCCTCAGTTTCGGCGTCGATCCCGCCAACACCAACGGCCGCCTGCTGTTCGGCCTGACCCGACTTCACGAACTGCTGGGCGACGAGAATGCGGGCCGGCTGGCGGCGGCTTACGCCAACCACGTGATGCATCATTCCAGCGCCTACCTGCCGGACGGCGGGTTCGCCACCGGCATGGAGTTTCGCGAAGGCCATTTCCATAGCCGCGCGCTGACCATGCTGGGCGTGATCCGCTATGGCCACGGGTTTGGCGACGCACGGGCGCTGGCCTGGGGCCGCCAGGTTTTCGAGCGGGCCAAGAGCTATGGCACGACTTTCGGCTGGTTCCCCGAACGGCTGGTGCGCGAGCGCGCGCATGGCGCCGAGACCTGCGCCATCGTCGACATGATGGAAGCCGCGATTTGGCTGGCACGCTCGGGCCACGATGAGTGCTGGGAGGATGCCGAGCGCTTCCTGCGCAACCATGTGGTGGAAAGCCAACTCACTTCGGTCGATTGGGCGGAAGCCTGCGCGGACGAGCGTGCGGCGGATGAATGGCAGACCACGGTTGATGTCGCCGCACGCGCGCTGGGCGGCTTCGCGGGCTGGTCGCAACCCAACGACCTCGTCTCCAAGGTCATGCACTCCTGGGACCTCTACATGTGCTGCTGCGCGCAAGGTGTGCGCGGCTTGTTCAACGCCTGGACCAACGCGGTCACCGCCGTGCCCGGCCGCGTGCAGGTCAACCTGCTGCTGAACCATGCCGACGAACGGGCGGTTGTCAGAAGCTGGCTGCCGCACGAAGGCCGATTGCAGGTGATGCTGCGGCAGGCGGGCAATCTGGCCGTGCGGATACCAAGTTGGGTTGATCGCCGAACGCTGAATGCAACGCTGGCCGGGCAAGAGTTAACCTGGCTTGCGCCCAGCAGGCATTTCATCGAATTCGATCGCCTGCCAGCGGGGCAGCCCATTGAGCTGACCTTCCCCGTCGCCACGCGCACGAGCCAAGAACGCGTGCTGGGCGATGACTATCGCATGGAGTGGCGAGGCGACACCGTCATGCGCATGCAGCCCGCCGGCGACAGGCTGCCACTCTATCGCCGTACCGGCCTCGCGCCCGGCGCCGTTCCGACGCGCCCGCGCCCTGTGCCGCGGATCGACTTTCGATTAGGCTAGGCCAACTGCCGTTCCAATCGAACCGGCAGGTTCGGTTTCCCCGGAAGCCATTGCCCGGCAACCATGAAGGCGGCGCGTTGCGCTGACTTGTCAGAATGTCTGCTCGCCGTGCCCTTGCGCCGGCGGCCTTCGCGCGCGGGCGAACTCGGACCACGACACCACGACATGCGTCAGCAGCAGCAGAGCGATGCCTGCCGGCAGGCACCACTGGATCGCCGCCAGCGGCCAGCCGAGCGTCGTCTCGTCGATGCGGCCGCGCTGCACCGTCTCGGCGAATAGTTTCCAGAGCAGCCAGGTCATTACCACCAGAAAGCAGGCCGATAGCACATCGCCGACCAGCCGCAACGCCAAGGCCATGCGGCGTGGCAGCAGTTCCAGGAAATAGTCGACCCGCACATGCACGCCCTCCTGATGGGTATGCGCGACGGACAGAAAGACCACCAGACACAAGAGATACGCGGAGAGAGGATAGGACCAGACCTCCGGCGCCCGCAGCGCGTAGCGCATGAACACACCGAAAACGGTGACCACGGTGATGCCCAAGATCAACCAACCGGCCAGCCGGATGAGCCAGAGATTGAGGCCGTAGAGCCCCGCCACCGCGCGATTGTGCTGGTCCGGCATGCCGCCCCCACTCGCCCCTGCTGCACGATGCCGTGCAACGGTGGGCAGAGCAAAGTCGGGCCGAGGTGGTATGCGCTCCTGTTGCGGCTCGCACAGGTGTCATGAAATTGATGAACAGGTTGGCTCGCAAGATGATGGCCACGAGCCGCGCCCGCGCGCCGCCAACCGATGGCACGTCGCATGCCGGCCGAACGGGGGACCCGCCATGACCACGGAATCGAAGGCGCGCCTTGGCGGCGCTGGATGGATCGCTGGCGTCTTGCTGGGAGCGGGCTTGACGCTGTTCGTCGGCGGTGCGGCCGCGCAAACGGCGCGTACCTTGCAGGTGACGACGGTATTTCCCGAGACCGACTTCTCCTCCGAGGTGATCAAGCGCTGGGCCGGCCTGGTCACCGAGCGCGCCGGCGGCAAGCTGACCTTCCGTTATCACTGGGCCGGCAGTCTGGTGGGCAACAAGACGTTGGACGCGCTGCGCGACGGTGCGGTCGACGTGGCGCTGCAGTTCACCCCCTATGTCTCGGGCGATATCGTCGATCTCGCGGCCTTCGACATTCCCTTCAGCTTCCCGTTGGATGCCAAGGATCTGGCCAGTTTCCACCAGGAGGTGAAGGCGCCGGTGCAGGCGATCTACGCCCGCTTCGGCAGCCAGGTGGTGGCGGCCGCGCCGATCATCCTGCCGGACCCTGTGACGTGCCGCGACCGGTTCCTCAGCGGCCCCAATGCCTGGCGCGGCGTCATCGTGCGCACCGCTGGGCGCTGGCAGGCTGAGACCATCAAGAACTGGGGCGGCAGCCCGGTGGTGATTCCTCCCGGCGAGCTCTACAGCGCGCTCGAACGCGGCACCGCCAACTGCACGCTGATGGTCTATAACGGCTTGGAATCGCTAAAGCTGTTCCAGGTGGCTCCGCGCGTGACGCGGGTCGATCATTCGATTGCGTTCGGCACCATCAACGTTGCCAGCCAGACCTGGGCGAAGCTGTCGGACGCGGAGAAGAAGGCGATGAACGACGCCGGCGACGAAATCGTCGCCTGGGCCTCGCAGGAAACCAACAATCGCCTCGACGATGTGATCAAGCGCCTGGCAACCGCCGGCGTGCAGTTCTGCACGCCCTCGGACCGGGAGTTCGCTCGCCTGGTCGCCGGTGCCGACAAGGTGCTGGATTCGGTCCGAGGATCCGTCACGCCCGACGGCGCGAAGATCCTCGCCATCGTAGACCGCTACCGTCCAAACGTTAAGGCCAAGCCGGCGATCGGGCCGATTGCGGCCTGCCCGGGCTGAACCGGGCGCTGATCGCCAACCGCCGGTAGCCGCCAGGCGGGCGAGGTCGCATGGAATGGGATCAGATGGGATTGGCGCTGTTCGCCATCCTGTTGCTGCTGTTGTTCGCCGGCGTGCCGGTGGCGTTCAGTCTCGGCCTGGCGGGCATGGCGGGGGTCTACTTGTTTCTCAGCCCGGCGATGCTGATGCAGCTTGCGCGCATCAGCTTCGATGTGGCCAGCACGCATCTTTTCATCGTGGCCCCGCTGTTCGTGCTGATGGCGGGGACGGTGTCGCGGTCCGATGTGGCCACGCGGTCCTTCGACGGCGCCAAGAAATGGCTGAACTGGCTGCCGGGCTCGCTCGGTGTCAGCACTGTCGCCTCGGCCACGCTGTTCGCCTCCATCTCCGGTTCCAGCCCCGCCACGGCCGCCGCCATCGGCTATACCGCGGTGCCGGAGATGCTGCGCCACGGTTACGACAAACGCCTGGCCGTGGGCATCGTCGCCGCCGGCGGCACGCTCGGCATCCTGATCCCGCCCAGCGTCGTCATGATCATCTACGGCATCATCACCGAGACCGCGATCGGCGCCCTGTTCACCGCTGGCGTCGTGCCGGGCCTGATGTTTTCCGGCCTGCTGTCGGCCTATGTCATCTGGCGTTCGCGGGGCGATCGCACGGGCCGGTCCATGGCCGTCACCTGGCCCGCACGGCTGGCCTCGTTGCGCGGCATCTGGCCGATCATGGTGCTGTTCGCCGCGGTGATGGGCGCCATCTATACCGGCATCGCCGCGCCGACCGAGGCGGCGGCGATCGGCGCCGGGGTGGCGCTGGTGCTGACCTTCGCCCGCAAGGGCATGGGCTTCGCCGGCCTCGACACCGTGCTGATCCGCACCGCGCAGACGACCGCGATGATCCTGCTGCTGATCATCTGCGGCTCGTTCTTCGGCTTCGTCGTGGCGGCCTGCGGCGTGGCGTATGGCATTGTCGAGGCGCTGACGGCGGCCCAGGTCGCGCCCATCTGGGTGCTGATCGGCTATGTCGTCGTGCTGCTGATCCTGGGCTGCGTCATGGACCCGGCCTCGATGCTGGTCATCACCCTGCCGATCGCCTTTCCGGGCCTGAAACGGCTAGGTTTCGACGCGGTCTGGCTGGGCGCGCTGGTGACCATCGCGGTCGAAGTCGGCATGATCACCCCGCCGGTCGGCCTCAACCTGTTCGTGCTGAAAGGGGTGGTGCCAAAGCACATTTCCAGCAGGGACATCGCCGCCGGCTCTCTGCCGTTCGTCTTGGTCCTGCTGCTGGGCCTCGCCACCGTCATGGCCTTTCCCGACATCGCCACTTGGCTGCCCAAGGCCGTCGGCTACTAGGCCTGTGATACCTAGGCGACAAGGGCCAAGGGGGAAGTCATGCAACTGGGGATTCACCTGCCGCATGTCGGGCGCAAGGCGGGGCCGTTGGCGATCCGCCGCGCGGCCGAGCAGGCGGAGGCGCTGGGCTTCGCCGACGTTTGGGCCAGCGAGCACATCATCGTCCCCGTGGGTGCGCCCTATCCGCCTTCGCCATTGTTCCTCGATCCGTTGCTGACGCTTGCCTGGGCGGCGGCCTGCACCGCGCGGGTGCGGCTGGGCACCAGCGTGCTGGTCTTGCCGATGCGCCACCCGGTACCCCTGGCCAAGGAACTGGCGACGCTGCAGGTGCTGTCCGGCGGCCGGCTGATCCTCGGTGCCGGGGTCGGCTGGCTGAAGGAGGAATATGCCGCCCTGGGTGTGCCCTTCGCCGAACGCGACCGGCGCATGGACGAGGGTCTGCGCCTGATCCGCGCGCTGTGGCACGACGACCCGGTCAGCTTCGAGACGACGTGGATCGAGGCGGAAATTACCAACATGCGCATGCAGCCGAAGCCCCAGCCGGCGATCCCGGTGTGGATCGGCGGCACCTCCGAAGCGGCGCTGGCGCGCGCCATCGCGCTGGGCGACGGCTGGCACGGCACGCAGCTCGAGCCCGCGGCCGCGCCCCCATCGTGCGTCGCCTGAAGGCTGCCCGGCCGGATCTCGTCACCTCGATGCGCGTCGGCTGGGACGGCCGCGACGACGCCAGCCTGGCGACGCGCCTTGCCGACTACGCCGCCGGGGCCTCGATCACGTCATGCTGGAGCCGTGGGAGCGCGAGCTCGACGGCTGGCTGCGGACCGTCGAACGCATCGCGCGGATTGGCGGCCTGACGCCCCGAGCGGCGGCGCGGGCGCTCTCTAGGGCGATGGCGTTCGTCCAAACCGAACATGCCGGTTCGATTTGAACGGAAATTGCCCTAGTCGCGATAGGCGAAATGCTCGCCCGCGCGCACCACGTGGCCGATGCTGGGCGAGGCGAAGTGCGCCGGCGCGAACAGCGTTGCGCTGTCGGCATAGCGTTCCAACAAGGCGCGCCGGGTGCGATGCGACTGCACCGGATCCTCGCAGGCCCTGCTCGACCAGTCGGGCCGCACGAGTTGGATCGGATGATGGATCACGTCCCCGGTCAGCACCGCGTGATCGCTCCCGGACCGCAGGTTGACCACCACGTTGCCGGCGGTGTGGCCGGGCGCCGGCTCGAACCAGACGCCGGCGGCGATCTCGTGATCGGTGTCCACCAGCACCGCCTGCCTGGCTTCCATGACCGGCAGCACGCTGTCGGCGAAAGCCATTCCTTGGCCCGCACCGCCGTCCTGGCGATGGCGCTCCTCCCAGAAGGCGTATTCCTGGCGGGCGAAGATGTACTTCGCGTTGGGAAAGGTCGGCACCCAGCGGCCGTTCCGCAGGCGGGTGTTCCAGCCGACATGGTCGATATGCAGATGCGTACAGAGCACGAAGTCGATCTCTTCCGGCCTGACACCCGCCTTGCACATGTCTTCCAGATAGGGCCAGTTCTGCCTGTGCCAGGCTGGCCGGTGCACGGCTCGGTCCTTGTCGTTGCCGACGCAGGCATCGACCAGGATGGTATGGCGGCCGGTGCGCACGAGGTAGCTCTGGATGCACAAGACCAAGAGGCCGCTGGCCGGCTCGAGATGCCGGGGCTTGAGCCAGTGCGCATGTTGGGCGAAGATATCCGGCGTCGATTGCGGGAAGAATACTTCCGGCTTCAGCAACGGCCCCTCGGATTCCACGACCCGCCGCACTTCGAACTCGCCCACCCGCCGCATCGCATTCCCCGTCGCCCAAATCGCCTTGCTGCCGGACCGCCGGCAGACCATCAGCTTGGCACTGGTTGCATGCCCGGCGCGAGCATGAAACGCTGGTCCCAGCAGATCCGCAGGAAGCCATGCCGACAACCCCATCCGCTGTGGCGGCGACGCGCCGCTGCCTCGACAACATCGCCCGGCTGAATCCGAGACTGAACGCCTTCATCACCGTCATGGCCGAGCAGGCCCTGGCGGAAGCCGAGCGGATCGACGCCCAGCAGGACCGCGGCGCCTGCTCCGGGCTGCTGGCCGGCCTGCCGATATCGGTCAAGGACTGCATCGACGTTGCCGGCGTGCGCTGCACCAACGGCTCGTTGTTTTTTCGCGACTACGTGCCCAACGCGGATGCGCCGGTCGTTGAACGGCTGCGCCAGGCGGGAGCAGTGATCGTCGGCAAGACCAACCTGCACGAATTCTGCTACGGCTCGACCTCGCAGAACCCGCATTTCGGCCGCGTGCGCAACGCCTGGGACCCGGAGCGCATCCCCAGCGGCTCGAGCGGCGGCGCGGCGGTGGCCCTGGCGGCCGAGATGTGCGTTGGCGCGGTCGGCTCCGACACCGGCGGCTCGGTGCGCACGCCCGCGGCGGTGAATGGCGTCTCGGCATTGCGGCCGACGGTTGGCGCCATTCCGATGAGCGGCAGCAAGCTGCAACTCTGCCCGCTGATCGACACCGTCGGGCCGATGGCCCGCACAGTGGCCGACCTTGCCCGCATGTTCGCGGTGATGGCGTTCTATGACGACGAGGATACCAGTTCGGTGCCCCACCCCTGGGAGGAGTTCCTGGCGCGCCTGGACGACGGCATCGCCGGCTTGCGGATCGGCCTGCCACGCAATTTCTTCCTCCAGGACCTGGCGCCCGGCTTCGGCCAGGCGGTCAGGGCGGCGGCCGACGTGCTGGCCGGCCTGGGCGCCGAGATCCGCGACATCCACATCGACGGCGCCGAGGAGGCGCACGGCCGCATGATGCCCATCGTCTGGGCCGACCTCTATGCCTTCCACCGCGAGCGGGCCGAGCGCCAGCCGGCAATGTTCGGCGAGGACGTGCTGAGCCGCTTGCTGCTGGGCAAGAACGTGAGCGGCGCGGACTACGCCGCCGCTATGCGCTGGCGCGAGCGCTGGTTGCGCACGATGGACCGTGCGTTCAGCGAGGTCGATGCGATCCTGACGCCGACCACGCCGGTGCCCGCGCCGCCCATCGCCGATGCCACCAACATGCTGGCGACGACGCACCAGTTGACGCGCTTCACGTTTCCCTTTTCCTGGGCGGCGGTGCCGGGGCTGGCGATACCCTGCGGCTTCACGGCCGACGGCTTGCCCATCGGCCTGCAACTGCATGCCGCCCGCTGGCGGGAGGGCCTGCTGCTGCGCATCGGCGCCGCCTACCAAGCGGCGACCGACTGGCATTGCCGCCGCACCCCGCTGCTCGCCACCTGAACCAAGGACGCCCCGTCATGGCCCAGAAAGTTGCCCTGGTCGCCGGCGCGCTGGGGGTGGTTGGCCGGGCGCTGCTCACTCATCTCGAAGGTCGCACCGACTGGCAGGTGATCGGCCTGTCGCGCCGGACGCCCGACTTTCCGACCCGCGCTCGATTCCTGCGGATCGACCTGGGCAAGCGCGAGACGCTCACGGCCCAGGCAGGCGAACTCGCCGCCGTCACGCATGTGTTCCACACCGCCTATCAGGCCACGCTCAGCCAAGCCGAGGATGTGGCCGCCAACCTGCCGCTACTGGTCAACCTGATGGAGGTGCTGGAGCCGGTGGCGCCCAACCTGAGACATGTGCAACTCGTGCATGGCAGCAAGTGGTATGGCTGCCATCTCGGCCCCTACAAGACGCCCGCGGTCGAGGACGACCCACGCATCGTCTCGCCCATCTGGTACTACGACCAGCAGGACTGGCTGGAAGCCTTCCAGCGCGGCAAGCGCTGGACCTGGTCGGCGCTCAGGCCGCACGGCATCTGCGGCTTCGCGGTCGGCAGCCCGATCAGTCAGCTCACCATCTTGGCGGCTTATGGCGCGATCTCGGCGGAACTGGGGGTGCCATTGCGCTTTCCCGGCAAGCCCGGGGCCTTCCACGCCATCTATCAGCTGACCGAGGCCCGGCATCTGGCGGCGGGCATGCTGTGGACGGCCGAGGCCCCGGCTTGCGCCAACCAGGCGTTCAACTTCACCAACGGCGATTTCGTCCGCTGGCGCAACCTTTGGCCGGGCTTCGCCCGCTTTTTCGGCGTGCCCGACGGGCCGCCGCAGCCGGTCAACTTGACCGCCTTCATGCGCGAACGGGCCGCGCTCTGGGATCGGATGGTGGCGCAGCACGGCCTGAAGCCCTATCGGCTCTCGGAACTGGCCAACGGCGCCTTCGGCGATTGGCTCTACAGTACCGATTACGACATCATGTCGAGCATGACCAAGCTCAGGCAGGCCGGCTGGACCGGCGTCGTCGACAGCGAGGAAATGTACCTGCGCCTCTTGGGCGAATTGCGCCGCGACCGCATCATCCCCTGACCAACATGCCGTCCTACGCGCTGCTGCCGGCGGACCTTCCGGCCTGGGTGGCCTTCAGCCTAATCGCCGCCAGTGGCCTCACCTCGTTCATCACAGCCGCTCTTGGCATCGGTGGCGGCATGGTGCTGCTGGGCATCATGGCGGTGCTGATGCCAGGTCCGGCGCTGATACCGGTGCATGCGGTGGTGCAGATCGGCTCGAATTCCGGCCGCACCGCCCTGATGCTGCGCCACGTGCGCCTGGACCTGCTGGGGCCGTTCGTCGCAGGCAGCCTGGTCGGTGTGACGGCGGGCGGCCTGCTGGCCGTGCGCTTTCCCGACTGGCTGTTCAACCTGGCGCTGGGCGGCTTCCTGATCTCGGCCGCCTGGGGCCGGCCGCCGGTCATGCGCGGTCGCCACGCGCTGGGCCTGGGCGGCGCGCTCTCCAGTTTCCTGACCATGCTGTTCGGCGCCACGGGCCCGTTCGTTGCCGCGCTGGTCAAGACGATCGGGCTCGGCAGCATCGCCTATGTCGCCACCTTTTCCGCCTGCATGACCGCCCAGCACGGGCTGAAGATCGTGGCCTTCGGCACGCTTGGCTTCGACTATCGGCCCTACCTGCCGCTGCTGGCGGCCATGATCGGCAGCGGTTTTCTGGGCACGCTCGTCGGCCGCCGGCTGCTCGACCGCCTGGGTGACCGCCGCTTCGGGCGCATCCTGCAAGCGATCTTGACGCTGCTCGCGCTACAGATGCTCTATAAGGGGATGCTCGCGTTGCTCGCCTGACGGTATAGTAGCCTCGGACCAAGACGAACGGCGGAAGGCCATGAACCTCGACAGCGCCATCAACATCGACGACTTGCGCAAGCTGGCCAAGCGCCGGCTGCCGAAAATCGCCTTCGACTTCATCGAAGGCGGCGTTGAGGACGAGGACGGGCTCTCCCGCAACGAAGCGATGTTTCGCCGCCACCGCATCGTGCCGCGCTACATGGTGGACATCAGCACGCGCGACACCACCCAGGAAGTGTTTGGCCGGCGCTATGCCGCACCGTTCGGCATCGCGCCGACGGGGATCGCCGCGCTGTTCCGCCCCGGCGCCGATCTGATGCTGGCGGCCGCAGCGCGCGATGCCAATATTCCTTTCATCATGTCGGGCAGCGCCACCGCCTCGATCGAGGATCTGGGCAAGGTGGCACCCGAACACGGCTGGTAACAGCTTTATCCGGCCCGGGATCGCAAGATTTCCGAGGACATGATCCGCCGCGCCGCCGATGCCGGCCTGTCAACCTTCGTGCTGACCTGCGATGTGCCGGCGCATTCCAAACGCGAACGCAACCTGCGCAACGGCTTCACCCGACCGCTCAAGATGACGCTGCGCACGCGGCTGGAAGCACTGCTGCATCCGGGCTGGCTGGCGGAATACATGCGCACCGGGACCCCGATGTTCCCCAATTGGGCAACCTATGCCCCGGCCGGCGCCAGTGCCGACGAAGTCGCCGATTTCAGCCAGCAGCAGATGCCGGTGCCGCCAACCTGGAAGGACGTGGAGGATTTTCGGCGGCTGTGGCCGCGCAAGTTCGTCATCAAGGGCATCATGCATCCCGACGACGCGGTGCGCGCGGCCGAGCTGGGCGTCGATGGCATCATGGTCTCAAACCACGGCGCACGGCAGCTCGATCGCGCGCCTTCGCCGCTCGAAGTGCTGCCGGTGATCCGCGAGGCGGTCGGCGATCGCGTCACGCTGATGCTGGACGGCGGGATCCGACGCGGGGCCGATGCCATCGTCGCTTTGTGCCTGGGGGCCAAGTTCGTCTTCGCCGGCCGGCCGACGCTCTATGGTGCCGCCGCCGGCGGAGTGGGCGGCGCCAAACGCGCCATCGACATCATGACCAGCGAAATCTCGCTCACCATGGCACAGATGGGCTGCACGAGCATCGACGGCCTGGGGCCGGATTTCCTGTTGAGCGACAGCCCGCCGGAACGCCGGCATAACCGCCCGGTCTGACGCGCCTTCAGCGCGGCAGGATGCGCTGCTCCTGCAGGATGCGGAACCAGTCGATCAGCGCATCCTCGCTGTCCAGGCAGTCGCCGAAGCCCGCCTGTTGCAGCTTGACAGTCGACAGCACCGTGGCGCTCGGCCGCTTGCCATGGCCCAACACGAAGTCGGCGAAGATCCAGGACGAGCCGATGAGCGCGTCGAGCGGCGTTGACCTGAGGCCGTGCCGGGCGATGATGCGCTCCCAGACCGCCGATAGGGCCGGCATGGCCTGCGCCAGCGAACGCGGCTCGGCCGGCCCCATCGCCATGCCGAAATGCCGGACGATGGCGGGCCACAGATGTTGCCAGATCACAATGTCGCCGTTGGCGATATTGAAGGTCTGGTTGGCCGCGCTGGGCGCCTCGGCCGCCCAGGCGAAGGCGCGCGCGATCAATCGGCTGTCCGACATCTGCTGTACGAAGGGCGGCCCGCCCGGGAAAGTCAACGGCTGGCCCAATTCGCGCTGGATCGCGGCGTAGGCGCCCATCGCGGCAACAATGTTGATCGGGCTCCTTGGCGCGAAGCCCACCACCACATGCGGGCGGAAGATGGTGTAGCACCAGCCGCCGGCCCGGGCCTGAGTCTGGCGGACATAGTCTTCCTGCAGCCAGTAGAAGTTGTCGTGCGGGTCGCGCGGCCAGCGCTCCTTGGCCGGCGCCGCGAAATGATGCACATGCACACCATAGGCCTTGGCGCCCTGCATCAGGCTGATGTGCCGGAAATCGGCGGCCGCCGCCAGCAACGGGTCCATCAAGTTTCGCAGCATCGCGTCGTTGGTGCGCATCTGTTCGGGATCGCGCCAGCCGGCGACCACGTCACCCTTCTCGAACAGCGCGGCGTAGACGACGTGCGTCACCTCATGCAGCTCGCTCAGCTGCCGTTGACAAGCGGCGCGGTCGGTCAGGTCGAGTGCCAGGTAGCGGGCCTGAAACGGATAGTCCGGGCGACGGCGCGACAGGGCGACCACCTGCCAGCCGGGAAGGGCATCGAAATGCTTGACCGCGGCGGCGCCAACCAATCCCGTTGCACCGGCGATGAGCACCGTACCGGCCATGGCCGCTCTCCTTGGCTACAGAACGCCGTCCCCGGCCAATTGCCGCAACTCGCCCGCGTCGAGGCCGAGCGCGCCCAGGATCTCGGCATTGTGCTGGCCGAGCCTGGGTGCCGCCAGCCGGATGGCGCCGGGCGTGCCCGAGAGCCGCGGCTGCACCGCGTGCATCGGCAGCGAACCCATCTCGTCGTCAGGAATTTCGACGATGACGCCGCGACTCTTGATATAGGGGTGTTCCATCAGGTCGGCGATGTCGCAGATGGGCCCCACCGTCACGCCTTCGCGCTCGAAATGCTCCAGGTTGTCCGCCAGGCTGCGCTGGCCGATGAAGCCGCCGATCGCCTCGTCCAGCATCTCCACGTTCTTCACCCGATCGGCATTCGCCAGGCAACGCGGATCGGCGATCAGCTCCGCGCGACCGATCGAACGCATGAGGCGCTCGAACATGCCCTGCGTCGAGGCCGAGAGCGCAACCCAGCCGGCATCCTTGGTGGCATAGACATTGCGCGGTGCGGTGGTGTGCGAGCGGTTGCCGACGCGCAGCTCGACCTTGCCGTTCAGGCGGAAGTTGGCGGCGTTCGGCCCCAGGATCGAGAAGATGGGATCGAACAGCGGCAGGTCGATCACCTGCCCCCCGCCGGCCTTCACTTCCACTTCGCGCAACGCGACCAGGACGGCGGCCGCCCCCGACAGGCCGGCGATCATGTCGGCCATGGCGAGCGGCGGCAGCACCGGCGGCCGGTCGGCGAAGCCGTTCATCGCGGCGAAACCCGACATGCCTTCGACCAGGCTGCCGAAGCCAGGTTTGTGGCGAAAGAGGCCGTCCTGGCCCCAGCCGGAGACGCGCACGACCACAAGCCTGGAGTTCTCCTGCCACAGACGGTCCGGGGCCAGGCCCATTTCCTCCAGCACGCCGGGACGGAAGTTCTCCACCAGCACCTGTGCGCCGGCCACCAACCGCAGCAGCAGGTCGCGCCCGCGGGCATCGCGCAAGTTGAGCGTCACGCTCTTCTTGTTGCGGGCATAGACCTTCCAATAGGTGGAAACGCCCTTGACCCGCCAGCCCCGCAAGTCGTCGCCGCGGCCCGGCGGCTCGATCTTGATCACCTCGGCGCCCTGGTCGGCCAGCCATGCGGTCAGCGCGTTGCCCGCCACCACGCGCGACAGATCGAGGATGCGCACGCCGTCCAGCGCGCAGCGCGCGTCGGGCCGCAGGGCCGACATCACCGCAAAACCGTCATGGTCAATTCCAGGTTGCTCCTTGGCGGATCGCCGCAAACGGCCTTGCCGCCGCGGCCGACACACCGAAGCGCAATCGACCGCCGCGCGCAAGCGGTTCCCACGCACGCCGGCATCAGCCGCGCGCCGCCTCCGCCACGGCGACCTCGTCCTCCAGCATCGCCAGCAGCAGCTCGATCCAGCGCCGGGGGATCGAGCGCACGATGCAGACGATGCGGCCGCGATGGTCGGCCGAAGGCCAGCGCGGCAGGAAGGCCGGCGGATGGAAGACGTGCTGCACGCCGTGAATAACGGCCGGCCGATCCGGGCTTTCGACGATGTCGAGGATGCCCTTCACGCGCAGCAGATCCTCGCCGGCATGCTCGGCCAGCAGTTCCAGGAACAGCGCCAGCGTCACAGCGCGGACCGGTCGGTCGAGGGTGATGCAGAAGGCCGTGATCTCGCCCTTGCGATGGTGGTTGAGCCGCTCGACAGCCTCTGCCGCCAACCAGCCAGTCAGGTCGGCGGCCCTGCCCGCGGCATCGACCGGGCCGATGTCGAGCAAGCTTGCCGGATCGAGAGCGCCGAAAAGCGCGACCTGCAGCGGCGCCGCCGGGTTGAGCTGCCGCAGCCGCTCGCGCAATGCCGGCAGATCGGCCCCGCCGAGATCGCTCTTGGTCAGCACCAGCCGGTCGGCCACTGCCACTTGCTTCACCGCCTCGCCATGACGCGCCAGCGTGCCGAGACCTGCCTGCGCGTCGACCGTAACGATGACGCCCTGCAGCAGCGTGCGCTCGGCCATGAGCGGGTCGCTGGCCAGCGCATGCAGGATGGGCGCCGGATCGGCCAAGCCCGTCGTCTCCACCACCACCCGCTCGAACGGTATGATCGCGCCCTGGTCGCGCCGGCGCAGCAGATCGGCCAGCGTCAGCACCAGGTCGCCGCGAAGCGTGCAGCAGACACAGCCGGTTTTCAGCTCGATGAAACTCTCGTCGCTCGCCTCAATCAGTTCGTGGTCGAGACCGATCTCGCCGAACTCGTTGATGATGACGGCGGTGCGCGCGAAGTCGGGATGCCGCAGCAAGTGGCCGAGCAGCGTCGTCTTGCCGCTGCCGAGAAAGCCGGTCAGGACGGCGACGGGGATCACGGCAGCAGCAACGGGCGCGGCGTCAGGCGCAGGCGGCTGGCGGCACGTTCGGGTGCCAGTTCCGCGCGCAGATGCCGCAGCAGGCCCGGCAGGCCGGAAATGCCGCGCTGCCGTGCGCCGACCCGCAGCAGCCAGCGAAAGGGCAGGCCGGGCGGCGGCGGCTCGATGCGCAAGGACGCCGCACCGGCGACGCACACGACAACCGCCTCGCCTTGCCGCTCGACACGGCCGGCCAGCCTCCAGACCGCCAGGCTCTCGCCCAGCAGTTCGACCAGGCGCTCGCCCGCCTCCGCCACCACCCGGCCTAGAGCGCGGGGCCGCGGCGGATCTCGGCCGGGATCTTGCGCTTCAGATATTGGCCATCCGCCGGGCTACCAAGGAACTTGTCATTCTCCACCACCAGCTTGCCGCGCAGGATGGTGTGGCTGGGCCAAGCGTAGATGTCGTGACCTTCCCAGGGACTGTAGTCGGTCTCGTGCAGGTCCTGCTTGCGCACCTGGCGCCGCAGGCGGGGGTCGAGCAGCGTGATGTCGGCATCGCTGCCGGCGGCGATCGCGCCCTTGCGCGGATAAAGCCCCATGATCTTCGCGGCGTTGCTGGAGACGAGATCGACATAGCGCGACAGCGAATAGCCCCGGCGTACCACCATCTCGGTGTACATGACGCCAAGCCGGGGCTCGACGCCGGCGTTGCCGCCGGTTGTGTCGTCGATGCGGTTGCCCAGCGTCTTCACCTTCAGCGTGCAGCAGATTTCGTCTGTGGCCACCGCGTTGATCGCGCCAGAGAGCGTGCCGGCCCACAGCGCCCGCTGGTCGGCCACCGACTTCAGCGAGGGATAGGTGTGATAGATCTGGCCGTTCGGCCGTTTGTAGTCGTCCTTGCTGAACAGCATGTACTGGTGCAGCGTCTCGCCATAGACGGGCAGACCCTTGGCGCGCGCCTCCGCGATGGCCGCAACGCCGGTCGCGGCGCTGACATGCATCATGTAGAGCGCGGTGCCCGGCACGCTTTCGGCCAGCCGCAGCACGCGGCGGAACGACAGGTCCTCCGACAAGGCACTGTGCACCTCCGCCATGTTTTCGAAACCGACCCGGCCCTCGCGGATCAGCTTTTCGTACATATGCATGACGAGGTCGTTGTCCTCGGCGTGGATCACGCCAAGGCCCTGGCGCTGGGCCAGCACCTGGAACACCTCCCACAGGTCGCCGAAGTCCACCATGCGGCCCTTGCGGCTGGGCGTGATGTCGGTGGTGAAAATCTTCACCGTCGGGTAGCCGGCATCGATCGCCTCGCCCAACTCACCTATCAAGGGGTGCGGCAGCGCGCCGCGCAGCATCAGGTGATAGGAATAGTCGCAGTGGCAATGGCCCTGCCATTCGCGGTCGCGCTTCTCGATAGTTTGCCGCAGGCTTTCACCGACCGACCAGGCGGCGAAATCGATCATCGTCGTGGTGCCGCCGAACAGCGCCGCGCGGCTGACCTTCTCCGGCCCGTCGGTCAGCATCGCCGTGCCGTCGGGCAGCGGCAGATGCCACAGGCAATGCACGTGCGGGTCGATGCCGCCCGGCATGACGATCTTGCCGCTGGCGTCGATGACGCTGCCGGCCTCGCCGGCAGCGAAGGCGCCCGGCGCCGCGACCGCGACAATGCGCTCGCCCTTGATTGCCACGTCCAGTGGCGCCTCGCCGGTGGGCGTCACCACCAGGCCGCCCTTGATCAGCAGATCGAGCATGCTCCTCCCCGCTACAATGCCGGACCGGCGATGATCTCCGCCGGGCTCTTGCGTTTGTGGAAGCGGCCATCCCGGTTGCTGGCCATCAGTTTGCCGTTTTCGACCTCCACCTTGCCGCGCAGGATGTCCATGACCGGCCAAGCGAAGATGTCGTGGCCTTCCCAGGGACTGTAATCGGTCTCGTGCAGATCCTCCTTGCGGATCTTGCCGCGCCGGGTGGGATCCAGCAGCGTGATGTCGGCGTCGCTGCCGGCGGCGATCGCGCCCTTGCGCGGATAGAGCCCCATTGATCGGCCTCCACCGAGTGGTCCGGGTGGAATGTTAGTTCAGAGTTAGTCTTTTTAGAAGTGGACCCCGGTTTTGGGACCAGGGGCTTGAGTGGAGCCGCGTTCTGATCCGTCATTGTGACGGAGGGAGCGATGGCGAAGACAAGACGGAAGTTTGATGCGGCATTCAAGGCGAAGATCGCCTTGGAAGCGCTGCGGGAAGAGGCGACGGTCGCCGAG
>Ga0194131_10001547_pt1 | contig 39289 bp, 31 predicted proteins | sample TA2KigO120mmetaG_FD_148631 | JGI IMG/M metagenome (GOLD analysis project Ga0194131, IMG submission 148631) | Freshwater microbial communities from Lake Tanganyika, Tanzania - TA2015053 Kigoma Offshore 120m | ecosystem: Environmental > Aquatic > Freshwater > Lake | place: Tanzania: Lake...
ACGTACGGCAAGATGAAGTTGTCGCCCATCGCTAAATCGCTGCGCGCCCTGATCCAAGCACCCATGGCGCCGACCGAGCAAGACGCCGCCGTGTAACGTCCACGCCTCCGACCCGCGCTCACCCCCTGGTCCCGTCCCCCGTCCGCATCGCGTGCCCGGCCTCTCCGCGCCCGCGTCGCGTCATCCCGTCACCCCGCGGCCCCGCGCCTGCCCCCCCCCGCCGGCCCAGCAACGCAACTGGCTCGGTCGCGTGTCGTCCGCAATTTGGTCTGTCGTTCGCGAATGAGTTGCGGCAAAGGCGCGAATGACAACAACGGCGTAGATCGGCTAGGCGTAGGCCAGGCTAGCCACTTCGTTCAGTCGCGGTGCATGCTTGATTGTCTCGGCATGCAGATAAGCATTTGGTTCGTGGTCGATAGCCCCTGGCGGCAGCCAGCGAAACATCGGCCCGAGGTCCTTGCGGATCATGTCGAGGTAGAATTGTGGCAGCCGCGTCGATTCTTGCTCAAAGAAGGGGGAAAACTCCGGATCGCGGTCGAGTCGGCGGCGGACTTCGCGGTAATAGCGGAGCCGGCCGAAGCCTTCCGTCGAGACCGCGCGCACCAGGTTCATCCAGCGCGGGATGGCGCGGCGCGTGCCCAGGAATCGCTTGAAAATGCTGCGCCAGGAGAACGAGTAGCGCGTCAGGTCGATGACCTGGTCATAGAACTCGGTCCAGCGATAGTTCTTGGGCCGGATATTCATCGCCTGGTTGTTATTGAGGAAATGAAACGGAAAGGGCAGGATGCGTCCGGCCCGCTGATATTCCAGGTTCAGGGGGGCCGCCTGGCCAAAGGCCGACAGCAGCGAGAAGCCAGGAAAGGCGCCGGGCGCCAGGTCGAGGAAACGCTTGGTCAGCTCGAAAGGCTCGGGGCCTTCATCGACGTCCAGGCCGAGCACGAAATTGGTCTGCACATAAGGGACGTAGCGCAAGATGGTGTTGACGTGGTCGGCCACCTGTTTAACCTTGTCAAGTCCGCGCTTGACGCCGGTCCTGGATTTGTTGCCCATGTCGTACCAGGACTCGATGCCCGGCAACAGCGCCTTGAAGCCGTTGTGCCGCAGCCGCTTGAGGTGCGGCTCCGTCAATAGCGACAGGCTGCTCTCGGCGATGAAGTCGATCCGGTCCGGCGGCACGGACGCTTCGATGGCATCCATCGTGTCGCCGAAGCGAACGCCGAAATTCGGATCATGCCAGGCCACGCGCGGCCGGCGGAATTTCGTCAACAAGAAACGTAAGTCTTCGCGGATGACATCGAAACCCAGCGGTTGATAGGGGATGGCGGCATCGATGCAGAAACTGCACGTGTACGGGCAGCCCAGGCTGCCGATCATGGGCACGATCTTGATGGTCGGCGCCTTCTTGAGTGTTTCCTCGATGAACGGCCAGCGCTCGCGCACGCCGGGTAGCGTCTGTGGCTGACGCGCGGCGCTCACGTGCAGGCCCAGCGGCCGATGCGGCTCGCAATCCGCAAGGATGTCGCGAATGGACTCGCGATCGGTGAAGCCCAGGACGTAGTCGAAGAAGCGCTGGCTGTCTTGCGGATAGCAGCGCGCGTGCGGCCCGCCCAGAACGGTGACCGCGCCTCGGGCTCGGTAGAAGTTACTCAACGCATAGGCGACGTGGGCCGACTCCGTGAAGCAACCGATGAAAACCAGATCGACGTCCGCAGGCAACACCGCGGCGAGGTCCTCAAAGCCGGTGTAGCACACGAGCGACACGTCGTGGCCGGCTTGCCGGCACCACACACCCAGCACCTGTGGCATGATGCTGGCTAGATTGGCGTTCATCACGCGGGCAAACAAGGCGCGCGTTGGGCCCCTGGCCACCAGATCGACTATGCCGATCCGTAGTTTCTTCATGAATAACTGCCACTGGTATTTCGTGGGAATGCGATGTCTCGAATTGTATGTCGCCGGCGCTAGATGGCCAGGGCAGACCGGCAAGTCCACGCGGTCGCCGTCTTCACAGCGCCCGTCAAGATGGGCAATCTGCCATACCTGACGGTTTGACGCAGTTTCCGTCGCGTCTAGTCACCATTGCGACTCCCGATCTTTAGTCTTTTTTGGCAAATTCCTGAGTTTTCATCAAGTCGGGCAGCGTTACAACCGATGGTTCTCCTAAAGTCGGTCCATTTTCCGTTCGGGGGGACGGACCGCAACGCTTGCGGGGAGGTGCGATGATGGGATGGGGAGCGTTGACACTGGCCGGCCTGATGGTCGTCACGGGACAGAGCGCGGACCACCTGAATCAGCGCGCCCAGCGCGTGCCGATCAACATTGAGCCTGGACAGGTCAGGAACATCCGCGAGATGATCCTTTACGTCTCGCCGGACAAGGGCAAGACCTGGCAACAGCACAGCGTGATTCAGCCCGACAAGGACGGCTTCATTTATCATGCTCCCTCAGATGGCGAATACTGGCTCAAGGTGGCCGTAATCAATCAACAAGGCAAGCAGGACCCGGAGAACCCCTACCAGGGGCAGCCCGATCGCATCATGGTCATCGACACCATGAAGCCGATCATCAAACTTGGTACGCCGCAAAAGCAAGGAGACGAGGTGCTGGTGACCTGGGAGATCCAGGAAGAGCATCCCGATCCAAGCTCACTGAAGCTGGAATATCAGACGGCGACGTCGGCGGGCTGGGTGTCTGTGCCGATCAAGCCGGGTCCGACTGGCCAGGCGCGGTTTCGTCCAGGAGCAGGTTCCGTGTCTTTGCGAATGACGTTCAGTGACATGGCCAAGAACACGTCAATGGCCATGGCGGACCTTGGCGGCGCGTTGGCCCCCGCCAGTTTCGCTCAGGGCGGAAGCAGTTCGAATGATCAAGGCGTAGCGCCACCTTTCGAGCCGCCGTTGCCGACGCATGGTACCTCGAACGTGGCAGGGCACGTGACGCCACCGCCCACCATGCCGACGCAAGGGCCAAGTCTGCGCACGACTCCGCCACCCATTGACAGCACTCCTCCCGTCGGAGTTCGGCCGCCGTCCGAACGGGTTCGCACGCAGCCTCCGGGCCAAGCGGCGCCGCCGATCGATACGAACCATCGGCCCGTGGCGTCCACGGAAACGCCGCCGCCCAGCGTACCGACGACAGGGAGCACCTATTCCAGCCGCAAACCGCTGCCCAGCGTGCAATATGCCAACAATCGAGAACTCACGCTCGAATACGAGCTGGCGAAAGTCGGGCCGTCGGGCATCGGCAGCGTGGAGTTATGGTGGACGGCGGACGATGGCAAGGTATGGGAACGGGCCCCGAGTCCTGACATGAAAGACACCGTGAAGGGCGGGCGCTACACGCGCAACGTGGAGCTGCAGGAAGGCGACGGAGTCTACGGATTCGCGATCGTTGTGAAGAGCCGGGCTGGAATCGGCAAGCCGGCGCCGCGTTCCGGCGATGTTCCCGAGATGCGCGTCGAACTGGACACGACGCCACCTATCGCCGAGTTGTATGCGCCGCGCGCCGATCCCAATCACCGCGATTCCATCATGTTGCACTGGGTCGCGAAAGACAAGAACCTGTCGCCAACGCCGATCAGCCTGGAATGGTCGGAGCGCGTTGACGGACCGTGGCAGCCGATCGCAACCGACATTGCCAACACCGGACAGTATAGCTGGCAGATTCCCTCGGGCATTCCGGTGTCCGTTTACTTCCGCTTGCGGGTTCGCGATCTGGCCGGCAATGAAAGCGCGCCCGTCACGAACCAGCCGCAACTCGTGGACCTGACCGAGCCGGAAGGACGCCTGGTCAACGTCACGGTGACGCCGCGGCGCTAGGCGACTCGTCCTTTGCAGCGATTCCGGCAAGTCCTGCTGTTAGACGGACTGTCTATGTTCGTCTTTCCGGGCACGAGCATTCGGGGGGGGCGACATGAGTCCATACATCCGATTTCGCTGCCACGATTGCGGCGCGCGCATCAGGGCGCCCCTGGACATGGCAGGGCAAACGCACAAGTGTCCACAGTGTGCGCGCGAGCTGGTCGTCAGGTGGCAGCCTCCAGAAGACGAAGGTCCCATGCTGGCGGTAAGCAACAACAGTTCAAACCTGCCACACGATATCTTGAACCGCCGATGACGCATGATCGAAATCGTGCTGCACAGGAGCGGCAAGTGGCTTATCGCCCTCAATCCGTGCCATGAGAAGGGCGACCTCATCTTCGAGTACGCCTGGACTGGCTGGACCTGGGCCAAGGGGAGCGAGCTGTTCCTGTACTTTGACTCAAGAAGCGATGCGTGCGCGCACTTGAAAGCAAACCGCAATCAGCTCGAAATCGAATTCTTCAGGGTCAAGTGAGCGCTGCGCCACGTTGACTTGCCGCGACGATCCGAATAGCCGGCAAGATGGGCCTCGATGCGTCATCGCTCGATTTCGGGGGCTTTAAGGAGCTGGACCTTGTCGCCCTGCGAGACGGCGTACTGGAAATTGGTGCGAGGAGTACAGGCAGCGCCCGTGCGGCCCTTCGGGTCGAGGGCAATGAAGGCGACCCGGGCCGGGTGGACGCCGCGACGTGCGGCAACACTGTGCACGCGGCGCACGGCCAGCTCGCAAGCTTCTTGCGGCGACCGGCCCTGACGCATCGACTCCACGATGAAAAAGCTCCCACCCACACGGATGATCTCCTCGCCAACGCCCGTTGCCCCGGCGGCCCCGGCCGTATCGTCCACGTACAACCCGGAGCCGATCAACGGCGAATCGCCGACGCGGCCCGGCAGCTTGTGTGCCAGCCCCGAGGTCGTGCACACTCCGCCCAGCGAGCCCTTCTGATCCTGCACCAGCACCGTGACGGTGTCATGCGAGGTGTCGCCTGGATCGCGCTCTTGCTGCTGCCTGGGCGCGCGTGCCGGCTTGGGACGCGTCTTGCGCCATTCGGCGAGACTGTCCGGGGTCAACAGCGTGTCGAGCGGAAAGCCTTCCTTGACCGCGAAGGTGCGGGCGCCCTCGCCGACGAGCAGGACATGCGGCGTGCGTTCCATGACGCGGCGGGCCAGGGCGGCGGCATGGCGCACATTCTCCAGCCCGGCAACGCCGCCACACGAGAGAGTCCGGCCATCCATGACGCAGGCATCCAGCTGAACGGTGCCGATGGCGTTGGGCAATCCGCCATAACCGACGGAGTTGACGGCGGGGTCGTCCTCGACCGCCTGGGCGCCGGCAATGGCGACGTCAAGCGCGGGTCGCCCCTGCCGGGCAAGCGGCATGGCGGCGCGCACGGCGGTCTGTCCGAACGGCCAGGTGGCAATGATGGTGGATGCGGGCATTGGATCCTCAATTATTTCTACGGCGTTCGCAGCGTTTGCACTCGGATGTCGCGCACCGCGCCGGCGGTGCGCCAGGTGGCGACGCCGAACGGTCGGCACAGGTCGCACTCGATGCGGATGCTGATCTTGCGATCCTTGGTCTCGACATCCACGAACGGCTTGTCGTCGATCCAGGCCTTGATGCGGTCGGGGACGACCTGGATGCGGATGCGGTACCACTTGTCTTGCTTGAAGGTCTGATACTTGGTGGTTTCATTCTCGGAGGCGTCGGCGAAGTTGAGACTGGACAGCCCAACGACGGTGCCGCCCCAGCCGCCCACCACCAGCGAGCAGAAGTTGTCGCCGACGGGGAACGTCGTCGTGCAGAAGAAGTCGTTGCCGGCCAGTTTCTTGCCTTCGAGCGTGACCTCGTAGTTCATCTTGGGGAAGTCGCCCTTTGTGTAAGTGATGCCGGTCATGGCCTCGCCGCGTTCCATTACGATGGCGCCCTTCTCGACGCGGACCTCGCCCTCGCCGCCGAACTTCGCGGACTTCCAGCCGGTCAGCGACTTGCCGTCGAAGAGCAGCTTGCCCGTGTCCTTCTTGGCGTCCTTGTCTTTTTTCTCGTCGTCCTTCTTTTCGGGCTCTTTTTTCTCGGGTTCCTTCGGGGGCTGCACCGGGCCGGCGCGTTTGAGCACGAACAGCCAGGCATCCTTGCTCTCGAACTTGGCGGGACGTTTCTTGCGATCGGCGGACACGCAGACCTTGAGTGTGTCGCCGGCGAACTCGTAGATGGCGGAATCGTACGGCGAGATGATGTCCTTGCCTTCGCGGTAGTCCCAGACCAGCGGCGTCTGCCCGGACGACAGTTTGATCGTGCCGGAGGCGATGGTCTTCTTGCCCGCGAGGATGGTCAGCTTGTCGCCATCGAACTCCCAGCGCATGCTCTTGACGGCCTTGTCGGCGACGGGCTTGCCCTCCTTCTCGAGCGAGACGACGGCCCACGCGCCGGCCAGCTTTTTCCTGGCCGCCTCAATCGGGGCGGGATCCTGGTCCTGAGCGACGAGCAAGCAGCAACCAAACAGCAAGCATTGCGCGAGGTACATGGCCGTGTCCTCATCGGTATTGGAGAATCACCGAAGCCAATGCAGTGAATACTATCAAAGACGCATGACCCGCGATGGTGTCACGGAGAACCGTGGCAAACTTCAGGCCCCAGGATCGAGTCGCCGCCCCGCCTTCGCGGTTTCGACCAGGCGCAGCACTTCTGGGCCGCCTCCATTTTTGGCCATTTCGCCCAAGCTGAAAAGGACATCGTTGCTGATCTCATCGGCATGGCTTTGCACAATGCTGATGAAGTCGGCTTCATCGAGGGCTTTCTTGACGGCAGCGCGGAGAGGCGACACCATCGCCGCGTACTTGCAAGCCAAGGCCATCTCCAGGTTCGGCACGTGATGCGTCTTGCCGACGGGCACCGGAGCGCGGAAGACCTCCTGATAGAGCGGCTCTTCAGGCTTCATCAAGTCGATCACCGGCTTGCCGTCGAGCGGATCGAGAAAGCGCGTCACCACGGGCAGTTCCACCGACTGCAGTTCCGGGTAGGCCTTCTGGATTGCCTTGATCGCCTTGCGATGGTGGCTCTTGCGGACGAGCACATCGACATCCTGAGTGGCGCGCGGCTCGCCGCGCCAGCCACTGATGCCGTGCGTCCCCATGAGGACAAAGCCGATCTTGGCGCGGTTGAGGACGCGGATGACGTCTTCGGGTGAGATCATGGCGGCGGCCGGCTTGTACATGCGGCGATAGATTTGCGTCAGCTCACTACTGATGCGCATGGCGCCTAGGTGGCCATTCTTGCCGTTGCTTGGCGCGGCGGGCTTGCGGCGGACGCGGGATCTGACAGCCATGTCGCTAGTTTGGCGAAAAGTGTTGTGCTCAGCAAGTCCAGTTACTTCTTGCCGTTGCCGCTCGGCTTGCGCAGCTTTTCCAGCGGGCCCAGCGCCAGAGTCGTCGCCTGGACAAGTGGGTAGCGGTCGAGCACTTGCCGGATCTTCTTGCGGGTGACGGCCTGAAACGCCTTCAGTTCGTCATCGACGCTGCGATACTCGCCCAGGTAGGTCCAGGACATGCCGAGGGCCTGCATGCGGCCCATGGGGCGTTCGCTGCCGCGGACCACGCGCGACAGGATCTTGTTCTTCGCCTGCTTCAACTCCTCGTCGCTGACGCCGTCTTCCTGCACTTGGCGAAGCAACCCCTGGACAATTGAAAGGTTCTTCGCCGTGCGCGCCGGTTCGCAGCTAAACGAGACGTAAAAGGCGCCGGTGCCTTCGTACTCATGGAAGCTGAGGTCGGCCGACTCGGCGTAGCCGGGATCGACCAGCGCCCAGTGCAACCGGCTACCGGAGTCATCGCCCAGGATCATGCTCAGCGTGTCGGCGGCATGCCGGAGCGGCGAGTTGGCGGAGGGCCCTGGAGCGATGAGATAGACATGCTCCTGGGTGACCTTGTCCCTGGTGACGACCTTGAAGCGGTCGGCGGCCGGGGCCTCGCGGATGCCCTGCCGCGGAGCAGGCTGTCCCGGCCAGTCGCCGCAATGATCCTCCACCAGCGCCACAAGGTCCTTGAAGGCAAACCTTCCGGCTGCGGCTACCGTGATGTTCGGGGCCACGTAACGGCGGTCGAAGTATTCCGCCATCTGGTCGCGCTTGAGCGCCGTGATGCTGTCCGGCGTGCCCAGGATGCTGTTGCCCAGCGGGTGCTCGGCGAAGAACTCCTTCTTGGCGTGATCGTAGGCGGACCAGCCCGGTTGGTCCTCGTACATGCCGATCTCCTCGATGATGACCTTCTTCTCCATGTCGAAGTCACCCTCGCGCAGACTCGGGCGAAGGATGTCGGCCAGGATCTCGACAGCCGGCGGCAGGTACTCCGGCAGCACGGCTGCGTAAAAGACGGTATTCTCCTCGCTGGTGTAAGCGTTGTACTGGGCGCCGATGCGATCGAAATCGCGGTTCACGTCCAGCGCCGTGCGGTTCGGCGTCCCCTTGAACACCATGTGCTCGAGGAAATGCGTCACGCCTGACACTTCGGGGACTTCATCGCGCGACCCGGTGCGGACGAAAAAACCGAGAGCCAGTGACAGTGCCGACGGGCTGGTCTCGGCGATGATGTTGAGGCCGTTCTTCAACCGATGCTGCTGGAAGGGCATATGGGTTCCTTGACGTAGTAATCGATTGCCTGTTGTCAGAGTTCCGATTTCGTTTCCTGCTGAAAACGGAACACTGAAAACTCATACTGCCGCCTTGCGTCGCGCCACCCCTCGCCTCGGAAAGCGCAACGGCTTTGGCCCGAGCGTGACCATGGTGAAATCCCCGGGCGGGAAGCGCCGCAGATGGTTGACGATCTTGCGCGGCGTGAGCGCGTCCACGGCATCCTGAATCTCTTGCAGGCTGCGCACACGCCCCAGGTAGTACCAGTCGGATGCCAGGGCGCCGGCGCGGGCCGAGGTTGATTCCTCCTGCATGATCAACGACGACTTCAGGCCGGCCTGTACGCGTTCCACTTCCTCGGCGAAGATGCCGTCTTCGAGCCGGCAGACCTCCGCCAGCGTGACATTGAGAGTCTCCTGGGCTCGCTCGTTGGTGGTCCCTGCGTAACAGAGGATGCAGGCGAGTTCCTTGTATGTCTGATAGCTGGCCCAGACCGCGTAGCACAGGCCGCGCTTTTCACGGACCTCGGTGAACAGCCGCGCGCTCATACCGCCAGAAAGCACCTGGACGGCCCCCTGCGCGGAGAAGTAGTCAGGATGACCAATGGGCACGCTGGGGTAGGCGAGGGCGATCTGGGTCTGTGTGGTTTCCTTGGTAAGGTGAACGCGGCCGCCGCTGGGCTTGCCCAGCTTTATCGGCGTCGCGGGCGGGCCGTCCCAGTCGCCGAACAGCTTCTCCACTTGGTCGCGCAGCTTCTTCCAGTCAATTTGCCCGGCAACCGACAAGATTGTTCCGTGCGGGCGAAAGACGCTCTGGTAGTGTCGGCGAACCTTGTCGATGGTCAACGTCTCCAGCCCCTGAAAAGTGCCGCGACGATCGCGGTTGAGTGGCGGCGGAAAATGCCGTTGCCTCAGTTCGACAATGACCTTGTGCCGCGGCTCGTCGTCCAGGCTTTGCAGGTCTTGCAGGGCCAGAGCTCGGACAGCATCGATTTCCTCGGCTGGCAGCGCCGGTCGGCGCAGGATATCCGCATAGATCTCCAGGGCGGCCGGCAGGTTATCGGCGAGCGTCGCACCCCAGAATCTCATGTGCAACGAGCCCGCGCTGGTGTCGCGGTCGAGGCCGAGGTTGTCAAGCGCCAGCGAAAGCTCACGGCTGCTGCGCTTGCCGGCGCCGCGCGTGATCAGTTCCGACAGGACCGATGTCAGACCCAGCTGCGCTGGTGGATCGTGGGCGTAGCCGGCCGGCACCAGAAAATTCAGGGCGGCCGAGCGAACGTGTGGCATCCGCTCCGCCAGCAACGTCAAGCCATTGGGGAAGGTGTGGATATGAACGTCCTGTGCCACGCCGAGCCTTTCAAAGTTTTCAGTGTTCAGTTTTCAGTGTCAGGATTCAGTCCTTTACTGAACTCTGCAAGCTGAACAGTGAGAACTACGTCATGTTTGCGGTTGCAACAACGCCGAGTCGCCCAGCCAGTCCCGCGACGGTTCGGACCAAGGGCACAACGCCGTGGCCCCCTTTTCGACAGCCTTGTACAGGGTCTTGCGGCTGCGGAAGCCCAGCCGGCGATAGAGGCGAATCGCGTCGCTGTTGCTTGCAGTCACTTCCAGGATGGCGCGATGCAGGCTGGTTTGCCGGAAGCCATGCAACGCCTGCAAGAGCAGGGCCGCGCCCAGTCCTCTGCCTCGATGCGCCGGGACAACGCCGAGGTTTTGAATGGCGCCGATCCCACTGGCGGCACGCACGCCTTGCACCGTGCCGCAGAAGCCTTCGCCACAGGCGATCAGCCAGGTGGCCTCCGGGCGAAAGCCGGACTTGCGTGTGATCTCGTGCATCAAGTATGAGCATCCTTGCCGGCTACCCAAACTGGGAAAAACTGCAGCATCGATTTCTTCGACAAAACAGCTAAATTTCACCTCGGCGTGTGCTTCCAGCAACGACGGGCTCCACGCCACCCAGGAATAGCCAGGCGGCAGGGCGGGTTCTCCAAGCTGTCCCTGGAGATCAATCTCCATGCGGTAGCGCTTGTAGTACACGGTTTGAGGCTCAACTTCCGGGAGCAGCAGCATGTTCCACCTCACCGCGGGGCCAGATGGGATTTTATCAGGCTGATGCGCTGTGGTCAAAGGCCGTTGGCGGGAAAACCTCAATCGCTTGCGGTCCAGGGCGGCCGAATCGGCCGGAGAGACCACGGCATCGACGCCAGCGGTTTTGACTCCGATTGAGAATCCGTGACGAAGGATGGCAGCATCGGTGTCTAGCGAGAACGCACTCGCAGAATCACCACGCTACCGTCGTCCAGTGCCGCGGCCAGGTGCCGACCATCGCCCGCAAATGATACGCCGCGAATGCCCTGGGCAAAATCGTATTCATGCAAGACCTTGTGGCCGGCCATGTCCCAGAGCACGATGCGGCGGTCCGGCCGCGCGATGGCCAATAGATCACCCTTGGGCGCGAACGCCAGCCAGGGGCCGACCCCCGGTGCCAGTCCCGCCGCCAGGCCGCCGACGAGTAGCTTCGCTTCCTTGGGCTTGGCGAGGTTGACCAGCGTTACCGCATGATCGGCGGCGGCGCACGCGAGGCTCTTGCCGTCCGGCGACCAGGCGATGGCGCGGGCCGCCCGCGGCATCAGTGGTATCTCCTCCATGTACTTGCCGGCAACATTCCACAGGCGCAGCGAGCGGGCGCCCGCGAAGCTGCCGGCGGCGAGCTGTTGGCTATCCGGCGAAAACGCCAGCGCCGAGATGCCGAGCGTGGCAGCGCGCATCTCGTCCAGCACGGCCCACGCCTCGACAGTGTCGTCCGCCAGTTTCCAGATGCGGACCTGCGGCGTGTGACAGCCGCTGGCAAGCATCTTGCCGTCCGGGGAGAAGACAAGCGAGAAGGGTCGTTGCCGATGTCCTGCCAGGGCGCGGAGCTTGCGCGGCTTGTCGCCGGACACATTCCAGAGGAACACGCCGGTCTGCGGATTGCCCGCCGCCAGCATCTTGCCGTCGGGAGAGAATGTCACTCCGCTGGCACTGCCGGGCAACGTCTCCCATTCCATGGGCCGCGCGTCGCCGAGTTTCCACAGCCGGACGGTATTGTCCCAGGCGGATGACGCCAGCAGTGTTCCGTCGGGGGAGAAGGCCACCGCCGCCGCCGCCCGCGTGTGCCCCGGCAGCACCGCCACGACCGCCTTCGGGGCCGTGGCGAGAAAGTCCTTGTCGATGATCTTACCGCGGTCGAGGCGATCAAGAGGGGACGATTTCTGATCTTGAGCAAGGCCGCCCCTCGCGAGGGTGGACAGGATCAGACAGGAGATTGTCATTCGCATCCGTCTTCTCTTTTCCGAGATTCGCATGTCTCTCTTCTTCCCATTAAACCCATAGCCTTTAAAATGGCCAACGATCTTTACCCGACACTCTGGCGCAGCGTGCGGCACGCGTTGTGCCCAAGGAGACAATTGATGGCCACCTCTCCCGCGTCGAATATCACGAGCGTCTTAAAGGAGAGCCGGGTGTTTCCGCCCTCGGCGGAGTTTTCATCTCAGGCGCACGTCCAGAGCTTGGCCGACTACGAGAAGCTCTGGCAACGTGCCGCCGCGGATCCGGAAAGCTTTTGGGCTGACCAGGCCGAGACGCTGCACTGGTTCAAAAAGTGGGACGCAGTACTGGAATGGCAGGAGCCCCACTGCAAGTGGTTCACCGGCGGCAAGATCAACGCCAGCTACAACTGCATCGATCGCCACCTGGAAGGCCCGCGGAAGAACAAGGCTGCCATCATCTGGGAAGGCGAGCCCGGTGACACACGTATCCTACGCTACCAGGACCTGCATCGCGAGGTGTGCCAGTTCGCCAGCGTGCTCAAGAAGCTGGGCATCAAGCCGGGCGACCGCGTGACGCTTTACATGCCGATGGTTCCGGAGCTGGCGATCGCCATGCTCGCGTGTGCCCGCATCGGGGCCGCGCATAGCGTCATTTTCGGCGGTTTTAGCGCCGAGGCCGTCGCCGACCGCAACAACGATGCCGGCGCCCGGCTACTGGTCACGGCTGACGGCGGCTGGCGGCGTGGCAAGGTCGTGCCGCTCAAGCAAAACGTCGATGCCGCCCTGGAGAAATCCACCACCGTCGAGAAGTGCATCGTCTTCAATCGCTGCAACCAGGAGGTGGCGATGAAGCCCGGTCGCGACTTGTGGTGGCACGAGCTGATGGCCGACGCTTCCACAGACTGCCCGGCCACGCCGCTCGATAGCGAGCATCCGCTCTACATCCTCTACACCAGCGGCTCGACCGGCAAACCCAAGGGCGTGCTGCACACCACCGCCGGCTACCTGCTCGGCACGTCGTTCACGCATCGTCTCGTCTTCGATCTCAAGGAAGACGACACCTACTGGTGCACCGCCGACATCGGCTGGGTGACCGGCCACAGCTACATCGTCTACGGCCCGCTCGCCAACGGCGCGACGACGCTCATGTACGAGGGCGCCCCCAACCATCCGCGCGAGGACCGCTTCTGGTCAATCATCGAGAAGTATCGCGTCAACATCTTCTACACGGCCCCCACGGCCATCCGCGCCTTCGTCAAGTGGGGCGATGACTGGCCGAAGAAGCACGACCTGTCCAGCCTGCGGCTGCTGGGCACGGTCGGCGAGCCGATCAATCCGCAAGCGTGGATGTGGTATCACGAGGTCATCGGCGGCAAGCGTTGTCCGATCGTCGATACCTGGTGGCAGACCGAGACGGGCATGATCATGATTGCGCCGCTGCCCGGCGCGGTGCCGACCAAGCCCGGTTCGGCGACCAGGCCATTGCCGGGCGTGATGGCTGAGATTGTCGATCGCCAGGGCAAATCGCTGCCGGACAACCAGGGCGGCCTGCTCGTTGTCAAGAAACCCTGGCCGGCGATGATGCGGACCATCTTCGGCGACGATGAACGCTATCGCCAGCAATACTGGTCGCAGGTGCCGCATGTCTATTTCACCGCCGACGGCGCGAGGCGCGACACCGACGGCTACTTCTGGATCATGGGCCGCGTCGATGACGTGCTCAACGTCTCCGGCCATCGCCTCAGCACCATGGAAGTGGAAAGTGCCCTGGTCCATCACCCCAAGGTCGCCGAGGCCGCCGTCGTCGGCAAGCCGGACGACATCAAGGGCGAAGGCATCGCCTGCTTCGTGACTTTGGTTTCCGGCATGAAGGCGAGCGACGAGCTGAAGAAGGAACTGCAGAATCACGTCGTCAAGGAGATCGGCGCCCTGGCGCGGCCCGATGAGATCCGCTTCACGGAAGCGCTGCCCAAGACACGCTCCGGCAAGATCATGCGCCGCCTGCTCCGCGACATCGCCAGCGGCAAGCAAACCACCGGCGACACGACCACGCTCGAAGATTACAGCGTGCTGGCGAAGCTGCGCGAGGAGGAGGAGTGATCGTAGCGACAAGCTGCTAGCTTGTCAGCTCTTGCAACGGCGTGACGCCACTCACAAAAGCAGACAACGTCGGAAGCCGAGATGTCAGATTTCGAACCGGACCGCGACGAGACGGCATTTTTGGCGGGATGCGAGGCGGCGCGAGCCGATATCGCAATCGGTCGGCTGATCTACCGCTGGACAGGGCACGCCGGCCACTGGGGACATGGGATCGTCACCCAGCTTGCGCACCGGTTTGGCGTCGAGGTGAATGAGGGCTTCGGAATCTGCTTTGTCGATACATCGAGTCGCTCATTTGATGAAGGGTACAATAACGTCTTGGTCGCCGAAATTGAACGCCGGCACGGGAGCGGCGCATTTGAGTCGCTTTTGAAGGAGTCCAGGTCGCAGTCTGAGGAAAGTCTCTGGGACGCGAAACAAGCCTGGCAGAATCGTCAGCAGTTGGGCGAGCGGGGCAAGAGCTGACAAGCTGGCAGCTTGTCGCTACGACATTTGGCGCTTTCGTCCGAGTTAGCCTATCCCGCCGCGCCGGTCAGCATCGGCTTGCGGGACAGCCATTCGGCGAGATGATCGAAGAGCGGAGCGCACACGTCCTTGGTGACGGCGCCCATGGTGGCGATCTGCACGAAGCGACGTTGCGCGAGGTAGGCGCTTTCGCCGCCGATGGCGTAGCCCCACCAGCGGCAGCGGGCGACGAAGGCTTCGGACGCCTCGTCTTCCGGCGGCGCGAACGTCGTCACCACTGGACTGGCGCAGTCTTCTCGCGCCAGCGGTAACAGCCCGAGGTCGGCGAGCCGGTCGCGCACCCAGCCACCCAGCTCCTGGTAGCGGGCGTAAGCGGCTTGCGCTTTCTCCGGGGTCGAGTACTCCTTCAAGGCCGCTTCGAGCGCGAGCAGCGTCGGCGACGGGAAGGTGTAGCAGGGACCGTCGCTGCGCAGGGCGGCGAGCACGTCGAAGTAGCTGGGAATGCCGCCGCGGTTGACGCGTGCCAATGCCTCGCGATCGGCGAAGATGATGGCTGCGCCCGCGTAGGCGCCCAGCGACTTGCCGGTCGCGCCCGTGGCCATGTACACCTGGCTTAGATCCAGCGGCACAGCGCCCAGGCTGCTGATGCAATCTACGCACACGCGGATGTCGCGAGCGCGCGCCGCCGCGACAAGTCCCGGCAGGTCGTTGACCACGCCGGTGCTGGATTCCTGATGGACGCCCCAGATCCAGCTGCCGGCCGGCTCCTCGTCGAGCGCCGACTCGATCTCGGAGAGGTCCCATGGCTCGCCCCAGGGCCAGGACAGGATGCGCGGCTCGCGTCCGAAGCGCGTGGCTTGCCGTGCCAGCCTTTCGCCGAACTCGCCGTTGATGAGCAGCACGCCGCGGCCGGTTTTCGTCGCGGCCTGCTCCGCCGCCAGCGTGGCAGCGACCGTTTCATTGCCCAGCGTGCCGCTGCCGTTCAAGAGGGCGACGTCTCGGCCGCCGACCATCCTGGCCAACGCGCGGCGGACTTCCTGAAAGCGATGGATGAACTCCGGGCCGCGATGATAGATCGCCGGCTGGTGGAACGCTTGTCGCACTTGTTCGGACGTCGTCACAGGGCCGGGAAGAAGGCAAACGGGCTCGCGGGCCGACACCTCGGCTGACTGCTCGGGGGGCGACAACTTGTCGAGGTGCGTTTCCCACAACTGCTTGACACGCTGGATTTTCATCGGCAGATTTCCGATCGTCAGAACCATGGGCACGAAAGCTGCCTTGCCGCACGGCACCGCCGGTCCCAGAGCCTCGAAGCCCAGTCGGCGGTACAGCTCCAAGCGATCCTGCACTCCTGATATATAGAGGTGCGTGAATCCGTGGGAGCGGGCGTGCTCGTAAAGCGTCCAGATGAGCCCGAAAAACATCGTGCTGTTGCGCTCGGCCGGTTCGATGGCCAGCAGGCGGACTTCGAGCGGCCGCGCGCCATTTCGGGTCAGCACTTCCGGATCGTTCAGTCGATCCGCGACCGAGAAGGGCGGTTCGTGGTGGGCGCTCAGCATTCCGACGACGCGCAGGTCGCGCAGCACGATGAAATAGGCGTTCTTGTGGTGGAACTTATCGACGAGCACGCCGTTGCCCGGATCGGCGTGCTGCGGAATCTCTTCGACGAAGGTGCGATGGTTGAGGCGGTGGACCTGCTCAAGCTCTTGGTTGGTTTCCGCGCGTTTGAAGAGGTAGTGGCCGACGCGAAACATTCCTGATCCACCTCCGACGCTGCTGCTCGCGAGACTGCTGCTCGCCGCGGCCGCTGACACCGGCGCGCAGGCGCAGCATGTCCTAGGGTGAGAGGTTACAAACACCTGCCCGTTTTTGCAAGAACCTCAGCCATTTTCCGCGAAGGAACTTTCACAATTATTGTGAAACCTTGAAGCTTGTGCCAGCGAACGGACCCGGGCCAGGGAAGCAACTTCCGCATGGTCGGCAATGTCCGCTCCTCTTGCCCAGCTTCGTTTACCGCCGAGCATCACGCGATTGTCCCGGCACTGTAAATGCAGAGAAACGCTTTGCCAGCGTGAAACGTACCCCGCGCGCTTGTAGCCGTAAGACGCGATTGCTAGGATGTAACGTGGGTGTTTGGTCCAGCAATTGCTCCCTCCCAAGCCTGCCCTCCCCGAATCGAGTCTTATGATGGCCGCGACCAACAAGATCATCGATCCGGACGATATGTTTGAAGAAACGCGCATGTCTTTCGGTGACCATATCGAGGACTTGCGCAAACATCTCATTCGCGCCGTGGTGGGCTTCGTGATCTGCGTGGCCGCCAGCTTCCTGATCGCCCCCAAGGTGCTCATCTTCATCGCCAAGCCGGTAGACCGGCAGCTGCAGGGGTACTGGAAGCGCTACTATGCGGAAAGGCACAAGCAACTGCTCAAGCAGGCGCTGCAGGGAAATGGCAGCACATCCGGCCCGCAGATTCGCATGGACGTGAAGGTACGCAAGAGCGAATTCCGCGATCTGATTGTCGGCATCCTTTCAGACGAGTTTCCGAAGTTCGAGAAAATGCCGCGCAGGGAGCCCGAACTTGACCTGTTTCCAATGATCGAGGCAACGATTGTTAGCCTCGGCCTCGAGAATGCGGTCAACTGGGACGAGGTTCAGCCCTACCGCTGGGTGGAATTGAAAGGGACACGCATCGCCAACCCGCTGGCGTTTGCCCTGCACATGCAGGAAATCATGCAGCAGATAAAGCCCCCATCGTTGACCAGCCTGAGCGTGCAGGAGCCGTTCGTCGTTTACTTCAAAGTCAGTCTCCTGACGGGTTTCATTCTTGGCAGCCCGTGGATTTTTTATCAGATCTGGTCGTTCATCGCGGCCGGGCTCTATCCGCACGAGAAAAAGTATGTGAACGCCTTCCTGCCGTTCAGCCTCGGCTTGTTCCTCGGCGGCGTCGTGCTGTGCGAGTTCTTCGTCATGGACAAGGCGGTGGAGGCCCTGTTGTGGTTCAATGAGCTGCTCGACATTGCTCCTGACCTGCGCTTGAACGAATGGCTCGGCTTCGCCCTGTTCATGCCGCTGGTTTTCGGAATATCGTTCCAGACGCCGCTCGTGATGTTTTTCATCCAGCGCATGGGCATCCTGTCAGTGGCGACCTTCCGCGAGAAACGGCGCATCTCATGGTTTCTGCTTGCGGTATTTGCCGCCGTCATCACGCCGTCGGTCGATCCGGTCAGCATGAGTTTGCTGTGGCTGCCGATGGGACTCCTGTACGAACTCGGCATCTGGCTGTGCGTCTACCTGCCGGGCAAACCGCTCCTGGAGTTCGGTTTCGATGAACCGGACGAGCAGGTCGAGGTGTAGCATGAAATAGCAGCGCATGAGCAAGCGTCCGGCTGATCCGGCAGTCGGCCACGCGAAGGTGTTCATCTTGTCCAATCGAGGCAGCATCCTTGGCGACTAGCGCGAACTGCGGCATCGTATATCTCGTGGGTGCGGGGCCAGGCCATCCGGGGCTCATGACCCTTCGCGGCCTCGAGTGCCTCCAGCAAGCTGAACTGGTGATCCACGACAAGCTGGTTTCCCCGCGCCTGCTCGATTATGCTCCGGCAAGCGCGACGCGAATCTGCGTGACCGACCTGGCAGAATGCCATGTCGAGCGTCATCGCCCCGTGCAGAAAGCCATGATCAATGCGGCCAGACAAGGGAAAACGGTGGTTCGCCTCAAAGGGGGCGACCCGTTGCTCTTCGGCCGTGGCGGCGAAGAGGCGCAGGCTCTTGCCGAGGCCGGCGTCCCTTTCGAGATCGTCCCTGGCGTGACGGCGGCTCTGGGCGCGGGCGCCTGCGCCGCAATCCCGCTAACCCATCGCGCTCATGCCAGCGCCGTCGCATTCATCACCGGGCACGAAAAGCCGGACAAGCCGGAAAGCGCCATTGACTGGGAAGCGCTGGCGCGTTTTCAGGGAACGCTAGTTATCTACATGGGGATCTCGCGACTCGGACAGATCGTGGAAGCGCTCATCCGGCACGGCAAGCCGGCCGACACGCCCGCGGCCGTCGTGCACTGTGCGACCACCGGCGAGCAGAGCACGGTTGAAGCCCCCTTGCGCGAATTGCCGGACGCCGTGCTGAAGGCCGGCCTTGCCGCGCCGGCCATGATCATCATCGGCTCGGTGGTCGAGCTGCGCCGTGAGCTGAGCTGGTTCGAGCGCCGGCCGTTGTTCGGCAAACGCGTCCTCGTCACTCGTCCGCGTCACCAGGCCCGCGACCTGGTGCATCGGCTCGAAGGTCTCGGCGCTTCAGCATACGTCTTGCCAGCCGTCGAGATCCACGAGCCATCGGACTGGTCCGCGGTCGATGCCGCGATTGGCAGGCTGGCCAGCTTTCACTGGCTGGTGTTCACGAGCGCTAACGGTGTGCATGCTTTCATTGGCCGACTCAAGAAGCTGGGCAACGACCTGCGTGCTCTGGGCACGCTGCGCCTGGCAGCCATCGGCCCCAAGACCGCCGAGGCATTGCGGCATTATCATCTGAAACCGGACCTGGTGCCCGAGCGTTATCAATCAGAAGACCTGGCCGGCCTGCTGGCGGCAACCATCGTGCCAGGACAGCATGTTCTGCTCGCTCGCGCCGACCGTGGGCGTGAGCTGCTGCGCGATGAGCTGTCCCGGCTTGCCCATGTCGAGCAGATCGCAGTCTACTGCCAGGCCGACGCCATCGACGTCACCAGTCCGGTGCTCGCCAACCTGCGCCGCGGAGAAATCGATTTCGTCACGCTTACCAGCTCCAATATCGCGAGGGCGTTTGTCGCAGCGCTCGATGACGTTGCGCGGCTGCGATTGCACGCCGGCGACACCAGGCTGGTCACAATCAGCTCAGTGACCAGCGAGGAAGTCCGCAAACTCGGAGTCCCAGTCGCAGCCGAGGCGAGCGAGGCCACAGCGGAAGGCATCGTCGATGCGCTGGTTCACCTGGCAAGTGCCCGGCCATGACTCGGCCGGGATGCATGCAGCCTCGCTGCGCGACAGCGGCGTGTTGCTAGGCGCCGACAAGTAGCAAGCGTACGCGGTTCAAGGCCATCTTGGCGGTACGGCTCTGAATGTGCGCGCGAGTGCCGCCCCAGCTAAAGGATTGTGAATCGACACCGCCGCTCCAGGCAAGGCCGACGTGGACGGTGCCGACGGGTTTGTCTGCGCTGCCGCCGTCAGGGCCGGCGATGCCGACGGTGCTGACCGCGAGATCCGTTCGAAAGCGCGTCCGGCAAGCGACCGCCATCGCTTCGGCCACCGCGGCGCTGACCGCACCATGCTCGTCGATCAGCGCTTGCGAAACTGCCATCATCTCGAGCTTAATGCGGTTGTCGTAAGCCACGATCGCGCCGCGGAACCAGCGTCCGGCCCCGGGCACGCGGCAGAGTTGCTGAGCTACCAGTCCGCCGGTCACGCCTTCCGCGACTGACAGCGATTGACGCTTCTCCGCCAGAAGGCGCACGACCACGTCGCGCAACTCTTCATCGCCGAAGCCGAAGACGATGTTGCCCAAACGGTCGAGAATGATGTTCTCAACAGGCGCGATCTGCAGAGTGGCCAGTTCGAGACTGGCGCCGCGGCCGAAGATGCGCAGCGAGATGACGGCATCGCTGGCGGTGATGCCGACCTCCGGGACGTGGCCGCGGCGCGTGATGTCGAAGAGCTTCTCCTCGACGGCCGACTCGCCCCAACCGAACGTGTTTATCTTGCGTTGCACGAGGACGCCGCCGCTGAGGCCCAGCTTCTCCAGTCGCGGGCGAACCTGTTCCTCAAACATGGCGTACATCTCGGCCGGCACGCCTGGCATGGCGACGAACGTGCAGCCCGCGTGCTGCAGCCAGACTCCCGGGGCGGTGCCGTGATCATTACGGATCGGCGCGCTGCCTAGCGGGAATTGCGCCTGCACGCGATTGCGCTCCGGCATGGCGCGATTCCGCCTCGCGAACATCGCCTCAATCTGCCTGAACGACTCCGGGTCAGAGACGAGTTCGACGCCTGCCATCTGCGCGAGCGCTTCGCGCGTGAGATCGTCCTGTGTCGGTCCCAGTCCGCCGCTGATGAGGACAAGGCGCGAGCGTCCGCCGGCAATGCGAAAAGCGGCGATGTTATCATCGAGGTCATCCGCCAGCGTCGTGTGCCAGCCGACGGCGATGCCCATCTCGCCCAGTCGCCGGCTTAGCCACTGGCTGTTCGTGTCCAGGTTCTGCCCGCTGGTCAACTCGCTGCCAATGGAGATGATCTCTGCCTTCATAAGACCGAAGGGTGATGAATCTTGTGGTGAGGGTCACGCCATGGACCAGCAGGGGTAACATAGGCGCGGATGGCACAGCCGACGAGTGCGAGGGGGCGTGTCGGCAGGCAAGGTCGAGGAACGGTAGCTCATGTTTCCCGAAACTTGATCAGCCATTCCGCTCGTGTTACAACCGGAACAATCGCTCTTCTCACCGTACGCGGAACAATGTCACGCGCGGTTGTCCTTTATTTTGCAGGATTCGGCCTATAAAATGAACAGTCATGGCCATTCAGGTTTACTGTCCCAATTCAGTGTGCGCCAATCACACGCGGCCTCGAGCGGTGCCGGATGAGATGGCCGGCCGGCAGGTCAACTGCAGGGCGTGCGGGCTGGTGTTGACCATCCCGCAAGCGCGCTTCAGTGCGAGGGCTGCGTGGTGGCTGATGCCGTTGGCAGGCGCCATCGCGGCGGCGGTCGTGCTGGCCGCAGTCGCCTGGGTCTTGCTCGGCATGGGGGCCGGCGCGGACAAGAAGGACGAGACCCCTACAGTGGCGGCGTTGCCTGATCCCGTCTTTGACGCCGGTCGCGACCGCAAGAATCCGTCAGTGCCGGAACTGCTTCCCCCGCCGCCGGTCGCCGCCCCGGAAGCGATCGCAGTTCCCAAGCTCACGCCGCCGCCGATCCAAACGCATACAGAACGCGAGATTGTCAAGCCGCCTGTTGTCGAGCCAGCGCCGGCACCGGAGCGCCGTCCGGAACCCAGGCCGCAAGCGCCACCGCCCCCCAGGCGTGAGCGACCGGCGTCGGCAAGCGACACGAAATTCATCATTCCCTTCGACGCGGTTGGTCCGGCCGCCAAGCTGGACAGGATCAAGGTCACGCAGGTCGAGGGCCGATTCAGTTTCGCCGGCTCGACGGCGGTGAATCCAGTGACCATGACCTGGCAATCGACCACGCGCTTCAAGTGGCACGAGAAGGCGACCAGCCTGGACATCGCCTTCCTGGTCGATGGCAACAAGGGCTGGTTCGGCGACGGCCGCAAGGTCCGTCCAATGGAAGCCGATGGCTTCTCGTTCTATCAGAACCTGGCCTACTCGATTTCGCTCAGCAACCTGCTGCCGCTGCGCGACAAGGGCTTCGAGATCGTGAAGGGAGAAGACGTGAGCGTGCGCGGCCGCAACTGCCTGCTGGCGCGCGTCAAGGCCGAAGGTCGGCCGGAGATGAAGATGTATTTCGACAAGCAGACCGGCTTTCTAACCAAGGCCGAGTTTCGCGGCCGATTCTTCAGCTTCAATGACCTCAAGTTGCAAAAGGAAGCCACGCTGCTCGAAAACTATTTCAGCAATTACAAGAAGATCGACGGCGTCAATCACTGGCGGCGCTATGAGCAATACCGCAACGGCGTCAAGTACGCCGAGCTGAACCTGGACCGCGTGCAATTCTTCGACAAGATCGATGACAAGTGGTTCTCGTTCGACAAGAGCCGGCCGCCAGGCCTGGACCCTGGCAACGGCGAGTGGAAGATCACGCGCCTGCTGCCCGAAAAGAAACGGGCCGGCGTGAAGTCGCCCGCGCTGCAAGTCACAGTCATGTTCAATGGCACTCAAGCGCCGTCCAAGGTGGGCAAGAGCTACCGAGTCGTGGACGCCGACGGTCTGGTTCTTGACAAGTGCAATCTGCGCTTCACCTCCTCCACACGCCGCTATGGCACGCTGTCGTTCGAGCGCATCCTGGCCGGCAGCGATGCGTCGCTGCGATTCGACGGCCTGTTCCTGGAAGATGACGTGGGCCGGCGCGCCGCGCTGCAACTGGGCGCGGCGGCGCGGAAATAGCAAGCGGTCCCATCAACGCGAATCACCAGATTTGACTGGCAAGTCCGTGGCCTCCTTAAGAAAACGGCTCCGCGCATTGAACCTTCGGCAACACGGCGGCGTCTCGGAACGGCCATTGACACCGCCTGGCAGTCACCTACAATCAAATTTTTCCCTTTACGGGCAAGCAGCATGACTTGCCCATCGAGGGCGGGCGCAAGGGCGGACTCACCGCCGCGGCAGACGTGACATGCGTGACGCTCGCCCCGCGAGACGAATCGATGGATGAGGCCATTCGCAAGGCGGAAGCGCTCATCGAGGCCCTCGGCTACATCCGCAGGTTTCGGGACAAGCTGACGGTCATCAAGCTGGGCGGCAGCGCCATGGAGGAGCCCGAGGCGCTCAGGGCCACGCTGCAAGACGTGGTCTTCATGGCCACGGTGGGCATGCGGCCGATCCTGGTGCATGGCGGCGGCAAGGCCATCGACCGAGCCATGGCGGACGCCGGCCTCAAGCCGAGAAAAGTCCAGGGCCGGCGCTTCACCGACCAGGCCACGCTAGACATTGTCGTCCGCGTCCTCATGAAAGAGATCAGCAGCGACATCGAGGCGAAACTGCGCGAACTGGGAGGCCGGGCCGTCAGCCCGCACCAGGGCTCGCTCCATTATCTCCACGGGGAAAAGACGGGCCTGGCCGGACTCGGCGGTGAAAATATCGACCTGGGCCGTGTCGGCCGGGTGACGCGCGTGAATGTCCCGCTCATCCACGACTTCTGCGCCGGCGGTGTGGTGCCGGTCATACCCTCGGTTGCCGTCGATGATACCGGCGGCTGGCTGAACATCAACGCGGACACAGCCGCCGCCGCGGTGGCCGGGCAGGTGGGCGCTGAAAAGCTTGTGTTGCTAACGGATACGCCGGGGATTCTGCTGGACCGCCGCGACGAGCGCTCGCTGGTCCGCAGCCTGGATGCTCGCCAGTGCCGCGAGTTGATGGCCAGCGGCATCATCGACGAAGGCATGATCCCGAAAGTCGAGGCCTGCCTGGACGGATTGCAGGCGGGCGTGCGCAAGACGCACATCATCGACGGCCGGCTGTCGCATTCCCTCCTCCTGGAAATCTACACCGACCGCGGCGTCGGCACGGAGATCCTTCTTCAAGGAAAATCTTGAAAGGAATAACTAGAAGAAGGAACAACCATGGACGAAGCAGTAATGCTTTTGCTTTTTTACTCTTGCCCTTCTGCTCGGTGTTAGCCATGACCAGCCAGGAAACCATCCAGCTCTTCGGCCGTTATGTTATCGGCAACTACACGCGCTACCCGGTGTGTCTGGTGCGCGGCGAGGGCTCGTATGTCTGGGACGCGGAAGGAAAGCGTTATCTCGATTTCTTCCCCGGCTGGGGGTGCGACCTGCTCGGACACTGCCCGCCGCGCATCGTCGAGGCGGTGCAAGATCAAGTCGCCAAGCTGATCCACGTGCCCAACACCTGGTACATGGAGGCGCAGGGGCAGCTGGCCAAGGCTCTGAGCGAACGCGGCGGCATCGACGGCCGCTGCTTCTTCTGCAACAGCGGCGCCGAGGCAGTGGAGGCGGCGATCAAGCTGGCCCGGCTCAACGGCAAGCCGGGACGCTACAAGATCATCACGATGCTCAATAGCTTTCACGGCCGGACCCTCGGGGCCCTGAGCGCCACCGCGCAGCCAAAGTACCATAAGGGCCTCGAGCCGATGCTCGCCGGTTTTTGCTACGCGCCCTTCGGCGATCTGGATGCCGTCGCCAAGCTCATTGACGGTGAAACCTGCGCGATCCTCGTCGAGCCCATCCAGGGTGAGGGCGGCATCAATTTGCCGCCGCCCGGCTACCTGGAAGGGTTGCGTGACCTGGCAGACAAGCACCACCTCGTGCTCATCTTCGACGAGGTGCAAAGCGGCATGGGCCGCACCGGGCAGTGGTTTGCCTACCAGAACTGGAACGTCTTGCCGGACGCCGTGACGCTGGCCAAGGCGCTGGCGGGCGGCGTGGCTTGCGGCGGACTTGTGGCCCGGCCACAATTCGCAGACAAGCTCGTGCCCGGTACGCACGCCGCCACGTTCGGCGGCAATCCCATCGCCTGCCGGGCCGCGTTCGCCACCATCGAAACCATCGACCAGGACGGCCTGCTCGAGCGTGCCGTGCACATCGAGAACGGTTTCCGGCAGCGCTTCGAGGCACTGCGGCCGCGCTGTCCGCTGATTCACGACATCCGCATCAAGGGCGCCATGATCGGCATCGAGCTAACTGTCGAGGGCGCTGCCATCGTCAACCGCTGCCTGGAGAAAGCCTTGCTCATCAACTGCACGCACGGAACCACGCTGCGGCTGCTGCCGGCATTGAACCTTACCGACGAGCAACTTGACGCCGGCTGCGACATTCTGGAGGAAGTTTTGCTGTCCCACAAGCCGTGAGCGGCACGGGGCCGACCGAGTCTTCGGGGGCCGCCCCGGGACGGCATGATTGGCAAGAACTGGTGAGTCCCGAAGACTCGGCTCACCTTACCCGTCCAGCTATTAAACATGATGAAGACCAAGACACGCGCTGCCAAGACGCCGGCCGTCCGGCATGTTCTCGACCTGTTCGATTTCACTGCCGAGGAGATCGAGCATTTGCTGGAGCGGGCGGCCAAGCTCAAGAAAGCACATCACCGCCAGGCCGACAAGCCGCTTCTGCAACGCCGCGTGGTCGGCTTGATCTTCGAGAAGCCGTCGCTGCGGACGCGGGTCAGCTTTCAGGCTGCCGTCGCCCAGCTCGGCGGCACAAGCCTGTTCATGGCCGGCAACGAGGCGGGGCTCGGCGTTCGCGAGACCGTGGCCGACTTCGCGCGCACGCTCGCCAACTATGTCGATGCTGTCGTGCTGCGCGTCTTTCGACATCAGACGGTCGTTGACTTCGCTGCCTTCTCGAGCGTCCCGGTCATCAACGGCCTGTCCGACTATTCCCATCCATGCCAGGCGCTTGGCGATCTGCTGACGATGCGGCAGACCTTCAAGGACTGGCACAAGCGCACGGTGGCCTTCATCGGCGACGGCAATAACGTGGCCCGCTCCCTCGCCGTCGGCTGCGGCAAGCTGGGGATCCCGTTCATTCTGGCCGCTCCCGACGGCTACGGTTTCGATGAGCCGTTCCTCGAAGAATTTCGCGAGCGCCTCCCCGATGCCAGGCTCGAGCAGACGCAGGATCCGAAGGAAGCGGCGGCGGCCGGCGACTTCATCTACACCGATGTCTGGGCCAGCATGGGTCAGGAAGACGAGCGCGAGCAACGACGCAAGAGCTTTGCCTCCTTCCAGGTCAACGGCAACTTGCTCGCCCTCGCCCCGCCCGACGCACGCTTCATGCACTGCCTCCCCGCCCATCGCGGCGAGGAAGTCACCGACGACGTCGTCGACAGCGAGCGCAGCATCGTCTTCGCGCAAGCCGGCAACCGCATGCACGCCCAGAAGGCACTGCTGGCGTGGCTGCTGCGCTGAGGGCAACACCCTAACGGGGCACCTCTGACGGTTCTTGGAGACCGACCCAGTGTGGCGGCATGGGTGACAGCCGGCCGAGGTTGGCGGCCAATCGCAAACTGTGTCTTGTGAATCGCTTACGGCACGCTTTCGAGTGGTCGGCCAAGTTGCACGTGGATCACGACAGATCGCGACTTGAAAGATCGGCCACCCCAGCCCGCCGCTCCGGCGAACTCCACGTGGAACGCTTCCATCTGTTCAGAGGATTCGTCCAGGATTCGTCCAGGATTCGTCCAGGATTCGTCCAGATACCGACATACACCCCCTCGGCAAATCCTCCCAAATGGGAGCCCATCACGTAACCGACTACCCGGTCAATGGTTACATTATTCCAGCTATCAAATTGCACGACGACGACCAGGTTGATGTCCACCGGCTTGTAGGTGGGCGGCACGCCGGGGAGAAACCAGTCCATCTGCGAATGATCCATGTGGCCGCAAGAAACGCAAGGAGCCGAAAGAAGCAAGATATCTCGCTGCAGTTATCAAATCGCACAGCTCACGATTCGCGAGGCTCTTGGGACTTTTTGCGTTTCTTGCGGCCAAAGAAAACAAAGAGAGAACAAACGGAGAGAACAAACGAGAGAACAAACGGGACGCAGCTGGGACGCAGCTCGTTTTTCAGCTTGCCAGCAAGCCCACCTGCCGCAGCACGGTCGCCTGGTCCCAGTAGATGCGTTCGCAGGCGAGCTTGTCGCCCTTGAACTGCACGACGACGACCAGGTTGATGTCCACCGGCTTGTTGGTGGGCGGAACACCGGGGAGGAACCAGTCCATCTGCTTCTTGTGGGTGAAGCGCAGCCGCAATTCCTCAACAAGCTGGCTGTCGCCGATGACGCGGTTGACCAGTTCCATGTTGAGGTCGTCCGGCCACGACGGGATGAAGACATCGCGGTAGAAGACGCGCAGCTCGTCCTTGCCCTTGCCGCCGGTGTGCACCGGCACATGATCGACAGAGGCATCCGGCACCATGGTAGCCAGCGTCGCCTCCACATCCTTCGTGACAAACTCGCCGGCAATGTGCTCGGCCCAGATTGCTTCGAGCTCTTGGGAAGTCATGTTACACCAGTCTGGTCGGTTACTTGGATCTTGTGCAAATGGGCGGCTGAGCGCCGACGCTGCCAGCGCACCGCAAGCGGCAAGAAGAACAGATAGATACCGGTTGCCCAGAGCATCAGCACAACGATGGCGACGGGCAGGAAAACCCAGAGCTTCACGCGATCGCTGAACCAGGAGCCATCGTGCAAGGACTCGATCACGTCCGATCGTCGGAATGCAACCTGCAATACCTTGGCAGTTTGCAGATCAATCTGGATCTCGTAGCGGTTCCTGGCCTGCACCTTCACGATGCCGCGTGCCGGACGGACATCGAGGCGATCCACGTCGCGCCAGCTCTCGATCCTGGCCTCGGGAACTGATCGAGCGACTTGCAGCACGGTCGCAAGCGAGATTTCCGGAGTGGTACTCGTCCCGCGCGTCATTGCTGGCTGGACCCATGCCCATTCCTTCTTCAGTTGCAACAGCACACCCGTCACAGCCACGAGCAAGAATGGCAGCGCTATCAGGATCGCGCCCCAGCGGTGACATTTCCTGGCCAGGATACGCGGATTCAAACTCACGGATTGGCCTCGGGTCGGGTTGGGCAGCAAACATTGTCCACACAGGTCGAACTACACAAATGCCGGCAGCACATGCCGTGCAAACAGGTCCTGCGTCTTGATGACCTTCCAGTGCTCCAGGCCGCCGAAGTTGCTGACGATGGCCAGTTCGCTGATGGGCGCTTGTGCTTGCAGTCTCTTGATCTGAGCGGTGACCTCGGCAGGGGTGCCGATGAAGGCGATCTCTTGCTCGCCGATGTCCTGATAGCTCAGCTTGGTCAGCGATTCCAGGGCGCCGCTGGCGTAGAAGGCGTAGCCCTTGGCGAGCAATTCGTCGCGCGGCGGCAGGCCTTTCACCGGGCTGGCGTTGCAGGCCAGGAATCTCAGCAGCGCCGGCTTGACCTCGCGCTCGATCTCGGCAGGCTCGTTGCCCAGGTAGACCGGGCGGATGTAGACGATGCGCGGCTGTTGCTTGGCCTTCTCGGCCGCTTCCAGGTAGGCGTTGATCGACGGCTCCATGACCTTGAAGGGCAGCAGCGGCGGCAGGAACATGCCCCAGCCGCGCCGGCCCGCGAGCTCATAAGTCGACAGGCTGGTGCCGCCGGTGAACAGCGGCGGATACGGTTGCTGCAACGGCCTGGGTACGATCGACAGGTCGCGGCAGCGATAATACTTGCCTTCGAAGCTGAAGCGCTCCTCGGTCCAGGCGCGGATGAGGATCTCGACGGCCTCGTTGAAGCGGTCGCGGCTCTCGGCCAGGTCGGCGTTGCTGGCGGGATACAGCCAGGCGTGGCCGCGGCCCAGGCCGGTCTCGAGCCGGCCGCCGCAGATGATGTCCGCCGCCGCGATCTCGCCGGCCAGACGCATGGGATTGACGAGCGGCAGCGTGTGCAGCGCGACGCGGAAGCGGATGCTGCGCGTCCGCTGGGCCGCCGCGCAGATGAGCGCCAGCGGATTGGCCGAGATCGAGAACTCCTGGAAGAAGTGATGCTCGATGACGGAATAGACCGCGAAGCCCACGCGATCCGCGTGCTCCATCTGCTCGAGAAACTCGCGATAGAGCTCGGCGTGCGGCTTTTCAGGCGGCGACTGCAGCTCTGCATAAAGTCCAAATTGCATGGATTCAGGCTATGCCAAGGACAGGCGGACGGAAAGAACACAACCACAAAGGTCTCAAAGATCACGAAGAATAGCGAGGCTTCGCGCTCAACGCCCCGTGCCAGCTTGTCTGGCAGGAAGCAAGTTTGGTGGCTACGGGCCGGAACCCGCGACTCCTCCCCGCCGTCGTCGGCTCCGCCGCAATGCGGCGGAGCCGACGACGACAGGCAGGGGCAGTCTCATGTCATGGCCCCTGCGGTTAGCCCTGCAAACGATTCACCCGCCGGACGAGCCGGCGGGGGTCTTTCGAACGAGAAGTGTCAGATGTGTGCTTCCTGGTTGCATTTGGGTCAATTCTTGCCGGGCTTCGGCGCTTTCTTGAATTCGGCAGCCGTCATCGAGCGGACACTGGCATCGGCCATGAGGACCATGCCGCCGCGCGTTGCGGCGTCCTTCTCGTGTCCCAGCACCGTATTGGACGTGCCCTTCGGGAGCTTGAGAAGCTGCACGTTCCAGTAGACCTTGATGTCGCCCTTCTTGATCGCGTCGGTGATCTTGGCGTCGTTCTCGTAGAACGGCTCCAAATCCTCGACCTTGCCGGGCGCCTTCTTCTTGACATCGATACAACTGTGGTAGGCCAGGCCGATCTGCTTGAGCTGATTGGTGAGCAGCTGCTTCTGAGCGGCGTTCTGCGCGGGAACCTTGGCGCCTTCTTTGGCGGCGGGCAGCGACTCCTTCTTCGCCGCCGGCGCTGCGGCTTCCTTTTGGTCGGCTTCTTGCTTGTCGGCCGGTTCCAGATCCGGTTCCTTGCCCGTCTTGGCGGCGGTCTTGGGCGGCACCAGCGGCGCCCAGTCATCGATGCCGGCGGGGGCGGCGGCCTTCACTGCGCACATCGCCTTGAAGACATCGTCGCTGATCTTGGCGTCGATGAAGCGGACGGATCCGTCACTCATGATGGCAAACGTGCCGCGCTTGCTCTTGTGAGTGATGTCGTTGCCGTCGCGATCCTTGGTCAGGACAAAGGGGGCGATGGAGTTGGTCTCCGGCACGCCGCGGAGAGTGCTGCCGCCGCCGGCGATCCAGGGCGTGACGCCGACCGGACCGTCGTGCGGTGCTTGAATGAGTAGGATGGTGTTGGCAAGACCGCGACTGTCCTTGACGACGCGCAGGGCCTGGGAGCCATCGTAACCGAACACGCCGCGCTTGGCATCGAGGCTGGGATCGCTGGGCGAATAGCTGGCGGCGTCAAGGCCGATGCCGGCGATGCCGACAAAGTGCGTGGCTGCCGCTTCCATGGGCAATCCCGTCTGCCGCACGCGGAACGAGCTGGAAGGATACATCGGATCGAGAAACTCAGGGACGATGGTGCCGGCTGCCAGCCAGTTGGCCGGGTCGCGCCACGACCTGTCGAAGTTGATTCGGTTGTAGAGCTGCTCCTGACCCAGGTATGGGAGCAGGCCGGCCATCCAGCTCACGCGCTGGCCGGGCTCGCGCGCCAGGCGATTGCTGGTGTCTTGGCGCTTGAAGGCTCCCGGCGGATACATCCCCGGCGGCAGGCCGCGATCCGGCAAGCCCTGCTCGGGCAGCAGAAATGCCGCCTTGCCCAGGCCATGTCGCGACGACGTGCCCGCTGCCAGGTTCAGCTCGTTGCGTAAACCAAGAAGCATCAGCGATGCGGCATTGGCCAGGTTCGTGAAGCGCGCCTGATCGAGTACCAGATCGACCGTCATGCGCACCTGCTCGGCGCGACGGCCGACGCGGATGCGCGACGTTTTCGGATTGGCGTCGTCACTGGGCTGCGTCTTGGGTTGCTGGGGTTGCTTGGGTTGCTGGGGCACGATCCCTCCCCCATTGGGAAACTGGCCGGGAATGCCGGGCTGACCGCCGGTTGCCGGCCCCTTCTTCGGCTGGGGCGGAACCTCATCGACCGGTAACTCCACCTTGATCCCCAGTAGCTGGCCGACAAAGTTTGCCAGAACCGGTGCTCCATGGTCGTAGAGTTCATCCTGGATCGCGATCGCGTCGTTGTTGCTGGCGCATGCCAGCTGATTCATCAACCGGTAGGCGTTGTCTCGCTGCAGGAGGGATGCGCCGAGATGACGAATCTGCGGGCCGCGCTTGGTCAGCAGATTGGTCACATCCCAGAGCTGGCGATACTGCCACAAGGCCTGATCCTGGAATTCAGGGTCGCGCACGGAAAGCCGGGCCGCGGTCATGTCGGTCGCCATGCTGAAGATCAGCTCGTCGCGCGAATCGACTGGCTTCTGCTCCACGCTGTCGAGCATTGCCTTCAAGTGCGGGCTGATCGTCATGTAGGTGTTGACGGGAACAACCACGATAGGCCGGTTGTCGGGAGGCGTGCCTCCGGGCGTGGTCCCGGGGTTCGTGCCAGGATTCGTTCCGGGTTGGCCGCCCTTGCCGGGGAAGCCGCCTCCAGGACTACCCGGAAAACCTGGTCCCTTACCGGGGAAACCAGGGCCGCCCTTGCCAGGGAAACCGCCCGGCGGTTGGCCGCCGCCCGGAAATCCGCCTGGAGGCTGTGCGCCGCCGGGAAATCCACCGGGGGGTTGTGCACCTCCTGCGGGCGGCTGAAAACCGCCGGGAACCTGGTCATTGAATGTCTTGGGTGAGCCGGCCGGCGCTGCGCCAGGAGGCACCGCACCTGGCGGCACCACGCCTGGAGGCGTCGTTCCTGGCTGTTTCGGGGTTGTCCCCGGGGGATTGAAGCCACCAGGCGGAAATGCCGGCGGAGTTGTTCCCGGCGGAGTCGCTCCAGGGGGACTTGTTCCAGGTGGAAATGCGGGCGGTGTCGTACCGGGAGGCAGCTGCGTTCCCGACTTCGGATCCGGCGTCGGCTGGGTCGGCGCCTCGCTCTGGTGCTTGAACTTGCCCTCGGCCTCGAGGAAAGCCATCATCGGCACTTGATCGGCAAAGATGACCGTGTTCGGATTGTGCAAGCGCACCAGGAACGGCTGTGTCTTGGCACGCTCCCGATAGTTGCGCAAGAAGTGTGGCGCGCCAAACGAGAACTGTCCCAGCTGCTCCAGGTACGCTTCCTGCTTGCGCGAGCCTTGCCGGTAATACTTCTGGTTCTTGACCGGATCGGGAGACTCGCTCAAGCCAAGCGCGTTCACGAGCGCCTTTTCATTCACGGGCCGGCGCGAATGGACCACCGTGAAGGACCAGGATGGTTCGGTGAAGCGCTCCGCGCGAATCACGTCGTCCACCGACTGAACGTCCAGCCCGAGACGAGCATTGAGGTCGCTCTCCACGAGCGCGCCCGGCGCGAAGGCCAGCTTGCCAATCGGGTTGGCGGCGCCGAACACGTTCTTGAAGAAAACATGAATGACGTGCTCGGAGCTGGGCGGCAGCAGATTGGTGAGTTCCGGCCCGGCCGATGCGAAATTCTCCGGGAACGGATCGACAGGCCGTTCGTTTCCGTCCTGTTTGGGATCCTTCTTGTCTTGCTTGCCCTTGGGGTCGGGCGACGTGCCGGGCAGTTGCGTGTTGCCTTGCGGATTTGGCTTGAAAACGACCGCGTCGTTCTTCTTGCCGCCGAGGATGAGGAAACCCGCGACGGCGAGCACGGCCAGGCCGACAGCGCCAAGTCCCAGGCCCAGGACAAGCTTCTTGGAGCCGGCTGCGTCCTTCTTCTTGGCTGGCTTTTCGCTCGCCTCGTCGCCGGCATCTTCGTCGGTATCGCGCCCCTTGGCAGACTTGCCGTTCTTGCTCGGAGGTTTCGCTTTCTTGGTCAGCGCCGCCAGTGCCGCCTCGTCCATCTCCGGCGCGTCTTCCTCCTCCGGCGCCGCGGACTCGGGTTCCCCAGGTTCTTCGACGACGAAGCGGTACTTGCACTTGGGGCAATCGATCTTCTTGCCCACCAGGCTCGGGCTCTTGATTGGCACCTGTGCCTCGCAACTCGGGCACGCCTGCTTGAATGCAACCTTTACCGCCATGTAACCTCTCCATCAAGAGATGAGCGCAGCTTCCCCGCGCGTTGAATGCGGGCTCCCTGCATTGTTTTATTATCTTAATCGCTCATGCCGCCGTCTTGCAAAGGGAAATCCCAAAAAACAGGCGATCCCCGCGTCCGGACGACGCAGCTCATCAAGCAGTCAACAAGCATTTTCGTACGCTATGGCCAATGGCATCACTGGCACCCAACCAGGTGGCAGCCCGGCTCGATCGCTTGCCGGCGGGCGCGTTCCATCGGCGTTTTCTGATGTGGATCTCGCTGGGTGCATGGTTTGATTACTACGACAACTTCGTGGCCGGCGCCCTGGCCGTCGTGCTGCCGCGGGCCGGCATCGTTCCCGAGACCCAGGCGGGAGACTGGATTTCACCGCTCGGTCTGTTCATGGCCACGCTGCCCCTGGGCATGTTCTTCGGCACGATGTTCGTGGGCCTGGCCACCGATCACATCGGCCGGCGGCTGGGGTTCATCGCCATGTTGCTGCTGTACTCGCTGGCGACCCTTGCTGGCGGCGCCGGCTATTATCCAGTGGAATCCTGGCTTGGCGCCGACGCCGCCTGGATGCTGCTGCTGATCACGCGCTTCCTGGCCGGTGCCGGCATCGGTGCGGAGAACGTCATCATCGACGCCTACCTCACCGAGGTCATGCCCCGGCAGGTTCGAGGCCGGGCCGTGGCCATGTCGCATGCGCTGGCGTTCACGGCCTTGCCGGTGGCAGCCATCCTGGCCCGCTGGCTGGCGCCGCGCCAGGCGCCGCACGGCTGGTGGCTGCTGCTGACGATCGGCTCGCTTGGTGCGCTGTGGACGTGGTATTTTCGCCGCCGCCTGCCGGAGTCGCCACGCTGGCTGGCGGCCGCCGGTCGGGGCGACGAGGCTGCCGCAGTCGTGCAACAGATGGAAGCAGCCGTCGAGCGCGAGACCGGCCGGCCACTCCCGGCAGTCGATGTTATGGCCCAGCCAGCACCGCGCCGGTTGCCGTTTCGTGCCATCTGGTCTCCCGAATACCGGGGGCGTACGCTGCTGCTCATCGTCTTTCAACTTCTGCAAACCGTCGGGTACTATGGCTTCATGCACTGGCTGGCGAAGTTTCTCGAGACCAAGGGCTTCTCGAGTGACGAGGCGCTGACGATGAGCTTTGCCGCCTCGCTGCTCGCGCCGGTGGGACCGTTGCTGGGCGTGTGGTCGATCGAGCGCTGGCAGCGAAAATGGCTGATCGCCGGCCTGAGTGCCGTGCTGGCCATCGGGCAGCTGGTCTTTGGCTGGCTGGCGAACAGCGTGGCCTTGACCATCGTGGGCGGCCTGGTGGTCGTCGGCTGCAACTGGTTTTCGGCCGTGTTCCACGCCTATCAGGCCGAGCTGTTCCCAACGCAGGCGCGCGCCACCGGCATCGGCTTCACCTACGCCTGGAGCCGTTTCAGCATGGTGCTGCTCAACTTGTTCATGCCGGGCTTGCTGGCAACGTATCAGCCGGCGGCTTTCGTACTCACGGCCGGCGCGTTTGTCGGCGTTGCAGTGCTCATCGGCATTTTCGGGCCCTTGACGAATGCGCGGCCGCTGGAGGAACTGTCGAGCTGATTGCCCCTGCCGTTCGGCCGACTCTTGCATGACAAGCTGCGACGGTCTTGCCAGGCATGCGCACGGTACGTGACGTGACAGGGCGGGATTGCGCCTTTTTGCGAAATCGGCTCAAGTTGCGTTGCATCGGCTCCGGCTGGACCGTATTTTTCCTTCGTCATCGGGGATGACTCACTTCCATTTTGAGCTAGACCGTAACCTTTCCGCGATACCGTTTCTTTCGGAGCGAGAAGAGCCATGCACAGTGTTTTCTTGACGGCGTTGCTGTCGGGGACGGCGTTGGCGCCGGCCCATGAGCCATTCGGGGGTTATGCCGGATATGACGGCCGACACCCACAGGTCGCTCCCTTGCGACCCTACTGCCCCCCGGGCGGGCCCTGTCCCGGCGCCATGCCGGCCGCCTGTCCTGCCGGCATGCCTCAGGGCGTGCCGCACGTTCCCTGCTTTCCGGTGTTCGGTGGAGTCCTCGTCGGTGAGGACTCCGACCGGCTTGACGACATCGACCGCACTCTCGACCAGCTTCGCAAGCTCATCAAGGACCTCAGCCATCGACTGGGCCGGCTGGATGATCGCCAGGATCGCAACGACAGCCAGGTCAAGACACGCCTGGACGCCAGCGAGAAGGCCATCACCCAGCTCACCATTGGTCAGGAAGAACTGCACGACATGATCGAAACGTTCGAGGCCAAGCTCAGCGAGCGCGTCAAGTTGCTGTCCAAGACCCTGGATTTCCGGATCATGGAAGAGCGGCTGCGGAATGGCATGGAAGCCCTGAAGGACCGCGAGAAGACGCTGGAAGTCAGCCTGCGCTTGAAGGAGATCGAGAGCGATATCCGGCAGGGCCGCGACGCTTTCCAGCGCGAACTGAAGCAGATCGAAGACAAGTTCGCCGCCGTTCAGGCCCGCAAGTCCGAGGACGCCGAAGCGCGTGCTCAGCTTCGCGGCTGCGAGGAGAAGATCGCCTCGTTCCAGGCCATCAAGGCCCGGCTGGATGCGGTCGAAACCCGCATCACCGAATCCCAGGCGGAGCGTGCTTCCGGCCAGATCGACCGCGTGGAAAAGGACTTTGGCCGATTGCATGAAGACTTCCGGGCCATCGACAGGCGCATCCAGGAAATTGAAGGCCGGATCAAGTCGAATCCGGTACCTGGTCCAAATCAGGGCTACCAGCTGCCGGCCAACCGCGCGCTGGTCGTCGTCAACCTGCCGCAGGGCGCCAGGCTTTACCTCGAAGGCAAGTTGACGAAGGGCGACGCCACTCTGCGTGCTTTCGTCACGCCCGACCTGGAGTCCAGTGCGACCTACTCCTACACGCTCAAGGCTGAGATTCAGCGCGACGGGCGCATCGAAGCGCACACGCGCACCGTCTACTTCCGTGCCGGCAACGAGATCCGCGTGGACTTCGTCGCCATACCGGAAAGCATGCCGGCGGCTGTCCGCAACGGCAACTGAGATAACCATCACACAGCGTGGTAAGTCGATGATGGCGCGTCCGGCTTCGAGCCGGGCGCGCCTTGTTATTTCTGCTCCCGATTCGACGCATGTGGACTGACGCTTGACCGGCAAGCCGCTATTTGGGGCGCCGCTTTGCGGAAGCTGCATGTGCGGTCACGGGATGAATATTTAACAATTCGAGAGAATTTCTGTTTTCCTTTTGCCTATTTTCGGGTATTCTCTATCCCTTCATCGAGGAGTTCTGAGGTCGGGGACCCGGTGCGTTGCCCCGTTGCCGTTGGACCGGCTGGCCAAGGCCAAAACGGCTACCAAGGAGGATGCCCGTGGTTTGGTTTTGGGTTGCTTTGAGCGCCTGCACAATCGTTGTTCTGCTCGCATATCTCGGTCACCGATACGTGCTGCGTCGGTACTTGCCCCCAACCATGCGCATCTTCCAGGAGAAGCCCCTCTTCGTCATCCCCTTCGGCCAGCCCACCAGCGATGCCGAGACCGTTTCTTTCCGCACGACCAACAACCTTACCTTGCAAGGCTGCTACCTCAAGACGGTCGGTCCGCGCAAGGGCGTGATTCTGTTCGGTCTCGAGTTCGGCTCGAACCGCTGGTCGAGTTCGCCGTACTGTGATTTCCTGCGCGAGGAAGGCTTTGACATCTTCGCCTTCGAGGTTCGCAATCAGGGGGATAGCGATTCATTGCCCGGCTACGAACCGCTGCAATGGGTGACGGATTACGAGGTGGAAGACTACCGCGCGGCCCTGGCATATCTGAAGTCGCGGCCGGACGCCGACCCGCGCGGCATCGGCCTGTTCGGCATCAGCAAGGGCGGTAGCGCCGGCCTGCTCGCCGCCGTCGACGATCCCTATGTCCGCTGCTTCGTCACCGACGGCATCTTCGCGGCCCATACCACCATGGTGCCGTACATGCAGAAGTGGATCCTCATCTATTGCCGCAGCTCACGCATCGCCCAGGCCGTGCCCGGCTGGTATTACCGTCTCATGGGCCTGATCGCCATCCGCCGCACCGAGAAGGAGCGCAACTGCCACTTTCCGCATCTGGAGCACGTCATTCACCAGCTGGCGCCGCGCCCGCTGCTGATGATCCACGGCGGCGGTGATAACTACATCAAGCCCGAGATGGCCAAGGCGCTGTTCGATCTCGCCGGCAATCCCAAGGAGTTCTGGCTGGTCGAAAACGCCAAGCACAACCAGGCGTTCCAGCTGGCCAACGGAACCTACAAGGAACGTGTCCGGTCCTTCTTCCTCAAGCACCTCGCCGCCCCGACCGCCATTCTCCATCAGGCCCACGGCGTCAACGGACTGCCCGCCAAGGAGTTGACTCCCGCCGCAGTCGAAGTGAGTCGCGCGTCCTGAGCATCCCACATCACACCACCGTGATCGCCACGGTATCCGTATCGGTCCTGGGCCAGTGTTGACCTGGTCTTCGCAGGTGAGTCGGCGGCAATGTGCCTCTCGACGATTCGACGTCTCGACGGTGTCGAGCAGAAGATGGCTCGCATGTCTCGCGATTTCGCCAACGATGCGCCGCCGAGCGTGTTTCAAGGAGGGGACAGGTCATTGTCACTGCGAAGGAGTCTTGTCATGGGCAATCAGGGTTTTGGTGCGAAAAAGCTGGTGTGTCTGAGTCTGATGTCGCTTGTTTTCGCATCATGGGCCACGCCCGTGAGTGCTCGTCCGCCCCAGGCGCCCAAGGCGGCGCGGGCAGCCCAAGCTGGCGCAATGCCAGACCTGACGACCGAGATTCATCATTTGGTGGATCTGCTGGCTCGGTCGGGTAACATGCAAAAAGGCGTCCAAAACCACGTGTACCAGGCCCTGCATCAGCTCCTGCTGGCCATGCGGCATGGGGGAATGAATTCCGACGGCTTCGCAAACGACAAACGCAATGGCAGCGGTCGTAGCGCCAAGGGCAAAGCCGCGGTCAGCAAGAACAACAAGGGCGGCAAGAAGAATGGCGGTAAGGTCACCAATTTCGCCAGCGGTGCCGGCAAACGGGCAGCCGGCAAGTCAGGCAAAGGCCCAACGGCTGGCATGGTTAACGCCGCCCGGATGCCTTTCAATTCATTTCAGATGGTGCAGGGTTTTCAGCTAACCCAGGCTCCCGCCCAGGCCGGCAAGCGTGCGGCAACCACCGCGAAAGGACGCAAGCCAGCGAGAAAGTAGTAGGCCGGACCGGCGGTTTTCCATCAAGCAAATAGTGAGGTCGCCCAGGCAAGGCGGCCGTACCAGGGCGCGATCGTCTTTCTGAAGACTGAAAACTCAATGATTGAAGATGAACTCAGGACAGTTCAGCAACGTCCAGAGAAGGTCTTCGAGGCCCTCCTGGCGGGTGGGGGCGGAGGAGAGCAGACTCGCGATGGTCACTTCTTCGCGGGCATTGGGCAGACGTGATAGCGTGGCCAGGTACAGCTCCCGGGCAATTTCCAGGTTGCTCTTCTTTGCGGCGAGCAGGCGGGCGACGCGACCGGTCTTGTCGGTCAGCTTCGCATGCAGTGTTTCGCTGTTGATGAGGTGCAACGCCTGTCGAAGGTCCGGCGCGCTGGCGCGGGCGCACTCGCATGTCGAGGTGCGGATCGGCCGGCCGAATGTCTCCAGGAAATACGACACGACCGACGGATCGGGCAAGGCGATGGCCCGTGTCCCCGGTGCCACGCCGGTGAACTTCTCATCCACGCCGGCCGCCTGGTTGATGGCGTCGAGCAGCACCTCCGCCTGCATGCGCCGAGGCCGGAAGTGCGTGAAGAACGTGCCATCGGCATCGCGCTTCGGAGCAATCTCGGAGGCAAGCTGATACGCGCGCGAGTTGCACAGCGTCCGCAGCAAATGCTTCAAGTCGAAGTTGTGAGCGACGAAATCCTTGGCCAGCGCGTCGAGCAGCGCGGGATGCGATGCCGGATTGGTCGCCCGCAGATCGTCGATCGGCTCGACCAGGCCCCGGCCGAAGAGATAGCCCCAGTAACGGTTGACGATGTTGCGGGCGAAGAACGCGTTGTCCCTGGCTGTCAGCCAGGCTGCGAGGGCTTCGCGGCTATCGTCGCCGGGCTTCGTCTGGACGGCGTCCTGCCCCAGCGGCCGGGGGTAGATGGCTCGTTCGGTTCCGGGGAAGCGCATGATGCCCTTGCCGGACAGGCTGACCGACTGGCTGCCGCCGAACTGGCCCTCCTCCTTGGTGTCCTTGCGCTGCACACGCGTGAAGAACGCAGCCATGCCGTAGTAGTCGTCCTGGCTCCAGACCTCGAATGGATGATGATGGCACTTGGCGCACTGCAGGCGGATGCCGAGAAAGATCTGCGTCGTCGTCTCGGCCAGGTCTTCCGGGTTGGTGTCGATGAAGTAGTAGGCGACCGGGCCGTTGGTGTAGAGGTTGCCGCGGGCCGTGAGCAACTCGCGGACCATGCCGTCGAGCGGGCGGTTGTCGCGCAACCCTTGCCGCAGCCAGCCGTTGAAACTCTTGAGCCCCTTCTCGCCGAGCGCCCGGCGATGGGCGCGAAGCAGGTCGCCCCACTTGAGCGACCAGGTAACCGTTCACGCCTTGGCCAGCAATGGTGCTGGTTTTCCAGCCATTTGGGCTTCGACGGCGGTTGTCAGCCATGCAAAAGCATTGTGTGACTGG